>WLWD01000715.1_pt1 | contig 123288 bp, 83 predicted proteins | sample 6712731 | NCBI WGS metagenome assembly WLWD01 (sample SAMN12718690, study PRJNA576275) | sponge metagenome | isolation source: marine sponge | host: Mycale hentscheli | place: New Zealand: South Island, Marlborough, Capsize Point | collected 2014-11-01 | reverse complement strand
ACAAAAGAATTCAGTGGAGCAAGTTCACTCCAGGTGCCCTGCCCTGAAAATTTTCCACTGAAATTTCTATCTTCTGATAGTTACTTACTAATCGGATCTTTGAAACTGTAAGTATATAGAAAAATGTAGGTTAAAGATGGGGATATGTGATAGCTAGAATGTTAGGACCTGCAATCTGCTATTGCAGATGTAAGCAAAATATTTTTATGTGTTCTTTTAAATAATCAGTTTTATTATGCACTTACAATATGTTAGCTAATAAGATTTTCTTGAATCTCTGCCAGAATGAATATTTTGTATGAAATAAGCAGTAGCTAGCTAATATTGAATGTAGATTGATCGTGCTTCATTTACACATTCTTGAGGTTACTACTAATCCTCAGCCTCTCAAAAATTTCATTTATGTTTCTGTTTTGGGTTCACATCATTCTGTTACTTGTTTGATTTAGATTAACTAGCACAGAGCTACTGTAACACTAGGTTACACAATATAGAGTAGCTAGGAGATTGTAGATTAGCTTCTACCTAGAGCACCTTAGATGCAACCCTCAGCTAATGCACACTAGCTAGATTTAACATAATTCAGCGAAACGAGCGAAGCGAGCGGAGCTGTCTCTCTAATGAGTTCCCAATATATTTGGGAGCGAGCGTAGCGAGCGAGGCACTTACAGGGGTAACACAATTGAAAAAATCGGGGATGTTTGTTTATGTATATATATGGACGTAGTATGTCATTTTGTACTTTGACCCTCCGTATTTTTGTGTTCGCTCCGTGTTCGACCCCGTCCCAAACTTCACTAAACAGAATCCTCGGGTTTAGCGACTATTACCCGTATCACCTTAGAAATTGAATTGTTTACCGCTTTGAATTGTTGTGCGGGTGCAGTTAAAACTCAAAAACTTATGGGAGCTCCATTTCTATTCGAGTTTGTCATAGTTATAAGCCCTGACAACCACGAAGGTAAATCTTGCGTAGGTATGTTCAGTTGTGTGAAAGTATTGTGCGTTACAACTACTATTAGGAATATCACAAAGAAAATTTTAAATAACGTGATTTGTGCTTCTTTTTCAATTCAAACTGTTGCGGGAGCGGTTACTATGACATTGAAACCCCTTTACCGCATACGTAATTTAAAAACTCGACTTTATTTTAGTAGCTTGAGTGTTAGTTGTTAAAATCAAATTTAACAATAGTGTAGTTTAAGGCTCGCTCGCCATTTGTGCTCAAGCACTAGTAAATAAATGAAACAATTGATAATTTTATTTAACAAAAAAGTCTAGTAACTTTAGCTACAAGTTAACTGTGCTGTACTGCTGAATCCTGTGAATATCAGAATATTTCATGAGTCCGCGATATATATATATATTTATTGGCGAGCGAGCGTAGTGAGCGAGACACTTACAGGGGTAACACAATTTGAAAATCGGGGATGTGTACGTACGTAATTTTGTAGTTTGAATCTCGCATTTTTGTGTTAGTTAGCTATGTGTTCGACCGGTCCCAAATTGCACTAAACAGAATCCTCTGGTTAAGCGATCAGTACCCGTATCACCCTAGAAATTGAATTGTTTACCGTTTTGAATTCTTTTGCGGTTGCGTGAAAACTTAAGGGACTTCCATTTCTATTCGAGTGAGTGGCGGTGGGGTAAGTCAATGCGCTCTTTGTCACGGTTATAAGCCTGCGCAACAGTATTTACTTGAAAATACATTGTCCACTAGACTATCCCGAAGGTAAGTCTGTGTAGGTGCATGTCCAGTTGTGTCAAAGCATTGTGTGATACAACCACTATAGCTAAAGAATATTACAAAGAAAACTTTTAAATAACGTGTATTGTTTTGTTGTTTTTTTCCTTCAATTCAAGCAGTTGCAGGAGTTGGTACTATGGCACTGAAATCCCTTTACCTTGTATGCGAAATTTAAAAACTGGACCTTATTTTAGTAGCATCAGTGTTAGAAGTCAAAATCATTCATATAAAAATAGTATAGTCTTTAGGCTCGCTCGCCATTTGTGCTCAAGCACATCACTAGTTAGGTCTAGAAAATGTTTTTGTTCTTGCGTGGGCGTACGTGTGTACCCTTTCTCCTACGCGCTTGCGCGGGCCGGGTAACCTTCTTAGCAACATTTTGTATTGTTTACCCCCCGTACGAAGTAGCGATGCCCAGTAGATTCTTATCGACCTGGATAAATGTTCTTTTTGTCTAAGCAATGCTTTTGTAACTAGTGATGTGCTCTAATAGCACAAAATAGCGAAGCGAGCGATGCATGTTCCCTGTAATTGCAGCTATTCCATGCATGCTTGGTGTGGCTACAAAATACTGACAGATTCTTTACTTTGCTACCGGTTTCTGTTTCGTTATAGCTCTCCTCCTCCTTGCCCTGTCTTTTTCATTTCTTATCGCTCTCCTTACTAATTTTTATTCAGGAGTTTCGAACGCCGTCCGAGCGTTTCTAACGTTTTGTCTACTGGGCATTGCTACTTCGTACGGCGGGTAAACAAAACAAAATGTTGCTAAGAAGGTTACCCGGCCCGCGCAAGCGCGTAGGAGAAAGGGTACACACGTAGGCCCACGCAAGAACAAAAACAATTTATTGGCGAGCGAGCGTAGCGAGCGAGACACTTACAGGGGTAAAAATGAAAAAATCGGGGATGTTTATTGGCGAGCGAGACACTATTAGGGTAACTCAATCGAGATTTCGCTATATTTATTGATCTGTTTATGGGGTACGTGAGACCTCTGTTTTCGCCCGCGCTTCTAATTACGTACGTTAGGTAAAGCGCTCACAGTTCCAGTATTTTTCAATTAACGAGCTCTGAGAATCCTTAGTGGCGGTGGTAAGTCAATGCGCTCTTTGTCATGGTTATAAGTTGTGCCCAACAGTATTTACTTGAAAATACTTTGTCCACTATACTACTGCGAAGGTAAGTCTGTGTAGGTGCATGTCCAGTTGTGTCAAAGCATTGTGTGTTACAACCACTTAGCTAAAGAATATCACAAAGAAAACTTTTAAATAACGTGTATTGTTTTGTTGTTGTTTTTTTCCTTCCAAGCAGTTGCAGAGAGTTGTTACTATGGCACTGAAATACCTTTACCCTGTATGCTAAATTTAAAAACTGGACCTTATTTCCAGTAGCTTCAGTGTTAGAAGTTAAAATCAATGTATAGTCTTTAGGCTCGCTCGCCATTTGTGCTCAAGCACATCACTAGTAGACCTAACTAAATATATATATATATCTCGAACTCATTAGAGAGTCAGCTCCGCTCGCTTCGCTCGCTTCGCTGAATAAATAAATAAATATAGCAAAATCTCGATTGGTTACCCCTGATAGTGTCTCGCTCGCTTCGCTCGCTCGCCAATAAATAAATAAATATAGCGAAATCTCGATTGTGTTAACCCTGATAGTGTCTCGCTCGCTTCGCTCGCTCGCCAATTATAAACAATAATATATACTTATATTGCTCTAAAATAGGCGGAAATAATAGCTAGTAGAGCCTCAATTAAACAATCTGAATAAAAAATACCATTATGTATAAATTTTTATTAGTTAAAAGGTAATGAAAGACTTTAAGAGTAGATGTGAGATCAACCTAAAAATATATACTAAGCCTCCTCAAGTATTATAGCTATACATCACCCAATTAATTTCCCCCCAGAAACTCAAAATTTAAACTTAAGTTATAAGAGTAGTATATTGTGGTATGTCTCCACTAGACAGCCATAAGCAATTTAAATCATGTACTACTGTGTAGAATATAGTTGTTATATGCTTTTGCATCAGATATAATAGTGGATATTGATTCCAACTTTAATTTAAAAGTAACTTGATACAAAAACAATTGGCTAACTATACCTTAAGCCTTAAAAGTTTTCAAATTTATTTCTTGCTCTTTATTATGCAGAAATAAGAAATATAAGAGTATGGCTCTTACTACTAAACAAGAAAAAAATCTAAAGGAAATAATTAAATTTTGCTCTCGTGAACTAAAAGGTAATAGTGTTATAAGTCAACTGATGTGAAGTGTTATAAGTCAACTGATGTGAAGTGTTTTGTTCTTGTGGCACGTTAGACTTTAATAATTGATTATATTTACACATTTAATTTTTAGCTCGTGGTGAAGATGCTATCATTAAAGATGTGAAAGGTAAGGTAGATAAATGCACTCTATGAAATGACACACACTCAGAGACATACTCAATACTTCATCGTAACGAGAGAATTCAAAATAATTCCTGATGTTGGTATATTATGTGAATAAGTATTTGTGTGAAAGTTTTGTTATAGCTACTGCTTAACTAGCTAACACAAAAATCTTAAAGCAAATATTTGATTTAAATAATAAATATTAGCAAGCACCAGTTTTAAGGCTTCTCCCAGTAACTACATGCAACAGCAGCAAGTCTTGTTTATGGAGTTAGCTCAAACTTGTGCGATAATTTCTTAAAAATGCTTTTTTTAGGGGTTACAAAAAGTTGCGACAAGCAGTTAGTATGACATTAAAAACCCTTTCCCATTCATAATTAAAAAAAATAAAATGGACTTTTTTTAGTAAGTGCTTTTCTTCAAAAGCTACTGATTATGTAGGTAGTCATAAAAGACTATAAATACATACATACTACAAGAGCTTGGTAAATTGAGGTAAAAAGTAATTCATTTTTTAGCTAAATTTATGGTCACAGCTCTATGCTTTTACTTTCAGAAATAAAGGACTGAATAATGCCTAGGCAATTTACATATAGATCTTGTAATGGCAAAAATAAGATTTAAGCTCAATAACTCATTCTCCCATTGTGCTCAAACACACCATTAGTATGTATGTTAACATTATAATGTTTATTAATATATTTTCTTACAGGTGTAAAACCTCCTCCTGATTTATATAAGGTACTATTTTGTAAAAACTGGGGATAAAACTTAAGATTCCAAATTTTTTGTTCCAAATTTTTACTGTAGCAGATCTTTATTAATGTAGTGAGAGAGCTGGTCATTACGCCATTATACCACTAGCTATGTATAGGATTAGTTAAAGATTCTGGTTACAATTATTAGCTAAATGCAAGTGTGTGTTGTTTTTGCTAGCTAATTGGAATCAAATTTATTAACACTTAGGTGAAGCCACCATTAATACCTTTTAAGTCTGAATAGTTCATTTATCTTCACACAATTCTGTTTTTGGTAAATATTATTATGATCTTGATTGATGAATTTTAGCCCATACTAGGTATCTTCAAAATAGCATTTTTAGGTACAGAACTCAATGAGATACTTCATACATCACACTGTAGTTACCTCACATTTGCAAGTTCATTACGTTCAAATACAAACTACTACAATCAAGATATCTAGCATGAGAATAAACAGCTCATTACACTCGTCAGAGGGTGATGGCAAAATATTTCACTCTTTTCACATGTTACAAAAATGCATTCACCTGCTGCTCATGAAATATTTCACCATATCACACTCAGACTCATGTAGTAACTTCTACATGCATACACGATTAGATGACTACAAATTAGATGAGTACAATACAAGCTGGTAGGTATATTTTGTGTATGAATCTAGAAATGCTTACATACATGTACTTACATAATAGTTAATATGTATTGTATATATTTATATTAGTTGAAGTTGTTTAATGATCCGATTCATGGTTCAATATTATTGAATGTACTGGAAGATGCCATAATTAATACTCCAGAATTCTATCGTCTTCGAGACATAAAACAGCTAGGTATGAAATTAAATAAGTATGACATGAACATAAGTATGGCAAAACAAATTATAGTTATAGCTAGTATCATAATCCAAGCATAAATCTTTGCATAAAAATGTTTAAGAATATCTTTCTATAAACATAAATTACATAAATATAATATATATTATAATATATATAATACTGATTTTATATTTAATATAGCTATATATGGGGGGATTTAGAGGGAGCTTGACTGGTGTTACGAGCCCCCTTTTTTCAGAATGAGCCCTCATTTTTAAATGTAGTAGTTGTTACTTATTCATTTTTTTCCTTCATGGTTGAATTTGACAATTATAGCTACTAGCAAGCACCCCGCCACATAGTGGCGCTTGACGTATTGCAAAGTAAGAATGCAGTAGCACAAGTTATCTTACTCAGTTATCATTCTCTACCATTGGTTAAGGTTACATAAGTTTCCCTCTCCTACTCTCTTTTTTCTGAACTATCTGAGCTATTCTTCTACCCACCCCTCTTAACTTCAGCTCTTTTTCTTGAGTCATGGAGCCCCCTTTTACTTTGTCTATCTCTCCTGCTTCTGAATTTCTTTCCTGAGAAACTTTTGTCTTTTATTTCGTACATTAGCCTTTCTTTTGAAAACTAACCCCCGCCTTTAGCTACTCGTCGATTCCACCCGCTTTTTAGTTATAATTAATCACTCGCCTTTTTGCCTTCTCTTCCCTTCTATTTTAAACCTATACCCCTTACCCCGCCGATTCCATCCGCTTTTCAGTTTCGATTAATCGCCTTTCGCCTTCCTTTTTTAAAACTACGCCGCCTTCCATCGCCAATTGCACCCGCTTTTTAGAAGTAACCGGCACGTTCTACTGATTGTGGCGATACTTTACCTGCTATTAATGAACAATGCTTTACCGAACCATACAAAGCTCGTGAATTATTCAGGAATACACACACCGTCGTCGTCGTCGTGGTCGTGGTTACTGAAACACAAGCGTATTATTATATAGATGTAGCAACTTTCACCATTAGGCAAAGTGTTAGTAAATTATTTTAATTTTTTACTCACACAAACTAGTTACATTTTTTCATGTTTAACTTACCTAATTTTTACTCAACACCTTAGTTTTGTTCTTAGTTTTAATTGTTTCCTTCCTTATTGTAGCAGTATCATTTAATTCAGTTCTGGACAGTCACATTGTAATGCCAATTATTTTGAAAATGAATAAGAATATAATTTTTGTAGGAAATGCAATATAGCCAGCATTTCCCATAGTAGCTATTCAAACACTTCTTGAAAAGAACCTCCCCTCTCCCCCTCCCTCCCCCCCCCACCCTTAAAGAAATCCTAGATAGGTCTCTGACTACCCAAATCACTGTTAGTCCTTTTGGTTTAATGGCCTTTTCTCCTTTATTGCCAGGTGACAAATGATGCTGTAATTTGAAACAATGCACAATAATTTCATTACTTTGGTCTACAAAGTGTATTATTATAGTTACTACAAAAGAATAAATATCAATTCACATATATTTGTGGAGTAAGAACAAAATATTTATGAGGCAACATATTTAGATGTTTTGTGATGAATATACTGTTGTAACAGCTACTAAATCAATGGATTAAGTTTTAAATATTAAGCATTAATAAGTGGATAACATTACACATTCTTGTAGCCAATGGCCTGACCAATGTGATCTTGTTTGGCATGCCATTGATCAAACAATCAGTCACTATCTTGTATTCCTTTAACTTAGGAGGAAAAAGTTATGTCTATCCAGGAGCAGTGCACACTAGATTTGAGCATTCCATTGGGTGAGTCATATTAGAACTTATGAGATTAAGATTTGGTTGAAATTATCCTATATGAAACATTTCAGAGTATTATTTGAAATCATAAGCATATAGATACAGTTTTAAAAATAAAATTGTTATGATTAAATCTCACCATTGAAACATTTTTACCAATTATTTAGCATAAGTATAATTAATATATTTTGATGAATGGTATTCCTATATAACTTTTTATTAAAGTTATATACATCACTAGAGTTTGCTACCTCGCTGGTGAGTTTGTAAAACATCTGAGGCAGTCATCACGAAATTGTAAGGAAGAACTGATATCAGATCTGGATGAATACTGTATTCGCTTGGCTGGATTATGTCATGATTTAGGTATGTTAGCATTAAGAATTAGAATTACGATGTCTATTACATGCAACCACAAAATTGGTATGCATGCATGTACCAAAACATTGTTCTACATTCTAAATAATAAATTTGAGGTGTTCAATTATTTCAATTTATTATTACTAATATTATAATATATATTTTTTTAATTTTGCCTATGTACAATTGAACTAAGCATATTTGAAAATATATGAAATGATAGTGATGGCAACCAGTGTAATATTTGATAAAATTGTGCTATTATATTTATATACCATGCTTTAATACTTTATATTAGTGTCATTAGAAGCAAATATTTTCTTATATTTTCTGTACTATGAGGATTTAGTCTAACTACAGCTAGCTTATCTAATGAGAACTCTACAGCTTACTGTGAACACCATTCAATCATCCTTTTCTCTATTCATACTCCTACAATATTATATGCTCACCTTTGCTTTGAGGTCATTCACATACAGAAATGTAAGGCTGATGATGGTGTATGAATAATTGATGAACTTGAGAAATAAATGAATTCAGTTCTTTTAGGCTATCATTTTATTTTTATTACAAATTTACAGGGCATGGTCCATTCTCTCATGTGTTTGAAAGTGTCCTAGAGGAAATGGGAGTAGTAAGTGAATGCCTTAAATTTGTTACAACATAAAATATATATTAATAAATTATCCTTTAAATTAGGGTTTAAAACATGAAAAAATCTCTACTCTTATGTTTAAAAGAATTCTTTTGGAACATCCAAAGATTCTGAGAATGTTTATATGTTTAAACCTAGAGGAAGTTCATGTGGAAAAAATTTGTGGCATGATTGGCTCTGAGGAAGTAAGTTAGCTTGTGGAGTGAAATTTGAACAGTGTCCCTTTTACTAAAATGTAATGTAACAGACAGAGAGCGTAAAGGAAGAGAAAAAAACCAAAGCATATCTATATGAGGTAAGACTTAATTCTCACACAAACCATTATTCAGGTAAGTCTTAATTTCATTACGTGACAGATTAAATACAAAGGGAAACATTAATGCACTGCTTAATTACTCTAGATTGTTGCTAACAAGAAGAGTGGATTAGATGTAGATAAGTGGGACTACTTTGCCAGAGACTGCTATTTCCTAGGTGTAAAGAATGAGTTAGATGCAAGGTAAGCATTGTGTGATCTTTCTAAAATTGCAGTGCATATATTATTATTATACGAAAAAGATTATATTGTTCATGATGAGAATGTTCCTCCACAAAAAAATAAGATTGGTGTCCAGTTTTTGAAATACAAGTACTAATATTTTATGTAGCAGGTACTAAGTTTAGTTCCGGTGAGCATTGGACTTGTGCCATGTTGATTTTACTGTGTATTTAATGATTATGAGTAGCTAAAGTGACAAAGACAAGCTTGCATCACTATTATAATATGTTTACACTTCAGTTTTGAGGTTTACAGTATTACTAAGCAGAAAAACATGTTTTCTTGAAGGACTCTAAGAGTGCCTTCAAACCTAACCAGAGCAATTCACGCACAAGTTTCCCAGGACAATAAGGGTTTAGTAGAATCATCACGAATATAGAGTAAAATACAACAAATTCACCAACAAAAAACAGGAATGTGCACAGTATGGTGAGCAAACTCAAGCTTATAAAATAGCACTGGCATTAAAATAAAAAAATAAAAAAATGCATAGAAGTATGTTAAATTCATAAAACTCCAAACAAGTGCACTAGCATGCATGTATGGTAATAAACGTTTATGTTAATGTGGAAATATTTCTTAGGCGCTGTATGCTATTGAGCAGAATTATTGTTTATGAAAAAAACAAGCACATCGGATTCAGAGATAAAGTAAGATTCATTATAAAATGACCCCTATTTATTCTCAGGATGGGATGTATAAATTTGTCATTTTTTTGTTGTAAATTATAATAATATTGAGGAAGGAATATAGTGTAGTTGGCTTTGCAACAGGTATAATAAGATCGAGCTGATAATGAATTTCCAGTATTCATAGTTTAATATCTAATTTTTGCTACTTAAAATTTTTTATCTTGATTGATGCCATGTAAGTTAACATTTTTACCCTATGTGAATTATTAGTAATTTTAGATGATTTCTTTATTTTTTTAAAGGAATATCTAAACATTTATGGAATGTTCAGAACGAGATGTATGATTCATCAGAAGGCATGCAGTCATAAGAAAGTGGCTGCAATTGAAATGATGTAAGAAAAAATTACAGCAGGTATAAAAGAATCATTTTGAAATATTGAAATATTTATTTGTTTCCTTAATGCTGAAAAACTGGGACTGAGTTTTGTTTTCTATTCACATTCTTCCTTTCCTTCCTTTTGACTATTCCAATGGTGTTAATCTTAGGATAAAAGATGCCATATGGAAGGCTAAAGATCTGGAAATGTTTCCAAAAAACAAGACACTAACAGATATTGTGACATTTATACCACAAGAAATTGACTTAAGTGGCTTTTTATTTTTGTCAGACAATATTTTGCAAAAGATCAGGGAACAAACAGTCGGAGCTTCTGACAGTGTAAGATAATAACTTCTAAATGATATGATAGGATAAAAAATAAGAGATAAAAATGTTATATTTCTTTTGTGTAGGAACAAAATCTTGTGGAGCGACTTATTAGGCGAGACTGTTATGAAAATATTGCCGAAATTGTTCTTCCAAGTAAGGACATTCCGGTGAGCATTGTGGGCTCCACTAGATTTTATTATAATACTATAATTATCCTGTTTTGTGTTCCACAGAACTTGAACAAGGATGTCAAGGAAGAGATTAAAAAACTTAACCATAAACAGTATAGTAATAATCTATATGAAATAGAGGTAATTAATAAACAAGTAATATTATTAAGAAACAATTGATGTGTGTATTTAGTTCGGGAAAATTTCTTACGCTTCGGAGAAAAAAGATGATCCCATCCAAGATGTGTATTTTTTCTCAAAAGAAGATGAATCTAGGGTTAGTTATTAAGTTTAGTATGTTTAATTTGTAATAATCCAATGCATTTTTAATGTAATGATTGGTAAGAAATTGCTCACACTTATAGCAACCAGGTATATCTAAATTGACATCACAAAAAAATCAAGTCTTTTCTTCTATAACTTATCTATTACTTTAAGAAATTTTTCATTTTTAGTTTCATGCACAACTCAAATAATATAATGAAATATGTAAGCTAATGTAAAAACTTTAGTTTGTCAAAATTTCAGTGAAAAATTTGTTGCATGTATTAAAATAAGATAAATATATTATTATAATATAATGGGTATAAAATAATTATGTTATTAAATAACAAATGCATTATGTAAGTCATATATGCGTCTATTAATTATAGCTGGAGATGGGGTTACCACTTTTAAAGGAGAAGTGCAAGGTATTTTGAAAATTATTGAATATGTGCAAAAAGTGGTGTCTTAATATACATAATAATATATGATCTGTATTTGTAAATGATAATGCTATGATATTTAACCCTCATGCACGAGAGGGTTATAGTAGTGCATTTGTCCGCCTGTCTTTCTGCCTGCCTGCCTGCCTGCCTGCCTGCCTGCTTGTCTGTCCTTCCGTCCGTCTGTCCATCTGTCCGTCAACATTCGATTTCATGAATGGCTGAGAACTAACCTTTAAAACAAGTATGACCTGATGCAATAGGAGAATTTAAGTCCCTTAAATTGACCAAATTTCAAGCTAGTTTCAAAAGTAAATGCAGAAAAACTTTAGTTTCAAACGAGCGCAAGCTAGATGCAACGACCTTTAGTTTTCGTGTACAATGCTTTACATCATACAGCAGTCACGTGATCACTTATAGTTCGTGTATTTTCTTTTAACCGCGTGTGTCCTCGGTAGTTAGAAATTGAAATAATCCGAGAAATCTTAGTTGTGTAGTAATGTTGGTGTTTTAGCTACTTCCAGAACTTAGCTATGGACATTACAATAACTTCATTTTATTCAATTAATTTTTAATCTATTGCAATCTACAGCTCAGGGTATAAGTTAGAGTGGGTCCACAGGTAAGTTTGGTACACTGCCACCAGGGATAATTCTTTGTTGTTACTCTGTGCAAAGGTTTTTCAAATTGAGAGATAAAAATCTTGCTTTTAGCAAAGAGTAGCTCTGGCACTGAAAATTCGGTAAATGATACACTCAGTCAGATATATACCCATGGACATGGCAACTTGAACACCCAACTATTTAACACAATGCGCTGAGTTTAATGTGCACCAACACAAAACAAAAGTCTGGTACAACATAATTATCTGTTCTTTTAGCTATTTACATTCCAACTTTACTATTTTTCTTGGCAGACTCAGTAGCCTTAGCAAGTAGTGACAAAATTTAGAATCTCTTATCCATTATTCATACCTTCAGCTATCATATAACGTTTAGACAGTATGAGTGATCTGTAAGCTGTTCAGAAAAGTACACTATTGCTATGGGTAATTGAAACTTAAAATAACTATCACTGCGCGAAAAGTGTCCGTTTACAGCCATAACAAAATCCTAAGTTAGTGTATAAACAGTTGATAACTAGCTAGATAACCTCTACAGCCTTGTCAATTCTTTGTCAACTCTAATTATCAACACAGTTTACGGATTTTGTTATGGTTGTCAATGGACTCTTTTCAGGCAGTGTATATGACCACATTCATAATTATGTTGTAGTTGTAATATGTATAAAAGGCATACAGTTATGTAGCTGTACTCAAGTATATGCACATAACTCGAGTTTTTATTGTTAGAGTTAACACAATTAGAGATGATTCTATAAGAAATTATCAAATAGGGAAAATGAAGCTATCAGTAATTTTATTATTACTAATTTGTCTTCCCAGCCAAAAGAATCTTATGTAACTCGACCTATGTCATTTGTGGAGTATCGTTTGCGATTATTCAAGAAATCTACAGCTGATGAGGAAGCTGATCAAAGGGCTATTGAAAGGTTAGATAATATTAGAGAATTCAATAATTTAAAATTTTACCACAAATGTCTGTACTGATAGCTTTCATGAAGACATAAATAAAGCTCTTCTTAAAAATTGAAAGGAAAACATCAAACAGTGAAACTTTGTAGACTAAAGCTATTTAGCACATGTATTATAGTATTACTCAATAGCTATTATGTGTAACTTTTTATATTTATGATTAATTTTGTTACAATACATGATATTGAAATTATCTTCTTTAAATCTGGACTCATAAAAATTGAACTAATGAAAGGGTCCACATAAATTATCTTGTTCAAATCTAGAGTCATATTTGAAATATTTAATATCAAGTTTTAGCTTGATACGATGTTTATTTTCTTGAGATGAGAAATTTAAATTTGCATTGTAATCTGGCAACACTTTCTAAATAGAAATTTATGTGGACCGTTTCACTAGTTCAAAATTTTAAGTAGCTAGATACAAATTAGACTAGTTTGAAACATTCTCACTTAAGGGGCCTAGAGAGAAGCAACTGAAAATTTTAAATAAAAAAATTTAAGTGTAGCTATCACAAAACGTATAATTAAATAAATTTGTTATGCATGACCGCAAATAAATAAAAAATGGACAGATTGTATTAAAGGTACTATACAGTAGTGGTGCAAACTAACTTTGAGGTTGAATTCTAGCATAGTATACAGTATTGTGTAGTTTTCTTTGACCCTTTTGCTTTTCCTTCTACCCATTTTTGCTTTTTTAACCCATCTTTCTATTGATCTATTATGCTTATTTCACATATTGTTTAATTAGTAATTTATTTCAATGAGAATATTTAAAAATACAAAAACAAACAACAACAACAAAAATACAGCTTGTGCCATGAAGTTTTAATTAAGCAGTTGAAAAATAGCACGTTTTGATTATCTTCTGGCAAAGTTAAATTGCAGCATTACAGAAAGTTCTATGCAGTCTTCCAAAGATATACCTAAATAGCCATTATCTAAAGAACAAGAACCACCACGACTTTATCTTTCATTAAGTGCTTGTGATCACTTATTTAGTTTTTATTACTTAGTTTTGAACACATGAGCGGTGGACTTTATACAAGAATTGATTTAACAATTTCTTTCTTTCTTGTTATGTCATGCCCCGCCCCTTCATTTATCATTGTGTACCACTCACGTGGACTCACATGTTTTCGGATCTTTGTCTTGCTGAATATGATTAAAGTCTAACAATAGTTTTCTTATTGATAGCTACCTACCCTAGTCCTAATCTTTACTAGCACTGAGACCAGTTCCAAGAAGGCATTACACTTATATTTATTTGATGTAGTATTGTCTCTTTCACAAGCTATTTGTTTTTATCACTAGTGCAGAATTAAAAATGTTTGGCATTCAGAATTGGCAAATTTGGTTACCTGATGGTTGTTGTCAATGACATTCTTTAATTCTGTACTGTTAAAAAGGAGATATAGCTAGTGAATAAATGATATATTATACCTAGCCATATAATAATTATTCATGTTGTACAAATTAAAATCAGGTATATAGCAAGCATAGAACCAGTACATTTATTAATCAAGTTTATTTATTGGAAAGAAAGGTGGCTAAAATGAAAGAAAAAAAAAGATTACATAGATTTCAGGAAATTCTTGTATAAATTTGTTTGAATCCATGACACATAAATTTTTCTTCTTTTCCTGGATACTTACAGGCCACAAACAGTTAGGAATAAGCCAAGTATAGTGAATTTATCAATGAATCAGATGAACAACAGAGACTGTCTGGATTGTGGCTTTTCTGTACAATCAGCTATACAGAAGTTGTATAAGTTTTTATCAATTCATTCCTATATCTTGTTTTTAATTGTAAGTAGCTATCATCAGACAAAATCAAAACATAGCTAGTATTTTTTCTTCATAAAACTTAAAAGGAGTTGAGGTGTCAAGATTGTGTGGTGTTTTTCGATCCATGTGACTCACCAAAACAAAAAAAACAACAACATTATTTAACATTCAAAACTCCTACACTTCATGAAATCTAACTCTGCCCATAAAATGTCTCACCGGGAATGAGGATATCTGTGACCATAATTATTATACAGCACAAAGATAGCTGAAAATTTACACCTGTAGAATGAGACCAAGTATGTATATAAATATAGTGTATGTGTATAATATACATAAAATGGGGACATATTTCATGAGTAGCTATGCTTATAAAATATTTTCAGTGAGTGAAAACACAAGTGTGAGAGTGAAGCTCATCCCCATACTGTATGTGCAATAAATTGTTTTTATACTTTGGATATTTTCCAAAACTGGCTATAAACTGTTTCAAAGCCTTGCAGTTCAGAGATGCATACTAAACTATCCATTTTGTGAACAAATTTCTTGATTTGTCATCCACCCCCCTTGTATCAGACTTTCTGCCTCAGACTTCATCCAGTAAGACCCAGTTAGCTAGCATTTGCAGCTGATTTCTTGACAAGCAAAGTTCAGTATAAGTCAATCATAGAAAGCTCTGATAAGTTATTTTGAATCTCTGTGTGGCACTGACAATGCTATACGATGAGTAGCTAGATTTTTCAACTGGGGGGGATTGTGAATTTTTAATTTCATACCTGTGGAAATTAAATTTGGACCGATAAGGTTCTCTGGGGTGTACAATCACTTTCTGGCACTAGTTTTTAAATCTAAGTTAAGTTTATGTGGTATTGCTAATTTTGTGAATTTACATAATATTCTACTGGAGATAAATATATGATAGTGTTATGGCTGTTTTGTATGCAAGCAAGGCAAGTTATCACTATAATAATCATTGAAGATCACATTTTGTTTGCATATTTTATTGTTTGTTTTTCTATCTGCCTCGATGTGTGCTATTTATCTGTAATGTCTTGTGGGCATTATGGCGACACAATACCAATATTTTTCATGGTGTGTAGTTACTGAGGCACTTTCTTTGGTTCTATATAGACAAAAGTGTACAAATTGCTGCACCAAGTTTCAAGTCTGAACATACACCATGGAAGACAGATGTCTTAGTTTTGTTCTCACAAAATAATTTAGTGAGGGCAAGTAGCTAAGTTGCTAATACGAAGAAGATATTTTCACACAGAGCTGGAGTGGTTAGCTAGCAACATAATGTTGTGTTTGTTGAAAATGTGTCAACAAGTACTTTCACAAGAAAGCAATTCAAAAAGCTTTGTATAGCTATAAAACAGTGTAAAAACAATAACCAAAGTCTCACCATTATTTAGCCTACACTTGCAAAGATCTAGATCTGAACAGCTTATTATTTTATTTTTAGTAACATCGCCCCTTTTGTGGAGGACTGCATCATTGTGAAGGACTCTTCTAGGCCCCCATACAGATGACATCCAGCATATATACTTGCAGGGAGGAAGAAAGATTCAGATAATGAGGAAATGGTAGGGTTTCTCTCTAACTTGCATGTAGCAAATGTGAGGTGTTATGTAGACTAGAATGGATCTGTCTCAATTGAAAGTCTTGGAGGTCGTGGGTTGTCACAGCTCAGTGACTAGAGCACTGGTGGCTAAAGTCAGGGAACCTGGGTTTGATTCCCCAGCGACAACTAAGATATTTTTCACATTTTACCTGTACCTGCCACCATTTATGAATCCAGTTTAATTGACATTCTTTTGATCAGTCCAATCAATGCAGATACAGGAAGTGCTACAAGGAGTACATTCCATTGGATTGTAGTGGCAAGGCCCTGAGATAATAAATTTTATTGTAGTATGTTGTAGAGCATTCATTGTACTACAGAATGCTATAAAAAATTATAGAAGTCTGTGTGGGCGAAGCAAATTCTGCCCAAATTTAGTACAGCCATTATTCTAAAGCCATCACAGAAGACTCCAAGAAACACTTCTATCACGAGCTTCAGGAACGTTTCACAGACACCAGACTTACATTGTTAGAAAGAACTACTCTATTCAGAAAGTGTAAATATACAGCCTCAAAGTGTTCTGAATTTAACCGACACTTTGCGAAAGACAAAGACAATTTGTGGTTAAAAATTGTACAATGGATTGTACTCCTTGCAGCACTTACTGTATCTGAATTGATTGGACCGCTGGTTTATCAAAAGAATAGCTAATTTGAAGGAAATAAATTTTAAATTTAATAAATTAGTGATTACAAAATAAACAAGAATATAAACTAAAAGAAAATTCAATTTTTTTTACATGTGTTCTTTTGTTCACTCTTGCAATACATTTTGAAGCTTGTATGCATGTACCCTTGAATTTATTCTAAAAAGACAATAACTTTTAGAACATTAATGTGAACATTTCAATGACTATCCAAAGATTTTAGGTAAAGTGAAAGCATTTCTTGGGGAGATTTCTTCTTCTGTGTTGTGCTGGATGCCCTCTGCTCATAAGTGCTTAAAAACTTCGAAATCACATCCAAGTTAAAAATTGGATCAGTTTTGCAAGATTCATGTTCAGATGTGAAGGAGGAAGTCGTGGATTTAGGAGTACACGCCCCGGATAAAATCTCTGGTGATGTTGCAGTGATATTTTGCCTAGATTGTAAATAGGAAACTACATTCAATCGATTCTCCTTAACAGCTATTTGATATGGAGTTGCATTGTGTGACCCTTTTATGTTTATATCGCAATTAAGTTCTTCAATATAGTATTTTACTATTTCAATTTGACCACTCCATGCTGCATAATGGATGGGCAAATTTCCGTGTACATCCAATGTAAAAGGATTGCAACCGTGACTGATCAAAAATTTTACAACTTCTATACAACCACATGCTGCAGCAAAAAATAAAGCTGTTTTAGAGGAATTATGGAGAATGTTTAGATCACATTTCCTAGAAGCCAAAAATTTAACTATTTCCAAGTAACCCCTGTCGGCTGCTATATGAATAGGAGCAGTGTTGTTTATATCTTGGATGTTTGGATCACAGTTATAGTCGTCAATAAGCAATTGAACAGTGTCTAGCTTCTCATGCATAACAGCCATATGAAGAGGAGTTAACCCATTATGGGTTTGACTGCAAGGATTGACTTTAAGATTTTCAACAATGTATTTCACAAAACCTGCATTCCTTGCTGCTGCATAATGAAGCTCTGTGTTTCCTCCAGTATCAATGCTTGGCACAATATCCACATTGTGTACCAAATATTTCACCAAGTCCAGGTTGCCACTCATACATGCATGCATAAATGGCGTACGTTTGTCTTCATCTAAGCAACATGAATCCCATTTACCAGTTACAACAATATCCCGGACAAGTTCCAAATTGCCATTTCTACACAGTATGTGAAAAACAGTTTCCTTGTTGTCACCTTGATGTCTGAGATTACAATTCATGACAGAGAGCAAATACATTATAATTTCTGTGTGATTCTTTATTGCTGCTAATATAAGTGGTGTATTACCCTTTATATTGTCTATTTCAATAGAGGTAGGTTCCAACTCACATAAATATTGTACCACATTTAGGTGACCATAATATGAGGCTAAATGGAGTGGCAAATTCCCTTCACAATCACAAGCTAAAATATCGAATTCATAATGTTCTATGAGATACGCCATAATTTCAATAGTTCCAAAAATACTGCAGAGATGAAAAAGTGAGCGCTTATTAGGTAAAATAACATCATGACTGTATCCCTGCTCTTCAAGGAAATATTTAATGATTGGTAACTGATTGTATGCAATGTTGACTTGAATTAAATTTATACCATTTACCTTCACTGAAGGCCTGCAACCTCTTGCTTTTGTTAAATATTTTACAACATGTAAATGCCCTTCTTGACAAGCAGCATGAAGTGGTGTACGGTTATGTTCATCAGAACAAAGAGGATTACAATGATATTGTTCTATAAGTAATTGAACAATATGCAAGTTTCCATTAGTACATGCACAATGCAAAACTGTCAAGCCTGAATCTGTGGTTAAATTTGGGTCGATGCCATTATTGAGATATAATTTTATAACTTCAATTAATCCGTACATAGCTGCATAATGAAATGGTGTATGCTCATTTTTGTCGTATGGAATTAGATCCAATTTTCTTGAAAAAAAATACTTTAATATGTCACAGTGATTAAACAGAGCAGCTAAATGCAATGGAGAGATGCCATAATCATCTTGAAGTATAGAAACTTTTTTTTCTTCTATAAGAAATTGAATAATAGAAAGGTGTCCTTTTTCAGAAGCCAAGTGTAGCAATGTTCTGTTGAAAGGATATCTAAAATTAATGTCAATTCTTGTATTACTGGCCATTTGTTGTAATGTTGTTAAATCTCCTATCTTGACTGCACAATATGCCTTCAAACACTGTTCTGATGCTTCCCATGGCAATAACAAGTGATGAACAGTTTGTAAATAATTGATAGAATCTAATTGACCTTCAATTATGGCTGCATAAAAAGCAAGACATTTGTCTTCATCGTTGAACTTATTCTTATAAAGTAGAAATTCAAGTGCGTTTGTGTGGAGCACAGATAATAATAGTAACCAGATATCCTGAGTGCATGATAAGCCAAGTTTGGATATAAATAGTTCAATAATATTCAAATGACCATTTGCAATTGCAACATGAAATGGATTGAAAAGTTTACGAGAGCTATCAGAACAGGTAGAATCAAGCAAATTTTGCAGAGGCACACCATTTTGAGTCATATAGTTTATCAACAAAAGAGATATATCACAATTTCCTAACCCACAAGAGTAGTGAAGAGGAACAGCATCATATTCATCTTTTTCACATGCATTTAATTTATAATTATGCAAAGTATACTCCACTAATTCTTTGTTATTACTAATGGTAGCCAAATGAAGCAGATTACGTTTTTGGTCATTAATTTCATATGGATCGAATTGCAGCTTCTCTATGAAAAATTGCACTAAATGCAAGTGGCCAGATTGTGTAGCACAGTGTAATGCGGTATTACCATGCTCATTTTTTAGCCCAGGATTGTAATAACCTTTCCTCATTAACTGGTCAATAGATATTTTATCACCTTCTGTAGCATAGTAATGCATATTTATTCCACTTTTTGTCTCATGGTGCACAAGAGCAGCTGAAATAGTATCCATAAATTGGCTAACACTAAAAACATAGTCCTCAAATTTGCCCTAAATATTAGGAAGGAAACAAAATTAATTTTTTTTTTTTTGCAATTTTTTTTAGTGATTTAACTTACAATAAAGTCTTCATCCATATTCTTAAAAATATAATCAGGTGTTTTTGTAAGATCAGTAGTAATGGGTAATTCTACATTAAAAAAATAGAAAAAATGTATATGACTGGCTGTAAAGCTACACTTTCAAAACTATTTTCATTTGTTGACTATATTAATTGCTACTACCTGGCAGCTGGGTGGTTTTATTTGTAAAGTTTGGCCCAACAGAAAACAAAATGAAAATAATGAAGACCCATTAAAAATTATAAATTAGAGCAACTACAGCATTAATTATTTTAAGTTGATAGTAAAAAGTATCCCATACTTTCTATGTCATCTCTTTAACTTACTAGAGTCAAGTTTGTAAATATAAATATCACATATGATCTCAAGTATCTTTGCTCCATCATAATTTAATTTCCTCAGTGAACTCCACTGATTTTTAGAGAATGGAAAAATTTGTCTAATCATATATGATGGTAGAGTGTATATAACAACAATACTCCCTGGATTAACCCCATGTATCTGTAGTTGATCCACGTCTATCTCCAGGATTTTCGAAATATCTGTTTTAAGCTTAATTAGGTATAATTGGTGACAATCTTTAAATGTGTCATCAAGTATCACCATGAACAATTTCTTGCCATCATTGTCATCCAAAAGTGTTGGACATTCCATAACTCTACTTTTTGCATATTTATCAAATTCTCTTTTGTATTTATCAAGCATTTCTTTTCCTTTGACAAAATTGGTAGCCTTAAATATATGCTCAAGTAATTGAAAATTAAAAAATGAGCAATAACGACTAATTATTATCATAATTTTAGACACTCTGTCTTCACTCTCAATTAAATCTAGAGGTGTACTACCACACGATGACTTTAATATAGCTTTGGTACTGCACTTTTGTGCTAGAACCCATTTAATGTCATCCAAACAATTTGTTTCTTGAATAAATAGGCTTAATTCAGTTAAAATTGTTAAGAACATGTCCTGCATATCAATTGACTGTGCTTCTAGTCTTGGTATTGAATCTTTATCATTTAATGCAGGAAAAATTAATTGAGAAACTACACATTCTGAAAAAAAAATTTATAATAAAAAATTGAGTAAATTTTGCTCAATACTTTTCTAGTAACATTATTTTTCTTTCTTTAAGTGCACAAACAATTTTTTCAAAAAAGCTACAAGGTCGGTAGTATCACAGGTATTAATTATAATTAAATATACTTGTTTTTTGTCTTGGTTTGCAGTCTATAATTTTACAATTTTTAAATATTATCTAAAGACTTACCCAACACTAGAGTTTAGTTCTATTGTAATCTTTCACTAAAAGAAGGAGAGTAATGAATATTCTTATTTACCAGTAATAACACTGACAACCTCAGCCACACTCTAAGCAATTTCTTAGTCAGGTTTTCAAAAAAATGGGGTGATCTTTCTATTCAATTATACCCTACAGTTTTGCAATACAATCTTAAGGTCATTAGAAGCATAGGCAACAAGATCGTAATAAAAAAGTGAAGCTAACACTTGATACAGCACTGTAAAATATTCTGCACAAATGTAATATTTAATGTTACAATATTGGATGAGGGTCAAATTTAAAATAAAAATATAGCTAGAAAATTGGGCTAAACTTGGAAAAGGTATAATACGCTGTTGTGTACCTATATATTTAGTTAAAACTAAACTAAATATATCTGTTATTATGTGACAATTAAAAAAAAGTATATTTTAGTTAAAATGAAAGGGCTAATAGCAAGAATATTGGGTCTTAAACCCGATGCAAGTTAGTTACACGACAGGTCTTATCATGTGAGTACTGTCACAAATGTGACAGGCTGTCAAAAAAGTTAAAGCTTGGGGACAAAAATTTGTTTTTTTTAAATCTCTACTATAGTAATGCTACCTACCTGTTAATATCCTGCATAATATGCAAGGCCATCACTTTCAGAATTACAGTGCTTTGAAAACAACAACAACCAAGTCATAAAATGCTAGTTCGAAAATAACTTATCTCAAAACATTTTTATACTTCCGGTTAAAATTTATTTGCTGAGTTCAGTACAAGAGGCTGGTTGAATCACTTGCCAACTGAATCCAGCATATAAAACTTCGCCCAGAGGTGAAAAAAGGCTACTGATTATACTAAGATTGAAAAGAATGTTCATATTTTTGACCTAATCTCGCACTTTTGCCAGTATTACAAAATTTTATATTGAGCAAAGATATACCTTTTCCGAGAAAAATACATTCTTCTTGCAAATAGTTATATGCTCATGTATGAAACTACATATTTGTGAGTGAATATCAACTGCAGCACACCCTTATTTGAACACTGTAAGCTCAATACGCTCAGTTTATATTCTTGTGTTTCTGCAAGCTTAGCATTAAATATTGATAAGCATATTTTTAATAGATTTTGGTATAAATTGTTAATTGCATATAACAGTCAGACAATATTAACATATAAACATACATTTTAGTCATCATGTACATACAAATTAATGTCATACTATCTCCAGCTAAAATTCAATGTTCACCTTGCATTCCATGTGACACAGGTTCATTACCTCTAAGAATATGCTTAGTAGGTTTCGACATATTTTCAATTTTATTCTCACTGATATATCTAGAATATTCATCATTAAGAGTGCTATAAAGCTTATCTTTCTCGTTTAAAAAACTTATAAACATTTTGTACTTGTCTTCGTCTTGCTCAACATAGTCGGACAACTTAACAAATACTTCATGTGCCAAATTATCTTCTGATTCTCTGGTTCTGGGATCTGTGGCACGCTTAAATACATCCCAGCCCAACAAGTCATTAGACAATAAATACTGTGCGATCTCTTTAAGATGATTTCTGATATAAATTTCAATTTGTTTGTTAAATTTTTTCAAAGTGTGCATTGCAGCCATTGTCAAGAATATACAATTATTACTAACTTGATAGCTGGTGTGAAAGAGATGCTTGAATCACATATAATAACAAAATCTTTAATTAAAAAAAACATTTAGTATTAGCTCCCACTTGTGTATTAAAAATTGGTATAATGCAAATTTGTACTGGCTTTATATACACATTTAGATAAATTACTAACACAAGCCAGAGTTGTTATAACATGATAGTGTCATAGGTGCCATTAACACTCAGTGCACCATACGCTAGAGGGTTATAGTAGTCATCCTATTTGTCCCATCTGTCACACTTTGATTCCGGAGATTCAGACAATTAACAGTAGAATTAGTTATTAACTACTCAGAATGACAAGTTAAGACGTGTTTTTGCGCTACTTTTTTTTGACTTTTGGGCTGATTTCTGAGAAAACGTGAACTCTCCGCTCTGTGTAGGTACTTATAGATAATATGTGTAATGCTCCCTGTTGTCACATTATAATCATGAGCAAAATATATGAAAACTGCTCATTATTTTAGTCAAGATTTTACAAGAACTGCTCTAGATCATGCAATAACTGGTTCCTTGCAAATTTCTTGCTGCATCCAGTAGTTTTGCTTCACTGAAGAAGTTAACCAAGTTCTGTAATGGGAGTTTTGCATTGAAACACCTGTGAGTATCTTTTGCAAGTATAGCTTCCTTTATTATGACAGCATTTACATCTACTGTTTTCATCGCAAGAGCTATATTTATATAGCCTACTAATTTTTTTGTTTGAGAAATAATTTTGTAATAACTAGCTAGTTGTACAGTAGCACTGAGGATTTATACTGTTGGTACTTAATTAAATTAGTTGTTGTTTATAGAATTAGCTCTCCATCATTAAGTTAATGTTGGCATACATAAAGACAAAAATAGTTGCACCATGCTTACAATCATATAACAAACAAAAATTACTAAATCAAATGATGTGATACAATTTTGTATATAATGTAGTATTGTATACAATCTCCCAATATGTAGTCTTGATTGTGACGAGTAGCTAAAACAAATCCTTTGCTATGATAGCACAAAAAGTAGGACTAAGTGAGCATGGAGAACTAAGCTATAGTTTTTGTGAAAGATTAGAGCACAAACAGTCACTGATCTGTCATACCTCATTTGTTCGGCGAGTGAAGCGAGACTCTCACTAATGAGTCTCAATTGAGATTTTGTTATATGTGACAGGCTCTGACAAAAGGGGGCATTTCAAGCAAACCAAAAAAATTGAGTTTTTTATGCTAATAAAAAGCTACAATTTATCTCAACTTAGTGCTAAAATACTGGAGGGTAAACCTTCGACACGCAGAGAAACTGGCAGTTGAACTGGGCTGTATTCAGCAAAGCAATTGAACTAGAAATCGAGAAAACATAAATTGAATTTCCACTACTGGTATAATTAATGTTTCCGTATAATTAATGGCGTACTCCGCATAATCAATTAAATCATGCAGCCGCTTTTTAATGGTGACTAACAAAGTTTTGCGTAGAGTTCTTTTTAGCTTTCAAAGCGTCTCACAGCCTGTCTTGTTGGAATCCTCGGCTACTCTACTCGATGTAGTGGTAAACTTTCAGCCAGAGATAAGCTATAGATTGCATGCAATAGTCTCAAAGCTATGCCGTTTTTTAGCTGCTTGTTTGAACCTCCGCCCATTCCCCATTTATTGTACTTCAAGAACGAGAGAGAATAAAAAGTAGCTTGTCTTTCCACAGCACGCTCAAGGTCTTTTAAGTTGTTTTGACATTTGAAATTTGGCATAGACTTAGAGTAAGGGTCACTAAGACTAATTCTGCAAAAAACAAAAACAGGAGAAAAAAAGAATTTTTCCGATGACTTAGTTCTGGAGCCTATATCTCAATTTCAATTTTTGCCCGAAATGTCCGGTTTTTCCCAGAGCCTGTCACATATATATATGGCAATTTCAAAGAGGTCAATGCGTGTCCACCCATGGAGGCTACTAAAAAATGTAAACATTAGCGAGGGCACAAGAAATTTGGGAGAAAAGACTTTGAAAAAATGCTAGGAAAAAAAAAAAGGCAAAGAGCTACAGAGACAGAATGGGAGAGACGTTTGCAGTTAGGTCTTCCAAAGTTAGTTGAGTTCACTTATGCTTTTAGCGGCAGTGGTAAGCTAACTTCGTCAGTGCGCTGTTCATCATAGCTATAAGCCTTACATAACAGATTGTTTCTTACTTGAAAATCCTAAGTCCAATAGTCAAGTCACTAAGAGAATATAACGTAATGCTATATCTACTAGAGCTCTGGTACAATAGCGCATTTTGAACGGAGCGTACTTTGTAAAGGCGGCTAGCTTAAAGGAAAACCGTTAGTTTATCCATCCTTACCTGTATCATCCTTGGAAATTTGATTGCTTACCCATTGAAAGTCCATTGTCAAATAGTCAAGTCACAAAGAGAATACAAAGCAGGTCTTGTGCTGGCATGGGGGGAGATCCAGGCCCCCTCAAAAGTATGCCTCTGGGTTTAACTAGAGCCCCTTCAGCAGCAACACACCATGGTCACAGTAATATATAGCTATATATATATTTGTATTTTAACCCTACGTTATACTAAAATCCTGGTGACTGAATAGCAACATTACTTAGCTAGACTGCTACAGTTACAACCAAACAGGCTATATATCCGCTCACCGATAGGATTCGGCTTCCTGCGATGCTCACCGGCTACTTACGCCAGCAACTCCAACTCGACAAACCTAAACCCAAATCGATTCACGTGATTTTCTGACTCGATGTTACGTTCACAAGAAGTTCCACACCCTTTCATGGAGGTAAGGGTGTGTTGGGCGGGCGGGGCTTACACTAAATTTTTTAAACGACGCACCCTTTTTGGGGACTTAGAAAAAAAATTCTGGATATTTTTAGGTTCAAGGTGCGTGATAACCATTGAACTTTTTGGTAGGAACGGTTAGGTAAAGGGTTTCTTTGGACGCTTGTGGGAGTAAAGAACTTCGGTGCAAGAAGGTCCTGAGGGAAGTAGGCGAAATGTACAAGGAGGGCAGCTATGCAGGTATGTAAAAAGTCTAATGCCTGTTCATGGCAATGTTACCAGACCTTTCTATTGCATAGTGGTTTGGAAAATGGTCTAGATACACCACACTACGAGAGAGAAGGAGGAATGGGATCAATTTTAAGCAATTGATATGCATGCTGAACAAGCTGTAAAAGCAAAATTTGCGGAGTTTTTATAGCCGAAATTTTCAATTTTCTGAATTTGTTATGCTAAAAGCAACCCACATAGACCATACCCTCAATTTAGACTTGTTAACTGTTGCTAAGTAGGCTATGGCATAAAGGAATCTGCAAGATATTTTCTTGCTGAAGATGATTTTTTGCTATTACTCCCACTGGATATGAAGAGTCTGTATTTAGTCTAACTCAACATTTTATCTGTGTTGACTAACTAATATGGAAGATCAAGGTTATCTCTAGCTCCAAAAATCACTTCCATATTCCAGCATAACAACTTTGATACAGCAATGTTACCAGACTATTCTGTGTAGCAGTTTGGTAAAAAGTTTAGAACGCGAGACTACCTATATAGCTTCATCCAACCCCTAGTTTGTTAATCTGACCTTTCGAACCCTCCCTCCCCACCTCCTTTTTTTTTCCCTTTTTTCTTTTTGAGAATTATATTCTTATATCATAGATATTGCAAAGGCTGCAAGTTACTCTGTACAGAAGTACCACAAAGTGACTCACCTCTAGGAAAAAGGTTAGTATATAACTCTGAAAAGTATGTAACTCTGAAATCAATACATTACCCTACAGCACAGGGTTTCATAGAAGGTGGTGGGGGAGGAACCTGGGATTTCCCTCCCCCAAAGAATTGCCAATTTAATTGCTTAAATCAGCTACAATATTATAATAACAATAAAGTATCCATTGCTGTAGCATTAAGCGACTATTATTTGTCTTGTAATTCAGTAAGATTATTTATATTGTTTTTAAACCTTCAATGGCAATATTTTAGTTAAGCCAAGTTCTGTTCTGTTAGCTGATTTCGTAATCTAAATCTCTCAGCTGTAGTCTTACCAATTGAAAGCACAATATCACTTAGTTATAATGTCTTAAAAAAATGCATTAAAGACAGCAGAATTTCTCAGTTATTGTTGGACTTATTGGAGCCCTGGTGCTTCAGTGACTTTGACTCCATAACTTTTTATCATTTTTTAAAATCCCTAAATAGCATACTTGGCAATAGACCTTCTCTTATACGTATGTTACATATGTAGCTTTATTACTTTCTTTGCGAATAAACAAAAAAAAGCAACTCACGTTTTACACTCAGCGTCCCCCCTCCCCCCAAGAAAACATCCTGCAACCCTACCGTACAGCCATTAATTATGTATGATTCCCATAGGCTAAACGGGAGAGGGTTCAAACTCTTAAGAAAATAAGTACCTTCCAAATATTGTGTATTGTTGGGCAAGGGAAGTGAGTGAGACTCTCTCGGGTCTAGCCGAAGGTATATATACATGTGTGTGGTACTTTGCTTCTTCTGTATGTGAAGGGGTGGGGCTTCTAACGACATATTTCATTAAACTTGCTCAAAACATTTTCAGCAATAACATAAGCTTTGAGAAAGAAATCAGTATTTGAAGATATCTGTAAGGCTTACCAGATTGTATGCTTGCTATCTGTTCTCAGTCCGCTCCAATATTGCATTTTGCATTCGACCGTGTATGTGCTTAATTTAAATATTTTCCACTAATGGTAGTGCTGCTACCAGTAATCATTGGAGTTTAGTAGTAGTGGAGGGCATTATATCAAATATCAAATATCAGATGTTTGTATCTTTATAGCGCAACTATAATAGGTTTTGTGTTTATAGACGGTAAGGTGTTGTCATGAGACTAAACTCATGCCTTGGGCTCAATGAATAGTCTACTTATTCCGTATTTAATTAGCTGAGTTAGCTCGCTTGTCACTATGCACGACTGGATCGCGCCATTAATAGCTATTAGATGTTTACCAACTATTCAGCAGAATGTGGGGGTTGATTATTGCAATTCAGAGGTCTCCTGTGTTTTTAGTTAAACGGTAAAAAAAACAAAAAAACTCAAGGTGACAGATTGCAGTTAATTAACCAATCCCTCTGGGTCTTCCATGGTTTATTATTCTAATTTGGCTATTAAAATCCGTACAAAATTGCTAATTTTCTGTTTGTTCTCCATTGTGAATGCTAGTTAGACAGCTGCTATTCATATTCTGTTGTGACAACATCACATTTGCCAACAATCAATGCTGTACTTCACTTTGTGTTACTTGGCAAGCAAAAAATAAATCTGAATTATCTATTTGTGGGACTACTGAGATGGATGCTCTTCAGGTTAACACAGTAAAAATGTAATATTACACCAGCGAAATATATTGATATTGCCATGTCATTTGATTGTGTTTGAAATATTTAAAAAAAAATTATGGTTTGCATGTTGTATTCATAATGAATTGCCATCATTATTTCAATAAAAGATAAACTACATCTATATTACGTAATAATATCCCTGTAGGTGTGAACTCGTAAGGCTTCAATATGGTTTACTCGGACAAGATCTGGTGCGGACATTACAATATTCCTTTCTAGCTCTTAGGTAAGTGTGGGGTGATTAGAGCTAATAATTTTTTTTGATTGTTCATTCTTTATCATGTGGACATTGTGTATCTGATGGTCTTGGCGTGCTCTCTGCCGGAATAAAACATATGATATACTTTTTGCTTTATTTACTTTAATTTTTTTTGCTTTCAATTAATTTCTGCTGGTAGAATGGCTGACAATTGCAAAGAAATAAATTTCAAATTTTCTTTTATATGTAAAAGTAATAGCATGGGTAACCGTGCTATTCGGGTTCAATAGCACAGGTTACCCGTGTTATCACTTGCTTAGTTGGCCAGCTTTTTAAAGTCATTTGCAACTGTAGCTACACTGTATTGTTTACTCACTATCTCCTTATTTCAGGATTAGCTTCCGCTGAAACTATGTTTTCAACGTAAGGCTCCTCCTAAGCTGTTCATAAACATTCCGTCTGATACGGGTAGAGCTTCTGTGGTAAAGAATGACATTGTCTCCAACTAGAAACTACTCGAACTGTACGTTTCTAAGATTAATGCTGCACGCATATGCACTTACCCATACTATTTCACTTAGCTACCGTGGTATTTCACTTTCCCCATGTGATTTCAATTGATCGGCGATTTTTTCCCATACATTTTTAATGGGCAACTTATGCGCTGTACTATTAAATATATAATAGTACGGCGCGTAAGTTGCCCTTCTAAAATGTATGGGAAAAATCGCTGTCCAATTGAAATCACACAGGAAAAGTGATATAACGCGTAACTAATTGAAATACTGCATTACTAATGGAGATAGTACAGTAACTAAGTGGAAATTAAGTGAAATACCATCGCAGCTAAGTGAAATAGCATGGGTAAGTGCGCATGCGTGCAGCATTAACCTAAGAAACATACAGTTTCTTAGGTCATTTTTACCACAGAATGACTTACCTGTATTAGACGGAATGCTGTTCAACAGATTAGGAGGAGCCGTACGTTGAAAACAAAGTTCCAGTGGAAGCTAATACTGAAATAAGGAGATAGTGAGTGAACGATGCAGTGTAGCTACAATTGCTAATGACTTTTTAAAAAGTTGGCCTACTATTAACAAATGATAGCATGGGTAACCTGTGCTACTAGGGATCAATAGCACTCGTAAAGCAATTGAAATAGCACTCGGCTTCACCTCGTACTATTAGGGATCAATAGCACTCGTAAAGCAATTGAAATAGCACTCGGCTTCACCTGTGCTATTTCAATTGCGTTACTTGTGCTATTAATCTCAAATAGCATGGTTACCCGTGCTAATTACTATACTAATAAGTTTCAGAGTTAATGTTCTCAGATTGGCCCTAGTAGATATTTTGCCCCTCTCCCCCCTCCTTGTTAAGTGGGTCATCTTAATGGGTCATGTCAGGTGTTCTAACAATTACACAGATTTGGGCATTATTTAGAATGTTGCGCTTTAATGTGCACATCCATGGAAAAAAGTTGCAACATTCTAAATAACTCATGGCCACATTTGTAGGTTTTCATAAGTGTGTGGTGGGGTGGGTGGGGGTGGGGGGGGGGGGGGGGGGGTATTCCCCACTTTAAGTGTAATCTGATCATCAGTTAGTACTAGAAAGGTAGGGTACTCACATATCACACTCTGACACATGTAATAAGTATTATATATATATAAGGTCAAAATTGACCTCGGTTTCAAGTTGTATTCTGGCATGCAATACCAGTTAATGAGTTGAATAGTTTTTGTATTCCGTTTTGTTTTTTGTTTATATATATCCATGCAAAATTGTATGTCACACACACAAACACGCCCTCCATGATTAGATAAACTTCCATCCTCTTCCTGATTTAATATTTTTTGCCTCAAAAGCAATTACTTTTTTAACATGGCTAAAGAAGTATATATTTTATATGGCATTCTAGCCATTATTAACGTAAATATGTTATCAGTAAAAAAAATAGGACCTGTTTAGAAACAATAAACAGTGTGAAGATGGCAAAAGTTTGTGCCTAGCATTCTTAGCCAACTGAAAGTGAATGTAATTAATTTAGTTCCTAGTTATTTACCAGATATCATTACTTTATTAACCCTAATTACTTACAGTAGGGGTAAAAAAAAAGTTCCCATTGAGTCAGTTTTAAAGACTTTTTTGGCAATAATTTTTTTGTAGTGACCTTTTACTGTGACTTTTTTCTCTAGAGACCTTTCTGAGTCTGACCCTTCTTCTAGAGCACTTCAGTTATTGTGGTTAAACAAGTACAGGGCAGCACCTGCTTGGTGTGTAGCAGCTGCAAAATCAGATCAAAAGTAGGCTGATGCTAATGGTTTAAAAAAACAACAACAAACTTTAAAAACCGGTGTCACAGGACCACAGCTCCCCACGACAATTCCTCCCCCGGAAGTGAGGCCCTAAGGACGGGGAGTCCCACCCGAGTAACTGTCCTAGGACAAGAGCTCCGCCCCTAGGGTAAGGCCTCCCCATCATGCTCTCTCTGAAGCGCTCTGAGCTCCACCTATGCCCTGCCCACTACGGTGCATCTTGGAGCGCTAGCTACACGAGTATGGCTTCGTGTCAGGAATACTCTGACATTTTACTATATAGAAGTGAAAACAAGTATAGGGACGGCCTCAGCAAGAATCAGAAACGGAACATAAGAGACAAATCTTCTCGCTACACAGTAAGAAGTACACTAATCTGAGCTTCCCGCTTGAAATTGTTTTGGTTATGTTATCAAATCCTCTGAAATTAGCCATCATACATAAAACAATTAAAACTTGGCTACTTTTTCTGTATAATTCATGTAGATTGAACTTTAATTTCAATAGCATCGGAACAATTCTGCAGTGATATTTCTCATCTAGACTTTGTTTTCAAATGATTTATAAAGAATGAGTTAGTGACAAGTGTTGTCAAAATGTCTTTAGAATCATGTGAAACTATCCAGGAGTGGATAAAGCATTTCTAGTAATTAATAAGTTATAAGTGTTGTCAAATTAGAGACTATCATTGTCAAATTATTTATTAAAATGGTGATTTTATGTCAAACCAATCACATCATAGAATTTTCTAATTTTTAGTAGTATATTTACAATGTGAATGTCCAGAATTGAATTACAGAGTCTAATCTTTAATGATTTTAAATTCATGAAAAGAAATAATTGGGAGTTGTCATAATATAACTTCCTCCTTAAACTATGTTTATCTGTCTGTACATAACACTCCTATCTGCTAATTATTATGTATAGCTAAATGAATTAGTCCTAAATCTTGTACCACTGTTTAATCTTCGCCTTTTTTTATATGAAATGCTTTGAAGCAATTAGATAGTGAATCTGTTTATCAAATTTTTAATACAAAAATGTATGTACACTTTTCATTTCACTTACATTACGTACTTAACACATGCACAGTATGAATATCTTTTCTAAATTATATAACTAAAACTTTAATGATTCTATATACTTTTGTTGGCAAAGAATCTGTGCCTTTATGTTTCTAAGAGTCATGAGTCTGGCACTCAACACTTGCGAAGAGTAGTAGTTGATTCCAAAGAAAAGAAAAGGATTCTGCAAATGTGTCATGGTGGTGTGGGTGGTATGCATTTTGGGAGAGATAAAACATACAATAAAGTAAGTTGCATTTGTGATTGGATAGATGCTCTGGGAAAGCTTACATGCAAAGAGGTTCAGCTAAGTATCATTCCTCATTTACCATGCTTGCAGCTGACTCAACTCAAATCGACAAAGTGTATATATATAATATATTATATTATATTTGTACCATGGTACATTCAAACCATCCAATCAGATTGCTCGGTTCGCAGTGAATATATTTCATACCCACCTCTTTGGAGGTGAATAAGTAAACTGTCCAATAAAAAATTGTTTTAGTGCATTTTGTATTGCCTAGAGCCATAGTACAAGTCTATCGCACCCCTCCTTTCGGTCAGTAATGGATTTGCACTATTTTTGAGCCTTTGGTCTATGATTGTGTAAATCCTAACTTGACCTCCATGTCATGGTGTATCCTATACTTATGTAATGGGGATAAAGGGGAGTAATAGATAAGGACCATGTAATAGAATACTTTAAAGATTAGGGAAACTGAATTTTAGGATTTACAACTGGGATGACTCACTTACTACAATGCAATGTTGGAATCACCCCTAGCTTTTATTCGTAGATTGCAGAAGAATTTTACTGGAAGGGGATGCATGATGATGTCAAGGAGTTATGTAAACATTGTGATAAGTGTCAACATACTAATAATGTGCTTCAGAAACCAAGATCCGAATTACATCCAATACCTGTCTCTAAAGTATGGGACAGAGTAGGGATTGATTTAGTGGGACCACTTCCAGAGACAAAATGTGGAAATAAATATATAGTCACACTTAGTGATTATTTTTCCAAGTGGCCAGAGGCTGCACCCCTGAAGTCTAAATGTGCTGAAGGTGTGGCAGACTTCTTATTCGATGTTTTCTGTAGACATGGCTGGCCTAAAATTATACAATCTGATCAGGGTAGAGAATTTATTAATGCTGTAAACAGTTACCTCTTTAAGTCTACAAATATACAGCATTGTATATCTAGTACATATCACCCACAAACAAATGGATTAGATGAGAGATTAACCAAACTCTTCTAAATACTCTGAAAAAAGTGGTGGGTTCAAATGAAAAGGAATGGGATACACATATACCAGCTGCACTGTATGCTTACAGAATCTCTAAGCATGCATCCACTAAATTTACTCCTTTTTTTCTGGTTTATAATCGTGAAGCACGAAAAGCTGTCTCATTTGAGATGGAGAAAGAAGAATGTGGAGAGAATGGCAGTTCAAAAATATTGAATGACACTGAAGAGGCTGAGAATATAGATGCGATTATATCAAATTTAGTTAAAGTACGTGATTTTTGTCACAGTAAAGCTAAAGATAACATCTCAGTGGCACAGGAGAAGCAGAAGAAGCAATATGATGCAAAGCATAATTCATTTAAGGTATATATAACAGTTTTGTATTGTATAAGTATTAATTATTCGGTTTTATGTAGGTATATCCTGATGGAAGTAGTGTTTTGTTAAAAAATATGAAGCATGCACATAGCATGGGGGGCAAAATGGACACCACATGGAAGGGTCCTTATATTGTATACAAAAATATGGGTAAAGGAAAATACCAGCTAAAATCAAAAACAGGAAAAATTTTGAAGAAGTTGTTCAATGGAGTACTCCTGAAAGAATACTATTCACCTTGTAGTATTCAGGAACAACCACAGCATAGCTCAAATAGTTTACCTTCACAGGTGTCAGTGCTATCTACAGTGGTACCTTCACAGGCCTCAATGCTACCTTCAGCAATACCTTCACAAGTGTCAGTGGTACCTTCACAAGTGTCAGCGCTACCTTCAGTGGTTCCTTCCCAGGTCTCAATGCTAGCTTCAGTGGTACCATCACAAGTGTCAGCGCTACCTTCAGTGGTACCTTCACAGGTCTCAATGCTAGCTTCAGCGGTTCCTTCACAAGTGCCAGTGGTACCTTCAGTTGTTCCTTTACAAGTGTCAGCGCTACCTTCAGCAGTACCTTCACAGGTCTCAATGCTAGCTTCAGCGGTTCCTTCACAGGTGTCAGCGCTACCTTCAGTGGTTCCTTCACAGGTCTCAATGCTAGCTTCAGTGGTTCCTTCACAAGTGTCAGCGCTACCTTCAGTGGTACCTTCACAGGTGTCAGCGCTACCTTCAGTGGTACCTTCACAGGTGTCAGCGCTACCTTCAGTGGTTCCTTCACAAGTGTCAGTGGTACCTTCAGTGGTTCCTTCACAGGTGTCACTGCTAGCTTCAGCAGTACCTTCACAGGTCTCAATGCTAGCTTCAGTGGTACCTTTATTGTCAACAAAATTAATGTTGAACAAGTTTATACATCAACGAAGTCACTTTTACCTCATTCTATGAGTTTGACAAAATCACCAGTGACAATGTCATATCCTTCATTTACCAATATTGTTTCTGTAGTTTCATCAGATGCACAAGTAAAGTCGTATGTTTCTTCACAGTCGAATTTATTGAGTACTGAAACTAAGAGAAGCTGTAAATGCAAGACATGATGTGGGAGTCACAAATGTTCTTGCAAAAAGGCAGGCTATGTGTGTGGTCATTACTGTCATCCAGGTAGAGAATGTGTCAACATCACAAAATTACGAAGCATTGCTGTTGTTTCAGATCTCACGGACCAGACGAACCCTTCATTCACAGCTGACAGCACTAGGATAGTAGTTGAAGGTATTTCATTCACTATGGAAGACAAAATGATACTGGCATCGAACAAATGGCTCAGTGATAGTCATGTTAGTGCGGCTCAGTTTCTTTTGAAGAAACAGCATCCAAATATATATCTGGCTTTGAACCTCCTACTTTGCAATACACGAGAACATGCATATGCATTGGATGTATTGCTACCAGAAGTAAGATATTGAACTGCCAACACATTAGCCATTGAATTATTCCAGATATTATAATGTTAAATTTAGATGATGGTTCGTGTGAAGGCGAAAATTGAAAACTGTACTATTGAAGATGCTATTAACAATATGACAGCTTAAATTAATAGTGTTGTTATTAAAGTAGCGAGTAAGCTTTCAATATTTTTTATTTGTTTACTTTATTACATTTATATAGCTAGCTATATAATACATTGATTAGTTTAGTTGTGCTAAATTATTATTTAACTTGCACTCTATTTTCTGTAACTAGCTACCTACTCTGTGCTTTTCTGGAGGTCTGAGGCAAACTGCACAGGAAATAGTTTTGTTGTGAAGAATGTTGGGCTGAGTACTTATTACTTAGGTGCATAGCATTAGTAGCATGATACTACCATTGCCTTATTATTTTTGAAAACATTAATGATGTGTCTTACCATTTTAAAGATAATCTTGCAAGTTGCCATGAAAATGTTATGTGAGGACTGCATAGATAGCTACTGAAAAGGAAGCTGGAGCTAATAAGTAGGACTTAACTTATTTTTTTCCACCCAATTTCTTCCCAATGGCTTGCTAATTCCTGTACATTGTGCCAATCTGTTGCTTATTCTATAGTTACAAGCTAAGTGTAAGGTCGATGATACTTGACTTGGATATAATCTCGCTTATAATTGTTGTGAATGGTCAATGTATGCAGTGATGATGTTATGATGTTTTTTTATTATCATCATTTTTTGTTTTGTATGACCTGCACATGGTGAAGTGGACTTCACTGAGTTCATGTTATATTGAACTCCAAGTCTAGTGGCAATTAGACTACGAATAATCAATAATTTAAGCCTTTTTTTTATACATTGACAATTATTTGGTAACAGCTAGATAGGTGTAGCTATATATCTCGTCTGCTTCAGTGTAAATGTCCTATAAGAATTTCATTATCTTGAGTAAGTGGCTCACTTGAAGTAGTTAGCTATAAGAATTATAGTCAGGAGTTATGTCTCGTGAGAATGTTGGATTGGAGCTTGCGCTATTTTGAACTGATTGAAGACACTTTCAAGAAAAAAAGAAAAAAAAAAGAAATACATTGACACTAAAAGTTCATCAAACTAGAATTAGCTAATCTAACTATCTAGTAGCAAGACATGAATCTACTAGCTATATCTCTAAGGTGAATAAATAGTAACTTTGTCACGTTTGAGTTTAAGCAGGGTGGGGAGTTAACGTACTAACCGGGGAGTATCCATCCTAGTACGCAGGTTCCGGTGAGGAGGCGCAGTCCTAGGACGACAACGCCCCCGGAGCTCCCGTCCGGGCGGAGGCCGCGTCCTGTGACACCGGTTTAAAAGCTGGTTCAGCAGCTGGTGACTAGTGTAGTTGGCATTGGTTGATAAAAAGTCGTTAAAAAGTCTCCTTAACCCTAGAGACTATTTTTCTGTTAGTCACTAAAAAGTCTGGCTATGGGAACTTTTTTTGACCCCTACTGTACCTTGTCAAGAAAATTGCAGATAATAATAATCCTTTAACCATCAAGACAAAGTAGTCACCATAAATTGAACCAAAAAAAATCAGGACCAGGTAAGTGATTTGGAACAGAAAAAGACCCAGCATTCACCCCTGGATCTGGGACCAAAGATTGCCCTGATTGTGCTGAAAAGCACAAGGATCCTGCATGGGAGCAGTAAGTAGAAATCTAACTGACAACATGGTCGCAAGCATTTACCACTAATGAAGCCTAGAAAATGGTGGGAAAATCCCTTAAAATTTGGGGGGAGGGGTCGATAGTAGGGTAGTCGAGCTAACAATTCTCCGCGAGACAACTTCGAATAGGACGGTTTCAATTATTATTTTTTACCTGAAAAGCTCCGCCTCAGGAGCCTGTAAACAAAAAAATCAGAACGTTTTATTGGATAAACAATTTTTTTAAATTTCTTTGAGCGAGGCGTGGGGTAAACGAAAAAGATTAAAATTGTAATGCTGGTTGAACGGAACGGCCGTTTTTTACCGAACGGCGTACAGTTCTCTCCCCCCCCCTCCCCCCTGTTTTTTAATCATGCGACGGCCGTTCTACGGAACGGAATTCGGAAATTATTTTGTCTCCTACTGTATGTGGCATAGCACAGATCACACTGCCTGTATAACTACCATTTGCACCCCAACATGAAAAAAGAAATACTCACACACGGTCAACCTCTAACGAGTCAGGTCAATAAGACTGGCCACTCAGTTGTCGTCTGAGACTTCCATTTGTAGTAATCAGACAGGAATTGTTTATTGAATTTGGTTCCCCATTTTGGATTCCCACTAACTAGCATTGGGTGAGCAAAGTGAGACCCTCACTAAGAGTTCAATGCGTATCCACCCCCAGAGGCTACCTTATAACATTATCAATAGAAATTTAGAGAAAATACTTTTAAATAATGCCAGGAAAAAACATGGCAGAGAGCTGCAGAGACAGAAGAGGAAAGAAGTTTGCAGTGAGGCCTTAGCAGAGTTCATTTTCTTTCTATATGTGGCTGTGGTAAGTTATCTTGGTTAATGCGCTGTTTGTCACAGTTATAAATCTTACGTACCAGATTTGTTCTAGCTTGAAAATCCATTGTGTAATAGTCAAGAATACAATATAATGCTTTATCCACTGGAATTATGGTACAATAAAGCATTTTCAACTAGCGTACTTCGGAAGGTGGCTTGCTTAAACATAATCTCTTGGTTTATCAATGCTTACCCAGAATGTTGATTTTTACCTCTTTTCCCAATAGTGAAGTCATAAAGAGAATACAATGCAAGTCTTGTGCTGGTTTATCCAGTGAACAAGTGTGTGTGTGTGGTGTGTGTGTGTGGTGTGTGTGTGTGTGTGTGTGTGTGTGTGTGTGTGTGTGTGTGTGTGTGTTGCAAGAATATAGCACAAACTAGTGATGTGCTTGAGCACAAATGGCGAGCGAGCCTAAAGACTATACTATTTTTATATGATTTTGACTTCTAACACTGAAGCTACTGAAAATAAGGTCCAGTTTTTAATTTTCACATACACGGTAAAGGGATTTCAGTGCCATAATAACAACTCTCTGCAACTGCTTGGAAGGAAAAAAACAACAACAAAACAATACACTTTATTTAAAAGTTTACTTTGTGATATTCATTAGCTAAGTAGTGGTTATAAGACACAATGCTTTGACACAACTGGACATGCACCTACACAGACTTACCTTCGCAGTAGTCTAGTGGACAATGTATTTTCAAGTAAATACTGTTCCGCACGGCTTATAACCATGACAAAGAGCGCATTGACTTACCACCGCCACTAACTCGAATAGAAATGGAAGTCCCTTAAGTTTTAAAGGTTTAACTGCACCCGCAAAAGAATTCAAAACGGGTAAACAAATCAATTTCTAGGGTGATACGGGTACTGATCGATAAACCAGAGGATTCTGTTTAGTGCAATTTGGGACGGGGTCGAACACATAACTAACACAAAAACGCGAGGGTCAAAGTACAAAATGACATACGTACGTCCATATATATAAATAAATAAATAAATAAATAAACAAACATCCCCGATTTTCGATTGTGTTACCCCTGTAAGTGTCTCGCTCGCTACGCTCGCTCGCCAATAAACTAAAATAACTAGCAAATAAATAATTATAAGTGGCTGGCATTCCAATTTAAGTTTCAGTCGGACCAGCTCTCTCACCGTTGTGCAGAAGCACATCATTAGTACTACACTAGCTGTGGTTTGATAAGTACGGATACGTATGTATGTGTAACAATGAGGAGTTAGAAATGATAACACAGTAACAAGGTGATATGTGAAAGTGATATAATACACATGTACAAAAACAGAAGAATTGTGGAGGCTAGCTAAGTATATATGTGGAATGATGGTGAAATGACTAGCTAGTATTGACAAGTGGAATATTTAGCTTTGGTCTTCAAAAAAACACAATATATTTACAGAGAGCATTGGCTATGCTGTCACAATTGAAACAATACACATTTTGAGGTGTGTATGGAAAAACTTAACAAACACACATACACACACAAACACGCATACACACACAAACACGCATGCACACACAAACACAAACACACATGCACACACAAACACAAACACACATGCACACACACAGAGAGCCATATAAGCACAGACACACATACAATGCCAACAGATGAAAATATATTGGAGGATATACAATTATTTTTTATTTTATTTAATTAATTAATTAAATTATTTATTTATTTATTTATTTATGTTTTACCTATTTAGGTGTGCTTCAAATTTCCAGTAATGGCTTGGGAGAGATGGAACTTAATCAAGAAGAAGTAGACTGTGAGCTTGAAAGAAGAAGGTATATGTCAACCATTTATATATCAGATTATAGTAGATAAGATACAGTAGCGGTCATAAAAAAGTTTCAAATTCCGTACCGTAGAACGGTAAAAAAATCGCCGTTTTCAAATAGATTTTTAACCGTCGACATTCCGTTGAACGGTAGTCGCGTTCCGACGGAACGGCGTTACCGTTTAATAGCATGAGGTCGCGATTTACTCAATACACGCGACGACTCTCCGCATTTAATTATAGTTCGCAAATCGCCGTGCCGCAGTCATTCTAGATCAAGTGTGTGTTTCTTTTGTGAGTAGCTCTCAACTAACATTTCTTGTGGCAATGGTGTTCACTCCCTACAAGAAGCAGAGGATTCTTTTGTTTTATTTTAAATGGTGCAACTGTGCTAGAATCAAGATGCTTTTGGAGGAGGAAGGGATGGTTGCAAGTGAGCAAGGCATTCGCAAGTTTTTGAAAACCTACAAGCTAACAGGTTAGTATTAAGTAAGCTATTTATAACATTTTAGCTCTTTTTTTTTACTATTACAAAAGTTTAATACACTGAAACATAAGTCACATAATCTCTTTACAATCAGTTATCAATATGTCAGTATGAATTTTTAACCCTAGCATTCCATTTGAATTTTCGTTAACCCTTCTCTGCCCCCCCCCCCCCCCTCACATCCCACCATAAAAAGCCATATTAATTTTTTTTTTATTCCAATGTATGCATGTAGTTGTAATATATGATTTTGGTTTAAGGATCAATTGCGAGGCGTCCTGGAAGTGGGAGAAGGTCTAAGATAACTCCCGACATATTAGGAATAGTGGAGGCCCAGATGAGACTGGATGATGAAACCTCTGCATACCAATTGCATGGTATGTTGAAGTCCAAGGGCTACTCCCTGTCAGTTCGAACAGTTCTCCGCTACAGACAATTCCTGGGATGGCCATTTCGGTAAATTCACACACATAGCCTTTTGAATATTCCAATATGTATTATGAAATAGCAATTATACACATTCTGATTGCATTTAGTGGAAGTTCACACTGCCAGATGATTCGGGCAGCAAATAAAGTTAAGAGGTTGGCTTGAGCTGCTGAGTACATCCACGAAGCAGAGACTGGGTTCAGGGATGTCATCTGGACTGATGAATGTACTGTGCAACTTGAAGGTCACAGAAGATTTTGCTGCCGAAAAATCGGAGAACTACCACAAAACAAGCCACGGTAATTACACTAAGAAATGGACTAAAGTTTTTTTAATTTTATTTGTTAATTAATTTTTTTTAGAGCCAAGCATCCAGTGAAGGTGCATGTATGGGGAGGGATATCATGTCGAGGCGCGACTGCGCTGTGCATATTTGAGGGAATGATGGACAAGTGCCTGTACACTGAAATCTTGGAGAAGACACTTCTTCCATTCATCCATGAAGTATATCCTTTTGGACATCGCTTCATGCAAGATAACGACCCCAAACACACATCCCTTCACACACGAGCATTCCTTCAAGACAATCACATCAACTGGATGCGTACACCTGCCGAGTCCCCAGATGCCAACCCAATAGAAAATCTCTGGCATGAATTGAAGGAGTACATCCGAAGAAAAGTCAAGCCTACCACCAAAGGCGGAATTAGTCGAAAGGACTTACAAGATTTTTGGAACTTGTGGACATTAACAAATGTAACAAATACATCAGGCACTTACGTAAAGTAATACCGCGAATTATTGAATTAAATGGAGACGCTACTGGGTATTAATTTTTTTAAATATACACTTCTCAAATAATTCACAATTATACAATGTGCATTTCAATATATATGCAGTGCAATATTTATTTTTTATTTAAACGACGTCTTTTACAACATTGTTGAATAGATTCAACACAAGTTTTCCATAAAGGTTAAAAAAAATACACTAATTGATGCAATTTTTGTGGACACAGCGCCGGATATTGTCTTGTTCCAAACGGTGTCGACATCTTCATCACATCTGGTCCAAACACCGCATCTCTGGCTAGCTTACAAGCCAGTTTCCCAATGCTGCTCTCTTTTTTGAGGTGATAGTTCATAGCCAGCACAGTTTCAATGGGTAGTAATTCACCCGTGGTCGATGACCCTTCAGATAAAATGTTCGTGTATCTGATCGGTAAAGCAGTGGGAGGTGTATTTGTAATGGTGGGAGAAGCAATGGGAGGAGGGGTGGGCAGAATTGGGGTAGTTGCAGGTGATGTTATAGAGGGAGCTGGAAGAGTTGGAGGTAGAGGTGAAGTAGACAGTAATACTTGGTGTGGGTGGCTAGGAAGAACAGTGGAAGAAGTGGGGTTAATACTGGAGCATGGAAGTGCTGGTGATGGGGAGAGTGAATATGTGCAAGGTGGAAAAGAGGACACAGTGGAAAAAGAGGAAGAAACAGCCGGGCAAGAGGAAGACAATACTGATACAGAAATAGAACTAGTTGAGGATGAGAAATAGGAAGGAACATTTGAGAAAGAGGAAGTTACACTACAGACTGAGGAAGAATTAAATACAAACGGTTTAATCTGTGCCACTTCTTCCTCCACTTTGGTCAACCTCTCCTTAAAATCCCAAAGGAGAGCAGCATGAGCTTCATCTGCAAGAAAACAACTTCACACACAAAGCTTTTTTTTTTGCGAGAAAGTAAATGTATACCTTCAGAATCCGAACTGTATATGGTTTCTATATGGTGATCACTATTAGAGTAGGGGATCCAAGGAAGTAGCAATGGACTGCTGTCACTTTCAGTTCTGGATTGAAGGTCCATTGAAAAAGCTAATATGTGTCCTGTGAAAAACATATCAGGTTTGCCTGTATCAATTCCATAGCAAACCACTCGAGGTTAAACCTTTTAAAGAAGTACTTGAAATCAACCACACCTGAATAGAGACTAAGTTGTTTACCACTTGCACTTACTAGAAGCTAGCTCCCCACAACTGTATTTGCACCTTAATTACATCTTTGGACATACAGAATCAATAATTTATTCACAGGGTCATTACAAAATATTTAACATAAATTGTTTCAGGATGGTATGTCCTTTCTATTTTCTCCCCCTTGTTACATGGCAAAAAGTTACAACTCTACATGGCATATAGTTAGAACTCTATGCCATGAGGAGGGGGAGGGAGTGGGAAAGGCACACACTCATTAAGTTGTAGAGATCCATACAAGAACTGATTTATTCACAGGCTAATTGCTTCAAGATGATTATTTTATGTCTTCATTTCTTTATTTTTGTTACATGGCAAAGATTCAATTCCACCACCATGCACAAGCAAGAACAGGCAAGGAAGGGCACACACCCACACATTATCAGCAGATTACAACACTGCACAGGACAAAAACTACAACAACAGGAATTTGATTCTAAGCAGGAATTTTTACCTTTGGGTTTGTTGGTTCCTTTAGTTTTTCTTGGTGTCTCCTTTGTGACCACCTTGCTTGAACCTGGTTTCCTTCCTCTCTTTTTCCTGTTACCATTTACATCTCCAACATTACTTCTCCTGGCATCCCCTACAGTATTACCACAAGACTCCATACTTTCACCGACATTACCATCATCCAATAAAATAGTTCCATACACTCACCACATACCCTCCTCCTCCCACCACTATCCCCCTTAGCCTCACACTATTTTCCCCCTAGCCTCCACACTATTCCCCCTAGCCTCCACACTATTTCCCCTAGCCCCACACTCTTCCCCTGCCTACACACGTCCCCCTAGCCTCCACACATTCCCCATAGCCTACACACTATTCCCCCTAGCCTCCCCACTATTCCCCCTAGCCTCCACACTATTCCCCCTAGCCTCCACACTATTCCCCCTAGCCTCCACACTATTCCCCCTAGCCTCCACACTATTCCCCCTAGCCTCCACACTATTCCCCCTAGCCTCCACACTATTCCCCCTAGCCTCCACACTTTCACCGCCAATATCATCATCCTCTACTCTATTACCTACACACTCCACACTTGAACAAAGCACCCGCCATACCTAAATTATAATAATTTTAACATAACAATTGTTTATTAAGCTTTCCTTACATTGCTCAAGGCTATTTTTCTTGGTAGGTGGAGACTCACTAAATGTTGTAAATTCACCTGTAACGTAATCCTCCTACAGCTTGTTCATCTCATCCTTAGACCCTATGAGTATGCAGTGTATTTGTGTATTTATTATTGTAATGGTGGAGAATATCATGCCGTATAGACTTTGGATTTGTGTAAATCCTTAGAGATTATCAGCGAAACTAGATAAAGATGGTTTAACGAGATGGCAAAAAAAAAAAAGTTGCCCAATGCCAAAATATATAACCAGTCAGTACAATTAAATGTTCAAAATAAGTATTATTTTACTGAAATATGCATCTTATCAACATTAAAATAAAATTTTAAAAACATTTTCACACCTACCAACTGCACAAATCCTTGCGGAATGCCACTTTGCTCTAATCTTCACTGATACTTCATCTCCAACCTGACTTCCACCAGTGCAAATGTTTCTACTGACGCTCGTGACAGAGTCCTCGGCATCCCAAGAAACTAAAAAGTTGTTCCCTTTTTTTTTTTTGTAAGTAGAAACAAAGAAATTAATATTTATGACAATTGTAATTCTAACAAAATTATGGGTAAGAAAAAGTAGAGTGAAAAAAAATTAAATGGATATCATGTTTAATTTTTTTAAACAGAAAGTATAGGAAAAGTTCCAAAGTTTATGCTATAAATGATTGTGACAAAGAAAAATACCTTGACTATTGTTGAAAGAAGTATAAGTAACAAAAGCAGCTTAAAATTGAATAATAAAACTTTTGAGAACAATAAACATAGCTAAAGGCTGTGAAGAAACAGAAGAAAAATTACAGCAAAAGAAAGAATAACACAAAAAAACTATTGTTGTACTTACTGGAACTTGCTTGGGCACTCAAGAGGCTTCTAAGAGTCATGTTAAAAAAATACTGTAGCTGAAAAGTTTACCGTTGTCGAACCGTTTCACGCGAACGCACGAATGACAGTGCGATCGGAATATCGTTCGCAAAATTAACAATTTACTGCGTGGTTACACCGTTTTATTCGTACGACAGAAACGGAACGGTATAGTTTTTCGCTTACGAAAAGAACCGGCGTTGCCGTACCGTTATTTTACCGTTCAATTACCCGTGCGACTACCGTTCTACGCTACGGAATTCGAAACTATTTTGTGACTGCTACTGTATATGTGTGGGGTGGGGGTGTGCATTTGCGTGTGGATAATTGATAATTATGTGTGTGTGCATTTATGTGTATGTGTGTGTGTGTGTGTGGGTGGGTGCATATGTGTGTGTTTGTGTGTGTATACGTGTGTGTGTATGTATGTGTGTGTGTGTATGTGTGTGCTGCGGTGCATTATTGACCAGTTCATCTGCAGTGGACAGGATAAGTGGATAAGACAGAGTGGCATCGTCATGCTCCTCCCACACGGATGCGAGGGAATGGGTCCGGAGCACTCCTCTGCCAGGCTGGAGAGGTTCTTGCAGGTAAGTTTAGATTCTGGGACGATTTAAACACTTGAAGAAACTAGTACGCAAATGATTGAAATTCTAACACAGTGTACATCTTCACTTATTATACATGCAGGGTTTGATACGGGAATTTCAGCAAGGGAGAGGGTGAAACATCAGTGTTACATGGAGAGGGTGGTACAGTTAAGATGTGTACATGTGCTGCAGTTGAAACCAAGTGTCAGGAATTTCTCACGAGTCATATTTGACTTCATTGTAGCATGCGTATTATAGAAGCAATATAAACAAGAGGGTGGCGGGAAACATTCTCATTGAGGAGGGGTTAACTTTATTTAGGGAGAAAAGTTCAGCTTAAGGGGAAGGAGAGATAATTCTAATGTTTCTTCCTACCCCCCTCTGCCCCTCCCCCCCGCCCCCTTTTCCCGTCTTTTGTATGATGAAGCACTGACATGCCACATCTTCACTCTGTCTTCACATACGTGTTAATGTGCTACACTGTGTCTCCAGGGTAGCAGTGATGATCCGGATTCTCCGGGTGACTATCATTCTGAAGGCTACGGGATGAGGCAGTTGTACGAGACGAACTGGCAGGTCGTCAACTGTTCCACCCCTGCCAATTACTTCCACGTTCTCCGCAGGCAGCTACAACTGCCGTTCAGGAAACCGGTGAGTTGTGATTGATCTAATGAGGTTGTTGCCATTTTTGTGGTTATTAGCACTCGGGCGCATGCACGAGAGGGTTATAGTAGTCATCGTGTCTGTTAGTTGATTTTGGTGATTACTGACAATTTACCATTGATACTTACACAGAACAGATTTAAGAACATTTATTGTGCTACTTTTTTTTTTACATTTTAAACTGATTTTTGAGAAAACGCGAAGCTATCAGCTCTGTGTAGGTACTAGCTTTTTATGTTAACGACCCCTTTGGTGACATCATAATCACGTGAGTAAATAAGCTATGTAGTACATTGTAGTTTTGGTTTATGTTGAGTAGTTAAATCAGTGAGTGTCCCTTGCGTTTTTAGTAAATGCGGAGAAAACTTTAGCTCCAAACAAGCTCAGGCTACATGCAACGACCCTTACCTTTCACATACAGGAAAGGTAAGGGTCGTTACATCTAGCATTGGTTTACGTTATACAGCAGTCATGTGATCACTTATACTTGCCTATTTTCTCTTAACCGCGTGTGTCTTCGGTAGTTAGAAGCGGAAGTAATCTAAAAAACTTTATTACTGCGCTGAGGGTTCGCACCCTTGGTGCTCTAGTTGGTCTGTAGTACCACAAAAGGTTCACACCTTTGGTTCTTTGTTTAGCTATGTGCTTACATGTGATCTTACAATTATTGCTTTTCTCTCTCTAGTGTGGTAGATTAGTGATATTTCATTTACTTGGCAGACAAAAGCACCAAATGTGTGTGTCTGCCTGTGTGTGTATGCGTATATGTGTGTAAGTATGTAAGTTTGCATGTATGCTTGTATGTCTTCCTGTCAATGTATCCCTACTTGAAAGTCTTCCCTTGTTGTTCTTTATTGTATTCTGTTTTTTCATTCGTTTTTTTCCCCTTTTTTCTTTTTTTTCCCCTCTCAAGAGCTTAAATGTTTCTCTCATAATATTTGAAGACTAGCTATAGACTACACTATCCTCTATAGTGTACTGTGTGTGTGATTGTGTGATGTGTGTGTGTGTGTGATTGTGCAGCTGATCATCATGACCCCCAAGAGTCTTCTCCGTATGAAGCAGGCACAGTCACCTCTGAAAGACATGCAGGAGGGCACTCAGTTCCAGCGCGTGATTGGAGATGACGTGTGTGTGGGCGGACCCCATGTGAAGCGCGTGCTACTGTGCTCGGGCAAGATCTACTACGAGCTCCTGAGTACCAGGAAGGAAAAGGAAATGGAAGATTCTGTGGCCATCGTCAGAGTAGAGCAGGTAAGTACCTTTCTTGCTCCATATGCCTTTCATAAGAAGTTTACTCCGTACGTGATAATGTTATTTATTTCTTATGATCGCTAAAGTATGCTATGTACCTGAGGAGAATTTTTATAGTTTTTACTGATACAGAACAATAACAACAACATAATATAATAATGTAGTGCTTGGTAAATATTATAAAATAGCTGGATGGTATTGACAATTAGGCAACAAATGGTAGATTTCCATTGCCTAATAATAATAATAATAATAATAATAATAATAATAATAATAATAATAATAATAGTAGTAGTAATAGTAATAGTAACAATAACAATAACAATAACAATAATAATAATAATAATAATAATAATAATAATAATAAAGAATAATAATAATAATAATAAAGAATAATTATTATAAACAACAGAGTATTATTGCTTTTGTTCTATTGTTATTATCGTTATCTTATTTTCTTTTTAGATTTCCCCATTTCCTTACGATGTGTTGAATGGTGAGCTAAGCCGATATCCTGAAGCTGAGATTATGTGGGTACAAGAAGAACCCAAGAATATGGGGGCGTGGTCATATGTGCAACCCCGCCTAACTACTCTGACGTCGAACTCCCGCAAAATCAGGTAATAATAATGACAATAATGAATGAGGATGTGGTGAGTCTTGTGGAGCTAATAGACTAACTACATAAAAAGGTAGCTCTGCGTTTCTTCTTAAAAGCCTCTTCTGAAAATTCTCTTAATAATATACATTTAAAAACCCTCTAACCATTTATTGGTTTGCCTATGCTTTCAAAATTTATCTGTACAATTTGACAATGACAATTTAGCTAGTTCGATGCTAGGCAAATGATTACATGCCAAAATTTGATCAATAAATCATCACTTGTAAGCTGTCAATACAAAAAAAAAACTATCATAAAATGTTAGAGAGAGTTCTTTTTAAATTAATATATACTCCAATGGCAGTTATAGTCCTAGTCCTACTAACAGTAAAAATAAAGAAGTAGTTTGTGAGCCCTAGCAACTGAATCTAATTATCGCCTAAAATAAGCGTGGGCAGTGTCGCAGCACTCTTCACATTGGATGAGCTGTATAGTAAAATTTCTACAACAAAAAAATATTTTCATGATAGCAATGAAGTATATTCAGTAGAATTGATGATGTTATTAATAGAGCATAACTATTTAGGGCATATAAGCTGGATCAGCCTGATTAATAATTCAATTGATTATTCTAAAATTTCCTAACTGTTTGCCTCGTATATAACTAGCTATGAAGGTATATAATGTGCACAGTCCTCTATACATGCTTTCTCTATTGCGTACAGCTATGTGGGTCGACATCCTGGAGCCTCTACAGCGTGTGGACATAAAGGACAACACCTCAACGAGCAACAAGCTGTTAGAAATTCATCTTTTGTGTTCTGAAATAACTGGTTTTTTGTAGTAAATTAACCATATGTTTGTGTACCATTCCATAAATAATATTATGTGACATCATCTTCAGCCAATAAACAAGATAGTGCATATGTTTAATGTATGGCCATCGTGTTTTTTTTTTTATGTTTTTGCCTTCAGTTTTATATAGTGTATTATCATTTATAGTTAGCCAGCTGCTTATGTATGGTATGTGAGTTATTGCTATTATTATGTTAATAAAGTCAAGTTATACAATGCAACTGCTATAGATTTATTTGACATGTACAGTGTGTGTGTGTGTGTATAGAGCATAACTATTTAGGGCATGTCAGCTGGATCTCCTAATTCAATTGGTTACTCTAACATTTCCTAACTGTTTGCCTCCTATATGCCTAGCTATGCACAGCTAAAGTTGGCAGTTGGGGCTACCCACACCCCCAGCCCATTTTAGCAGCTGCTCTAACCCTGTTGAGCTGGGTACACCAGAGGAAGGTAGCTGTAAAAACCAAGAAAATTTAAAAGTTTGGCCCTGTAGCTATAACTACAAGGGTAAATGAGCTTGGCAGTTCAGTGTGAAATAACAGCTTGAAATATCTGAGTTATTTCACAGGTCATGTACCTAAAGATATCATTGTGAAGATTTCTAGGGTGGAATATATGAATATTGTGGTGTATGTTGAACTTGAGAACGTAATCATTTAGCATGCTCATACATTATTCATGATTGTTTTGACACGTGTCACACCTTTACCATATGTATGCATGTTCTCGTGTCGTGACCATGTTTGTGCAGTCAACGATAACAACCTTTTAACAAAATCCTAAGTGAAGTGAACCTCTAATCGCAATAGCTGGCAGCCATTACAACTATACATATATAAATGTCTGCGTGAACGTCGATGTCTCGAGTTGTCAAGTGAACGTTTATAATGCACAAACGTTTTCATAGTTGCGCTACTTTACGCATTTACTATTGTTCTAGCATGTTGTACTTATATTCACTATCATGATTTAACCAATTGAAACATTATTTCTACTGCTCAGTGAATTATCAGAGCTGGTCTTTCAATTACTATTTCGAAACCGAGTGTTGGGATTTATGACCCCAACAATAGGTAGACAGTTAGGAAATAGTAATCAATTGAATTATTAAAGCATGTATAAATATCTATGCATGTAATATACCTTGTGAGTTACCCTTCCTCTAGTACTAACTACAGTAGTAAAGATATATAGTGTGGAATAAACCACTTATTACACTTGTAGTGATATGGCAAGATATTCACACTCTGGCTCATGAAAATAAATTAGCCTGCTCATGAAATATTTCACCATATCACACTCTGACTCGTGTAATAAGTACTATATATATATATTAAGTTGCTCGTAAGGCACAAAACTGGCAATATTGCAAGTCACATTTACTTCCAACTTTCATTTGATTTGGCTTGTTATAGCTAATAGTAATTTCATTTCAATGTCTCAACAGCAGCAATCATGGAATAAAAGATCTTCCACAATGGAGGGTTACTTCTGAAAGCAGCTACGCAAACTAGCTGAGGAAAGGAAGGAGAAGTAGCAGCCTTCCATCAAGTCATTGGTTCTCACCTATAGCCATTGAGACCATGGGTGCTATGGGTTCAAAGTCTATGGCTTTGCTGATGGATGTGGGACACCACACAGTGGTGGAGACAGGAGACCCATGGGCTAGAGACTATCTTTTCCAGTGTCTCTCAGTGGCTGCGCAGCGAGGGAACTGTGTCTCTGTCCTGGGAACAATCACCACCTAATCCTTACTATTATTTATTATTTATTTATTTACTATTTAGATACTTCTTTCTATATTATTATTATTATTAATACTGCTAGTATGAATTATTTTAATATTATTATTATTATTGTTATAATAATAATAATTATTATTATTACTATTGATGTTATTATGAAGTTATGTCATGAAATTTACTGCAGAAAGAAAGACAGATGACAATGATATAGTAACAATAAGAATAGTGATAATATAAATAATAATAATAATAATAATAATAATAATAATATAATAATAATAATATAATAATAATAATATAATAATAATAATAATATAAATAATCATAATAATAATAATAATAATTGAAGTTGATAACAAATAAAATTAAATGGAGTGATTAATAAATAATATACATAAACTAACTACATTAAATAAACAAGTACATAAGTCATTCAGTGCTGCTGATAGTCCCCAAAATGGCCACACAGTTTCCTCTTTGTACTGCTATAGATAGCCTCTGGAGTAGGTGACTGGTGATATTGGAGTCACCTGACTCACTGGCCAGGAGATCTCCCAGAGACTTCAGGAAGGAAAGGGAGCTTGGGCCTATTACTCCTGAGGTTTCTATTGCCACTGGCTGAAAGAAGTGGTGGGGGTGCTAAATATCGATATTTTATCAGCTTTCGTTATTATTTAATTTATTTTTGTAATTGTATGTTCTTTTGCTTTGCCAGCACTTGTATTTTAGCATTGTTTGCTTATTGTCAGTTCACAGTATGAAGATGCTGGGGCCAAGGGAAGTAGAGCTGGTAGGGGGTCGTCTAACGCTGTGGCTGCCAGTGTCCCAGGTAGATTCGCCGCCACCAAGTTTATCTCTCCACTCTAATAACCGTTATTAGAGTGGAGAGATAAGTCTTAAATAGTTAATCCTCACCCGAGTAGCTACCCCAGAGACCAGACCTCCGATAGAGGCGTACGCATGCGTGGCAAGAGATTAAAAAAACAAACAAAAAAAGGCCACGTGCGCTAACACAATGATGCGCACACCCAGACACACCCCGGGCGCAACTCTAGGACAAATAAAAATACACTCATGCCACTCGTTACTGAATTAGCTAGCTGTGTGAAAACATGGAGATCTGGCCCCACACACTTCCTCATATATATTCTGGCATAATGGTGCTGCTAAGCTAAAGCGGTATGCCAAGTAATTGGGCAAGGGCAACATAAGACTTCAGCAGTGGTAGCTATATATAAGTGCTGCTATTAAACTAGAAGTGCATTGGTTATATTTGAAATATCACCTTTTAGATTTAGTCAACGATATTAAGATGACTGGCTATAATGTGTGTATGTGTGGGCTATTGTGTGGGATAGGAGAGATAGCTATGGGTGGGGGAGGGAAACGTTGTGGGAGGAGGATGTAGCTAAAGATATTAAATGAAATTTACATTTAGTCTTTATGCAGGTGCACCAATATGACATATGATTATCCTCACAGTCACATTAGAACAAGATTTAAAATGTTAAAGTCAAAAAATCATAGAATGCAAGGAAATTCATAGCTAGTAGCTAGCTAATGAATACATTTAACTTTTGCAAGTTCACTCCAGGTGCCCAGCCTTAGAAAGATTTGACTGAAATCTAAAAAGATTTGACTGAAATTTCTGTCTTCTGATTACTAATCAGATCTTATTGACAATAGCTCCTAATAGTCTGGTATTTTCAATGCTAAGAGAGTATAAGTCCATTAGTTTAAATTTTACATGCTATATAGCACAAAGAACTAGTCGCCAACTTGTTATTCTTGACTCCACCCAATGTCTCCACCCACTTCCTCTCCAATACTACCTATATTCTGGCAATGATGCTGTTAAGCTAAAGCGTACCCATTAGCTATCAATACTATGCCAGCGCAATTGGGCAAGGGTCACTTGTGACTCTTCAACAGTGGTAGCTATAGACTCTGCTAGTAAACTAGAAGATGCATTAATTATGTATTAAATATCACCTTGAAGACTTAACCAACTATATTAGGATAAATTTAACGTGTGTGTGGGCTATTTTGTGGAATAAGAGATGTATGGGTGGGGGAGGGAAAACTTGTGGGAGGAGGGTATGGCTAAAGATATTTAATGAAATTTATATTTAGTCTTCTTGCAGGTGCACCAATATGATATCTATGATTATTGTTACAGTCACATTTAAAATTTAAAGCCAAAATATCATAGAACGCAAGGAAATTCAGCTAGCTAATGAATATGTTTAACTTCTTGGATATAAAAGAATTCAGCAGATATGCAAGTTCACTCCAGGTGCCTTGCCCTGAAAAGTTCTGACTGAGAATTCTATCTTCTGATATTTACTAATCGGATCTTTGAAATTGTAAGTATATTATAGAAAATAAGGATATTTGATATGACCTGATATCTGCTATCGCAGAAGCTGTAAGCAAAAACAATTTTATATGTTCTTTTTATGACCAGAGTTTTATTTTACATGATTCTTTACACATTCTTGGGGTATTGATTTTTCAGCTGCTCCAATTTCTTTTATGTTCCTGTTTTGGGTTTATGTTATTCTATTTTTTTTGAAGTTATACAGATATTGATGTAGATTAGTTAACACATAGCTACTGTAACACTAGATTACACAAAATATTGAGTAGGATATTGCAGATTAGCTTCTACCCAGAGCACCTTAGATGCAACCCTCAGCTAATGTTCATTGACTAGCTTCAACATAAGTACAAAACCATTGCTTAGACAAAAAGAATATTTAAGTGTACTTGCCAAATTTATCAAGAGAGTTCTTTTTTATATAAATTTTGAAATACTTATCTTCGTAAGTTTTAGCTGCTTGTGCTTTTCTCCAGAGAATGTTTGTTTGTTGCTGTTGTGTGTGTGGTATTAGAGGGGCAGTGGGGGGAAGGCTATATTAATGAATTTTATAATTGCCAGCTATATTGTCTACTGTCGGGTGAATCGTATGATTCTATAAATACCATTCATATCTCAACATATTTTAGCTAATGCTCAAAACCAAGTGCTAAAGCTTATGAATATTATAATTGTAAAATAATATGGTGAGAAATTGACAATAATCATAACCTAATAATAATTATATTTACTGTCAATGAATGTCTATAATATGCTATTGAGCTTAATGTAGCAACCGGACTGAGGTTGAATGCAACGACGATGGCTATAAATAAGAATGTTCAGTTATGAATAATAATAATTGTCATAGTAATTAAAAAAAAAAGTAATAGTAACACGCATAGAATAAATAATAATAATAGTAATAATAATAGTAACAATATAATATTAGTAATAAAATTATAATACAGTAGCTATATAGTAATAATGATAAGGACAAGTACCCCGCCACACGGTGCTTGAAGTATTACAAGTTATCCTGCTCTATTATCATTCTCTACCATTGCATAAGTTTTCCTCTCCTGCTCTCTTTTTTCTGAACTATCTGAGCTTTTCTTCTATCCCACCACTCCTATCTTCAGCTCTTCTTTTTGAGTCATGGTGCCCCCTTTTCTTTTGTCTATCTCTTCTGCATTTCTGTCCAACTTTGAGAAACTTTTGTCTTCTATTTCGCACTTTAGCCATTCTTTTGAAAACTAGCTAACCCCGCCTTTACTCGTCTATTCCGAGAGCTTTTTAGTTATAACTAATCGCTCACCTTTTTGCCTTCTCTTCCCTTCCATTTTAAAGCTACACCGCCTTACCTCCGCTTTTCTCCTTTTACCTTCTCTTCCGTACTTTCGGCTACCTACGCCGCCTTCCATCGCGTCTCTATTGCACCAGCTTTTTGGAAATAACCGGCACGTTCTACTGAGTGTGACGACACTTTACCTAGGGTAAAGAGACGATGCTTTATCAAACCGTACCAAGTTCATGAATTATACATGAATACACTCCCTGTCGTCGTTGTCGTTACTGACACAAGCTTATTATTATATAGATGTAATAATAATGATGACATAATAACTGGTTAAGAGTACTACTGCTATTACTACTACTACTACTACTTGGGGGGGGGGGGGTATTAAACCACCTCCTTGCAAGGATCACTAACCAGCTGGAGTCTCTGTGTAAATCCAAAGTTCCAGCTGGGTGGCTACACTGCCACCAGGATTGGTCTAAATTAGTAGTCTAGCACTCTTCTAACAGATTGAACTTCCATTACTTAAACAAATCACTGGTTTTTGTGGCAAAAGTGATATGCTGAAAGCAATCACACCTGTTATGCCAAGGACATTTTAACTCCACATGTAATAATATCTCTTGAAAAACAACCACTTGCTTATTTAAACCTCCTCAAGTAGTATAAACACCACCCATTTAATTTTTCCCCCCAGAACTCAAAATTAAAACTTAAGCTTAAGGTTTGTATATGTGAGTATCTCCCAGACAGCAATAAGCAATTTAAATCATGTGCTCCTGCATTTGTAGTTGAATATATTATTAGCATTTGTATCAGTTTCTGAACCTGACTTCAATTTAAAAGTTACTTGATACAAAAACAAGTAGCTACAGCTTAAGCAATTAGAATTTAACGTTTTGCTCTTCATTATGCAGAAATAAGAGATTTGAAAGGATGGCTGCACCTAATGGTCCAAGTGACACAATTGTAACTGATGATGCTGATCTAAGAGAAATAATTAAATTTTGCTCTCTTGAACTAAAAGGTAATAGTGTTATAAGTCAACCGATGTGAAGTGTTTTGTTCTTGTGGTATGTTAGACATTAATAATTATTATAATATTTACATATTAAATTTTTAGCTCCTGGCGTAGATGCTATCATTAAAGATGTGAAAGGTAAGGTAGATAAATGCACTTTATGAATTGACACACACTCAGAGACATACTCAATACTTCATCGTAGCCAAGAGAATTCAAAATAATTCCTGATGTTGGTATATCATGTGAATAAGTATATGTGTGAAAGTTTTGTTATAATAGCTACTGCTTAAATAGCTAGCACAAAAATCTAAAAGCAAATATTTGATTTAAATAATAAATATTAGCTTAAAGCACCAGTTTTAAGGCTTCTCCCAGTAACTACATGCAACAGTGAGCAAGTCATGTTTATGGAGTTACGCTCAAACTTCGTAAAAATGCTTTTTTAGGGTTACAAACAGTTGCGACAAGCAGTTAGTATGACATTAAAAACCTTTTCCCATACATAATAAAAAATAAAATGGACTTTTTAGTGAGTGCTTTTCTTCAAAAGCTAGTGATTATGTAGGTAGTCATAAAAGACTATAAATACATGCATACTACAAGAGCTTTTTAAATTGAGGTAAAAAGTAATTCATTTCTTAGCTAAATTTATGGTCACGGCTCTATGCTTTTACTTCAGAAATAAAGCACTGAATAATGCCTCGGCAAATTTACATATAGATCTTGTAATGACAAAAATGAAGATTTAAGCTCAATAACTCATTCTCGCCATTGTGCTCAAACACACCACTAGTATGTATGTTAATATTGTAATGTTTATTAATATATTTTCATACAGGTATAGACCCTCCTCCTGATGAATATAAGGTACTACTTTGTAAATACTGGGGATAAAACTTAACATTACAAATTTTTTTTGTTACTGGGGATAAAACTTAATATTCCAAATTTTTTGTTCCAAATTTTTACTGTAGCAGATCTTTATTAATGTAGTGAGAGAGCGTGGTCATTACGCCATTATACCACTAGCTATGTATAAGATTAGTTAAAGATTCTGGTTACAATATTAGATGCAAGTGTGTGTTGTTTTTGCTAGCTAATTGGAATCAAATTTATCAAAACTTACGTAAAACTACCATTGATACTTTTTAAGTAAGAATAGTTTGTTTAGCTTTACATAATTCTGTTTTTGGTAAGTATTATTATGATCTTCACAGATGAATTTTAAACCATGCTAGGTATCTTCATAATAGGATTTTTAGGTACTGAACTCAGTGAGATATTTCATACATTACATTTGCAAACTCATTACCTCCAAATACAAACTACTGTAGTGAAGATATCCAGTAAAGCGTGGCTATATCAGCAATATAGGTATAGTATACTATATTAAGTTAATATACTATATTTTCTTACTTTTTTTTCGCTGCGATCATATAGCTTGGGACATCATGTGAAACTATACTTGGGGATGAGCTCTACTTGTTCAACCTTACTGGATTTAGTCTGGTGGTGACAGAGCAAGTGACCTATGAAATTGCTGGTATTGCTTCATCTTTCTATGTAAAACTCACTTCTTACACAGTGTTCAACTTAGAGAAATCCTTGTCTTAAGGATTTCCATGGCCACTAGGAGAGTAGAAGAACTTGGTAGAAATTTAGCACCTGAAATTGTTAAGACTTGACCAACTCAGCATGCTTGAAAAGCCAAACTAGATGTTAATTTTAAATTTACAGTGCTATAAGTAAACATTCTCGTTAATAAGTGGAACTGCAATGCCTGGAATGCAGAGCCAATCCAGCTACTAATTAATGGATTAAATCTGCTTCTTGCAGTTTTAAACAGCTGGTATACTGGCCTCTTTCCAATGTCAATATAGTCATATTATGGTGTCCCCTGAATACCAGTATTTATAGAGTTAGCTATATATGTAGCCCAACTTTATTAGCATGCAATAAACAACTTATTATAATATGGTCATTATGACAAGTCCATGCAAACTCAGCTGATTATGTTTCATTATAATGTCCTCTATCAGCAAAATGTCTTAAGGAATCCTCCTGGGGGAACATGGTGAAAATTGCTAAAATGTATAAATCTCTTAATTCTTAGTTATTACACTTGTCAGAGGGTGATATGGCAAAATATTTCACTGTCAGACTTTATTTTCACATGTTATGAAAATGCATTCACCTGCTGCTAACGAAATATTTCACCATATCACACTCAGATTCAGTAGGTATACTTTGTATATGAATCTACAAATGCTTACATGTAATTACATCATAGTTATTATTTTTTAAATGTATTTATGTATATTAGATGAAGCTGTTTAATGATCCAATTCATGGTTCAATATTACTGAATGTACTGGAAGATGCCATAATTAATACTCCAGAATTCTATCGTCTCAGAGACATAAAACAGCTAGGTATGAAGTGAAACAAGTATGATATGAACTTAATTATAGTTATAATATCAAAGCCAGGCACAGGCTTAGCTACATCCTAGAATAAAGATAGTAAAGAATGTAATGTATATTGATTTTATGTTCAAGAAAGCCTATAGCTATTAAATTATATAATATCTATGATTATAGTAATTGATAATGAATTTTGCATATTTTTGGTAATGCCTATAATTTGATGTACACAAGCTTTTGGCTTATACCAGATGAAATAGTTTGTAACTATTGTGCACTTTTTTTTAAACTTAGGAGGATTGAGTCATGTCTATCCAGGAGCAGTGCACACTAGATTTGAGCATTCCATTGGGTGAGTTATTAACTAATGACATTATTCCATACTAGCAATACCGAGCCACATAGTGGCACCTGATGTATAAACTTGTGCAAATTAGGAGTAGCATTATGGTATTTTATCCATGGTTTACCTCTCCTGCTCTCTTTCTTCCTGAGCCATCCCAGTTTTTCTTATTCCTCTTTTCAACTCATGGATTCTTTTCTCCGGTCCTTTGTTTATCTCTTCTACTCCCCAGTATTTCTGTCTTTTCTGTGCATTTTCTTTCACTTCTTCATTGAAATTGTTACATCAGTCAGTTTTTTGTCGCATTTTCAATTTTTCTTGACCCTTCTCCTGCTGCTCAGTTTTTCGTATACCCATGAATGATGGTTGTTTACATTAGGTGAACATTCTTTCGTAACATGACTCAGTGTTCAGTCTTTATAGAGTGGGTGATAGACAGAGCAAGCAAGACCTACAAAAAAAATAAGGGAAAAAAAAAAAAAAGGACAAGAAAATAAAAGAAAAAAGAAAAAAGAAATAAGATATAAGAGTATACAATAGGTTAATAAGGCACTCCAAGTACTCTAAGCTATAAGGTCTCGATGTTTAATGGTAAGTGTGTTCAATTACTGAGCTAGAGTTTGCAGGCTTGAACTCCTATGTAAGCGATTGTATTTTTTTATCTGCCTTTTTATTAACAAACACTTGTATCATCATTGATGATTCTATACCAATTCTACACAGCTCATGAATTATTCATGAGCACACACGCATACTATTGTCATTACTGACACACATGTGTATTATCTTAGAAGCATTGCAGAATAATATGTGTAATCACAAACACATAAAGCACAACATACTTTATCTTAGTGTATATTGTGACTAATTATAGACATTGAAATACAACAATAATTTAACATGATAATGTTAATTTAGTAATTAATACAGGTTTACAAGTAATATTCCTGTATATATTTCATAAAAATATATTAAATACATCAAGAGTTTGCCATCTTGCGGGTGAGTTTGTGAAACATCTGCAGCAGCCATCTGGAAAAGAATCGATATCAGATCTTGATGCATACTGTATTCGCTTGGCTGGATTATGTCATGACTTAGGTAATTATATTCTAGAATTGACATTATGATAATTATTACGTGCAAAAATAATTTGGCATGTAAAAACATTATTTTAGTATCTCAAATTTGTGGCATCCTAATATTTGCTATACTCTTCTGATTGATACTATAATTATACCCTAATTAAATGTCCTGGGTATTATAATATATGCTTTTATTTTAATAAAATAGAACTAAGCATGTGTGAAATTGTTAAGTGATAATGAAGTTGTAATACTTGATTAAATTTGTGATTACAATATTTTCATGTATTCTGCTATAATACTTAGATCCAGTTGTTATATTGTTACTAGGTGTACTAACTTGGTAAGTGTGCACTATTTTTTGCCTTTAGGTATATGAACTGTGCATACTAACCACCCTTGGGGTATTGCTCTTTTTGAGTTTTAGTTTAATAGAATAGGCTGGATAAAACAGGGAGCAGGTTATGTGAGGCTGGATATGCAAGGGTCTACTACTCTCTCATATCCACCTATAAGGGACCAGCCCTATCATATAACTCTCCTGCTGCCATCATACCACAGGAATTTACCATAGCTAGCTGCTTTACTGCCTACTGCAGAGCAGCCCAGGTAGAGTTAGATCTGGAGATAACAGCTGGCAGCTACAATGCTAAAGTAAACTTGCTAAAGTAAACTTGCTGGTGTGCTTCAATTGAATTTTAATTGAATTTTAATTTTGGGCCGGAAAACGGAAGAATTTGCTTGACACCGAAAATGCTGATAAACAAAGTTGCTAGTGGAAGCTGGGCAGGCCTGGGTAAACGGGATCTAAAATAGTTAGAGCATGCGCTTAGGTACTGGTGGATTTAGTGCACAAAGCCCTTGGGTCTATGGCCCTTGGGCTCAGTGCACTAAATGCACCAGTACCCAAGCCCTTATGCTCTAACTATTACTTGATATTAGAGTCATTAAAAGCATACTTCACATACATTTGTGCTATGAGAATGATCCAAATTGAGAGCTCTATTACTGATTCTAAACACCATCTAATTATCATCTTATCAATTGTTTTTCTATTTTTACTAAAATAATCTGTTCTCTGATGTATTCACATACTGAAATGTGAGGCAGTAATCAACTTTGCTGTAAATATACCTAATGGGTTTGTTGACTTCATCAAGGTCATGCAACCAGTTGACCTATTGTTTAAGAAAAAGGTACAAGGGGTCAGCTCAACACACCCAATATGTATATTAGTGAGAAGTGGGTTTTTAAATGTGCTAATTATTATGCTACCATAGAGACTGCCTTGACCAATAAAATGAAATCAGTCATTTTAGGGGATCAATATATGCATTTAAAATATGTAGGACACGGTCCATTTTCTCACTTGTTTGAGCATGTCATCGAAGAAATATATGAACCAACGGAGGATAAAGTAAGTGACTAACTTTATGATAATTGACACTAATAAATTCTCTGTAAACTTAGGACAAGAAATTAAAAGCATTAAAGCATGAAAAGATATCCACTTTAATGTTTAAAAGAATTCTCTTTGAACATCGAAATGTTTTGAGAATATTTACACATTTAAAGCTAAAGAAAGTTCATGTGGAAAAAATATGTGTCATGATTGCAGGCTCCGATGAGGTAAGTTAGCTTATAGTGTGAAGATTACAATAGTGATGCTGTTAAGATGCAATTATGCAGGCAGTATCAGTACCAGTAAAGAAGGAGGAAATAGCCAAAGCATATTTGTATGAGGTAAGACTTAGCTTATCTCTCACACAATCCCCAGATTAGTAACATCATTCAAGTAAGCCTGACATCTTCTTGTGCGACAGAATATTTTTATATTTTCAAAGAGAATTTTTGATGGCAGTGTATGATTATTCTAGATCGTTGCTAACAAGAAGAAGAGTGGATTAGATGTAGATAAGTGGGACTACTTTGCCAGAGACTGCTATTTTCTAGGTGTAAAGAATGAGTTGGATGCAAAGTAAGTGTTTTCTTGTGTGAGTCTACGTAATTTAAAAACTCAACTTTTTTTAGTAGCTTGAGTGTTAGAAGTTAAAACCAATTGTTTAAAATAGTGTAGTTTTAGGCTCGCTCGCCATATGTGCTCAAGCACACTACTAGTTTATATATATGTTTGGACGTACATAAGTCATTTTTGAACTTTTGACCCTCACATTTTTGTGGTAGTTCGGTGGTCGACCCTGTCTCAAACTATTAGTAATATATTTGTAAATATTCTTTACTCAATTTTCTTACCATGGCAATGACTTTGTTGATCCTGAATGGATGGCAACTATTGAGAGCTAATGTACGAAACACCTTCAATTAATATTATAACACTGTCAATCATCACAACGACTACGGTTTGTATTCATAAATGTTTCCTTAGCATAGCCAGGTTGGTAAAGTGTTGACAGTAATAGGTTGGTAAAGCATCACCTGCAAATGTGTATGAATGTGTAACAATAATTAATAGGTGGGATGATAACGAATCATTAGTAACGATGACGATGGTAGTGTTGTATATATAATAATGAATAAAGCTGAGCCCAGTTGGTATAGCCTAGTTAGTAACGACGACACAAGTAGTTAAAACAAGGTAGATACTTATAATGAAATCAGGAAGTTTCATTTTTTGTCCTGAATTTTTTTTAGATCTGCATGCAAATATTACAAAAAAATGAAAATAAAAAATAAAATAAAAATAGCTGCATGTATTTTCTAAGGAATTAGCCCTATGTGACTTACTATTGAAACTTGGAGAAGCTTCATTCTTTAAAAAAGGCAGCTTGAATTTTTTAGGTAAGAAGTAGCCGTAACATACAACGTTTTCACACACACACACACACCTACACACACACACACACACACACTTACACACACACACACACACTTACTCACTGTATATATTAACACGAACTGAGAGCACTTAGCTACAAAAAAAAAACCCGCCAATTTTGAAAGTTCATGTGGTAATGTGTTTTCAATGCCACATTAACTACTAAACTGCATACTTGAAAATGGCAAGCACTTATAAAGCCCACTTTTGGAGCGTTCTATTGTAATACATTATGTTACTATTATAATAACTGGGTGGAAACAATAAAACTTCCTTGGATGATATGGATAAAAATTGATAGACCAAAGTATATGTATTCAAAGATACAAAGGACATACTTAAGATCAAACATTATATAAATGTTGTGCTACCCTGACAGTGTCTTGTTTGCTTCTAATTTTGCTATTTTGGTTGTAAGTATGACTTGCAGATACTAATAAATGCTCAATTAATGTGAATAATATTTCTAGGCGTTGTATATTACTGAGCAGAATTATTGATTATGAAGGAGAAAAGCACATAGTATTTAGAGATAAGGTAAGATGTATTGTATATACACTTATTGTTCACATAATTGTAGCAGAAAAATTAACCAAATTGGCTCTAAATTTTAGAGTTAAGTGTGTTAAGGAATGTTTATTTTAATGAAAACTAGCTGTACATTTTTTATGGAACTTGAAAATGCAGCAGTCTTTGCAGCAGGTGCACCTGGTCTGCAATATCTAGCTGATAGGGGTGTTTAGTAGTGGCTTTTCATTTTCAATCAAAACTATTGATCTCCATGGATAGCTAATGAAGCCTTGTAAAAGTTATAGTTTTCCCTGTGTAAAATCATGCGTAATTTAGGTGACTTTCGTGTAAATTTTTTATGTAGGAATATTTGAACATTTACGGAATGTTCAGAACAAGAGCCATGATTCATCTGAAGGCATGCAGTCATAGGAAGTGGGTTGCAATTGAGATGATGTAAGCAACTGGTATTAGTAGTTCCCAAAGATAATAAAATATGATGAAAATAAATTCTTTTGTTTATTTTAGCAAACTATAGTAATGAAAATTACCTCCCTGCTGATACCTAAATTAAAAATCCATTTGCTCTCTGAAATATAGTGCTTGAAAGGCCGAATTATGTTAGCTATTAATTCAAATAAGGTGTCTCAAAACATTCACTTTCTGCTTAAATTTAACTGCAAGTTTTGTGTAAGATACTGGTTGGACTATTTGCTGATTGAATTTAGACTATTTGCTGATTGAATTTAGAAATTAATATTTTGAGCTAACCACACATTTTGTGCGTAGTACTAACTAAACTTCGTATTGAGTGAAGTTGTACCTTTTCCCAGAGCCTATTTTCACTCATGTTTTTGATTTGTATACTTGCAGAGTGAGAAGAGAAATACATATATTATGTTGTAAAATACTGCATAGATCTTGGCTTGCATATTGACTTGTTAATATTATTCCAATTTTTAAAGATTGTATATTGATAGTGTATTCAATATTAAGAAAGAATTCTAAAGAGAATTTATACCAGAAGGTTAATTTGCTAGCTATTATTTCTGAACTCACATAGTAGCTAATATTTGAACTATTCGTAATATTTGTAATCAACATCTGTATTATAATGTTTCTAACATGCTTGTTTTCATTCTTTTTCTCTTATTTCCTTGTAATTGAGAAAAGTTATTATTCTAATGCTTGCATTGTTAGGATAAAAGATGCCATAGTGGAGGCTAAAGACATGAAGCTATTTCCAAGTCATCAGCAGTCATCACCAGACCCTACTGAGTATGACAGTGGCAATAAAAATTGATTAATGAGTGGCTTTTTATATTTGTCTGACAATAGTCTGTATAAGATAATGGAACATTCCATAAAAAGATAAGTGTTTGCCAGCGCTTGGATTAACATAGTGATTTTTGGAAGTAAAATAATCTTGCTCCTGTACTTGTATTAATTAATCTTTAAATAGAGCATGATATGAAATATAAGTAATACTTTTCTCCTGAAGTAGTTTTAGTGTTTGATTATTTTTTTTCATTTCCTTTTCTATTGACTGACCCTTTTGATTGAGAGAAGTTATTCAATTGTTAGGATGAAAGGTGCCATAGTGGATCCGGTAGATCCAAAGCGGTCATTAAAAGACATTGTAATTGAGAAAAATTCATTCTAATGCTTTTATTGTTAGGATAAATGATGCCACAGAGGAGGCTAAAGATCCGAAGCCATCTTCAAGTCCTCAGCAGTCATCACCAGATTCTACTGAGTATGACTGTGGCAATAAAAGAAATTGATTAATTGAGTGGCTTTTTATATTTGTCTGACAATATTCAGCATGAGATACTAGAACATTCCATAAAAAGATAAGTGTTTGCCAGCACCTGGATTAACAGTGATTTTTGGAAATAATATAATCTTGCTCCTGTACTTGTATTAATTAATCTTTAAATAAAGCACAAATATAGTAATATTTTTCTCCTGAAGTAGATTTAGTGTTTTATTATATTTTTTCATTTCCTTTTTCTATTGATCCCTTTGATTGAGAAAAAGTTATTCAATTATTATTAGGATGAAAGATGCTGTAGTGAAGCCTGAAGATCAAAAGAAGTCATTAATAGAAATTCTGGAGGATGCAGAAAATAGTGACTTGAGTGGCTTTTTATATTTGTCTGACAATATTCTGCACAAGATAATGGAACATGCAGAGAAAAAACACGAAGTAAGACTAGATATTCTTTGATAAAATAAAACAAGTGATACATTCTCTTTGCGTAGGCACGTGAACTTGTGAAGAGGCTCATTAAGCGACAATGTTATGAACTTATTGATGAAATCATTCTTCCATATGACACAACCACAGTAAAAATTTGTGGCTGCAAAAAACATCACATATATTTTTCAAATTATGATTATTGTTTTGTTCCATAGTTGAGCAAGGATACCCAGAAAAATCTTAAAGGACTTAGCCTTGAAAAGCATAGGGAAAATGAAAGTTTATACGAAATACATGTAATTAAAATTTACATGTGTATATTATTATATATTTTTAATAATTGACATGTGTATATTTTGTTAGTGTGGAAAAATTGCTTATGCTTCAGAGGAAATAGAGGATCCCACCAAAGACATCTATTTTTATTCAAAAAGGAATGAGGAACAGGTTGGTTTATGAATTGAATATGCTTAAGTTGGTATAAATGGATAAGATCCTGCCCACACTGAATGTTGAAATCATTGAATAAACTGGTACTAGTACAAAAAACAAACAAACAAAAACAAACATCAAGTAATTTCTAATATCACTTTATCTAAATCTGAATTTGAATTTATAACAACACACATCTCAAATATAATGGTGTAAGAGGTGTAACCAATGTAAAATGTTGAGTTTGTCGAAATTACAGCTAATATTTGTGGAAAAGCAAAGGTCTATTATTAAAAAGATTGTGACATAGAAGTATATAGCTATTAATAAATATTGTTCTATTTAATAGTAAATGCATTATATAAATCATATGTTTCTAGCTACAAAAGATGTCACAACTACAAAAAACGGACAGGTGCAAGGTAAGGTTAGCATTTTTCAACATGTGCAAAATGCATATTTTCACTATTTGTAAATGATATAATAATGAAGCTGATTACTACAAAACATTAGTTATACAAATATTACAGAATTAATTAACATAATAAACAAGAACTTGTGGCTACTGTAGGTATTAGCTACTTCTGAATTAAATAGAAATGTAGTATTTTGTGGTGTCTATACATTTAAGGGTTACTATGAATCTGTAAGTATGGTTAATATTATTCAACATTTGTAAAAATCGTATGTTTCAAGGGAGTACATTCCTCAGTAAATACTGAATATAGAATTAACGTACTAAATGTTCAATTATTAATGGTCAACTGCTAATTTTCATTATTCAAATGAAACATATTTCTGCTATTATAGGATTTACACTATGTGAGTTCTGTATATGCTGGTAATACAGAAAAGTCCATTATGCAGATTATATGTAATGTAAAGTTGCTATATAGTACAGTCATTATGATAGTCAACCTTGAACAAATAGGGGATTTGCATGATGACATCACGTAACATCCTACCACGCCCACCGATGGTATCACTGCACACCGTGTCCCATTCAAAATGTATTAGTTTTGCTGACCGCTTAGTCTATTTTTTGCTGTAGCACCAGCGCCAGGCTGCACAGAGCTTCCAAATTACAGGAATAGCTTTATTATGAAATTTACTAACTGCTGATAGCAAAAGTTTAGGATTTTCAGCCCTGGCTATTGGAATTCCTGGGAGTGAAATTTGGTGATGGTTATCTAACCACCCTACTTCTTCTTGGAGCTGATTATGTTTCTTTATTATGTTCTCTATAACAGCAAAAAAGTCTTAAGAAATCCTCCTGGGGGAACATGGTGAAAATCACTAAATTGTGTAAATCATTTAATTCTTAATTAGCAGTTTGTGGTTTTTTATATGTTTGGTCATATCTTTGGTTTGGTACCTCTTACATCAAAAGTTAATATACCATCAGATAGCTCTTAAATAGGCCAACAATTTGATACTAAAATTAGTAGTCACAGAATAACAGTAAAGGAGTTATGGGCAAAAAAGATATGTATTTAACAACTAGCGAGCATCGATGCCTGGTGTACATGCTTTACTAGAAGCTGATATCTGTCCTGCATGTATCATTTAGTCCTTGGTAGAGAAAATATATACAGGTAAGTTCATCATAATAGTTCCACCTTACAATATGGGGGGGGGGGGGTTGGTGTTTTATATTCTATTTCTGGTTGATGTTAGTGGTGTTTTTGTGTGTTTCTTTGATCCAGTTTAGCACCACTGTTACGCCTGTTTAATACCAGGCATTTTCATCACTATTCCCCGAATTTTCTTTGCTTGGATTTATTACTTGCAAAATTTCCATACATTGTTTCTCTCGTTTCTGCTTTATATTGCTGAAGGAAATAGCATGCCAAGATATTACAGCTATAAATTAGACTTAAGGAGAAGTGTGGGTTACCCTTGAGGCGTCTGACTGGTCCCATATGGAGAAACAACTCTTTTTTTTTTCAACAATGCAAGTACAACTGGTGAATTGCATTGTTTTCAAGGTTTTTATCAACATTAGTCCCATCTTCTATTTTATAAGCTAAGAAGAGTTGAAGTATTAACAGGGCCAGTTAATTATGCAATGAAACATACTATGCCTGGAGATGTAGTGCATCACACAATCTACAATCAGACTTGCAGTGTCCATTTTATGAAGAAGAAGATACTATGTCTCAATAAAAGGGGTAGGAACAAAATAATAATATGGGGGACGAGATCACTCCAGATTATATCTACTATGCGTACCAATATATAAACACTAAATGCTCAAATATTTTTGTTTAGGTGAAGTGGTAGAAACAAAAATGATTTTAAAAGAGTCATCCTCCCTGAGCCATTAGAGCATGTCCACTCAAATTTTTGTGAAACACTTATTTGTAAGTTACTAAGCTGTTGTAATGCTATTTCTGATATTTAACTATATCCCAAGGCAAATTCACATTTTTTTAGCTGCATAAATTTCTGAACTGGTTGCATGGAGATGTCTCATGATAATGAAATATTTGATAGTCAAGTCAAGTAAATTATTAAATTACTATCACAGATAATAGACAAATGATGTAACTTATTCATATTTTGTCTCTGACTACTAGCTGTAGTATCAAAATGTTGGCCTATTTAAGAGCTATCTGATGGTACATTAGCTTTTGATGTAAGAGGTACCAAAACAAAGATATGACCAAAAATACCAAAAACCACAAACTGCTAATTAAGAATTAAATGATTTACACATTTTAGTGATTTTCACCATGTTCCCCCAGGAGGATTCCTTAAGACTTTTTTGCTGTTATAGAGGACATTATAAAGAAACATAATCAGTTGAGTTTGCTTTTGTTGCAATTTGTTCAAGGTTGACTCAATATTTTTGACAAAATGATTGTACTAATAGCTATATGGTCATATCTAATGTAGTTATAATATTTATTATGCCAAAAAAATGACATTTCGTAATGATTTAAATTGAGCACATCATTTTAATAGTACAATGCATTGCCCATTCAAAATATATGGGCAGATTGATGTTCAATAAAAATAGCATGGGGGAATTGAAATAGCATGGTAACTAAGCAAAATAGTATAATAGGTAAGCACTCATGGGTACAACACTAGCCTTTGAAACGTTCAGTTCGAGTAGTTTTTAATTATAGGCTATGTTATTTTTTGGCACAACAGTTCTACTCAAGTTAGACAGAACTAGTTTTAGAGGAGCCATATAGTGAGAATGAAGTTCAGGAGGAAGCAAACCCAGAAATGTGGTAGTGAGTGAACATTAAAGTGTAGCAGTGCAAATGATTAAACAAAGCTAGTGTACTATTAGCGAGATAAGCATGAGTAACTCATGCTATTGGGGATGAATTGCACAGTTACCTGTGCTATCACTCATTATAACCCTAGTTTTCATTTGAAATTAACACCATCATTATAGGAATTTATTTGATGAAATACAGGAAAGTAGTACTACAATTATTATTTAAATATATTTGTCTTGCTAGCCACCGGAATCTTACATCACTCGCCCAATGTCTTTTGTGGAGTATCGTTTGAGGTTATTGAAGAAGTCTAAGCCTGGGGAAGCAGACAATGATAAGGCAGCCACCACTTGGTTAGACAATATTAAAGTATTTAAATAATCTTATTTTTCACAAGAAATGTCTGATTGATAGGTTTTGGGGAGTTGTACGTGAAACTCTTCCAGAAGACCAAAAAGAAAGTTTCAACAATTACATCAAAGAAAAGCCAAAGATTTTTTTAACTAGCTATACTTATGATTATGCTCAATAGATATACATATAACTTTTACCATGTGTTCGGCTTTATTTTGAAGGTTATAGCTAGTGACATTATAGTTTGACAATTAATATTTGCACCATGCACAATTGACTAGAGTTGAGATTAGATTAAACTACAGTTGCTATCTCTTTCTATATTAATATGTGAAGTAGGTAATGAATAAAAAATTATGCAACAACATTTTGATTGTGATGGAGAATATCAATTTGTTTTCAGATTCAGTTTTTTTAACTGTCCCCAACTGATGGAGATCTTCTGGGATTGAAATATTTTGGTTTATTCTTTTCCAGTCAATATAACAAACATTTTCTTGTAATGTAGGAACATGTACAATTTTAATGATAAAAAGCTTTCATTATAATTTAATGTGTTCTTAATATCAGTATTATAGCAACAGACATAAAGATTTAATTTTGAAAATAAATACTTCAGAATAATTAATTATTAACTGCAATAGTTTGATTATCTAATTTGTCCACAATCTCTCTGAAAATAGTTAAGATACTTTGCTTCATTAGCTATTTATCATTTCATACATGAGTACCAATTTTTAATGGTTTAAAATAATTACTCATTTAAAATAATTAACAATTGTGCTCTTTTGGTCTGGCTTTATTAGAACTTCCTGTATAAATAGCTAAAGAATGATAAAGTATAATATTATTAACAACATAATTAGAAAGCCTTCTAATGCTTTATTATGGACAATAATACTTGCTCGAAGATGGTGTTCACACTGAGCTGAAGCAATTAGCCAGCAAGATGGATAATGTAGTGTTTGCTGAAAATGTGTCAACAAGTATTTTCACAAGAAAGCAATTCAGAAAGCTTTGTATAAAAACACAAAGTGAAACTATCAAGGTTTCATGAGTATAAGCGGCACGCTGTTTATCTTGTGCAGTTGAATTTAGCCATGTCAATGGTAAATAGAGTTCTTCTTTCTCTATTTATAGTCCTTCGTTTTCCTTTTTGTTTAGGTGCTCATGTCTTTATATGTGACAGTGTTTCCCAGATGTTGAGTACTAAGTTGTTGTAATGTTTACTATAATGATCTCTGGGAAGTTGGTGACAAAACTGTCACTCACCATTATCCACCGTTGTTCACCAAAAGAGTACTGAAGTAGATGCTAGTCATAGTGTAACCTCCACACTTGCACTTGTAAAGCTTCTGCTCTGTTGCTACGTACTGGGTCATCCAATGTGAATAACCTATATTATAGCCCCGCTTTAATAGTAACTTTTTGCGTCGGTATTTTGTTACTTAAAAAAAAACAACAAAACCCAAGTATTTTCAAGGCATTGTCGCACAGTTTTGAGCCCAACTCTAAATTACAACTTGGTTTTTGTTTAGTATCATAAGAAACTAGGAGCAAGCTGATAAGAGAAAAAGGAAATGTGCATGCGTTTAAAGGGCATGTATAAGTACAATCCATACATGTATATATACAGTGATGTGCTTGAGCACAAATGGCGAGCGTGCCTAAAGACTATACTATTTTATATGAATGATTTTGACTTCTAACACTGAAGCTACTGAAAATAAGGTCGAGTTTTTAAATTACACATACACGGTAAAAGGGATTTCAGTGCCATAGTAACAACTTGCTGACTGTTTGAATTAAAGGGAAAAAAACAACAACAAAACAATACACATTATTTAAATGTTTTCTTTGTGATATTCTTTAGCTAAGTAGTGGCTGTAACGCACAATGCTTTGACACAACTGGACATTCACCTACACGAGAATTACCTTTGCAGTTATTCTAGTGGTGGACAATGCATTTTCAAGTAAATACTGTTGCGTACGGCTTATAACCAAGACAAAGAGCGCATTGAATTACCACCGCCACTAACTCGAATGGAAATGGAAGTCCCGTAAGTTTTCACGTTTTAACTGCACCCGCAATAGAATTCAAAACGGTAAACTATTCAATTTCTAGGTACTGATTGATAAACCAGAGGATATAGATTCTGTTTAGTGAAGTTTGGGACGGGGTCGACCACCGAACTAACACAAAAATATGCGAAGGTCAAAGTACAAATGACATTACGTACATCCCCACATATATATATAAACTAGTGGTGTGCTTGAGCACAAATGGCGAGCGAGCCTGATAGTTAGGTAACATAAAATGTTACTATGTTTTAGCTTACTTCATGCAAACACTATAATAGCAGTTATGACATTTTATTTCAGCAAACAAATACAAAATCACTCTCTTACCTGATTAATGGTAACTTTTGTAGTATCAAACATCAACCATACCGATAATCTCAATCACCAGTAACTCTTGAACAAGCTCTCAGCTACGATAAAAAATAAACCAGTGTTATTATTTGTAATTTTAGCCAACAAATATGGAATTACTACTTACCTCATTCTTGATTATTGATAACTTCTGTAGTATCAAATTGAAGTCACTTTGACCATCTGAATTACCTTGAATTCTTGACAACAACCTCTTACCTACAAAAACAAAAGACAATCAATTTTAGCACACAAATACAAAATTACTTTCTTACCTCATTTTCTTGAGCAGTGGTAACTTTTGTAGTACCAAATTTGAGTCCTTCTGACTATTTGAATTTACCAGTCACTGTTGACAACAAGCTCTTAGCTATAAAAAAGAAAAACCAGAGTTATTTTTGCATATTTAGCTAACAAATATGGAATTACGTACTTACCTCAGCATCCCTCGAGTAGTAGTAGCTTCCTTAGCTTTATGTGCTTACACGCTTTTCAGAAGTAGTGATAGCTCTCTTAGTACTGACTACAGGTGGCTCTTGACAACTAACAAGCCGCACTTAGCCAGAAAAAAAGGCGAAGTTTTTAATTTAAATCTGGTAAAGGATCTTCAATGCCATAGTAACCGGTCGCAGCAACTTTTTGTGACTTGAAAAACAAGCGTTTTAGCAGGAATTCTCTCACAATTTGGAGTTCAGAATAAACTGGGGTCAAGCCTAAAAAGACGTGTTTTTTGGAGAAAAAGTTCACCGCGCACATTGTAGGGGCATACGTACCATCCTTACACACATATATCTATACTAGTGGTGTGCTTGAGCACAAATGGCGAGCGAGCCTGATAGTTAGGTAACGTAAAACTAAGTATTGTTACTATGTTTTAGCTTAGTTCATGCAAACACTATAATAGCAGTTATGACCTTTTATTTCACAAACAAATACAGTATCAGTTTGTAGTATCAAACATCTGTCATTCTGATAATCTCAATTACCAGTAACTCTTGAACAAGCTCTCAGCTACGATAAAAAAATAAACCAGTGTTATTATTTGTAATTTTAGCCAACAAATATGGAATTACTACTTACCTCATTCTTGTGTATTGATAACTTCTGTAGTATCAAATTGAAGTCACTTTGACCATCTGAATTACCTTTCTTGACAACATGCTCTCAGCTACAAAAACAAAAGTCAATCAATTTTAGTACACATATACAAAATTATTTTCTTACCTCATTTTCTCGAGCAGTGGTAACTTTTGTAGTACCAAATTTGAGCCATTCTGACTACTTGAATTTACCAGTCAATGTTGACAACAAGTTCTTAGCTACAAAAAAGAAAGGCCAGAGTTATTTTTGCATATTTAGCTAACAAATATGGAATTACGTACTTACCTCAGCTTCCCTCGAGTAGTAGTAGCTTCCTTAACATTAATACTATGGCATTCTGACTACCAATGACTCATGACAACCAACAATCGGCACTCTGTATCCCCCCTAAAACGGAGAAATTTTGAAATTAAGTCTGGAAAAAGGTCTTCAATGCCATCGGTCGAATCAACTTTTTGTTTTTCGAAAAGCAAGCGTTTTCGAAGGAATTTTCTCACACTTGGAAGCTTAAATATAAAGTAAGGCTAGTTTAATGCTGTAGTTTCAGAATAAACTGAGGAAGTGTTTGAAATTAAGTCTGGAAAAGGGTCTTCAATGCCATAGTAACCGGTCGAATCAGCTTTTTGTGTCTTGAAAAACAAGCGTTTTCGCAGGAATTTTCTCACACTTCGGAGTTTAAGTTTAAAGTAAGGCTTAGTTTAATGCTGTAGTTTCAGAATAAACTGGGGTCAAGCCTAAAAAGCCGTGTTTTTAGGAAGAAAAAGGGAACCCGCGCGCGCGTACCATCCATCCATGCCATACATATACTATAACTATATATATATATTATATATATATATAACTTATAACATATACCCGATTTTGCATCCACCCTCATAGTAGTCTCGCGTAGCCAGACCCTTTATACCAGCCGCTAAGCGGGCGAAAGGATGTGGTGTACTGACATAGAGCTATTTGTTTATGCAGAGTCACATCTGGTCAATTGAGGTTTTGTGCTAAGTGTTGGAATGTCGCGTAACTTCTCACTCGCATTTCTATTTCCAGCGGACGACCATAACTTGCATCTGGCAGGTTTTTGGAGTAGATGGAAAACGGTTGCCTTTGCAAAGTGACTGTGTCCTCTGTTGAGGAGAAGAAAAGAAGAAAGGCGCTTTATGGAACTGCCTGTACGGGAGCTAGAGAAGTGTTGAATGCTGTAGCAGAGGATGCAAAGGGCTTACACTTGGAAGATTTTGAGGACACCTCAGCTGCTGTCTGCTTCCTCTGCAGAAGTTGTGATAAAACCCTGACTAACATTTTGGAGCTGGAAGAACGTCTTTCTCATATGAAAGAGAAGGTGAAAAGTTTCATTTCCTCTAGTCCTTGATACAGGAGTCCAGGGAAAGAACCGCAACAGCAAAACGAACGGTACCTTCCTCTCTTTGCAATGCCTCCTCTCCAAAACGTATCTGTTTGGATCCTACACAGCAAAATACATTTCAGTCATCTTCTCCAGCAGTTAATGTTGTTGCACTAGATAGGATTTATTATCTTTATTTTATTTTTTGTTATGTTTCTTTTTGTATTTATATTTGCCGTAACACTTTATACAGGTTAAAATAAATTATCCTTCAGGGCCTCAAGTATTCACAATAAATACTCCTAGCCGCAAGGCAGGTATCAAGCAGTATGCACGAAGGAGCTATAAATCGCTTGCCTCAACGGTTGTTGCAGCACCTATAACTTCAGACAAGGTATTGCGAGAAATGGCAAGGACAATAAGAGAGGAAATGAAGACTTTAGGATCTATGGAGCATGACTCTATTTTTAGAGATAACATTGAAGCAGTTAAGCAATTCAGCTGGGAAAACCAAAGCCAGAAAGTTCCAACTTTTTCTATTAAGAATTACCCCAAAAGAGTTTTAACATCAAATCAGTGAAATAATGCTTTCCAATGCTTAAAACAACATATTGCTAAGACCTGATTGCTGCTTGACACAAACTACATACTTTCAAAAGGCTTGGGAGTTGAAATTGGGGTTGAATAGAACAGTAAGTGTTAAATACTTGTACAAGTACAATTAACAGGTCATATTACATTTAAAGAATTGAATACAACCACTCTACTCAATTGCTGTTCCAACTCTATAGCAGGATCATTTCATGATCAGTCTCCCATCTTACAACTGAATATGCATCTCCTCCCATACAAATAATATTGGCTGTATTTTACCTATTTGTCATAAACCCATTTATTATAGGTAGTGGGGTCTAGACTGTATACCAAAGATTTTCTAGCTGATCGGGGAACCATGTACCAGCTTTGAAACCTCTTGAATCGGACTAATATCCCTACTAATCCTGAGAAAAACATGAAAGCTGTGGAAGACTTCCTCATGCTTTTGCTTCACAGTTACGTTATCGCTGCTGCAGAAAAGCTCTTGGAGTACGACTTGGAAGGTACTAACTGTGAAGCAAAAGCATGAGGAAGTCTTCCACAGCTTTCATGTTTTTCTCAGGATTAGTAGTCCTGCTAGCATGGAAGATGATGATTCCGGTGTTCAAAGCAACAAATCACACAAACTACCTAAAAGAGGCTGTGAAGAATTTACTATATCAGGCAGCAACATTTTCAGAACGAAAGACCAAGCAACCACTATGGTCACGGTGTATTAATACCAAAGGCTGAAATGGGCACAATTTGCCATGTGATTTACATATGGAGCACCTGAATAGGTGCTTGAAAAATGTACTTCACTCACTAGGGGCTAATATCACACCACAAGCAGTAGTTCAAGCTGGTAAGTTACTTGTTACAGTGGACAAGGTGTGCAACAATTTTGAAACGCAAACGTCGTCAACTACAAGAGATGCAGGAATACATAACTCTCCAGCTTTCGACCAAGATTTAACTAAGATATTGGATGTCTTGAAAGAAGTGGATGTGTTTGAGCCCAAGCAAGATAGAAAATACCAAGCCTTCTTTTAAAAAAGGTCTTTTGCAAACATCAGTTGCATCAGACAGTGAGGTACTGAAGAAAGTGAACGCACTTCTTAACATATTTAAAATGACATTATGATTTTATTGCCTCTGTATTACAAACAATTTCCATTAATTTATGTTTAATTATACTAGTGGTGCGCTCGAATAGCGCAAAATAGCGAAGCGAGCGATGCATGTTCCCTGTAATTGCAGCTATAGATACAGTTATTTATTTTGATGTTGTTAAAGTTATGTCTGTCTGTTGTTTCATATACATTCATTGGTGCTTCTATTCTATACCACTGTATGATGAAGGCTATAAAATTTAGGCTATGTCTAATAAAGTTTAAATGTTATACTTTTTGTGGTAAAACAAGAGTAATGAATTATTTTATTATTTATTTTATTAATGTAATTGTAATCAGCTACATAGTATTGCTTTATATAATAAAGTTTAAATGTTATATTATTTGTGATAACATAAGAATAATGAATTATTTTACCAGCAAAGTTATTGGCTGGTGTTTTACAGCTATTTAATTAAAAATGTCATACATCATTACAGTTATAGTTGATGTAAACTTTGTGGTTTAATAAAAATAAAAAATAAAAGAGTTTGTTTGGGTACTATAACATATTCAGTGGGAGAGCAGAGTATGTTAAATGGATGTAGATCTTAGACTACATAGTTTGATAATAGAGTTAGGTTAATTTTTATAGTTTTACATTAAATTTAACCTGCAATTGTGGAGGAATGTTTCCAGGATGCATGTTATTTTGAGCTGAATAGAGCTTAGGGATATGTTTATCCCGGCTACATCAACAACATTCCAATGACTTAAATTTCATTTTGGTGCCTGGAAACTTCTCCATACACGTTATGCAGACTGGGATAGTAATCGATGAGATTTTAGCATGAAAATTACGCATTGCTGTGTGAACTTGAGGATCATCAAATGCTGGAATAATATGGTGCAATGGAACCTGGGGATGTTGCCTTGACCTGTTCCCCCTAACTTGAGACAATCTAGTCTCCCGTTGAAGTGGTGTACGTTGCTCTCTGCATAATGGTTTCCTAAACGATAATATGTCTCGTATTAACTTATTGAAGTATATATTTTATTTTATATTTACCTCTTGCATTCGTTGCTGATAAGCTGAAAGGCTTTGCGGTATCGAAAGTGTTTGTGTTGTATTTTCTGCAACTTTTTGTGCTGCTTTGGGTGTATATGAGAATGGATGTCCTCTTATAGATGCCTTTTCCTTCCTCTTGCAGTACAAAAAGTAGTGGGGATATTAGCTTCTTGTTCAGATGGTGTGTCTGCATTTTCAGTGTCTTCAAGAGTAGTTGAGTCTACAGCTGTATAAAGTTGATTGGTACAGTAATCCTCAGGAATTGTCTAATAAATAAATTAGGAACATTTAATGGCTTTTCAAAAAGAAAGATTCTTTACTTTGCTACCTGTTTCTGTTTCGTTTTAGCTCTCCTCCTCCTTGCCCTGTCTTTTTCATTTCTTATCTCTCTCCTTGCTAATTTTTCTTCTGGAGTTTCTAACGCCCTCAAAGCTCTTGACCGAGCGTTTCTAAAGTTTTGTCTACTGGACATCGCTACTTCGTACGGGGGTAAACAAAACAAAATGTTGCTAAGAAGGTTACCCGGCCTACGCAAGCGCTTAGGAGAAAGGGTACACAAGTACGCCCACGCAAGAACAAAAACAATTTCTAGACCTAAATATATATATATCGCGAACTCATTAGAGAGTCAGCTCCGCTCGCTTCGCTCGCTTCGCTGAATTATTCAATACAACTTAAGTGTAAGTAATTAGTATTTGTGATACAATAAATTAATTAAGAGCAATATAACCAATAAAATCATGAAATAATAACTTCTACATATATCTTTATTTCTTCCCTTCATGGAGAAGCGCAACTGCATTCACTCCATCACGTCCAGCCCTGCCCGTTTCTTGTGCATATTCCTCTAAATTTTTTGGTAAACCCAGTGAATTATGCGGTAAAGTCTCAAAATACTCGGAACACTGCTAAATTTTTCTATTATTGCTTCTCTCTTAGCAGGTGTAGATACTGAGTGTATAACTCCACCATATGCAATTCAGATATGTCTGGATATCCTGGAGGTTCAGTTAGCTCCTTACCAAGCTTTTGTCGCAATGATAAAAAAAGCTTAGAGCAGTCTTCATATCTACGACAAAAAATCACAGTTTTGGGAAATGCTATCCGCTTTCCTCAAGTTCTTCTTTTATAAATGCTGTGAGTTCGTTAAGATTAACTGGAGGTGACACCTTGAAAAAAATATTGTCCCGTTGAGGTGAAACAGATATTATTTTTGGATTTCTTAGTGCCAATCTCTCTAGAATTGTTTTAAATGTTTTTTGTGTCACAGTAGCAGTTAGGGCCATAATATTAACCTCTGAAGGGATTATGCTACGCAGATTTCCAATTACAGCAGAGGCAATACCGAAAGATTCACCCCATGTCTGAACACAGTGGGCTTCATCAATAACAAGAGCTACAAGATTTTCTTTGTAGACCTGTCGAAGTAACATGTTTCTATATCTTGGATTGTTGATAAGATTTTCGGGACTTATATAAACCAGCTGAGATTCTCCCTTCAGAACTCTTTTTTCTGCATCCTCATCAGTTTGGACCTCTCCCACAAAGTCAGTTCTAAGTCCTCTTGGCAAGAACTTAGCATGCTGATACACCATTATCGACGTTAAAGGACTGATGCAGACCACAATGCTGGTTGATGTTGTTCCTTTAAGATACATGCAACAAATTTTTAAACCTAATCATAATAGCTAAATCAAAACCTGCTTACCTCTCATCCTGTCAAAAACATAAGGTAGCATGGCAAATATTATAGATTTGCCATACCCTGTTCAAATGTGTCTTGATGACTAACAAAACATTTCACTGCTTCTATCTGCTTTTCTTTCAGAACTGCAAAACCTAGCTTTTGGTTAGCCTCTTCAATTGCGTGTCGATACTACAATTCGCCTTCAAACTCTTGCCTGCAAGACTAAATTCGCCTGTACGCTACGGACACCACTCACGTTTTGTACCAAATACACAAGCGCAAGTGTTTTCTCCCGCACTCGTTTAACAGTCAGTTTACTCAAGCTAACCGAGCCGTGTATTGTTGCGGTTACCCCAAATATTTCGGGGTGGTAAAACGAATCGCTCAATGTCAGTACACCAGACCCTTTCCCCCGCTTAGCGGTTGGTAAAGGGTCTGGCTACGCGAGACTACCCTAATAGTGTCTCGCTCGCTCCGTTCGCTCGCCAACTAGTGGTGTGCTTGTGCACAAAAATGGCAAGCAAGCCTGCACGGTTAAGTACGTAACACTACTGTATTGTTACTGCATAGTTTATATTTTGGCTTAGTTCATGTAAAACTGTATAATAGCAGTAGACCATTAAATTTAGCAAACCAATACTAAATAATTCTCTCACCTCAGCAATGGTAACTTCTGTAGTATTGAACTTAAGCCATTCTGACTACCTCAATCACCAGTAACTCTTAAACAAGTTCTCAGGTGGTACAAAAAAATAGGCCAGTGCTATTTTGTAATTTTTAGCCAACAAATATGGATTACCACTTACCTAGATGTCCTGAGTATTGGTAACTTCTGTTATATCATATTTAAGCTATTCTGAGCACCTCAATTACCAGTAACTCTTGAACATGCACTCAGCTACAAAAAAATAAATAAATAAAATAGGCCAGTGTTATTTTTGTAAGTTTAGCCAATAAATATGGAATTAGTACTTACTTCAATTTCCTGAATACAAGTAACTTCTGTAGTATCAAATTTAAGCTATCTAAATTACCAGTAATTTTTTACAACAAGCTCTCAGCTACAAAAACATAAATTTTAGCAAACAAATACAAAATTACTTTCTTACTTGAGCAGTGGTGATGTCTGTAGTATTAAATTTAAGCCATGCTGACTATCTGAATTTACCAGTCACTCTCGATAGCAAGCTCTGGGCTACAAAAAATAGGAAAGGCCCGAGTTATTTTTGTAATTTTTGTAATTTTTTTGCAATTTTAGCTAACAAAATATGGAATTACGTTCTTACTTCAACTATTCCTAGTGGTGGTAGCTTCCGTAGCGTTAATATTAAGCCATTCTAACTACCAGTGGCTCTTGACAACCAGCAACCGGAACTTCGCAGCTCCACCGAAAAAGTTTTGAAATTACGACTGGTAAAAAGTCATCAATGCCATAGTAACTGGACGGAAAAACAAGCATTTTCGGAGGAATTCTCTCACAATTTTGAGCCTAGGTTTAAACTAGGACTTGCTTAATGCTGTAGCATCAAAAGAAACTGGATCAAGCCTAAAAAGCTGTATTTTGAGGAAAAAAAAAGGAGTCCTCGCGCGCCTTTAAGGGGAATACATACCAAGAAAGCTGTGCCAGTGTCCATTTGCAACCATAACAAAATCGGTAAACTGTCTTGGTAATTAGAGTTAACAAATTTGTTTTACAAGGCTGTAGAGGTTAACAAACTAGTTATCAACACATTGTACTAATTTACGTTTTGGTTGTCAATGGACACTTTTCAGGCAGCGTTTCGTTTGTTAAGAACAAGAACTCTGTCTGGGAAGTATATCCATGGCTAATTTACCTAAGGATATAAAGGGCTTGCCTCAACTTAGAAAGATATTTGACTGGAGTACCCTGTATTTGATAATGACTTCTCTAGGTGGCAGATACTGTCAAGGCTCACAACCTAGCTCATCATATAATACCACACATATATCTGATTTTCAATTGTCCTATAGTATCTCACTCGCTCGGTTTTCCTGCTGTTTGCAATACTGGCTAGGTGTCCCGCTTTTCAGCACCTCTTTCTCTTGCCCTGTGTGTAATGGACAAGCTGACCCATCTAGTGACCACCAATGACTGTGATATGGTAATGGTGACAGAATCTTAAGGCATAATGCCATCAGTGATGTCATCTTCAGGGCAGCCCAGACAGCAGGTCTCACCCCAGCTAGAGCGTCTGCTGGACTCATTCCCAACTCCTCCTCTAGACCCACCGAAATATACCTCCCAGCATGGCATAATGTCAGTCTGCTTCCCTGGTCGTACATGTCATCAGTCCCCCACAAAAAACACTCTGTCAGAGGCTTCAGTATCTCCAGGGCATGCACTTCCAGTTGGAGTCCAATGCAAACTAACTTCCAGCCTCTCGGCTTGCCCTCCCTAAACATTGACTTTGTTCCCCTGGTTGCCGAGAGTCTGGAGGCCTTGCTGAGGACATCATCTCCATCATTTATAACATTGGGAGAGCCATCAGCAACGAGTCGGCACCCCCAGCTCCATCTCAACGAGGCAACTCTGTGGCAGGAAATGCTAGAGCCTGGCTTCACCGACAACCTGTGGTGCACCCTTCTCTTGATGGAGTGCTTTAACTACTCAATACATGCTTGGAACATGTATAGCCAGCACAGCACATTCTGCTATCGCAATTATTCCTAATTAAAAAAGATATATAAACAATCCAAAAACAACAACAACAAAACAAAACAAAAAACAACAACAACAACAAAAACAACAACAACAACAACAACAAAACAACTGGTGTAGCAGCTTGAGCACAAATATCGAGTGAGCCCATCTAGTTAGGTTACATGAAACTATAGAAGTTGACCATTAAAATTTTAGCTGACAATTAATGAATTACTTTCTTACCTCCATTTCTCAAGTTTTGAATTTAATCCATTCACACTATCTGAGGTGTTAGTAATTCTTGATAACAAGCATCCTGACTCAGTTACAAAAAATATTAAATCCTACCATTTCTTGAGACGAAAGCACAAGCTAATACAACAAAAAAAATACATTTATTAATATACTGCTTTACTCTACTAACTTCAGTAGTTCTATTTTAACATTAAAAGTACAAAGCCATTCCTTACTTCTATTTAATGATAGCTTCTGCTATAGAACTTGCTGTTCTGAAGTGAAATATCTGGTAGCTCTTGAAAATATAGCCATTGACGATTAATTTTAGCTAACAAATACCAAGTATTTTCTTACCTCAATCAATTGAAACCATTTCCGACCGTCCAAATAATGACCAGTAGCTCCTCATAAAAAAAACAAAAAACACTCTGCTACCATAGATATTATGCTGCTACTAAGAAACCGCCAAGTTCGAATTTCTTGTCTGGTAGGAGGCGTCTACATAATAGTAACAACCATTTGCCCCAGGTTTGTGACTGGAAAAACGAATATTTTGAACATATCGAACATATACCGAGTCTCGCTCGCCAATAATATTTTCAATTGTTTCACCCCATAAAGTATCTCGCTCACTCTCTAATATCATATATCCAGTTTTCAATCGTTCACCCGTAATTATACTGTCTCTTTCGCTTCACTCACCAAAAAATATTAACCATTGAGTGTTGCTTGAAGGCATAGTTGCTAACCATCCCGATTCTGGCGGGCAATCCCGACATTCTAGCTCCAAGAACCGAGTAAATTACTGAGTACAAGGTACGTTTCAGGCCTGCAAACAGATAAGAGAATAGAGCCCTGTTTCTTGCATCACTTATGCCCGTGGCGATAAAGTTGTGGGGGGAGAGTCGCTCAGAGTATGACGTCCAGTCTTGCTTTGCTGGGTCCAATGGCTTGAATCCTGCTACTGCAGTAATGATAAGTCGTCCCCCTGATGCTAAGTTTTATCCTCGTCGCCAGTTATGTTTGTACTTATACATACATCTGTCGCTCCACCGCGTCCGTCGTCGTAACAGCGCTCCCACTTCAAACGTTATTTTTTCCGATTTCAATATTCATAATTATAATCAATACACTCTAAATAAAAAACCGATGCCGTATAAATACCCAGGCTATGATTAATGTGACCACAACTAAGGAATTGCATTTAACCACCATAATCCTGGTATAACTTAAAAGTGACAATTCTAGCTTAGTAAGTTATTAGAGAACAATGTTAATAATAGTCTTTTACTTGCTATTGAGTGAATAGCATCAGATATATTGAACACAGTAAGTCCACTTTAATCATAAGATTTAAATGATTTAAAAGTTAGAATTTTTATTCATATAGCTAATAATATTAATAATAAGAATAATAATAATAGTGATAATAATAATAATAATAATAATAATAATAATAATAATAATAATAATATTAATAATAATAATAATAATTATAATAAGAATAACAATAATAATCATTATAATAAGTGTAATAATTATATGTGTGTGTGTGTGTGTGGTGTGGTGTGGTGTGTGTGTGCGTGTGAATAGTGAATTAAATACAAGTATTAGCTTACCAAGTCTGCTTGATTCTAAGTCAGAGTGTAGGTGGGTACATAATCAGTTAAGTTAATGAGTTTAGGTTAAACTCAATTTAAACATAATAAATAATTAGCAACTCTTTTAAGTTATTTATTACTTTTAAACTAATGAGAAGTTTTTTTAGAAAGAAATGAATAACAACAGCAAGATAACAAAAAAAAACAACAACAAAAATTATTTAGCAAGTACTAATTAAAAAAAGAAAAAATAAGAGAAATTTTTTTTAATTAAAAATAAGTATAGAGCACCAGGGATTTGAAGGAGTAAAACGTTAATGCTGTCTACCTGACAGTTTTGCATCCACTTTAGTTCAATAACGAATTTAAGTTTAGTACAAACAGGGTATTTGGGGTTTTATATGTCTAGGAGATGTACTCAAGGTTGTAACATTACCTTGGGCAAGATTATAACTTGCTTAATTATGTCCAAGTAGTATAGACACCACTCATTGATATTTAATTTAATTTTTTGGAAACTAAAGGTGAAATATGAAATATTGCATACTCCTGGATTTGTACCCATTTTGCATGTGCATTATTAAGCATTCAATCTCTTGTAAAGTAAGCATAACAATATAAATAATCATAGTTCTTATAATATTTTAAATTTTCAATAATGATTTCTTTCTTTCCTACTACTTTATCATGTAGAAAAAAGACAGACGGGATGGCTGAACAATTAGATGAAACAGATTTAGATGAAATCATTGACTTTTGTTCCAAGGATTTAATTACAGGTCATACACTGTGAAGTTTTAGCTGCTTATATGATGATATACAAGGCATTTAATTCATGATTACAATACATATTATTATTACTTTCAGATCATACAAATGCTGATATTATTGATAAAGTGAAGTGTAAGTAGATCATTGTACTGTGTATATTGACACACACACTCAGACAGAAACAAACTCAATATTCATCATAAAGTAATTATTTCATTGTATTGAATAGGAATTTAGATAATTATTTGACACACATAATGCAATAAATTATTGAACATTAAATCAACTATTGTATAGAACTGCTGTTGTTTTTTTATAGCAACAGCTAATATAAAACTTGTAAGTTGTAGTTGTAGTAACTTTCTTCACCATGCCATTACTTGACAGATAGGTTTCCTATTCATTTAACTACAGAGCATATTGCATTATTTAGAACCTGCTCGAATGAGTTGGCATAATAATTTATATTAATACAGCTTCTACAGAACTAAAGACTCCTCGAGATTTAAAAAAGGTACAATATTATGTGTGTGACACAGTTCACATTTTAAAAAATCATTACAGTTTTATGAATAATGAGTTATTTAGTATAGAACTTGCACTTTATAGACAGATGGGTATAACTGTGCTTTACAGTAAAACTGTATAACTGTAATGTCTTGTCCAACTAGTGATAAAGAGGTTGCATACATAAAAATATATATGTGTTTATTATATTATGTATTTTCATATGTGTGTATGACAAAAATGTTTCTGGCAACCTGATATTTGCTACTATACCATCACATCCCTGGTATGAAGGCAGTGTGTGTGTGTATGCATGTGTGTGCATGTGCAAGTGCATGCACGTGACTGAGTGAGTCAAGCCGGAGTCCCAGTGCAGCTTGATTTTCAGCAAGACAGCTACTGGAGAAGAGCAAAGAGAATGACACAGCTTTGTTCGTGCTTTCCGTAGACATAGAAAGGCATATGACACAGTCTCTAGAAAAGTATTGTGGCAGGTATTGGAGAATTATGCTGTGTTCCCCATTATGCACAAGGTTATCTAGTCCATTCATGAGGGAATGAGTACGGCTGTGAGAATGGAGAAGGGAGTCACTGATGAAAAAAAATAGGCAATTCCACCTAAACCAGCAATGTAGAGTCACCTACAGTTGTGCATGTGGAAGGAATTTTAGAAGACAACATGATCTTCCCTGTCACAAGTGTTTCTGCACTCATCCATCTAGCCACAGTGATACGATGCCCTAAGTTTTTGAGACCTCTCCAGTCGTCCAAAGATATTCATACTTGTTCTTCAATGTTCTGAATATCCAGGAGAAGTTTTGCTATAGGATACTGCTATCATCCTGGTGCTGGACCAAAGTGTTTAGTATTATTAATAACAATGCTTCTACTTTTATTGTGAATATTAATTTCTGGGCTGAATATCTATAGCAAGCTGCCCAGTAGTCATTCAAGTCTGCTGTGGTGAATCACAACATCAACAACCACTTATCACACTCATCAGAGTGTTGTGGCAAGATATTTTACTACCAGGCTGTATTTTCATAAACCTCTGGCTCATGAAATAAATTAGCCTTGTCGTAAAATATTTTGTCATATCACACACTGACTCGTGTAATGAGTATTTATGTATAATTCATATAATGTTTATATGTAAGTTAGTTCAATCACTTCATTAATAAAAAAAACAAACTAGCTGGCAGTTAGCTTGTGTTTGTTTATGTAGTATTGATAAGACTGTTGTACAATACTTGTATGTAAGCACATAATAGTTGATGATATTTATTTATTTATATTAGTTGAAGCTGTTTAATGATCCAATTCATGGTTCAATATTACTGAATGTACTGGAAGATGCCATAATTAATACTCCAGAATTCTATCGTCTCCGAGACTTAAAACAGTTAGGTATGAAATTAAACAAGTATAATGTGAACTCAATTATAGTTATAATATCATAAGCCAGGCACATGCATCTTTGCATAAAAATGAAAAAGAATGGCCCCGTAAATTACACACATAAATACATGTATATATTTTTTGTATTTAATAAAGCTTGTTATGTTAAATTATATAGGTAACAATATTGATAATGAATTTTGTACATATTATGGTAATTACTGAATTTGATGTGCACTAAATAAGCTTTTGGTATTTTACCAGATTAAATAGTTTGTAACTATATTGCATTTTTTAACTAAAGGAGGAATGAGTCATGTCTATCCTGGAGCAGTGCACACTAGATTTGAGCATTCTATTGGGTGAGTCATTTAATAACTAAAGACAATTATTCGTATGAAGCATTGTAGAGTAACATTAGTAATCACAACACCAAGGCGCACAATATTTTAATCTTATAAGTATGCCAATAAATTGTGATTTATTGGTGACATTGAAACTCGAATATTATTCATTTAGAATACAAATACTAATAGAGCAATATTAATGTATGTTGATAAGTGACATTTCCATATGATTTTTTTATTAAAATATATTTATATTTTAAGAGTTTGCTATCTTGCTGGTGAGTTTGTGAAACATCTGCGACAGGAAGAATCAATATCAGATCTTGATGAATTCTGTATTCGCTTGGCTGGATTATGTCATGATTTAGGTAATCTTATTTTCTACATGCTATAGTAGAACCTCTGACAGCGAACTTTCTAACCAGCAAATTGCCTCTAGTTAAGCTTTCTGCTTGCCCACTCCAAAGGAAAATATATAGTTATCTCTTAAAGCAAACAACCTCTGATTAGTGAAGTGAAGCCCTAGTCCCATATTATTCTAGTTCAGAGGTTCTACTGTTGTATTGAGAAATAACATTACGATGATTATTACATACAAAAATAATTTGTCATGCTGAATATTTGCTTTATTATCTCATTAAGAATCTTGTATTGCCCTATTCTTTGTTACCTTATTTGGATTGATTTACTACTATTTAAAAATTTGCCTATGTATTGTATATTTTAATAACATACATCTAAGCATGTTTGAATTATGCTCACTAAAAGTTAACTAACCAGTGTAATATTTGGTTAAATTGTGTTATTAGGTATTTCCATATTATCACAATATTTCCATATCATACTGTAATATTTCATATTAATGTCATTAAAAGACTTCAAAGCAAACTTCTCATATATCCCAGGGTATGAGAATTGAGCTTAAACAAGAGCTCTAAACTGACTGTAAATTCACCTCACAACAAATTTACACCTTTGCTCTGATGTTATTATTAACCCTAAGCATGCATGCACAGGGCTGGAGTTTTTCATCAGTTCATCAGTCTGCCAACAATGGATCTCGAAGACCATACAATAACAAACTTTAATGCTGGAGTTTAATGAGCCAGAAATATTTGTTTTGGCTTACCACAGTAGTTTTTGCTCTATGTTGTGAACTGTACAGAGTGCTGGAATCATGCTGTTAAATTCTTTCTGCCTGAGAAAATAAATTTGCGACTAGTGTATAGTAGTGCTGGGGGTTTGCACTTTTGGTGGCACATTTTAAACCTGATTCTCGTATTAACTGGTTGCATGACATTATTGAATTCGAATAACCCTTTCGGGTACATTTAACTATAAATTAAGTATTGCTACAGCCCTACTTTTCTTACTTTACTATCATAGAGATTGACATTAGTTAAGATAAAATCCTTGATCAATAAAATGAAATAGGTCTCTTAGGTGATCAATTTATTTGTATTAAAAATATGCAGGACACGGACCATTTTCTCACTTATTTGAGCTAGTCCTAGAAGAAATAGAAGTAGTAAGTTAATAACTTTATAATAAAATTTATATTAATGTACTCTCTGCAAAATTAGGGTTTAAAGCATGAAAAAATATCCACTTTAATGTTTAAAAGAATTCTCTTGGAACATCCAAATGTTTTGAGAATATTCACACTTTTGAAGCTAAAGAAAGTTCATGTGGAAAAAATATGTGTCATGATTGGCTCTGAGGAAGTAAGTTAGCTTGTAGTGTGAAATTTACAATAGCAATTCTGTTGTGATGCAATTATGCAGGCAGAATCAGAATCAGTAAAGAAGGAAAAACAAACCAAAGCATATTTGTATGAGGTAAGACTTAATTATCCTGAAAGCCTCAAAGTAGCTACATCATTGAGGTAAGTCTTACTTGCCTCGTTATATGATGATAGAATATTTATTATGCAAAAAGAAGAGTTAATGGCAATATGTTAATATTCTAGATTGTTGCTAACAAGAGGAGTGGTCTAGATGTAGATAAGTGGGACTACTTTGCCAGAGACTGCTATTTTCTAGGTGTAAAGAATGAGTTTGACGCAAGGTAATTGTTTCCAGATGTGTCTTATTAATTAATGTTTATAAGAGGAGAGTTATATACATCTTATTGTATTTATTTTTTTATGATGAGAGTGTTGTTTGGAACAAATTATATATTGCGAGGTGAGATGCTGTGGAGTGTACATATTCAAACTAGTTGTTGTTTAAAAAAATTGGTGATAGTATAGCGTGCATAATACTACTGGTTGTATTAAAAAACATATACATATATTGTTGGGCCATCAACTGAATTCCCGTTGGCCACAACTCAATGGTAGTTCATGCCACCAGATTTCTTACTCCATTTTGTGAAAATAATACTCTTTATTAATGATTGGTTATCATAACAAAAGTCAACAATTTACGCAAAATATACATATGAATACAATTGAAAAACATAACCAAGGCAATGCTATAAATCTATGCGACAGACATAGCCATACGTTGATGATAAACAACGATAAATAAATAATGAATGCATATGAGTTCTGACGTTCATGTGCGAGAGGAATAGTCCAACACATACATACATGTATGAATACATTTATGCATGTATATATGCATCCATGCATATCATACATACATTATGCATACATACATACATACATACATACATACATACATACATATATACATACATACATACATACATACATACATACATACATACATATATACATACATACATAAAATTTATTCTGTTAGATATCTTTACAACAATAGTTTTTTTAGGTTGTGACCCATGATAAGTCATGATACCTCATTATTTTATCTCAAGTTGTATTAAGCCAGATCATTACCTTCAGATATGCTAGTAGTAGCAAACATTTATATGTAATTCCATTATTACTACTCCATAACAAACACGCTTATCTTAGTAGTTTGTGGGGAGTTGTTTCTCTACAAAAGTTTTCCAACCATGTCAAATCACCTACTAAACTATTAGATGGGGTATGTGGGATAGCTCCTATGGGCTCACTCTTTGAAGTTTTGCAGCAAATTAACTTTAAAGCTGAATGACCAACTCTAGCACAAACTTCTGCTCTGAATACATCAAGCATAGAATGAACCACATATTACACTCATTGAATATCTAGCCATATTACAGTAATGTAATTTACATACAAGCACACTCATCATAATGTCTCAAATTCTTCTCTATTTTTGTCTGCTTTATTTTCTATTACTTCTTTGGTCATCTTGGTAAGGTCCCACTATGTTAAATTATTATAGTTGACTTAGTGGATACAATAAATTATTGAATACATTGTGGAGAGATTATATATGTATATCATGCACCGTTTTAAGTTTTAAATGTTTTTCATAAAAATTTTCAAAAGTTTAATAAATATCTTATATTTTTTTAGAAGTACAATAATGTATTTTATATGCTGAAGATATGAAATAAGTTTATGTTAACTTCAATTCACTCCTTAGGCGCTGTATGCTACTGAGTGGCATTATTGTTCATGACGGAAACAAGCATATAGCATTTAGAGACAAGGTAAGATTTATTATACACAAAAGAATTATTACCTTCTCTACTGTTTCACATGATGATGATGGGAGTTATAAAGTTAAGGATATTGGTATAAATTTCAAATATGTTGTGGAGTTTGAAAATGCTGTAGACTTTACAACATATGCATTTAGTTTGACATTATTGAGCTGATGAGGTTGTTCCAGGCATGCTTTTTTTAAATTTCAATAAAAATTATTGATCTCTTAATACCTTGTAAATGTAATATTTTATCCCATTTTAATAAACATATTATTGGTGACTTTTATGTGATTTTATTCCTTTGGTAGGAATATGTGAACATTTATGGGATGTTCAGAACGAGATCCATGATTCATCAGAAGGCATGCACTCACAGGAAGGGGGCTGCAATTAAAATGATGTAAGAAGAATTTTTGCACGTAGTAACTGTATTAAAAACATAAGCAAGTATAAGATATGTTTTGAGTTGGATACTTTTAGAGTGAGTACAACAATAAACAAATACTACATATTTTTGTGGGATCATGGGGACAAATCGGACATTTTTGAATCTTCATTTTTTTTCTTTTCAGCGGTTTATAAAAAAAAATTCATTCTAATTTTCTTTCATGGTAGGATAAAAGATGCCATAGTGGAGGCTAAAGATCTGAAAATGTTTCCGAAAGAGCAGTCATTAACAGACATTGTGAAATCATTTCCACAAAAGAAAGATATGACGGATAAACCAAGCAGAAAAATTGACTTAAGTGGCTTTTTGTACCTGTCTGACAATATTCTGTACAGGATGTTTTCAAAAGAAGTAAGTTTTAAAGGAGTAACTTCCAAAGAAGTGATTATTAAGAAGTATGATAAACAATACTGATACATATTATATTATTCATTTGATACCGGAGAATATCACGAGTCTGTTGGCTCAGTATTTACGCGAGTGCCGCAGGCACGAGCGTAAATACCGCCAATCAGACGAGTGATATTCTCGGGTATCCAATGGATAATAAATTTATTAGGTACTGCTCATGCGCGAATACCTTGGTAACATTCTATAACCTAGGGGGACGTAATAACCCAACGTAATAACTATGAACACAGGTGATATGGAAAAATATTGCCCTAAGCCACATCCTGTTTACTTTAATGCATTTTCTATGTGGCAACAGTTATCAGGCTCTGTTCAGTACCTAATAAGTAGTATTATATTGTAGAGTTAGAGTCATTTTTTCTATGTATTTTATATTCTAAAGAATGGTATTATTTCTTTTGGCATAGGAAACTCTTGTGCAGAGACTCATAAAGCGAGATTGTTATAAACAAATTAAAGAAATTATTCTTCCAAACGACTCAACTATAAAGGTAAGTGTTGTAGCTGCAATAAGTGTTATCATAAAATTATTAATTATGATTATTCTTTTGTGTCTCTCAGTTGAACAAGGATATCCAAGATAAGCTTAAACAGCTCAACCATAATCAATACAGAGAAAATGCATATGAAATAGATGTAAGTAATAAATATGTGTTAATATTATATTTTTTAATAACTGGCATGAATGTCATCCAGTACGGGAAAATTTCTTATGCTTCAGAAGCAAAGGATGATCCCATTGAAGATGTTCTGTTTTATTCAAAAGCAGATGAGGTTAGCAAGTTCATATGTTTAAATTGGAATGATTAATTTATTAGATTGATAAGATCTTACATACACTGAATGTATGTTGAACTACAATTGAATCAGCTGGTGCATGTACATTTTGTGAGTTATAATTACGTTTAATTTTAGTTGTGTACAGTGACATGTGTAGCCAGATGAGGTGCAGGAGGTCAGTTATAGCCTGCACAATACAGTTTTAATTTTACTGCTTACACTTTATTTGTGAATTATTTGAGTTATAGCTTTACACACAACTTATGTAAGTAGTATTTCTCTGAGTTTGTCAAAATTACAGTCACTACAAGTGGAAAAGGTAATGCCTGCTACCTGGGATTGAAAATTATTATCTATATAATTAGATATTGTTTGTTTTTACAACATGATTATAATATTACATTATTAACAAGCTCATGCATTATAGAAGATAATATCTCACTATATTTCACCATGACAACATTATGTCTATCAATTATAGCAGGAGACGGAGCCCCCACCTCAGAAGAAGATGTGCCACAAGGTAGGTCTCAAGATTATTCATGCATTAAAGCACATGTGTCATAATGGTAATTCGGGTTGCTCAAAAAGTATGGTAACTAGCAAAGCTTTTAAAAGTATGGAAGCAAGAAAGGTAACTTTCCCATGAGATGATTGTATTCCTAAATCACTGCTTTATTAAACAAGTGAAAGCCCATTAGCATTTGCTATATACTTTACTATACAATGTTACTGAAAGAGAAACTGATTTAGGGGTATAGAATCATCACATGGGCCAAGTGACCTTTCTTGTTTTCTTATTTAGTTAGCTAGTTCCCATACTTTTCTGGGCAATCCTAAATCCCTCATTATTATATCTTTATTGGTTTCCACCCATTATTGTGGACTTATCTTTTAACCAATTGTTCAAATCATAATGTCACCAAAACCAAGATAGGAATTGTCTGCATCAATATATAGAAATTAGGTATTGCCATCGAATTAAATGTGACATAGTCGAACGTGATGCTTAAACAGTAGTAGCTTATTCAACTTCCAGTTTATATCAACAAAGTAAACTTTGTTTAAATAAGAATTCTTTCAGATTTGAGAAGTTCTATTGATTGCACAACTCAGCAGAATAAATTTGTTTTTTTTTTGGTGGGTAATGATAGTTCATTTATCATATTTGAATTGGCACTAGGAAATATATAACACGACGGCAATGAGTAGACATTAGCCTTGGTCAGACAGTTTGTTTTCAAGTGCAGTAAAGGAAAAAACACGATACAGATAACGTGCAACAGCATTATAGAGAATATGAAGATGATGAACAGTAAAAATGCAGCTTGGAAAAGCCATTTTTTGAAGTTTTTTCACTTCCATTTTAAAATTGTGGCGACACGGATATGAATCTTCCCCCTAACTTACCAACAAAGATGGGATTACTTTGAGTATGAATCTTTTAGAGAGGTTAAATGAGTTCAACTGGCTCCTAGGTGAAATAGTAGCAGTGGATTGATAGTTAATCATTTCTTCACAGAAAACAGTATGACAATGTGGGCAAGAAGAAGTTACCATTTTTGAGTGAGCATCAGTCTTGCTACATATGCTATTGTCAGGTATTAGGTGTCTCCTGACAAATCTAAGGATATGTCTTATGAAGAGATGGTGACGATACTTACCAATCGTTTTAATCCTTTTTCTTTAGAGCCAGTTCAACATTTTAAATTTGATTGTTGGTTCAGAAGGTCTACATGGAGTTTTACTGAGTTTGTGTCTGAACTGCGCTAATTAGCCAAATTTTGTAAATTAGAAGCTGTTTAGAGAAAATGATATGAAACCAATTGGTTACAGAATAGTCACACACAGAAATAGCTGCTTGGAGAAAGACTCTTAATTTTGTTCAAATGAAGCAGCTTCTGCTCTACACATTTTAGACCTGCATGAGGGCTCTGTTAATTATTGGTAATAATATCAGAGTTAGCATGTACCTGTATACAATTAAAAGGGTGCAATAGTTTTAATCACCGTTAATGCAGATATATCAAGAGTAGTGCATAGTGTATCTAGTGAGTAAAGTTAAAGCAGTATCAATATTTTGCAACCATGATGTCCTTGTGTGAGATTTTGGTCAGGCTCACTAAGTGATAATCAGTCTCAATAATTATAGGTATTCACATCATTGTAATCAATTTGTCTCTTCAGTTAGAAAAATCGTATGTAACAAGGCCAGCATCTTTTGTGGAGTATCGTTTGAGGTTATTCAAAAAGTCTAAATCTAAGGAAGCAGATAAGGAAGCAGATGAAGAAGCAATCAAATGGTTAGTAGATAATATTTGAGTATTTAATTAATCTCACTTCTGAGTTTGTCTGTATTGATAGGTTTGAAGATGCTGTTAAAAAAGCTGAATCCCTTTCTCAGCAGCAGAAATAATGATTATATGCTTTCTTAAAACATTGAATATTAATTAACTTGTTGATGTTAAATATTAGCAGGTATTAAAATTTTTATTGAAGTTTGATGCGATGTTTTTGAGTATTGAGTTGTCTTATTGTAGACGTATTAGATTTAGCCCATTATTTGAAAGATTTGCTGAAAAAAATATTACTTAAAGCACTGTAATGTTAGCAGCAAGAAAAAGTAGAAACTTGAGAGTATGAGTGTGTGAGGAAGTAATAATTAGTATGAATTAGTGTTAATAAGGTACAAGTAAGAGTAAGGCAAAGGGTGAAACCAGAAAGGTGAGGCATGAATAAGACAGATTAATCAAAAAGGGGAAAAAAGTGTAGTTCAAAACATTCACTCTCCTGTCAGGATGTGCCTGGACACCTAGTGGGAGACAAATAGGAAAAAACAACAACAGTGTAAGCATGCCCAATGGGTGAGCACATGACACTCTAACTGTTCACACACATATTCCACAGCAACACAAACGGAAGACTACTACCTAAGTAACATAAAACAGATGAAAAAAAAAACAACAACACATAAATGGCAATGATCAGTTAATATATAATTCTTGTGCATCCATTAGGATGCAATGGACAGTATATGTTCTTTGAGGAAAACAAAACTTGCTTTAAGTTGTGGAGAAAGCTGATATATATCTAATCGTGATGTCTACAGATTGCACTTCAATAAAACAATGGTGAGCCAGAAAAATACTTGAAGATTGGGGAAGTGGACATTCATCTGGCTAAACACTGCTAGTTTTAGCACTACCAATCACTTCCTTTTCCACAGTCTTGTATTGTAAAGAGAGATAGCCAACTGGCAGTTCTGTACTGAAGTATTACATTTTTGGCAAAACTGTCTGGTGGGTTAAGTGTACAACTAACATTTCAACTTGCAATAGGACAAGAGGACTTTGCAGCCATCTGCAAGCAACAGAGAGGTGGCTCCTCATTGAAGACCTTTTACCATCTTTCACTTTGTGGGCCCAAATGGATCAACAAGTGTTGTGCTATGTACATTTCTATTGGGATTGCAACACCAATGGGCGTCAAAAAGGTAATTTTATACTTACTATTGGGCGAGCGAAGCGAGACTCTTATTAACGAGTCACAGTTCTAGATATTGGTTTATAAATATTTATAGCCCATTGCCTGAGCGACAGGCGCTTGTCGTCGAGTACTATAAATCTGATATAGTCTGTGGTTGAGAGTTGGGGTGGTCAATGGAGTTGGGGTCGAGCTTCTCCTTCGATCCTTTCTCGCGATAGCGCTGCCACCAGGATTCCCACTCCAAGCTTAGCAACACACTCGTAGGCACACAGGAACCTTGCAGCACTAGGTGTGCATGTCCTATATGTAGCCGCAACGCGGGGACGATCAAGTTGAGTTTTCGTCTTCCACAGATTTAATGGACAATGACTGACCACAAAGCGGTGCATACATCCGGTCACACCCGGGACGGGTGTGACCGGATGTATGCAAATTATACATACTCACAGAATCACTAACAATATAATACGTGACGACCTTTACCTAATCTAATCTAAATGACACAAAAATTATATACTAAAAATATGTACATAACACTAACATAGTTGCCAAGTGTACAGGAACATCCGGTGCAATACCGGAATTATCTATTGTTGCTGCACTGGAATTACTACTTAGCCTATTGTTGTACCGGAGCTGCCAGCTCTGCAATCTATTCACGCGTCGCGTGGCCAGCTCTGAATTTCTTACTTTGGCGCCAAAAAAATCTACAGGTTACCACGAAGCAGGAGGATAAACGGGTCCCGAGCTATAACTGTATAACTGTAGTGTACTAGTCTGAAACAGTCACCTCAAATAAAATCCTTCTATTATACTTTCAGGGTACGGAATGAGGCTCTACTTGTGAAGCCATTAGAGCAGCTTAAAACTCTGTCTCAACTGTGACTAACTTCATCCTGACTGGTACCAGCTCCTACTATTCCACCAACATTGTATTCAGACTTGGCTGGTATAGACTCCGCTGTCGGGATTGCTACCGCTATATTCTTCAGTTTGTGCAGAACTACCCCGCTCTCACTAATGAGCAACCAACTCCAAGCAACATTGGAAATACGCCGTCACTTCTGCTCGGGACTAACCTTTTCCGAAGTTACAACGGCAATCTCACGGCTCATTATTGTATTTCTTATTTTTGTTTACAAATGGACTCTTTTTAGAGCTATCACTAGTCAATTGATTATGATTGCTCGTCCGCGGAGCTCAACGTTATGGGGGCGGGGTAAAATAGCGCATCAGTAGTCAACTAGTTGGGCGGAGCCCGACCTCTGCGGAAGGGAGAGGTCGGGTAACAAGCCTATACCCGGGTTTGTTCCTGCTGAGTCAGCTAATCATGACGTCATGAACCGATTGCGTGGGATTTACGATTTGTGGCCATTCTTAAGCTAGCTCCTTCAACTCCGAAAGAGCGTTATGAACAACTGTTTGGGTTGCGGTGCCGATTTTTCGGGTACCCCAGCTAACAGACGATCCTTGGACAACCTTAATAATTCTGACGTCCAGAATGTTATAGATGTTTGGAAATCTATGATGAGGAGGTGTTCTAGTGACGGTAATTCCGACGCTATTTGCAAAGGTGGGAAAATGTGCAGAAAGTGTTTTCTTGCATACAAAAATTATTGGCAAAGAGATGCAGAAATTTTGAGTAAGCTGAAGTCCTTACTACCTTCTAGACCTCCCCCACACAAGAAAGCAAAGCATGATTACTCTTCTTCTGCTCGTGCTGATAGCTGTGTTTCTCCAGATGTTTCTGTAAGTACATTCAGTAACACAAATTAACATATTTTATAGAATGTAGTGTTACTTTACAGATCAAAATTAATTATTCGAAACGGAAGGTATATGGACTAACACCAAATCGAAAAAGAATTGGTAAAGCAGTTGCTCGAAAAAGCAAAAAGAAGATTGCTATTGAAACATTGAATGATAGTCAAGTAAAAAAACATATCATTGATTACATTGGCAAAGACTTAAGTAATAAAGTGAAGTCATTATCTTCTGATAAGAGCATATCAATACTAAAAGATAGTGACACTGACGCATTGAAGGAGATCACTTGGGATGCTTTATTGTGCGAATTACATCAAAATGCTCCAGTTATAGCTTCTCTTCTATGCAAAGCAACTGAAACAAGAACACCTCGGGAGAACAGAAATGCAATAGTAGGAATGTGTGCTTCAATTATATTGAAGCATAGAAATTAGAAAATCAATTTGGTTCAAAAATTATCTCCTTAATACTATATGCAGGTCATTCATCCAAGGAGGTATGTTATGTTATTTTGTGCATAAGTATGAACATACACTTTTAACTCTTGAATTATTTTAGGTTTTTCAGCGACTACAACAATTGAATTTGGCTATGTCACACATGTCCACTATTCGATTGTTGGATACAGTTGGCGAAAGCTTTGACAGTGAAGTTAAACTTTGGAAAGACAAGATTGAATCAACACTGGAAAATGAGGATGAGCTGGTACGTAAAATTAGAATAAACAGTCAACTCGTGGGACACCTTAGGCTAGCTGTGTAGGTTATTATATCTTGACAACCTAAAGACCTTTATTTTTATGAATTTGACAATATCATTCATGCATATTTAAATAGCTACTTTTATGCTGTGTAGGCTACTCATCATGCACCTTGGTTTTTGCCAAAGATTGTGGCAGCTCCGAAGATAGTGTTGATGAAGAAGATTCTAACTCAGACTCTGACTGAGTTTCTCTCCCATAACTTCAGAAGAAGAATTTAGTAGTGACAACTTCTCCGATGCAAGTAGTCTGACAACCAGCAGGGATGAAGATGAGAATGATGGTGAAAATGAGACAATACTGCCACAATCAGAGTTATCTGGAGAGACAAGTCATCTGTTCCCAAGCAAGTGAACGATCTTCACAAGGTAAGTTGAGAAGCATCCTCATGTGCTAGTACTAAACTTTATACTTATCGTTAATAGACCAACAAGATCAGAAGTTTCAAGATTTCATTGGGTGTGGTGACAATTTGGACCACACAATTACAAGCCGATATATGAGAGTTGGAGTCAATAAACCTAACTCCATTCATTTCTGGCATGCTATGGCTGTGCGTGATCGAGTTGATTTTTCTAACATGAGTGACCAAATTATGCCTACTCAGCAATGCAATTCGAGGCAAGTGGCTCTTTCTCTCTTGCCAAATGAGGATGAGGATCTCGCAATGCGTGAAAACATTTGCATACTTATTTCCGGAGTCTTGTTTGAGAATGTAAAATATTTTAAGCTCACCTATGATGGTGTTATTGATTGGCATATTGCACATGAGTACTCAAATGAAATGAACTCTAAATCGATAGTGGTAAGTGTAAAATTGTGTAACAAACATTGATTCTAGTGATGTGGCTATGTGCACTCTTATTTACAGCATCCTAGGAATTCTACCACATGATGAGAATAAAACTGACCAAATGATAGAAATAATAGAAACAACACAGCAATTTATCCCTCTCATTGACAAGGTCAAAGATGTGTATGTGGATAGTACAGATGAAACTGTTCAAGTTCATACCGCTCTTGGACATGCCATATTGTTTGCAGGAGATAAGAAAACTGCTGCCCGTGCCAGATCAGCTCAGAAAGCAAGAACAAATGCTCTGAAGCCTTCAAAACAGCTAATTGGTCTTATACCCATTGCATCAGATTGGCATACGAAAGTGAAACTGCTCGATGTAAGTAAATGAAGATACAATTTATTGCATTGCTGGCTTGTAGGCATTTTGGAAGAGGGGAGGCGATTTGGGGGTGGAACAATGGGCATGGTTTACTTAATTAAAGGTGTGTGTACTGTCAGATGAATTAGATATACATCTTTTTTTTTAGACTAGATAGTTATTTTTTTCATTGGATAGTAGCTAGCTACAATGTTATACATACCTAAAGTTAAAATGACAGATATAGAACTATAGTATGTCCAAGTTGAGTTGGCACGACCGCAAGCGCGGTAATTGAGGAATGCATTTAGTACTTTACCGGAAGCAATTTAGTCATGTGAATCCAAGTCAATTAAGCGCCAAAACGTCAACGTTGCACGTGAAAAAGGGGCGGTAGCACAGGTGCGCATTAATACTGTAACTATTGAAAGAAAGAAATTTAGAGAAGTTTATGGAGTTTTTCGGGCGCTGTACAGCTCATCTCGTCTGTTTTCAATGATATTTATGTTTCTTATGCGCAGATAATGTACAGCAGATGGAAAACGCAAACTGGTGGGAGTTCTTCTAAAGAGACAGGATTAAAATCAGTGGATTGTACCTACTGTGTCCCAAGAAATATTCTGATGTTCACAGGATTCAGCAGTACAGCGCTGTAAACTTGTAGCTAAAGTTACTAGACTACTTTCATGTTAAATAAAATTATCAATTCTTTCATTTATTTATAATAAGGTATATGAAAATTGATGAAAATGATAGGATTTAAGTAGTACACATACAAAAAATAGTTGTGATCCGAGTTGAAGGTGGAGTTCTGCCTGAGTTGGTCCTAATTCTTACAATAAACGGCATCTATAATAGTGAAGAAAAGGAATTGGCATAAACACGGCTTTGACAAGCACACAATTTAACGGCAAACAGCGTAAGTGTGGCTGTATTACAAGTTGCTAGCTAAATGATAGCAGCTATATCACTGAAATATATATGCTATATGGCATTTGTTATTGAACAGGTAGACAAATAATCATACCTACATCCTATCAGGTGGTCCTGTACCCTCTGCAACAACAGAACACTCCGTCTATCCTGTTTCCACACTCGCAACCTAAGCTAATCGGGATATAAAGCTAGAAACACAGCAATCTGAGAAGAAGCCGCTCATTGTTTACAAAATTCTTAATGAAGACGGTCCGCGTGATAAATTCAGCCATACCGCGTGACTAAAAGCGGGCGCGTTTTGAGCGGGAAACCTGTGGTTTATTCTATTCCCATAGACTTTTGTATTGAGTTTTGGAATAGCACTTTCTCTCCGGTTTTGGAGTTTACTGAGGGAATATTTTTAACCGCTTAGGCGCGAGCTTTCCAATGGTGCAAACCCCGGATGCGTAGCTGCTTCCGTTCTAAAGTTATTCAAGTTTTTCTTGCGGCCAACTCAACTTGGACATACTATAGCTCTGTTACATAGCTTTAACAGACAGCAGCACAACTGTCAATGCAATAATATTATAAGAATGAAATATTGCAGCAATTCAGTGGCTTTTTAAAGCAAATTAAATTTGGAGTACTACAATGTGTGAAATAAGAATGCCGCAGTTACCAAGTGTCCTCTAAATGCACAACTAACTGCTTACATTTGTAATACCATTATTTTCAATCAATTGACAATGTACATTATCACTTTATCCGTTGTCATTAACCTAGTTGCACTATCAGTCCTTGTTTTATGTGTACAGGTCATTTGGAAGTACTTCTATTCATCCAACTCAGCGCAAGACCATGGTACTCTGTACCAATTACGAAACAAATTGAATAGAACAAATGTAGTTACGAAGCCAAAAAACAATGTTAATGCATGCGAAGATTTTGTCGAAATTGTGACATCAGGCCTCATCATTAGTTCTGCTTTAGAGATGTTGTCGCTTAACTCGGTTGATGACATGCCTTCAGACATTTCAGTACCAGGAGCTGAGGAAGTGTGGACATTATCAGCAGATGAAAGACGCAAGCTTTTGCTAGATTTATGCAGGAGAATTTAAGACAAATATGTTGATTTCAAATTTAATGACGTCACATCAACAACAAATGAAAGTGACTTGGTTATGAAGTATTCAATACAGCTCTTGAGGATGTGCTGCTTTTACATGGAATTTGCAGATGCCATAAGGGAGGGAGATGGAGGACGGGTGCTGCATTGTTGGAAATACATGGCCATCATTTTCTCTAATTCCGGAAATCAAAATTATGCATGTGAAGCAGCCAACTTACTGATTCAATAATAATCATACTTTATCACCACGTCAAGCTTCACAGCTTCTATGGAGCAGATTTATAAATAATAGTGGAAGTCGTGGAAAAAATGTTCCTGTAGACTTGCATATGAAACATTTGAATAAAATTGCCAAAGGTGTTATCGGCAAGTTAGGTTCAAACAAATCCATAAAAGCAATTCAAAGGATAGGACGGGCTATGGGAACATTATCACCTGTTTTGAATAATTTTGATTCTGTCAATAGCGTAGTTCAAACCACCAGCAAACAAACAAAGCCTAAAGCACATAAGGATATTTTGAACATAATGAATGAACTTTACAAAGGACAATGTTTCACAGCAAAAAGTTCAACAAGAAAACACTCTAAATTTCCATTACCAAAGGAATTCTTACTGCTAAATCAAAGGATTCAATTATTAACTGGTTGATCACAAAGTTGCCTTAATATTTTATCAAAGAAACTGTCTTAAAATTACGCTTCATTTTCACATATATTCATATAACATTTATTAATCGCAATGAATTTTTGTAATCACATTATTATGAAAATAACAATAAAGAACTAAAGTTAGTCTAACAGTATGAAATGACCGAGTCTTACTTTACACATACCACAATCACATTTTTTAGTACATACATCACAGCATAGGCACTTGTTTTGAAAAATTTTATGAACATAGTTGTCCATATGTTTGAATAATGCTATACGTCTACATTCAGAAGTATTCAGTGAATATTCTTTGATGTCATCATTAACATGGTGATAACTTCGTGCAAGCAATAGTGATACACAAGATAATTCACCATCTCTTCCGGCTCTACCCATTTCTTGTATATAGAAGCCAATGTCATCTGGCAAGCCAACATGAATTGTTTGTCTTACATTGTAGCAGTCCACCCCCATACCGAATGCAATAGTTGCAACAACAACTCTTAAAGTGCTGTCAGCTTTAAAAAGTTCCAAAATAGATGCCTTGTGAACACTTGAGAACATTTCAAAGAGCCGAAACTTGGGAATGTCAGGTGCCCCCTCTGGTAAAGTGGAATGTGACCCAAAATGTCTCTTGAAGTAAATGTATAGATCAGCACATACTTCCAAAGTTCTCCCATATATAATTGTTTCTTTTCTTTTAAGAAACGACTTGCAAAACCTTTAAATGTTTCAGACACAGAAACAAAATGACCAACTGAAAACCTCAAATTATGATCGACAGGACATTTGGAAAGAATGAAGGGATTTCTCAACCCAAGAATCTTGCTTATTGAATGCCTATCTTTAGCTGTTGCTGTTGCTGTCAATGCCATTAAGTTTACTGATGCAGGAACCAAGCTGCGCAATTCCCCAATTCTTTTTAGTACATGACGAAAACTGTTACCCCTACAGAACATTAAAAATGATATAATTAGGTAAGGGTGTGGTTAGAATTTGTTTTATGTTTGAACGAGTTATACCTACCATTTCTTAATACAATGTGCTTCATCAATTGCAAGAGCTTTCAATCTTCTGGTGTAGGTATCATTTGAAATTACTTCTCTCCATCTTTTATTATTTAATAACACTTCCGGTGTAAAAAAACAGCTGATATTTACCACTAGCAACATTAGATAACATCTCATGGTCATTAGCAGTATCTCCACATATTCCGCAACACAAAAGTCCTCTAGCAGAATACGATGCAACCGACAATTAATATATACCCATAATTAAAGTGAGTAGTGTAGGATTTTTTTTTTAATTACTAGCTACTTTGAAGCTAATGATTCATAAAAATTCTTTTTAGATTTTTACTCCTAAGTTAGGGTTAAGTAAATTTTCTCCCTCTCTCCCTCCAAAAGGATTGAACAACTATTCGATGATGTGAACATGGAATCTGCAATGGCTCATCAATATCCATTCACATATTCAGCTAATTACCTGATCTTCGATAATTGCCAATAATGGAGTTAGTACAATTACGATACTAAACCCATGTTCATGCTTTAAGTAATTATCCATGGCCAGAGGTAAAACTGCAAAGCACAAACTTTTCCCAAACCCAGTAAGCAATACAGCAAACACATCTTGCCCAAGCATAAGTGCCACAGTAATGTCTAACTGTTCTTGCTTTAGAGAGCTGCTGTAACCCAATTCTCTCGATGCTGCTCTCACTGCAAAGCCAGCACTTAGCTTCTTAGCCATCCTGGCAGGTTGGTGGAGGAAGCGCCAGTGAATCTCTCTTTTGTGTGTACGTATATTTCTGCCTAGGCGTATTCCTGTCCGCCCACCCATTCCCTTAGCATTTAACCACACTGCAATCTGATTGGACTGCAACGTACGTTGCAGCAGGGAACAAACCTGGGTATAGGCTTGCTACCCGACCTCTCCCTTCAGCAGAGGTCGGGCTCCGCTGGGCTCCGCCGGGCTCCGCCCAACTAGTAGTCAACTTGAAAATATAAATCGATATTTCGTGGAATTGATCATTGAATTGAATCCAAATTTTGCGCACAAGCAGCATACCCCCATAGAATATAATTACGGAGAGATTTTTTTAGAATAACGCAGGAGTAAAACGGCACGAAAATTTTACTATTTACAAAAAAAGAATATAGATATTTATTAGAAATATGGCTCTGTAATGTTGCGAAGAAGCCCGTTAGCTACCTCTGGAAAAAAAAGAGTACTCTAGTTCCTTCGGCCGCTTCGAAATAACACCAAATAGTAGCGGTGTGCAGAGCTGTATCGCCGTCCCAGACAGGTCTTCATTCTTCATATTTGGCTTGCTGAAGTCCCCTGTTGGTGCTCATTCCATCTGTAAAAAAAGCTACACACAAAGTCCTCACTATCAATAATAAATATTATTTGAAATTGGAACTGAAAGGAATGTGGTCTATTGATAATGGGCATTGTTTAAGTGTGACTTACTAAAATGGGTGTGATTTTGGGTGTGGCTCACTAAGATGGGTGTGGTTTTACATGTACCTAAAATTAGTTTCATAAACTTGGCAACTATGCACTAATGAGTTGAAAAGTGTCTGTCTTCTTCCCCGTATTCTCTTTGCCTTCTCTCGTTCTCCTCCATTTCACTGGAGGCCAGACCCACATAGTCCGCGATATTCCGGCACGAAATGTATTAGAGGGAAAACGTTGATATAGTTCGTAGCTACCATTAAAAGTAACGGGAAAATGATCGGAGAGAGCTACAAATAGAGCTTATTTGTTATCAACGGCAGGGTTTTATCTACCCAAACTATCTCCTGCTGCTTTTGTTGAAACTGAGTAAAACTACACCTTCACAGTAAAAATGTACAAGTGACTTCGTTGGCAACAAACACAGACTAGAGAAGGTATTATGAGCACATCCATTCAATAGCCACTATAAAGGTCATTCTGAGGTCAACTGTGACCTACCTCTTGTGAACAAGGACCACTGTTCTAGCTGCTAGCTAAAATGGACAGGTTCCTTATCAGGAAGAAGAATGTCACAGAGGAAGAAGTACCTGTTGATCAACCCCATAGGGGATTCAGATGGTGTTTCAAAAGCACAGCAACCACCTCCACCAAAAGTTCCTGCTATGTGAACTTATAAAAACAATTTGAAGTATGACAGTGCCTGGAAGAAAACTTATCCTTGGATTGAATATGACCCAAGTAATCAAGGTATGTCATGTTCTATTTGTAAGGAACATGGTAAAGTATCATACAAGCCAGAGGTGCTTGGGTTACTAAGCCTGTGAGTAACTGGGTAAATGCCACTATTTGTTAAAAAAGCCACTATTTGTTAAAAAAGCATTCCCAATCTGACTTGTATATTGTAGCAGTGGAAAAGAAGGCCCTTTCACTATCTGTTTCTGAGCATGTGGAACAGATAGCAAATGCTAGCGAAGAGCAGAAAAAGCTAAACCGTGATTTGCTAAAAAAGCATTTTTAATTCCTGTATTTCCTAGTGAAACACCACATTCCACATACAACCACATTTGAAACTCTCATATTATTACAAATTGAGAATGGTGACACTAGGTTGCAGGTTCATCGTGATACATGCCCCTGAAATGCTACTTCTGAATCCTACACTACTGTAGTTGAGCTTCTGGCAAGTATCAGTGAAGTATTGAAGAAAAATATTTTATCCAGCTTACATACTAGTGAATATTATTCATTAATGGCTGATGAGAGCAGCAAGGACTCTGCATCAAAAGAAGAGTTATCAGTCTGTGCTAGATGGCTTCATGACCGTAAGGTGGTGGAACACTTTCTTGTAATCATTCATGTTAGAGAAACTACAGCAAAATCCATTTCTGATCATTTAATTGCTTTTCTAAAATCTTTAAATATCAGTTTAACAAAACTGCGGGGTCTTGGCTTTGATGGTGCTAGTAACGTGTCGGGCCATAGAAGTGGTGTACTAAGACGATTGAAGTTACATTCACCCTCAGCTATTTATATCCACTGTTACACACATAGGTTACAGCTTGCTGCTATCAGTGCTGCTGAGGAACATCGGCAAGTAAAGCGAGTCTTGGGAACACTGTTAACTATCTAAAAGTTAATTGCAATTCAGAATGAGCTTAACTGTCCTGAATTAAAAATGCAAAAACCTAGTGATACCAGATGGCTTGCCCGTGAAAGAGCAGTACGAGCTGTGCGAGAAGTTTACCAGCACTGGTAGCTACATTTGAAGAAATTTATGATCAAACTGGTGATGCTGCAGCACACTATATCAACATTGCTATTAAAATATCTCACCGTGGCTACCATCTACATGCTTTCTGATAATCTGTATTGAAGGTCCTGATCATCTATCTAGTGATATTTTAGAACAAATACTTGATTACTACAAAGCAATAAAAATTTGAAAAATCGCACTTTAATATTTCAATTTTGTAAATGTAATTTTCAATACAATATGTTTTGTTACACTTGATATATCTCTCTATTACATCATAAGGACATGACCCAGCCTCTCCTCCAGAACAAAATTCCTAGATAGAACCCTGACGGGTATAAAATAATTATAAACCAATACAAAATAGGTTTGTATTGCGATTCACAAACCCACGCCACTCCGGCTTCGCCCTAGTGTCTCGGGATTATCCTATACAACCTACACTGGTTTATAACTATTACGTGTAATATGGACAAGTTCAAGAGGTCAATGCTGGTCCACCCCCCCCCCCCCCCGAGGCTACTTTAAAACGTAAAGATCAGCGCGGGGTCAAGGTATTCGGGACAAAAGACTTTGAAATAGCTAATGCTAGGAAAAGAAAAAAAATGGCAAAGAGCTACGGCCATAGAATGTGGAACACTTTCCCTGTTAGGTTTTCCAAAGTTAGCGAGTTCATTAATTTTTTGAGCGTATATGCGCTGTTGGTCATTGCTATACGCCTTACTAACAGATTTGTTCTTACTTGATAATGCAAAGTCCAATAGTCAAGTCACTAAGAAAATACAACGTAATGCTCATTTACTAGAACCCTGGTACAATAGAGCATTTTGTACGGAGCATACTTCTGAAACGCTACTATAAACTAAAACCCTTTATAGTTTAGCGATCCCTACCCGTATCATCCTTGGAAATTAGATTGCTTACCCCTTGAAAATCCTTTGTCCAACAGTCGGTCACGAAGAGAATACGACGCTGGTCTTGAGCTGGGTATATCCAGTGAACTATAAAAGTGTTGTGATGTTGCTAAGAATAGCAAAAGCTAAAACAAAAATATTTAACAAAAAGAATTAGCAGCTAGCATTCAAATTAAAATTTCAGTCAAACCAGCTCGCACGCCATATGTGCTAAACACATCACTAGTTTAAAATGCTTGAAGTCATTTCAGCAAATTAAGCACCATGAGTGTGAAGGCACTACAAAGACCAAACGAATAATTTATTTTGGGTATAACGAACAAGCCAATATTTAGCTCATTCATGTGGAAGTGGTTAAGCTAGAGCAAATCTGTTGCAATCAAACGGTAGACGTTAATGCTGTCTTCACAAGAGAAACTTAACATACAACAGTAAACCGTGACTATGAGGGACGTTGCCCTCAATCACTTACGACCGTATACGACCTATCTTTTTATGAAAAAAAAAATCGGAACTAAAAATTCTGGCACACATTTTTAAGGGCTTTAAAAGTTGTAACATTGGATGCTAGTTTCAATCCACGTGTGCAGATCCGCTTTTTGCTATGTGACAGAATGACTGTCTCCCACAAACTGAGTACTCTCGTGCATGCGGGTTAGGGTTAAAGAAGCACGATAGGGGCGCATTCAGCGTTACTACGGAGAAGCGTGCAACGAAGAATTTATTCTGTGTGCAACCAATATGCAGATAGTAACTCGTCCAAATCCGATGTAGCTCAAACAATGAAACACTCACCTACCAGGAAGTTTCAACTGCAACCTTTAAACGACCGACAGTATGTCGAAACAAATACGGGCAGCAAGAAATCATTTGCGCCTGCGTGTACGGCTTTACCTTAAGGGGCGTTACCAGCAATCGCTCTAGGTCACACGGCCAAAAAATAACAAGCTTTTTTCTAAAACATTAAAGCAGCCAAGGAAAATTCTGGCACATTAAAGGAACTTTAAATGTCCAATGCGCCATTTCATGCCCGTATCAATCCTTGGAGACTGCCGTTTTCGAGATCGCTTTTGGTTGCATGTGACAGAATGACTGACAAACTGATTATTCTAATCTTCTCTCGAGTGCGCCCAGGTGATTAATAATAGCGTTCCAAAGTAAAAAAAAATTGCTGGCAACTGTCAGCCAAGCGCCCGACTCCGATCTTTGGTGCGGTCGCTAGCTTTAGCAGTAAAAAAAATGTCCGCACATTCTTTAGTTCCTGCAGTTACAAATTTCATTGTAGCTGCTTCATTTAGATTCAGTCTGGACCCCAATCTATTGGAGGTTGGACCCTGGGAAATTATACCAACTTTCTCCGCGGAAGTATTAGAAGGAGGTACAGTATATAACACAATCTGGAATGGTTGCCTCTTTTAGGAATCATTTTACATTGACTGTATGGCCTACGATTCGTCCTAGGTTAGTATTACCAAGCGTTTCCCATGTCTCTGAAGGCGATAACATAACTTTTAGATGTGGCAGTTCCAGAAGACGTGAGTGGTTCTTCAGACGTACAAGCCAAGAAGTGCAAATAGCAGATGACAAACTTTTCCTACATAATGTCAGGAAAGAACATACCGGTTTGCAGGGGTTTTGATGATTTTGTATTGCCTTTTCAATTAGCTGCCCACTTGTTAGTAGATACTTGTGTGGTATTCCGTGAAGACCTCAACTCTTGACTTATTGTTTAAAATTCTTGTCAAGAAAGTGAATAATGTTCTACAATACAAGGAAAACCATTATAGGGTAGTGTGGCATAGCCAGACCCTTTACCTAACCGCTACGCGGAGATAGAGTCTGGGGACAATCATGCTCATTGGCTGTTCTAGGTCTAAGAATTTGGGATGTGGTTAGTTAACATTCTTTTGTCGTATCCTAGGCTGTTCTCGATGAAATGAGTGGGCATCTTACTACAAGTATACATAACGAGTGGGCATCTTACTACAAGAGTATTATATAATGGAGCTCAGTTTTCCTGAACAACTATCACAATATTGGTGATTGATGGCCTGCATAAAATACTAATGTAAATGTAATTTGGAAACCATACCACATTCCTCTATAACAGCTAATTTCATGTAGCCAGACCCTTTACTTGGTCTGGTAGACTGACTTTGATGAGCAGTTCGCTCAGTTCTCCTCACTAATTGGGGAGACCACAAACAATAGGTGATGCAATATCCTGGAGTGCTCAAACTTTTGCGTGTGTTGTATTTCTGTGCTCAACTCTCCAACAGCCCTGTCAAAACTCTTCTTTATAGATTATGCCATTAGTAATGCTAAGCAGTGATTGGACTAGCGTTTATGAGATATCTGCAATTGGAATATTCGCTTAGCAGTAAGATACAGTTGTTGCTATAGGCACGGGCCATTGTATATGCCATGGTACCTTAGGTTTTTGTCATTGCTTAAAGATGAATAATGCTATAGGCCAAGTATCAATCAGTGTCATTAAATTTAACCCGCAGTATTTCCTAGCATAGTTTGCATAAGAAACATTTCTTCATGGTAATACAGAAGGAGCTCTGCCTACTGATCTGATCAATTCTAGCGCCTTAGCACACTAAATGAACCCAAGTTAACTACTTGCTGACTAAACAAGATCAAACCACTCAATGTCAGTCTGCCAGACCCTTTTCCCTATGGTAAAGGGTCCGGCTACAGGAGACTATGTAACAGTCACGGTGTCGGAGTGAATACTGTCCCCGTGAATAGTTTCCCCCCCGGACAGTATTCACTAGTCCGTGGGGGGACAGTATTCACTAGTGAATAATGTCCCCCCCCCCCAAGTGAATAATGTCCCCCCTCCCTTTTCCCCTTAATCTTGTTCACGAGACTCAAACTTCCGCACTTACCACTGGCAAGTCTTCCTCTGGCTGAATCATGGCCGATTTGTATGGCTTCGTTTTTGACTAACTCACTACTGGGGTTTATCCTTCCGGGTATACAAAGAATGAGAAGAAAATCCTGCGTAGGAAGGCTCTGGCAAATTATAAGGTAAGGTGAACTAAGTATTAATTCGATTCAACTGGATGTTATGAGTTGCATATAATTTTAGACCATATTCAGGAATTATTAGACTTATTAGACTTAAATAAGTTAGGGGAACAGTGATAGAAAAAATTGTGGTTGGCCAAAAATTATGAAAATAAGAAACATTAATTCTACCTGTCATGATTGGTCAACAAAATAAGGCAAAGAGCAAAGTCATGTAAATCATGATGATTTTACGTCCCTAAATCACTGCATTGGTATGTGAAATAACATTATGTTTATATTTTGTATATGTAATCATGTTTAAGGAATTGCTAAAGAGGCAGTGCTTTATGGACAACCCTGAATCCTTTTTTTTTAAATTTAAGTTTATTCTTAATGCTTGTTGTTTAGATCATTAATCGTGCTTTTCTTATTCAGTAGAAATATTAGTGTTTGTATTTCCTGTAGGTGGAGAGAGGTGTACTCTACTACTCCAGAAACAAGGGAAAGGAGTGTGGTTGGAGACAAGTAGTGAGGACTCCTTCAGAAGTTGACCAAGTTCTTCAAAGCTGCCATTCCTTGAAGGTGAAACATTAATATTGTATTAGACTATACTTTACCTGTGACTACAAATGTAAATTAATGTATATTTCTTATGCCATGGCAACACAGATATTTAAATTGCATCTAATATTTTTGCTGCAGCTTTTTCAAAGACTGGCACTGAAGATATTGTAGATAAAAGTAGTTGTATAAGGTGTTGCCATTAATTTAAATATGAACTAAAATTTGAATACATTGTGCTTGAGCATCAACTCAGACACAGGGAAACTGGAAAGTAAATACTGGTTTAGAGTACATATGAGCAGAATTTTATAGAGAGGAGGGGGTAGACCTGGAATTTCCTCCACCTGGGGGGGGGGGGGGAGGAAATTCCAGGTCAAAAAAAAAAATAAATAAATAAAAAAAATAAATAAAAAATAAAAATTCGAGTTGAACAACTAAATAAGTATTGTGAAAATTCTGTAATAAATGCAAGGCCAATTTACTATGAGAATGCAAGTTTGAGGAGCAACAATCCTTTCTTATTCTAACAACCACCTTATACTTTTATGTATTTCGGCGTTATAAATGAAGCTCTATATAATTGACTCACATCACATAAAATGTCAGCAATTGCAAATGAAATGAGTTCGGCTATTGTAAAATAAATATAATAGGTGGACACCTGGGAAGAGATAAAACCTGAAAAAAAGTTTCTCGACGCTTTTATTGGAAGACATTGTGGATTGATGTGAAAAATTATGTCGTGCAATGTGAGGTTTGCCAACATACCAATGACGTCAAGTTTCAGAAATCATCAGCCCCTTTACACCCAATTCCGGTGAAACCAAAAGTGTGGAATATGGTAAGAAATAATGTTAGTGCATTTGTGTAAAAAACATGTTGGTGGGATGTGTTTTTATAGGTTGGAATTGACCTAATTGGTCCACTGCCAAGAACTGAAAGGGGAAATAAATATATAGTTACTTTAGTCGATTATTTTTCGAAGTGGCCTGAGGCTGAAGCTCTTCCTGATAAGAGTGCAAATTCAGTAGCACAATTTTTGTATAAGATGATGTGCAGGTATGATGCTATGTATATGTCCTTATTTAATATTACTGATTCAAATTATATTGTAGACATGGTTGTAGTGATGTTGTAATTTCTGATCAAGGCAAAGAGTTTGTGAACAAAGTGAGCGACAAGCTATTCTCTATGACAAAAACAGTACACAGAATCTCTTCAGCCTACCACCCTCAAACCAATGGTTTGGTAGAGAGGTTTAATCAAACCTTACAGCGATCACTAGTAAAATATATCAACAGCAATCAGAGTGACTGGGATGACAAATTAGAAGGAGTTTTGTTTGCATACAGAACTTCTGAGCAAAAATCTTCAAAATATACACCATTTGAATTAATGTATTGTCGGTAAGTGTTGAAGCAACTATAGCGTTTGTGGGATGGAAGGGGATGTGTCTGGTGAACCTCAGCCATTGAGTCTAATAGGCTTTGAAGTAACCAGTTATCCAGCCCATCTAGCCCTTCTTTTTCTGATCTCTTCCTATGGAGGGGGAGGGCAGTCCCACAGTGTATAATACAAAATCAACTATTAATCTTGCAGTAAAGCAGTTTTACCACTGGAATTGGCAATGCGAAAAGATCAACCTTGCAGTAGTAGTCAAAATAGCAGTGAAGATGAAGAGAAAATGTCGAATTATATGAAGGGAATGATTACTGTGAGAGATGAATTATTTGGAGATGCTAAAAAAGAAATTGAGATGGCTCAGCTCAGACAGAAGAATGATTATGACAGAAAACATAGGTGAACAAATATTGTAAACTTTAATTTGTTTTTATTTCAGATTACATTGTTATTGCAGCATTTAAAGGAAAAAATGATGGTGCTATTAAGAAATAGTGCGAGAGATTGTAGAAAGGGTGACAAACTTTCTTCTCGCTGGCTCGGGCCATATATAGAGCCTAGGAAATGATCTCTATCGTTTATTAAATCCAACTTCTGGCCATATATTGAAAAAAGCAGTCAATGGATGCAGGTATGCTAGAAATTATTCTATTCTACGTGCAGATTTGCTAGAGATAAGTTTTTATTGTAGAACTTTTTCTTCTATTTGATTAGACTGAAGAAGTTTTTTAGAAGGCCAGATTCACAACCAGTTGAATTAATAGAGAATGATGTATTTCAATTATGGTAGTAGTGATGAAAGTGATTGCTCTTCCTTGGCTACTAGTAAAAAGAGGTGTGTGCAGAATTCAAAATTGATGCCACTACATGATTTACCCGCAACATTTCCATCCAGCTCACAAATGGAAGAATCCGCATGTCCTTTAGAGTCTGATCTATCTGTTTCATCTGTCTCATCTGAAATATCTCCACTTCCTGCTCTGCACAGTAAAACATGCCTCTCTGTTATAAAGCCAAATTCAGAATTAAAAGCATGGAGTGCTGGCAAAGATCAGAAGTTTAAAGATTGTGTTGTGACATTTCAAGCGATCAGCACAGAAAGGCTAATTTTGCAAATTTCAATGTTCATTCCTACTCTTGAAAAAATTAAAAATGGAGAAGTAAGTAGAAATATATTGTTTTACAATTTTACTATTAGAATATTTTATGCATTCCATTTGAATGCTACTTATTTAACTCTATTTAAACCAAGAAGTAATTGTTGAAAACGTTAGGTTCACTATTTATATTCTCACTCATATCCATTATATCAAACTCTGACTTGTTATTAATACAGCTGCAGGAATATGAGTGCCCAAGTTATACGGATTTCATCAAAAGTTCATGTAGGAAACTTCCTATGTTTGCTGTAGTTATGAATTTTATCTGAAAATGATTTAATATTATTTATTCGTAGAGATATTGAAAAACAGAAGCCTTTCTATAATGTGTATGAATGTATCTCAATTTGAGAAAATTGTGGAGTTCATGATCTCCATATTCTGTTGTAATGACAAGTCCAGCTCGGTAATTCAGTCAATAAGTTATCATTTGTCAACTGTAAAAATAGTTATGATATTCTGTACATCTAGATTTTTTCATATACAATGGAAGTCTTACTTCCAGAATTTTTAAGTTTCATTATCATGGATATGTTTGGTGTTGGCAAAAATGAGGTATATTATATAGTTGTATTTACACAGCTACTTGGGTCCATAATCATTCTACTTCTCACTTGTATTAGGCCAAAACTATTATGCTCACTTATGTGAAAAGAGCCACAGAGTACCTGAACAGAGTGAGACTGCATCATCAGGTTAGTTAAAGTTAAATATTATGCATAATCTTTTTTAATATTATGGAATAATTGTTGCTCTCTAGGCTATTGGGAAAGCATAAATTAGACGCTAAGGAGCTGTTCCCGACTTAAAAATAACAAAGTACTCGCACCGTTTGGCAAAAACCTTTATGGCATCACACTGAGGCTCTTAGTAAGCACACTAGTAAGGTTGGAAGTATGGTTTCATGGCTGAAGCAGTTTGCTACTTGATCATAGAGGTAAGAGAAAGTGTTTTTGCACGCATCTGTCTTACATTCAGGAAGAATTTGTTGATATTTATTTAGGGTGTGTTTTATTTTGAACTGAGCAATCTGTTATAAATTTTGTGAACAGAGAAGCTTTTTATGGCTTTTGTGCATGAAAACAGGTACATCACAAATAAATGATAGAATATTTTAGTGTATTCAGTTTGGTACTCCAAGGTGTCTTTACTTTTGATGTGCTGGTAGGCTGCATTGTTGACAGAATAGTTAGTGATCTTACTATCAAGTGCAACTGGTCATAGCATAATAGAAGTATATGTCACAGGGCTCCCTGCAGTCTCACCTGTTGTATAACAATATTTATTTTTACTTATTGTTATAAAGAATGTGGTTAAAATTCCTGTGGAAATCGCTACCTTTCAGAATCATCAATTCCGTTCTCTCGTCAGAGTCCTTGACCATCTAGTGACTGCTGCAGTCACTACACCCATCAGTACTGAAGTCATTCTTGCTGTCATCAAACTCCTCGTCACTACCATCAGAGTTACTGCCATTCTGGTCACTGCCATCCTTGTCACTGCCATGCTGTGCCAGGTCAAGAATAAAGTCTTCATCACTAGGATGCTGAAGTGCCAGTGTTCCACTTGCCAAGATAGCTTTCTACTTGTTTTATCATGAGCAGTTATAGCTAAAGTAATATTGGTTTCTAAAAAATTATTCTGTGTACCTTTATTATTATGAAATATATTTTCAATTTATACTTTATCAGAAAGAAGTCTTATTGTTGTGACAAAATTTACTCGAACATTTTTTTATGGCAGTCTATGTATTTTATAAGCCTAAAATATACTTATAACAATATAGAATCGTCTGCAATTGTGATTGGTGGCGTCCTTGACTCCACAAAGCTGTAGGGCGAAATGGACGCGAAGACGCTTTTTTGACGCATTTTCGCGTCCTCCGCGGTTATCGATTTTTCTTAATTGACGCGTTTTCGCGTCCTTCGGCATTAATCGGTTAACTGTACCAAACAATTTACCACAAAGAGCTTTCACCTCAAAGGACTACCAGTACTGTAGGGCAGAAGCAGCAGTATAGATAATTAATATGTGTTCACTTTCTAAAAAAATATTACTAAACATAAAATCATAACTCAATAGTAGCAGGGCCATAATAAAATACAATATGAAATGAACAAAATCAAAGGTTCTGAAGTATGCAATACTATCAAGGGGATCCAAGGAGCTGTGCCTTCTCATTGACCTCTCTACTGGAATGACATGTCCTCTCTTCTAAATAACCAGGATGTAGTATTCTTCCCTTCAGGAGGCATGACTTCTTAGGAGAGCCGAAGGTCTACTGTTCTCTCCTCTGGAAAACAAGGAAGCCATGTCTTCTGCTCTGCACTTTTGTTGTGAACCTGCCAGTTGTACCCCCTAGAACCAAGAAGTTGTGCCTTCTCATAATGGGAGCTCATCTATTTCTATGAAGAGCATGCCAGCCCCTTTCTCTCCTGTTGAGGATTAGACAAAGTACTATGATCTAAAATTGTGACCGTCTACGGGAAAACCGGGCACAACGCGGCATGCGTAAATATCGAGAAAAGATCGATCGATTTCTTAAAATGTATTGTTTCAAGCCGACAAAAGGGAACGGTTAGGTCTATTATAGCGGGAACGACTTAAGCTACGACGATAAAACTTGGAGAGCTCAATATCTGGACGCCGACAACTCCGTAAGTGCAAAAAAAAAAATTTCGAAGGGTGCCCCGTTGTGCCTGGTTTTCCTATAGACGGTCACAATTTGATTCAGGTCTTATTTTAAATAAATCAATAAAATAATAATTGATAATAAACAGCCTAATTGATAAATATATATTATTGTAGAAAGAAAATAACATTAGTAAATAAAAGTAATAATTCACATTTTCTTTTAATGGTGTGCTGTCACAACAGTAACAGGGATAGAAAAAAAAACAGCACCAAAAATTCCTGAGAAGTTGAAGTTAACACACTGAAACTGCCTCTAACTTCTACCCGCTACACCAACCTTCTATCAAGCTCTCCAAAGACACCAAAGCAGATTCTTCCTTCCAAGTCGCAGCTGTGAGCCGTGATATATCTATTCTAAACGAGTGACTCCAGGCGCCATTAATACGCCGCCGCTTCTTCATCGTCTAGGACCCTTCAGTACATTCCAGAAGTCTTGTACTCTTCCCTGCGGGCCTCACTCGCACAGTAACTCTTCTTTTGTGTTTGCTTACCAGTTCTAATTAGAGCTGCCACCATCCAGAATTTTGCCCACAATAAATTGCGCGCTCAGAGTTGGGGGGCGGAGTTGAAGAATCAAATGAATACGAATCAATAGTTAGCTTTCGTACCTAAAAATCGATATTCAGAAGTACTGGATGGCCAGAATGAACTCATATTTTGTACACGGGGTACAAGCCACATTAAAAAAAAACATTACAACGAGTTTTTTCTTTTAAATAGGATACAAAAAAAAAATATAAAAATATTAAAAAAAATGGAAAACAAATACTAATATAAAAAATACGGCGTTGTAATGTTGTGGGGAAGCCCCTAGGCTACCGCTGGAAAAAAAATCGACTTCGTAACTGCAACGGTCGCCCCTTTATTTCGCTGAATAGCCGTAAGGTTTGTACCGTTGTTTCTCCGTTCCTGGTCGGTCTTTTTTCTTGAAACTTGGTTTATAAGAGCTGTCTGTTGGTGTCTGTTTCAACTGGAACAACAAAGTAAGCATACATTGAACAGACAACGAGAAATAAGTACATAGCATAACTCCTCCGTCTGCGGTTTAGCGCTGCGGTTTCAAGTGGTACTGCACCCTTAACAGATTGAGCAAAGAAATTATGCCATCCATCTGAAAATTGCACCGGAGCTGAAACATTTAAAAGAAGTCTTCCTAGCAAATGGTTACCCAGAATAAATAATAAATAGCAACATCAAATCCAAAAGGAATTCAACCAGAAATAATTCAACCAATGCACAAGATGAAACCATATATCAAAGGGATTAGTGAAAAAATTGAACATGTATGCCGTTCCTTGAACATAAAAACAGTTTTTACATCAACACCAACCCTCAAGAAACATTTAATGAAGGTAAAAACACCCACAGAAAAATCAAAAATCAAAGAAGTAGTTTATGAAATCCCATTTATGGACTGCAGTATGGTACATGTAGGGAAAACAGGACGTACACTAGACAAACGTTTAAAGGAACACCAAAATGCAGTAAAAAGGCATATGATGAGAAGAATGGTATTGCTGTACATGCATGGAACAGTAAACATAATGTAAATTGGTTGGAGGCCAAAGCATGAAAGAGAGAGTTGAGAACTACACCAGAAGAAGGATTACTGAGGCAGTAGTGATCCAAAGCCTGCCATCAACATCTAACTTGGACAATGGCCTGGAGTTAAATCCAACATGGCAACCAATTATAGCGTCACTATAACTAGTGCATCCTCAGGGTCTTTGCATTTTATTGAACTGGTTTTTTGTCATTTTTAGTATTGTGTTTTTTGTCAACTGATGAAGACCTACGGGTCAAAACGTTTTGACTATTTTATAGTTATATCTACTACGAAAGCTAATAAATCAACTACCAGAATTTGAAAACTATGTATTTTACAGTATTTCTATAGTTGGATAAGCATGTTTTTTCGTGACTAATCATTCCTTGTAAGAGTTACAAATTTGTAAAAATCAATACAATCATTCGTACTATGCCACAAGCAAAAATAAAATATAAGATTTAGATAAATAATAATAAATGCATAGTGGTATTTATGTGTATGCATATTTTGTACCAGTTCTTTACAATTTGACTGTTACTAGTCATCACTATCATTATCAGATAAATAATTTTCAAAAAAGGATTCTTCATCATTTTCACACTGAGTACTGTACAAGCGGCGGTAAGTACATTGTAAGCTGTTGCTTTTACATGAACACCTTTGTGATGTACAATCGCTCTTGCACTGACATCTCACCATCTCGATGACTGCCTTGGGTGCTGGAAGGATATCTGTTGTTGTTGGTGTAAACTCTTCATCAGAATTTCTGTGATAGCCATTCTGCAGTGGATCCAGAAATATCTGCCTCGCAATACATGCCTCGCCCCACACACTTGCCTGCAAGTGTACTCGTAAAATGTGCTGCTTGAGAGCTCCAATAGTTGGCGGTAGCTTGACACTTTCAGCCATGTGTTTTCAAAAAAGAGTTCTGGAATGTTAAAAATCTGAATGCTCTTAGGGCAATATGCTGCACATACAAATTTAGCAATGGCTGACTGGATACCATCTGTCACTTCACTAGCTGTAGATAACAAGGTAAGGGCATTGATCACATAAGTAGTGGTCTTGGGAAATATCTTAAACCAAGTTGTCTTTCCAATATTTGCAAACGTTCCGGTAATGTCAGCCCCAGAAAAAACATGGCAAGCTGGCAATGCTTTGGCCTTTTCTGTGCCTAAAGCTTCCCAAAATGGTTTGATTTGCAGGGTACCAGATACCATGTGAATTGATGTCTTCTTCGGCAGCAAATCATAATTTGCTATAGCCAGCACAAGGACATCGGTGTCTGTAGAAAAGAATGTTAGCTCCATATCTTTTCTCGAGTTTCTCTGTGTTGCATCAGCCAGAAATATCATTTAGGTGTCTGCCTCCTCATGATTGTTGTCTTCAATACAGATTGAATACGGCTTGTTGCTCCTTGTTGTTCTGGATGTTGAAACGATTACCAATTTGTTTGAGTCTTGGTTATAATGCAGAGTTTTTTCAGCCAAGTACTCTGTTATTAAGTCATTTTTGGTCTGGTCATGAGATAAAAATTTGCTCATACTAATATGCTTTATGCTTGTCTCATCTCATATTTGGTATTGTACAGGATCCTGTATTCCACGTCTCTTTTGTCTAGTTGCCTTCTTCAATGAATCTACTTTGTATGTGTCAAACACCAAAATGATTTCATCATAGCCTGCTGTAATATTCATTAAATTTTGAATAAAACATACACTAAGATCCTTTACTGTAGCCATTGTTGTTTGTTTTTGGTTAGTTTTTGGACAACTACCATTCCATCTACTACAGCTATCCTTCGATCTGGTACATCACATTGCTTGTGAGTAGGTTGTGAGTTGTCACAAGTACCTTCTGCTGCTACTAACAACTTTTCAAGTGAATGAATGAGCTTAGACGTATCTTGGCAAAGCAGCAATGAACCACTTGGGGCAAATAGTGCCCTTGGAGTTAATGTGAACTCAAAATTGCCTATACAATGTTTTTGGTCAATATTTCTGCTCGACCTGGCAAGAACCATCAGTCTACCAAATAAATTTTTGGTTTCTTGCAAGTCTACTGTTTTGTCATGTACTTTGACTGCCATCTTTTTGTTGCTAGACATGTACATCTTATTGTTGTTCTTCTTTACAGGAGCCCATAAATTGATGCTTCCATTAATTCTTTCAGCCATTTTCTGTCCTGAATCATCCATATTTAAAATTTGTGGAATATATTTTTCTGGAACATATGCATTATATTAAGTTTGTATAACATGGGACCTGTTGCTGTAAAAGGATTCTTATGTCTCAATATGGCAGCCTTAATCTTTCTGATGGCACAATGATTCCGCTTAATAGCAGTCATGGAAAGATTATGATGTTCTACATCCTGGCCATCTTTACAATGGAACTGCCCTTTGAACTCACTTGCCATGCATGACAGTTCAGGAGAAGCTAAAAAGAATCGTTGCCTTGCATTAGCATTATTCGAAATACCAATGAGGCCTGAATGAACCTTCATAAATTTGTTGAGATGTTCACAAGCATGGTCAGCTCCAATAGAGACAAAAGGAATGGCACTTTTCGTGACAGAAATGTTGCCTTTTTCAAGTTCCTTCCAAGTCTCTGGATAACTAATCTTCAGCATATACATATCAGCTATGTAACGAGGCCAAAGTCTTTTGTACTTTATTCTATCCATAGCAAAAAACAACTGGTTTAGTGCTTCTCCTGCCTGAAGATGAAGACTTAAGTCAGCATTACGAGATGCTGATATAAAGAATAGAATAGTTTCCACTCGATGGAGATACATCATCATTGATCTAAACATAGCATTTTCAGATCTCTTAACTTTCCAATCCTGAAAGTTTTTCATGATATTGTTGTTGGCTAAGGTTTCCACTAAGTGAGTATTTGCACATTTCACAGCTTCAGCTTTGGTTTGCTTATTCAGTTTTACTGAGCAAGCATCTTCGATCTTCGAAGTTTCCTGAAGACACACATCTTTCAGGTGTGGGTGATCTTTGAAAAACTCCTCCATATATATATATATGAATATATGTGAGCTGTTAGGGAGCGTTTATAATGTGTACACTTCAGAATTTGTCTTGTTGTGGCAGGGCCATAAACATCAGCTTCTATCCATGCATGATCTATTCCAGAGTTTTCATATTTTTTACTACTGCATTTGCCAGTGCTGTTTCTAAAAACAGAACACTACTGTAGGGGAGCATAAGTTTTGTGCATTGAGCAGATTTACAAGTTTTTTTGTTTCTTGTATCATGGTGGAGAGTTAGTGCTAATCCTAGTACCTGTGGGTTTTCTTTGCTTTGTAGTAAACGGAAATCTGCACACTCCCTCTTTGGTTGATAAGTAACTTGTCTCTTTGATTTAAATGAATACATTATGTTCTGGCTTATAGTTAGAGCATCCCTGTGCACTCTGTTCTTTCGAACTTCAGTTTCAAGTTCTTGTGCAGGCCCAACTAAAATCCAATAAGTAAGTGTGTACAGTTCTGCTGGTATATCATCGAGAGTGCTGGAAATGGTAATATTGCCTTGTGACTTTCCTGCCTTTGAGAAATTATTTATTGCCTGACGAATTTGCTGTGCTGATTTGTAAATACACTTCATGTTGTCCACTTCACCTGTCACAATAGCAGACTGAACCATATCAGCTTCACAAGCTGCTGGAGAGTACAAGACAGCTGCATTTCGTCTGTCCTTTAGTAGAACTGATCGAATGCTAGGCAATTCTGCCATAACTTTGTCTTTTAACCACTGTCTAGTGTAGGCAGGTGAATGGTTTGCTAATGCTTCAAGTCCACCAAGCAAGTTGATGTATGTGGTTTCGACATCTTCTATCGAAAGATATGCCTTTTTTTTGTTTGTAGTTCAATGAGGTTGACCAGTTCAATAAAGCAAGCATTCTGCATTGATTGTTGCATACAATAATTGTTTGTTTCACTCTCTTTGCCACTATCTCACAAAACATGGAAGACATGCTCAGTCCAGCATGATTTATGATATTTGACATCAATAGCATGGGCATCATCAGGAGAGTTAGCAGTGCACAATTTAGTCTGAAGTACTGGATTTTGGGAAAGGTGCACTGCTTTCCTTTCCAGCATTTTCAGTTGTTACATTGAACAACTGCATTATTTTATCTTTTTGGCAAAAAAAAACATTAATTCTTGTGCAAAGGGTGGGTAGAAGAGCGTGTGAATGGCAAAGAGGAACTTGGACCATCAATACTTTCAGAGCGTTTCCGCTTTACTAGCATTCGTCCTGGCTCCCTATGGGTTCCACTAGAGAGATATTCTTGTAGGTGGCAACGTGCACGTTGTATCATGGCTTTGTTCGTAGCATCAGAATAGCAGGTGCGATGCCACACTGCACCCTCTCTTTGTACAATTTCTGCTGTATAGTCTTTTAGTCGTTTTTGAATAGGAATGAATTTGCTATCCTGCAATTGAGCTCTTTACAGTACTACATTGAGCAGATGTTGATAAGAGTGTATTCTAGGATGCAGTACCAATGTTTTGTTAGATGCAGGCTTTTGGCACACAATACATTGAGTCCAGTTTGTTGAATAATGATGAGGCTGCTGACCTAGCTGTGGCACACTCTCAGCCATTTTGTTTAACCTTTAATGAAAACATTAATTTCCACAATTAATTATAGCATAGTTTTTGTTTACCTATTGATGATAAGGCTTATTCATTAGACAGACAATGTCTGCGAGGCTTCTTTAGTGTAGACTGTAGTGTTGATGTTTATAGTTCTTCAGACTTCAATGATGATGATGATGATGATAAAGATGAAACTGTAGCTGTCATAAGGCTTCTTTCAGAGGTTAAATAATTGAAAATTCGTGTGTTTTTTATGATACATCTTGGCTAGCATGCACAATGGTTTTCTTATGAATATCATTAACTCTTTATCCAAACTTGTACCTGTTATACTAAAGACAATTGTGAATGTATTAAGTGATTAATGAGAAAAATTAATACCTATTTTAGCACCTTAACCTGGTTGCCATGGCAACCAATAAAATGCAAACATTGATTTTTTAATTCACTATGTCCTGTAGTTTCCAAAAATATATAGATTACCAAATCTCCAAAAAAATTTAACGAAAGTATAAATTATTACATAACAAACCTGACTAGTTTGTTAATTATCACTAAATCAATATGTCCAGCCATTAATTTTAACTTTAATTTCGTTTTAATTAAATGTTGTTAAAAACAATTAGGAAAAAGTTTTGATCTAAAAAACAAATCAAGTACATTGAATGATTTTAATACTAAATTATTTAATACATAGTATTATGTTATATTGCTGTTGGTCTACCTCTGTTTGTGCACCACATACTTGTGGATACTGTGGCATTGGGGCAATTCAGCGGCATTTGTTTACATGGCCTGAGCTGCAGGTCCAGACAGTAGACACACTTTCCTGAGGTCAGACCAGATGGGTTGACCTTGGAGCCTTGGTGGCCAGGCTTCCCCTAGTTTGATGTCGTGTCCTACAGTTGTGAGAAGTACACTCTCAAAACTGGCACCTCAGTATTTTTGTGGGGAGCTACTGTAGTTGAATGACTTGGTTAAATAGATATAAAAACCTCTACATGGGAAAATTGAGGTAAGAAACATGTTTGTTAGATAAAATTAAAGTCCAAGGGCTACAAACTCTTACTTTAGGAATATAAAGACTGAATTATACGTTATTGTTCCTATGTTAGGTAAATAATTAGGTACCAGAACATTAAAGCAATCTAAGTGTAGATATTTTTTGAGTACAGATTTGTAATGGCAAAAATCAAATTGCTGAAGCACATCATTTAGGGATGAACTTGCTCAGAGTGACGATTTAAACCTTTTTTTGTGCTACTTGAGATGGTTTTGTAATAGCTAATTTATAGTAGTCCTGAGGGTTGTGCATTTGGTGCTTCATTATTATTACATAGTTGCCAACTTTCTAAAATGAAAAAAAATCGGGATAGGCCACACCCACTAATTAACCATCATGAATATCATTAAGATAGTATGAATATGGTTATTGGATGATGAGTTTGTATGTGTAGCAGATTGTGGTGATTTGAATGATCAATTATTGAGATGATGAGTCAGCAGCAGATGATGAGCCAGTAGCAGATGATGCCTGATGCAAAGATTTGAATGTTGCCTTCTTGCAGTCTGAAAGGAGCTCAGTAGTAAGCTTAGTGTCGTAGCAGCAACTGTCACAGTTGAATTTCAAGGACATCAGACTAACAACTGTTGAGTGGTCAAGATTTGACCTTTGGTCAGTATGTATCTTCCTCAACATGGAGAAGCCTCTCTCACTGTCAGCATTGGAGGAAGGGATGGAAAGAAGCCCAGCCATGAGTTTAGAGAGGAGAGGAAATCTTGGTTCACCATCAAAGGATCTCATCTGAGCAATCTGGTGCCAAAATGCTCCAGGACGAGGTTTTTCCACCTTCTCTGCAGCTCTGTATGCATTGAAACTAGGGTCCCAAGCACTGTAAGAAGTAATAAGGGGTTGAATTTCTGAAGGAGACAAAAGAAAGTCACTAAACTCTTCCTTTAATTGGTCAAGACGCTCAGGTGTATCCAATTCTAGCTGAGGAAACTTCTTTGCCAGCCTTAAGACTGTGTTCGCTTCATATGTAGATGCTTTATTTGGCTGTAGAATGCCCAAATCATTGAGTAATGAATCACCGAATGGGAATTTCTTTTGCATCTTCTTGATGGATGAGAGGTAAAACCTTCTGATGGAAGCAAAGAAAGACTTTGTATCGTGCTCCTGTTCAACTACAGCTAATGTTACCCATGTATTATATCCAATCCCCAAGTTTTCATCAGGTAGCTGGTTAGTTGCATCAAAATTTAGAAGTCTCAGATTATCAGTGGCTTCCAAAATAGCATCATTGGTCATAAGATTTGCTGCATATAGCCGCACAAGCCTATTCATCTCAACATAGAGTTCACATGTTGTATTCTCTGACGATTTCTGGAACAGCCTGTTAAACCGATCCATACAGGGCAGCACGTAAATCAAAAAATGAAGTATGGGTTTAGTAAAGGGATTTTCGAGCCTATCCGTGATGCTAATTACTTTAGCTGTTTGTTCATTGTAGGAAAGAAAGTAAGAGACTAAGCCATCTATCTGCTTCAAGTATCTATCTACACATCGAAGGAGGCTAAGCCAGCGAGTCGGGCAATGTTTGAGAATTACACCCGGCTCAGAAGTGAACATGGAGTGCCAATTATCAACAAACTCCTGGTTTCTCTTGCTGCTATGCTGAAAGTAATAGAAAATGTCTACAAACAGCTGGTCTATGTCTATTGGCAGTTCCTGTAAGCCAGCTTTAATGGTGAGGTTTGCAAGATGGCAAATGCATCCCACATCGTACAACGTTGGGATCTCGTCCTTGATGAGCTTTTGAACCCCAGAGCGTGCCCCCTTCATAACATTTGTTGTGTCACTCATGAAAGCCATGGCTTTAGAGAAATCAAGCCCATGTTTCTCCAAAGAATCCTTTAAGGCTCTAAAGAGATTCGGTGCATTGCCTACATTTACAACAGGCATGTCAAGAAATCGAGTCTTGACATCTCCTACAGCACTATCCATAGCCCTCACCAGAATTATGCACGACTTGTCAATCTTGTCATTTGATTCGTCAGTAAGAATAGAAAATGCATTGGAGAGGTTGTTGACAGCCTTCTTGTGGGTAGAATGGGGATAGGGCTTCCTTTACAATGGCTGTTGCTTTGGT
>WLWD01002672.1_pt1 | contig 123325 bp, 72 predicted proteins | sample 6712731 | NCBI WGS metagenome assembly WLWD01 (sample SAMN12718690, study PRJNA576275) | sponge metagenome | isolation source: marine sponge | host: Mycale hentscheli | place: New Zealand: South Island, Marlborough, Capsize Point | collected 2014-11-01 | reverse complement strand
ATTTTGGTAACAAGCCAGGTGATTTTTCCTAGTACACTTGCTGTCCTGTGGATATTATTTCCTGCACTTTTTGTTCAGATTAAATAGAAGCATCAAATATTCAGCAGGCATTTAGTGAAGACCTTTTGTCCCCAGACAAAATTGGATACTGTAGAAGTAGCGTAGTATAGTATGCTATTTTTTTATTACCTTACGCGTGACTGCAATCTCTCAATTTTTCAATAGGTGTGGTCTCTGGTCACTCGTAGAGGGGCAAATGTATACAGCCAACCAATCCTAGTACAATCTAAATTCAGTGAAGATATCACAAACCACTTATTACTGAGTGATATGGCAATATATTGCACTCTCAGGCTTATTTTCAATGTGACTCTGAAAATAAATTAGTAGCCTGCTCATGAAATATTTGGCATATCACCCTCTGACCCATGTAATTATAAGTATATGCTAGATATCTCACAATATTATTTTTAGGTATGTGAGCCATGAGATAACTCAAGGTTATCACATAGTGTTATCTCATGGCTGTATTGCTCAAGCTCATTACCCTAGTAGTTATAGCAACCAGGTCTGCTAAAATATCAACTGGGGGTGTGGGAGCCCCTAGGGAGTTTTAGCCAACTTTACACCTAGGGTTACCAACAAACTACTTCAGTGAAGATATCTAGCTTGGAATAAACCACTTACTACAGTCAGAGTGATATGGCTAGATATTTTACTCTCAGGTTATATTTTCATTCTCCTCTGTTAGCTTATGAAATATTCCTTATATCAAACTCAGATTAATGTACTATTTATTCCAAGCTAGATGTATTTTAGATATTTGACCCCTCACGTGCTGTAGTAGTTATAGCAACCACCTGGCATGCCAGTTTCTGGGTTATTTTTAGCTACATTCCTCTAAGCAAGCCTATCCAACAAGGTACAGCAGCTACTAAAATATCAGGTGGGGGTGTGGGATCCCCTAGGGAGTTTTACAGCCAACTTTACACCAAGAGTTGCCAACCCTAGTGCAATCTACTTCAGTGAAGATGTCTAGCATGGAATAAACCAATTATTACACAGCAAAGTTATATGACTAGATATTTCACTCTCAGGGTTTATTTTCACTTGCCTCTTGCTCGTGAAAATAAATTAGCATGCTCGAGAAATATTTCGCCATATCACACTCTGACATATGTATTAAGTACTATATATTATATGTAATCACACTTGATTACTAACTTATAATTTTTGTGTAGAGGTTTCTGTAATGCTTCTTGTCAATAGTGAACATGCTTTCATCCAGTAGCTCTATAATACAAAATTAAGAATAATTGAATTAACAATAGCAATAATATACCAAGCCACTTATTATTATTACAAAGTAGCAAATCATACCAATGTAGGCATGAAATATCATGCTCAGCTTTTTGTGCAAGTTTCTCGAAGCAGCCAACATCATTGGAGTCATGCCATCCTTGTTCTTCTCTTCAATACTGTATTAAATACCAATAATGTAATGTAAAATATTCATTTTAAATCAATATACACTAACCAGTGCTTTCCCAGTCCTTTTACAATCTGAACAAATTCATCAGAAGAGAATGAGTCACACAATACTGCTTCATGAAGCAAGTTACATGGTTTGACCTTCAGAAAAGCTAGACAATACATGATATCTGATTTTATTTGTCTCTAAAATAATGGTTTCAATAACTCCATTATGGGGAACATAGTCATAACAGGATTAGTTTATTGATATCTAAATATCATATTACCTGTATCACTGATGTTCAGAAGCTTTATCGTGACTTGAGCCAAATCCATATGGATCAATTGTGTAAAGAACTCTGATGTCAGAAAGTTTTGAATGACGTATTTTGCTGAACTATTAATATATATATAATTATATAATTATATATTCTTCATTAATATAAATGTAATTTTGGTAGACACCACAGCATTAGTGTTATCAGGACTATAAAACATCATTATCGTTCATGCATAATGTATCATATTTAGCTGTATATTTACAAACGATTAGTCTCCAACAGTGTCATGGCACAATCCTCAGCTCCGCCCCAGATAGCATAATGAAGAGGACTGTGATGCTCATTATCCTCTTTGGTGGGATCTAAGATTACCATTTGAAAACATACCTTGAAATTGATAGTTTACATATAATTGTTTTAATAGACTATGGTGTTCATGTAAATCACAGTGTTTTAAATCAGTCAACTGTGGATATATGCGGGCAACTTCCACATTCATAATTTTTGAGCCATTATTTAATATAATAGCCAAGTTATTTTTAACTTTGAATGAACTAAGCAAGTGAATTTTATTGAAATGATTATTGAAAGCTGCTGCAATTGGTTTCCATGAATACATTTAAACTTTTCAATTTTCTCATGTGCTTTACTGCTTGAGGGAGTTTTGAATAATTTGCTTCATTGTTAGCTACTGGTGCTAACCTCCGCCTTTGTTGAGCAGTAGCTGTATCGTCTTCTGGCACTTCTTTTGGCAAGCATAATGTAATGCTGTCAATCCAATGTTGTCTTTCTGATTTATCACTTTTTCCAGTTCTTGTTCTTTCTTCACATCACCAGTCTCCAAATACTTGTCTATTAGCAGCTCCACAATTTCATAGTGAGACACTTTAGAGGCATAACGCAGACATCTTCCCTCATCCTCCATTGGGTCTGTGGACATTTTATTAAAGCAGCATGATTAGTAGCTAACTATAAAAGTAATACAGTAGGACTTCAGTTATCCGAACACGTTGGGACTGAGTGTCGTTTGGATAACTGAAATGTTCAGATAACTGAATACAATAGAAACATTTTTCTAAAACACTAATGAAGGGGTGTGGTTAAGCAATTATTTGTGTCTGCACATGCTACTATTAGATCTTAGGTCAGTTAATTGAAGTGTTCAGATAAGTGAAGTTTGGATAACTGGAGTTTTACTGTATTGTATAAAAAACTATTTTAGCACTTTCTATTACTACAGCAGAACTGAACAGACAGTGTGGCCTAAAATATTATATACAATAATATACATTAGATTGGAACTTTCTCACCTAAAGGGGTATGAAAAAAAGCAAAGGAAAAAAGTGAAAAAATCTTGGTTGTCGCCGGGAATCGAACCCACGGCAGCACTGGCTTTAGCCACCAGTGCTCTAACCACTGAGCTATGACAACCCTCGACTTCCAATCTAGTTTGTATGAAGGGTCAGAACTTGATAATTGTAATAATATATGTACATATAATATGCAGAATATGAAAACTTATAGTATTATGTACAAAATCAATTAAAGTATCTTTATTAATTTTCTAATTACCTGCTCCATATTTTATAAGAAGATTTACTAGTTCCACATTATTTCCCCCGCAGGCATAATGCAGAGGTGTCCACAGCCATTTGCTGGTTCGACCATCCACGAATGTGTGTTGGTAAGGTTTTGTCACTAATATTTCAGCCTTCTTTGATTCCTTTTTATTAGTTCTGTAATCATAAACAAAAAATATTCATTTTTAGTGAACAACTGTAATAATAGTATGAATTAATTATCAGCCAAACTGTCTAGAGAGAAGCTTCAAATTATAAGATACTTCCTCTGAAAAGAAAAACTAATGTAAAGAATTTCAGTATCACAGAATGTTTTACTAGTGATGTGCTTGAGCACAAATGGCGAGCGAGCCTAAAGATTATACTATTTTTATATGAATGATTTTGACTTCTAACACTGAAGCTACAGAAAATAAGGTCGAGTTTTTAAATTACGCATACACTGTAAAGGGATTTCAGTACCATAGTAACAACTCGCTGCAATTGTTTGAATTGAAGGAAAACAACAACAACAAAACAATACACGCTATTTAAACGTTTTCTTTGTGATATTCTTTAGCTAAATAGTGGCTGTAAAGTACAATGCTTTGACACAACTGGACATACACCTATACAAAACTTACCTTCGCGGTTAGTCTAGTGGACAATGCATTTTCAAGTAAATACTGTTGCGTATGGCTTATAACCATACCAAAGAGCGCATTGACTTACCACCGCCACTAACTCGAATAGAAATGGAAGTCCCGTAAGTTTTCACGTTTTAACTGCACCCGTAAAAGAATTCAAAACGGTAAACAATTCAATTTCTAGGGTGATACGGGTACTGATCGATTGGGACGGGGTCGACCACCAAACTAACACAAAAATGCGAGGGTCAAAGTACAAAAATGCCTTACGTACGTCCAAACCTATATATAAACAAACAAACATCCCCGATTTTCAATTGTGTTACCCCTGTAAGTGTCTCGCTTGCTACGCTCGCTCGCCAATTATCATTAGTAGTACTGGGGCTTTCTAATCTCATACTCTTAATAATTCTGTTTATAGCCTGAGTTATTAGCTGATATTTTTTTCAGTTACCACGAATTAGGACATTGTTCTGCTGTGCATTGTGTAAATAGCATTGGGGACTACTAGCAATTATTAATTACTTTTGAATAGCGTAGAATTAAATTTAACTGATTATTGTAAGAGTATGTCTTAAGTCTCGCAAGTCAGACCCTTTACCGAATTGCTCCCCTCGGAAGGGTCTGGTCAATTTCCTACCCCAATTTCGTTCCCTTGGAATGTTGTGTCTGCGGTTTCACTGATAACATTTGCGCGCACTAATTATAAGCCTGACCGCCCGCTCCCACCGTACGCATCAGCAAGATTTTTGAAAGGTGTTGTATGATATGGCTTCTTCCGGCTCTACTACTGTAGGTCTTTCCGTCTTTCCGTAGCAAAAGCTGCTCATTCCCTTGGGCACACCTTGAAACCTGAACATAAAGCCTTCATAGTGCAGTATGCTAGTGGAAATGATGTGATTGTATCCTTACCAACTGGATACGCACTGATTTTTGATTTGCTGAGTGGTGTAAAGCGTAAATCTATAGTAATGGTTGTATCTCCCTTGCTAACTTTGATAAAAGATCAAGTTAGATCAATAACGGAAAAGGGTCGCACACATTTAAATGAAATACGCAGCTTAATATCAGAGACAGGCTACAGCAACTAAGAAAAGAAATTTCATAATAAAAAGCTTGAGCATGCAGTCACCTGGAATAGTACACATTCCACCCACCAAACCTAATATTATATACGAAGTGTTAGAAACGCCTTGAATTGTTAGCAGCTATTTTAAAGGAATTGTTCAGAGTCTAAAAACTGAACGAATCAATTGTGGCAGAAAAATGGTGTTTTGTAAATCATATAGAGATGTAATTACTATATATCAATATTTCAAATGTGAGTTAAAAGAATATTTTACCGAACCTCCGGATCCTAATTAATAGAGTGGTCGATGTATATACACATTGCACGCATGAAACAGTTAAGAGCAAATCATTACACAGTTTATGAAGGAGTCTCCATTACGTATTGTTATTGCCACAATTGCCTTTGGAATGGGCATTGACTGCCCCGATATTCGACATGTTGTACACTGGGGTATTCCAGCAGATGCCGAAATGTATATACAAGAGAGTGGCAGGGGAGGCAGGGATGGACTTTTGTCATGTGCTTCAATTTTGTGCAATGCTTCAGACTCTGACAAGCGCTATACTACAGAGCACATGATAAAATATTGCTCCAAGATATCTGCTGTTTGTAGACGCAAACTTCTTTTTGAAGATTTTGATGGTTGCAGTTTTGATTCAGAACGATGCAAATGCTGTGACAATTTGATGTAAATCACTAAGTTCCAATTTTCTGTTGTGTTGTTGGCATTGTTCTCAGCTAGTGCTTGTTTGCAATTTTACATCAATGCATTACATATAAGGCCATCCAAAACTTGCCTTGCCATCACAAGGAGAGCTAGCTACTGTTATTCTTTAAAGTAGCTTGGTTTGTGTAGTTTGCTTGAGAATGTTTCGTGGCTCGACAGAACAAACAAACAAATTCTCTTCCCACTACACACGGTATACGTATTCCTATCTTCCATCTCTTCCTTACCATCTCACCAGAATGAAGTAAAAGTGTATCAGCATCAGCGCGTACACTCTCTGCACGCTGCGTCAAAAATGAAATACTCTCGAAATAATCTACACACACACTTTTACTGCAAAACCATGCCCTTCCCATAAGCTATACACGTTTTATACGTTCCTCCACAATCTGGAGGAATGGAACGAAATTGGGGTAGGAAATTGACCAGACCTTTCCGAGCGGAGAGATTAGGTAAAGGGTCTGGCTTGCGAGACTAATATAAAATGTGCAGATAAAGCTGCGATATACACGCTAACTGCTGCATTTTTATTTCCCTCCTTTGATCAATGCAGAAACAATAAAAAACATGGGATAAAAGGATCGAATAACAAGAATTTATTTTAAGTAAACAGCTTGGACAGGATAATGTTACATGGGATTAAATATAGAATGTGGAGGTGTCACCACACCCTGGTTGCAATGGCAAGGTTAATTAAACACAAAGAATTTTACTGCACAAGCCTTATCAAGCAAAGATATATAGAAACGAATAACTTGTATTGGTTATCCGGACTATGTATAGCCAATAGGTGAACAGCATTGACTTTCCATTGTACTGTGTATTTGCTCTAATAAGGAATAATTTATTCCCGTATCTATGATTGTCAGTATAATAATTTGCACACTAAACTTACAGATAGGATAACAAGGCTGATAAAGTTCTGTGATTTCCGGTATAGCAGGGACAGTGTACAATAGTGAATGATCCAGATGTTTGCTTCTCTGAAAATGCCGTGGTGGCCATTGGATCTAGATTCGAATATAGCAGGTATATATAAATATCAATTCCTAACAGTTAGCTATGGCATACCAGCTCCATTGTCTAAAAGATACTTCACTATGGCAGCATTTCCAAATATCATAGCATAATGGAGAATTGTGTGACCTTCTCTTGCAATGGGACGGTATCGATAGCTATATACTGGAATGGAGTCATTGGATTTCAATTCTGCTTCATATGCACTAAGGCTGCTTTCATCTGTCAGAGATGGCTCCAATTTATCTTTTTCTCTTCTATCTTGAGCAGCTAGAACTTCTTTTAAATGACTTTTTTCTATTTTTTCAGCCTCAGCAATGAACTCATCCCATCTCTCATTTTCCAGGAGCTACATTAATAAAAATAATAGCTAAATTTCAATTCTGTAAATATAGCCAAAGGTTGATGATAAGAAAAGACTTGTACCTCATCCAGCCGTTCAAATACGGGATCATTCCCTACTAAAGTATCCATTTTTTGTCTAAAAATGAAAAATCAATATCTTCATCGAATTACACCTCCGTATCCTTCTGTTGAGTGTATTAGATGACCAAGATTCAGATTGTGAAGAAATCAGGTCTCCCGTAGTGGAACCGTAAGCGCGTCTCGTTTGCCCCGTGCACGTAGCGGTTGAAGTAATTCACCGCGAAACTTACGGTCGCACAGAATTCTCGGCCTGTGTTTTGGGAGTGATCATTTTTGTGCTAAACCAGCTACTACGTAATCTCAGCACTATAATTTGACAGTTGATTCTGTGGGAATATATAGGAGACTACTAAGAAGTACTGAAACCATCGTAGCTAGCTAGACCATTTGCACTTGGAGCTAGTCTCGTCGGCCAGACCCTTTACCTAATCGCTCCGCTTCCGAGCGGAGCGATTAGGTGGATATAGCCCGCGAGACCAACTTGGAGCTTGGTCGTGCCCTTCGCATATCACGAATATCATGGTGGTGTTGGTATGTATCTGACTGCTATTATTCTGTAAGTTCAATAAAAATAAAAGAGAAGCAAAAAAAAAAACATCAACAGTTATGAATAGGGACACTGAGATACTTCCTGGGATGTATGAGAGCATCATAGCTTGAGGTGTTGCTAGTACCACTGAACATATCTATAGCAGCCGAAACGTTTGATTAATAAAACATTTATGATTTTAGTGGTTTGAACTTTAATAATCAAGTTTGCCGATTACTGTTGTCAAAACTTCATTTTAGAGCTTAGCAATAACAGTAATAGGCCACAAATTACTCAAAATAATTAAATAGATCAATGAAACTAAAGCAACTGTAGAGTTCATTGCAGCTATATAATTATGCGTTTAATCAATATGAAATGAATTTTTTTATTGCTGTATTTGAGTCTTTTCACTATTGTTGATAATGAAAGTACAGCGCATGTAGGATTGAGCTGTGTGGTGAATATGTGTTGGAAAGTAGTGCTGTTGTACTTACTTCTTACTTCTTAATGTTTCTTGAAAAGTAATAGTTTTTACCTGTCCATAGCACATTTGAAGCAGTCAGTCGTTGCTCCCACATTGTTCTTTTATACAGGGCTTCCAGTGAGTCATGTCCAGTTATTTCAATATGTTTTTGTGACACTCCAGCTTGGAACAACTCTGAAGCCCCAGTAGCTCTCAATGAGTGATTTGTTTTTGTGCCCTAAATGCCAGCTTCACTATACACATGGTTTTTAATAGGGAGCATATTTTGCCAATAGGTACTGGTGTGAACCACTTTACTAAATACGGTTTAACATAATAAAACAATATGAGGCATTAGCAAATTGTTATGAACACATCTTGGTAAACTCAATCAATACAAATTATCACAAACATGATAAAATGACATTGCTAGTGAAAACACAACTCTCTATATCTATGAACAATATCTATCTATAAAACACTAATGACACATAGTCAACACAACTATAAAAGAATATCATAGCTACAGTTTGGTAACTATTCTGTGTGAGTTACTGTTCCTCTAACACTCTTCATAAGATAAACTTGGTTGTTCTGTAATTTCAGAAGTGCGAGGTCATGAGTTTCCTGTGAGAATATACAATTAAGAGATAAGAATACTTAAACAGCACAGTCTATGTAAAATTAATGATGCCCATTCTTTACATTCATTTTTCTTATCTGCACGGCATTAATGCAACTAATTAAAAAAATTGATGTAGTATACACTGATAAGTTACTGCAAATGTAGCTTAGTGTAGCCATACAAAAGATAAATTTTTGATTTCCATCTAGTTGAAGTAAAACAAAACCAAACTGCAGCAATAAAATTAAAAGATAAAATTCTGTACCTTATACAAATAAATCAATATAACAATTCTTTGCACAGTTTTGAAATAGTGGATTAAATGGTGGGTCAACTGATGTTGAAGAGGACTTCAGTAAGAAGTTGAAATGTCGGGTAAGTTTTAATTAACATAATAAATTGTCTGTTAGAACAAGAAAATGTGCAATTATCATAATTATTTCAGCTGAGAATGACTGAATCATTATCAGCATTGGCTAAAACTTACACATAATAATTATTGATGTTATTCCAAGTATTTACCTTGCTGATAACAATTAATAGCGCTACCTGAAAGTGTTCATTGACAACCATACAAAAATAATAAATTATTGTAGATAGTTAGTTACTGTCTTGTAAATTTTTTGTTAACTCTAGTTATTATCAAGACAGTTTACGAATTTTGTTATGGTTGTCTATGGACTCTTTCAGGCTGTGAACTGCATGATAAATACTCACTTTCAATTCTCGTAGCTTGCTCTGGTTACTAATAGTTACTTCTCTTATAGTTTGGATTTTTTCAGAATCAGTTCCTGTAAACTTTTTTGAATTATATTTCGCACGAATTTCTTTCTCATCATCGTTTCTTTTCTAGGAAAAATATACATACAATAATTGTATTTATATTAGATAGAGTCCAATACACAATAAATACATGTAAGCTACATCTTGATGAGGTGCTAATATTAATCATTATTGAAATTGACCCTTACTGGTCACTTAATATCTATGTAGCTATAGCTAGAACAATTTAATATTAAATTATTTAGCAAAATAATATTATTTACCTTTAGTTTCTTTCTATTAAAAACTATATTTATTTTGACATAATTGATACTATATTAATGCAAAACTACCTTCTCATAAGGCTCAATTTCTTTTTTTTCCTGTTTGGTGAATTTGTATACTGGAGCTTTCCTCTTTCTGCGTTGAAATGCAGTAACTGATTGAGCCTACAGTATCACACAAAAAATAAATAAAACATGTACTGTATCACAATTTCTTTCTCTGCCTTCTTTTACTCATTATAGTAAATCAGTGGCTGAGAACTTGTGCTTTAAGCAAGTGTTCTTTGGTTCAATTCCTGATGACAGCCTAACATTTTATATTCCATATTGTCTAAAGAAAGGCTCAGAAAGAGAGAGAATACATCTAATCAGTAACAGAAGGCAGAGAGAGAAATTTTGAAGTGATATATAAAATAGAAAAAATTCTCAAATACAAAAAAAATCTTTAAAAAAGTGTGAACTTCCTTTGATCTTTTGACAGCAAGACTGTAGCAGCATAGCAGCATCCCTAAATAGTATGACTACAGTATGGGGAGTGTTAGGTAGCTGGCTGGTTGTCATAGCTCAGTGGCAGAGTGAATGTGCATTAACCAAGTGGTGAAAACCGTGAAAGATAAGAGAATACATCTATTATATAAAACTATTAATTATTTTCTTTAATAAGTGTAAATAAAATCCAAATTTAGTTATTCATTTGCTATTAGGCATTATAGATAAACATTAAACCTGAGAATATTCACAAATTTCATCACTTACAAAATTTTCTCATCCAGCTTAATTTAAAATGGGAAATACTTGATATTTATAATCACGTTTAATTACTCTTACCTGTTTAAATACTTTAATGTGTTGAAGTGTATGAAAATTTTCATACATTTTTTGTTGTAATTTATTAATTTAATAAAATGACAACACCATTACTAAATTTATATATAATTTTGTATAGCTCAAAGACACTGAGAATTATTCACTTACCAATAATTCTAGTTTTTTGATATAGGCATTATTATGAATCTCTGTAGTATCTCCTACTGCCAGAGCAATCTAAATACATCAATTGTGATTAGCAATTATTTTAGTCCACTTTACTCTAGGAATTGCAACAATTATACTTGTGGTATCATATAAATTTGCAGTATATAAATCCTAATTAATGTGATGTTATTGTAATAGATTTCTTGTACTGCATGATTTGTTGATGATTTTAAATTTAAATTAAATGTACTTCTGCCCCAGTTAGTATTCTTATATTGTAGCTAATTTGACAGTTTTCCACTATAAATGTTGGGAATATTCTGTAATAATAAACTGTAAAGGTGTAAATCTTAATTGATTTAGAAGCTATTAAAACACTGTCATTTTTTCTTTCTTTTTTTTACTTTTTGATGATTCAAATTCAAAGTGCATGCAGAGGCTCCATGTAATAAACATAGCCTTTACAGATCATAATTTTACAACAAATGACAAGTTATAATTCGACCCTCATTAAAAATAATTATACAACACAATGTTATATCAGAATTTTATACACCATCCAAAATTATAAAGATTGATAAATATTAGAAAATAGCCTAGCTTACCAGCATATTGGAAAGTACAATTGGAATGAGGACCAAGAATATTATCCACAAGAAGTAAGCCATACTGCGATCATAGAGGTTGCGACTCGCAGTTTCATTAACAGAAAAAGAAAAACCAAATGTATCTTGAAAGTCTAAATCACCAGTTACCATGGTTATTAACTTAACTACACTTCCACCGAATGTAAAAAATGGAGAATTCTGAAAGTGAAAGAGATATATTATTATTACAAAACATAAAGCAATCTGATTAACTTGCCAATTCCAATGGATTGTAGAAAAGCATGCGTAACACTAAAGTTGAAGCCAAAATTAATACAAATCCAAACATTGCCAAGCTCAGAAAAGTTTCCAAAATGCTAATAAATATTAACGAGTATTCACCCAGTGATGGAAATTTAGACACAAGAATAATGAAATATGTCCATCCAAAGATAACAGCAAATATACCAATCCTCCAAAAATGTTTATTAAAAGCAGTATTAGTAGCTGTATGATAAATAGATGCTCCCCAAAAAATGGAAATGAAAAAAAATTCCATCAATTGAAGTATCAATGCTCTATTATTTTCAAGAAATCCTTTAATGTATTTAATCTTGAATTTTTCCAAACATTCAGTTTTGCAGCATTTATATATGTCCTTTCTACTGCATTTGAAGTATAATTTCGGCCATTTGAATTTTTGTTGATATAGCAAGTATACAACAAATGAAGATAGTGCTTGTACTACCCAGAATATAATACTGAATGCCAAATAGATATATATAGCAATGTCACCTGTATAAAGCATATTATACTTGTACATTATTTTCATCACAAAACACTATTGTATTCTTACATCTATTGTTTGATGATGACATCCCTTCATCAGTAAAATCTAAGTATGTTAAGTTTAAAATTAAGTTAAAGCTGAAATTAATTTTTATACATTATTATTGAATAAAGTATTTTAAAATTAGAGTATTTGGGAGTTTCTTACATATCCGTTATTCAATTAAAAAAATACTTGAATTATATAAACATATTTCAAGATATTAAACTTCTGTCATTTCAATTTCTGGTAACAACAGCAACTGTTAAAATAAAAAATGGCAGCTAAAAATCAGGTGTAAAGAAAGTGCAATACACCATGTATTTTCCAACGTGTGTTGACCATAATGTCCTATCCATTTTGTGTAAACTTATTTTATTTGTTTGAATGTGATGTGCTCCAGCACAAATGGTGAGTGAGCCATTGTGGTAGTTTATGCAGTATCTATTTAGCCATTCTGTCTATCTAAGTGATCAGTAGTTCCTGACAACAACTACCCCAGGTAAAGATAGCTAAACTAAAGAATTCTGATTAGTGGAGTATGGGACGGAGTCTACAATCAAGCGAACACAAAAACGCGAGGGCCATAGAACAATAACGGCATCCAGTCATCCAAACATAAATATAGACAAATATTTCTGACGTTAGATTGTATTAATCCTTATAGTCTCATTCACTTCGCTCACTTGCCAAGTACTATTGTAGTAACTAACAATAGAATAAGACTAAAAAGCTGTGTAAAGAAATAATTAGCTGTAGTAGCTGTAAAAACCTATCATTTTACATACACTTTTCACTAAAATCACATAATGCTAAAATTAATTGGTTAATGGCAACATACTTGTACTTTTAGGAATAAAGGAACTGAATGATGCCTAAAATAGGTGAGCAGGACCTAGAACATTACACTGTTCTTGCATAATATAGATCTAAAATCAACTGATATAATCTATAACGTTTATAATTATTAAAAGTTCTTGTGCACAATGACTCACTCGTCATCTGTGCTGAAGCATACCACTATTAGTTGAACCATTAGTTTGAGGGAGTATCAGTGATGGCTTTCAGGAGATGGTGGTTATTTGGTGATAATTCTGAGTGTTGCCTTGGTTTAACTATTGAGTGAGCATGCTGAGCAATAGAGGGAGTCACTATCAAGGGAATGCAATTAAAAATTGGGGATATTTATTCATATGTGTGGACATACCCATGTCAAATTGTACTTTGGTCCTCACATTTTGATGTTCACTTGGAAATTGCTCCACTTTATATCCTACAAAACTGAATCCTTTGCTTTATTAAGGTTTGCCATTAACATTCAAGGATATTATTGTTTACCCCTGTAAATTAGGTTGCCACTGAAGATATTTTAACTTTCCAGAGTTTTTTTTCAAATTAGTGTCGGTGGTATGTTATCATGCTTGCTTAATGTGCTGGATGTTATGTATTGCTCAAACTTGAAAATTCATTGTTCAATAGTCAAGTCATGAAGAGAATGAGAAAAAAAAACGAAAAATAATTTACTTTCTTACCTCAATTTTCCCAAGTAGTGATAGTTTCTGTACTACCAAAGCCATCGTGACTATCTAAATTACCAGTATCTCCTGTCCAATATCACGAGTCTTACTAAAACATGGCTGAATTTTTTAAATCGTGTATAGTAAAGGGTTTCAATGCCGCCACAGTAACCACTTGCCACAACTTTTATGGAGAAAAATAGCATTTCAAAGAAATTTTTACACAGTTTTGAGCCTAACCCTAAAGACTGCTGTAGCTGATAACAACAGTGAAACTGACAGGATTAAATTTGTAAGACTTTACTTCATCCCCACAGCTTTCAGATTATATCCAATTCAGAGCAGTTAATTGGATAATATGGGAAACACTCACTAACAAAATGATACTGTTTAGTGGAGAGTGGAACAGGATTGACTACTAAGCAAACACAAAAATATTATGATCGCCAAAGTACTAAGAAGACTTACGTATATCCAATCATTCAGCGAGCGAGCTAAGCGAGCGAAGCTGACTATCAGTCGTGTTCAATTGAGATTTCAGATATATATATATATATATATGTAGGTATGTATGCGTACGTCAAAAAATTTCGCCCGCGCTTCTAATTACGTAAGTTAGGTAAAGCGTTCACAGTTCCAGTATTTTTCAATTAACGAGCACGGAGAATCCTGCTGCACTGCCTTACCAACTTTGTTTCAACCAAAAAGTTTATAGCTACTCTCTTCTTGGCGAAAGACTGAATGGCAAATTGCCAAGCTGCGCTTCTTTGCCACTGCTTTCGAAGTTTATTCAGGTAATTCTGTTATTGTTAACTCTTCATGCCTAATCATTGCTATTATTTAGTGTTTTCCTTCACAAATCATCTTTACCTATACTCATATATTTACTCGCTCGCCATGCATTTGCGCTATTCGAGCGCACCACTAGTATAACTATCGGTGTGTGTTTGTGCAAATTGTGAATAAGCTTGTAGTTTTAGATAAAAAATAATAAACTAGTGGTGTGCTTGAGCACAAATAGCGAGCGAGCCTTAAACTACACTATTGTTAACGGTTGATTTTAACTACTACTACTCAAGCTACTAAAATAAAGTCGAGTTTTTAAATTACGTTTATGCGGTAAAGGGGTTCAATGCCATAGTAACCGCTCCCTGCAACTGTTTGAATTGAAAAAGAAGAAACAAAATCAAGTCACGTTATTTAAACTTTTCTTTGTGATATTCTTAATAGTAGTTGTAATGTACAATACTTTCACACAACTGAACATACCTACGCAAGACTTACCTTCGTGGTTCGTCTAGTGGACAATGAATTTTCAAGTAAATACTGTTACGTAGGGCTTATAGCTAACTGTGACGTAGCGTATTAACTTACCACCGCCACTAACTCGAATAGAAATGGAACTCCCATAATTTTTTGAGTTTTAACTGCACCCGCAAAATAATTCAAAGCGGTAAACAATTCAATTTCTAAGGTGATATGGGTAATGATTACTAAACGGGAGAATTCTGTTTAGTGAAGTTTGGGACAGGGTCGAACACGGAGCGAACACAAAAATACGTGAGGGTCAAAGTACTAAATGACATACGTATGTCCACACACATATAAACAAACAAACATCCCCGATTTTCAATTGTGTTACCCCTGAGAGTGTCTTGCTCGCTCCGCTCGCTCACCAATTAAGCTTAAAATGGACTAAAGAAGTTACAAGTAAATCCATATTAGCTAACCACAATATTACTCTTGTGGAGAACCACCCCACATGAACATAATAACTCTAGCTAGCTGTGTTTTATATCATCATTATTTTATTTTAGTTACCTTGCGTATTTATTTGATTGAACAGTTAAATAACGTCATTCACAATTCATATTTAAGCACTGTATCATTATTCTCAGTTAAGTTCTGTCTTAGCAACCAATATTATAACAACTTAAAAGTTAGACTGCTGTTAGCTAACTTGATAGACAGAAATCGAGTCGAGAAGGAGTAAAAGGATTGTAATTCCCTACATTTGGTGGCAGCGGTGGTTCAGGTTGAAGGCAAAGTAAGACCTAGAGAACCCGAACTACTCTGGAGAAGAAAAATACAGCCAAACTGGAGAACGAGTGCTGGGAGATTAGCAAACAGCGTCGGAATGTTCCAGTGAGACAAGCGATACTGGACGTCTGGAAATTGGATGGTCCAGTGCCAGAGATAACAACCGAAACAACAAACAAAGGTCCAGTGGAGTGGACAGAATCGTTTCATTTTTCGCGAAACCTCAGACAAAGGGAGTCCAATGTGATGGAGGATCAGTCGCCTGCAGTGACAGAGGTAATTGATAGTAATCAATCTGAGATGGCTAGTTAAAGCCACATAGTGACATGATTACTATGTTTCAGTGTATGATGCGAGAACAAAGATGTCGAGACGAGGGAAGAAAGAGGATTGACGAAAAATGGGATCAACAAAGACGAGAAGATGAAGAAAGGAAACAAGAAATGCTCACTGATAGCGCCTGCAGGGCTTCTAGAAGTCGTAGGTCAGGGTTTGTAAATCCCAGAACTATTCCTAAAATGCTTGTCGCTGCAAGCGCTGTCTATAAGATTTTTAACCTTCCGTAGTGGATACCAGCACCCACCCTTGTCAGGTTAATGGTTTATAGATTGTTCAATATAGTACCAAGTGATTGATAGACAGAAAATGACTAACTGAACAGAAAAGAGAAAAAACTGAAAACAATATAATGAATCAGACAGACAGGAAGTACAGTCCAATGCACACAAAACACTACGGAACAAACAAGCACCAATTAACAAGTTCTTGTAAAAAGAGTGCTAAATCAGGGGTTGCCTGACCTCTGCAACTCCTGCCTTCACATGCTGTCAGGGTCGCCAACACTCACCAAGCAGTTTGAACAACAAATGACGCTCATTTTTCAACATCGGTAGGTCAGTGACAAGACAAAGATCACCCAATAAGCAGCTTGCATGCTGGGCCCTCTTCCTTCAAGATTTTACCTTTGAAGTTCACTTTAGGCTAGGGACTAGAAACGGAAATGCCAATGGCTTGTCTCGTCAATCTTGGGAACATGATAAGTGCATGTCGAGGACGGCATCAAGTCTGGAGGAGGGAAATGTGGAGAACCACTCCACATGAACATAATCATTCTAGCTACCTATGTTTTAAATCATCATTATTATTGTATTTTAGTTTGCACACTGTGAGTTGAGTACTTCTGCTGCAGGGTACGATGTTCGTCAAGCCAGTTCGTCCTCGCTCCATCACTTGTGTATTTATTTGATTGGACAGTTAAATAACTGCGTCATTATTCACAAATTCATATTTAAGCAGTGTATCATTATTCTCATTTTAGTTCTGTCTTAGAAACCAATATTATAACAACTTAAAGTCAGACTGCTGTTAGCTAACTTGATTGATAGAACTCGAGTCGAGAAGAAGTAAACGGATTATAATTCCCTACAACTCTTTAACCTTATTTTTTGAATTAATGGTTGCTTCTGCAGTACATTCAACTCTTGAAACAGGCTCTGTTTTCTAGAAGTATGAGTATACAGCCGTAAGTTAGCTGATGAATGACTGTGCAAATGTCTGGTAGCTTTCGACTAAAAGCACCCTGCTACTATGAAATGGCTGAATTTTTACAGTAAGTCTGGTAAACAGTCTTTAATACAATGGTTTCCTTTAACTGCATGTTTTATGGCTTGAAAATAAAGTATTTTTACTTTACTACACAGGTTTGAGCCTAACTCTAACATAAGACTTATTAACCCTCAGCGGGCATGCGCGAGAGGGTTATAGTAGTCATCCTGTCTGTCTGTCTGTCTGTCTGTCTGCCTGTCTGTTACACTTTGATTTTGTGATTACTGACAATTAACTGTTCATTTAGGTATAAACTTACTCATAATGACGATTTAAGACCTTTTATGTGCTACGTTGTTTTTATTTCGGGCTGATTCTTGAGAAATCGCAAAGCTTCAGCTCCACATAAGTACCAGCTTTTGTGGGTAACGCCCCCTAGCATCACATCATAATCACATGAGCAAATAATTTCTTGTAGCCAGCGATGTAGTTTGCTTTATGCTCAGAGAAGTTAACGTAGTTGAAAGTAGTGAAGTTTCGCATTGAAAATGTATAAAATTCTTCAACAAGCAATTTTTTGAAAAATGAAGCGAGCAGTGCTTGAGAAATTAATAAATAACTTTGTATGGCCTTACTCCTGATAGTGTGTAGCTTGCTTCACTCTCTCACTGTAAACATAATGTTACAATTGACTATATTATAGCAAATTGTTTTAGGGACATAGACTTCAATTTCAAATTAAAATTAAGGCAGTCATGAATTGTTACACATTTTATACTGACTACTGAAATATTCTTGATGCACATATAAATTAGATATACTTACTGGATTGTTCCTCTGTGATGGGATGTGGAATAACTTGAGTTAGAGCAGAAAAGAATCCCAGAAACAGCATATAAAAAAGGACTTGGATGAAGTACACCCAGCGTCCAAATGTGTTCCATTCAATTTTCAGGTAAGCATTAACTAATGGATGTTGTAGCAGAGTGTTTCTCTTTGACTCAACCTGTGATGTTTTATACACTTGTATCAAGACATTAATATATACACAGCATTGTTAATATTCATAGAGCACATAAATATACAATCTAGTAAGATGCTTGTGTGTCCGTGATGATGATGACAAGTGTGTGTATTTATGTACAATTCATGAGCTGATCAGAATTGGTAAAGCATCGTCATTACCTGAATGGGAACAACTTTTTTGACAAAAGAAAATATGAGAAAAAAAAGTGACCTGATCATGATTTGAACCTGCAATCAGCATGAGAACGCAAACCATACAACTGTCAGGACTTAACAGCTTAAGTGAGCTTGAAGTGACTCATTAACCTATTGTACCCTATATCTGAACACTGGGGTCACTGAACTGAGCTGGAAAGAGTCTTCATCTACAGTAGCTAACTGTAATGGGTATAAGAGAGGCAGCAGCTAACCATAATGGGTATGAGAGAGGCAGTATCTAACCGTAAGAGGTATAAGAGTGGCAGTAGCTAACCATAATGGGTACAAGAGAGGCAGTAGCTAACCATAATGGGTATAAGAGGGGCAGTAGTGATCCATAATGGGTATAAGAGAGGCAGTAGTTAACCATAATGGGTATAAGAGAGGCAGAGAAGTAGGAGAATGCAAGTCTCAATACAAACAGAAATAGGTGAGAAAGAGCTGTCTGATGTAACTACTTCAATGAAGAAGTGAAGGAAAATACACAGAAAGGATAGATACTGGGGAGCAGGAGAGGTAGATAGAGGAGAAGGAGGGAATTCATGAGTTTAAAAGAGAATAAGAAAATCAACAGGGATGGGATGGCTGAGGAAGAAAGAGAATAAGAGAGGGAAACCATGGATAAAACTACCTTATGCCACAGTACTTCTAATTTGTACAAGTTAGTACATCAGGTGCCATTGTGTGGTGGGGTACTTGCTAGTGTATACTTAATTGTGTGTTTCTGATTGTATTACTTACCATGATGTCAAGTGGATGTTGTATATTTTCTTGAAGGGAAGAATCACTACAACACATTGGAAGGGAGTATTACACTCTATCCACCAAAACTATTAGACTGGCTCTTATCCTTCCTTAAATTGGTGGGTGGGGAGGAAGGAGAGGGTTTGGTAGGTCTAGTATCAATGACTTGTGCAAATGACATCACAGGTGTATTATGTCACCATTAACGCGTAGGCTAAAATCAATCGTGAGTAAAACATTTCATTGCGAATAACAAAGATTGTCAACAAATTTTTTTTTATATTCGGCGAGCGAGCATAGCGAGCGAGACAGTATTAGGGGTGGATAATGCAAAATCCGGTATATGTTATTGGCGAGCGAGCGAAGCGAGCTAGACACTATCAGGGGTAACTCAATCGAGATTTCGCTATATTTATTGGCGAGCGAGACACTATCAGGGGTAACACAATCGAGATTTCGCTATATTTATTTATCTGTTTATGGGGTACGTGAGACCTCTGTTTTAGCCCGCGCTTCTAATTACGTAAGTTAGGTAAAGCGTTCACAGTTCCAGTATTTTTCAATTAACGAGCGCGGAGAATCCTGCTGCACTGCCTTACGCAACTCTGTTTCAACCAAAACGTTTATAGCTACTCTCTTCTTGAAACAAATTTTGAAGTCTTTGTCAAGCTGCGCTTCTTTGCCACTTTCTAAGTTTATTCAGGTAATTCTGTTATTGTTAACTCAGCTAAGAGCTTGTTGTCAACAGTGACTGGTAAATTCAAATAGTCAGAAGACTCAAATTTGGTACTATGGAAGTTACTACTGCTCAAGAAAATGAGGTAAGAAAGTAATTTTGTATTTGTGTGCTAAAATTGATTGTCTTTTGTTTATGTAGCTGAGAGCTTGTTGTCAAGAATTCGAGGTAATTCAGATGGTCAAAGTAACTTCAATTTGATATTACAGAAGTTATCAATACTCAAGAATGAGGTAAGTAGTAATTCCATATTTGTTGGCTAAAATTACAAATAATAACTCTGGTTTATTTTTTATCGTAGCTGAGAGCTTGTTCAAGAGTCACTGGTGATTGTGATTATCAGAATGGTTGATGTTTGATACTACAAAAGTTACCATTAATCAGGTAAGAGAGTGATTTTGTATTTGTTTGCTGAAATAAAAAATGTCATAACTGCTATTATAGTGTTTGCATGAAGTAAGCTAAAAATAGTAACATTTTATATTACCTAACTATCAAGCTCGCTCGCCATTTGTGCTCAAGCACATCACTAGTTTATTATCTGTTTATGGGGTAGTGAGACCTCTGTTTTCTCCCGCGCTTCTAATTACGTAAGTTAGGTAAAGCGTTCACAGTTCCAGTATTTTTCAATTAACGAGCGCGGAGAATCCTGCTGCACTGCCTTACGCAACTCTGTTTCAACCAAAACGTTTATTACAGCTACTCTCTTCTTGAAACAATTGTGAAGTCTTTGTCAAGCTGTGCTTCTTTGCCACTGCTTTCTAAGTTTATTCAGGTAATTCTGCTATTGTTAACTCAGCTAAGAGCTTGGTGTCAACAGTGGACTGGTAAATTCAAATAGTCAGAATGACTCAAATTTGGTACTACGGAAGTTACTACTGCTCAAGCAAATGAGGTAAGAAAGTAATTTTGTATTTGTGTGCTAAAATTGATTGTCTTTTGTTTATGTAGCTGAGAGCTTGTTGTCAAGAATTCGAGGTAATTCAGATGGTCAAAGTAACTTCAATTTGATACTACAGAAGTTATCAATACTCAAGAATGAGGTAAGTAGTAATTCCATATTTGTTGGCTAAAATTACAAATAATAACACTGGTTTATTTTTTATCGTAGCTGAGAGCTTGTTCAAGAGTTACTGGTAATTGAGGTTATCAGAATGGTTGCTGTTTGATACTACAAAAGTTACCATTAATCAGGTAAGAGAGTGATTTTGTATTTGTTTGCTGAAATCAAATGTCATAACTGCTATTATAGTGTTTGCATGAAGTAAGCTAAAAATAGTAACATTTTATGTTACCTAACTATCAGGCTCGCTCGCCATTTGTGCTCAAGCACACCACTAGTATATATGTATGTATGTATGGATGGTACGTATGCTCTTTAAACGCGCGCGCGGGGAACTTTTTTCTCCTAAAAGCACGGCTATTTAGGCTTGACTCCAGTTTATTCTGAAACTACAGCATTATGCAAACCTTACTTTATACTTAAGCTCCAAAGTATGAGAAAATTCCTGCTAAAACGCTTGTTTTCAAGAAACAAAAAGTTGATTCGACCGGTTACTATGGTATTGAAGACCCTTTTCCAGACTTAATTTCAAAACTTCGCCGTTTTATGGGGGGATACGGAGTGCCGGTATTTGGTTGTCACCGTTGGTAGTCAGAATACCGTAGTATTAATGCTAAGGAAGCTACTACTTCTCGAGGGAAGCTGAGATAAGTACGCAATTCCATATTTGTTAGCTAAATATGCAAAATTAACTCTGGCCTTTCTTTTTTGTAGCTAAGAGCTTGTCAACAGTGACTGGTAAATTCAAATAGTCAGATTTGCTCAAATTTGGTACTACAAAAGTTACCACTGCTCAAGAAAATGAGGTAAGAAAGTAATTTTGTATTTGTGTGCTAAAATTGATTGTCTTTTGTTTTTGTAGGTGAGAGCTTGTTGTCAAGAATTCAAGGTAATTCAGATGGTAAGTAACTTCAATTTGATACTGCAGAAGTTATCAATACTCAAGAATAATGTAAGTAGTAATTCCATATTTGTTGGCTAAAATTACAAATAATAACACTGGTTTATTTTTTATCGTAGCTGAGAGCTTGTTCAAGAGTTACTGGTGATTGAGATTATCAGAATGGTTGATGTTTGATATTACGAAAGTTACCATTAATCAGGTAAGAGAGTGATTTTGTATTTGTTTGCTGAATCAAATGTCATAACTGCTGTTATAGTGTTTGCATGAAGTAAGCTAAAAATAGTAACATTTTATGTTACTTAACTATCAGGCTCGCTCGCCATTTGTGCTCAAGCACACCAATATGTATGTATGTATGGATAATACGTATGCCCTTTAAACGCGCGCGCGAGGAACATTTTTCTCCAAAAAACACGGCATTTTAGGCTTGACCCCAGTTTATTCTGAAACTACAGCATTAAGCAAGCCTTACTTTATACTTAAGCTCCAAAGTGTGAGAAAATTCCTGCGAAAATGCTTGCTTTTCAAGACACAAAAAGTTGATTCGACCGGTTACTATGGCATTGAAGACCCTTTTCCAAACTTAATTTCAAAACTTCGCCGTTTTATGGGGGGATACGGAATGCCGGTTGTTGGTTGTCAAGAGCCGTTGGTAGTTAGAATACCGTAGTATTAATGCTAAGGAAGCTACTACTTCTCGAGGGAAGCTGAGGTAAGTACGTAATTCCATATTTGTTAGCTAAATATGCAAAATTAACTCTGGCCTTTCTTTTTTGTAGCTAAGAGCTTGTCAACAGTGACGGGTAAATTCAAATAGTCAGATTGGCTCAAATTTGGTACTACAAAAGTTACCACTGCTCAAGAAAATGAGGTAAGAAAGTAATTTGTATTTGTGTGCTAAAATTGATTGTCTTTTGTTTTTGTAGGTGAGAGCTTGTTGTCAAGAATTCAAGGTAATTCAGATGGTCAAAGTTACTTCAATTTGATACTACAGAAGTTATCAATACTCAAGAATGATGTAAGTAGTAATTCCATATTTGTTGGCTAAAATTACAAATAATAACACTGGTTTATTTTTTATCGTAGCTGAGAGCTTGTTCAAGAGTTACTTGATTGAGATTATCAGAATGGTTGATATTTTATACTACAAAAGTTACCAGGTAAGAGAGTGATTTTGTATTTGTTTGCTGAAATCAAATGTCATAACTGCTATTATAGTGTTTGCATGAAGTAAGCTAAAAATAGTAACATTTATGTAACCTAACTATCAGGCTCACTCGCCATTTGTGCTTAAGCACACCACTAGTTTGTATATAAGTTTGGACGTATGTATGTCATTTTGTACTTTGACCCTCGCGTTTTTGTGTTAGTTATGTGGTCGACCCCGTCCCAAATTGCACTAAACAGAATCCTCTGGTTTATCGATCAGTACCCGTATCACCCTAGAATTTGAATTGTTTACCGTTTTGAATTCTTTTTCTGGTGCAGTTCAAACTTGAAAACTTAAGGGACTTCCATTTCTATTCCAGTTAGTGGCGGTGGTAAGTCAATGCGCTCTTTGTTATGGTTATAAGCCGTGCGCAACAGTATTTACTTGAAAATACATTGTCCACTAGACTACCGTGAAGGTAAGTCTGTGTAGGTGCATGTCCAATTGTGTCAAAGCATTGTGTGTTACAACCACTACTTAGCTAAAGAATATCACAAAGAAAACTTTTAAATAACGTGTATTGTTTTGTTGTTGTTTTTTTCCTTCAATTCAAGCAGTTGCAGAGAGTTGTTACTATGGCAATGAAATCCCTTTACCCTGTATGCTAAATAAAAAAACTGGACCTTATTTTCAGTAGCTTCAGTGTTAGAAGTCAAAATCATTCATATAAAAATAGTATAGTCTTTAGGCTCGCTCGCAATTTGTGCTCAAGCACATCACTAGTCTTACCTGATCTTTCATAATACAAATAAGTAGAACAACAATAACAATAATTGCTGGTTCACACTTGGGTAGGAGTAGGTCATATACAAGTGGAAAACTCTGAAAGCAAGCCCTCTTTCCGTACCCTGTTGGGAGGGCTACAGAAATATTTCATTCCTTCATCTGCTCTGGCTTTACAGGGAAACTGTAACTGTTTAAACACGCCCTTCATCACTCGATCTTCCATAGCTAACAACGCGGCGTTGAATATGTGTTTGAGGAATGTGCTTAATCAACGATTCTGCAATCTGATTGGAACGCCACTATTTTGGTGCCAGCACAAGTCGTTGATACTAGAGCTACCAGACCCTTTCCTTCCTCCCCGCCCACCAATTTAGGGAAGGAAAAGGGTTGGCGTCGCCAGACTATAATACAGTTATGAAATAATCATATCATGCATTGTGATAGGATGGGTCAAACAGTATAACACGGATTTTTTATGTGATAGTGACTGAAAATTAACTTAATATTTAATTTCACCATTTCTTCCTCGGCCTTTTCTTACTCATTAGATGTATACTTTCTCTTTCACCGGCTTTTTTAAACAATACAGAATTAAAAATATTTGGTCGCCACTGGGAATCAAACCCAGGACCGCTTATACAACGCACAAGTGCTCTGCCACTGAGCTACGACAACCAGCCAGCAAACAAACACTCCAATTCTGTATGTATACTGTTAAGGGGTACTGGTGGAGAGATTTTGTGTGCCTTAATTTAATGTTCAAAGGGTTTATTAAATTTGGTTTTTCATTTTCAGTATCCTTGTCATGAACCATGTATGTGTCCATCTTTAAATTGCATCATTCCATTGATATTTTAAATTATTGTTTCTTACTTATCTGTTGTTGTTTTTTGCAGCAATTTGAACACGTTTTCATCTTTTTCACTTGTAGCACTGCGGTTTAATGCTTCTAAAGCTACATCTGTAAATATATTTAACATCAAGTGTGCTATTTAGAACTGCATATTTGTTACCTGGCATGTTTTGAATAAGTTCATTGAACAAAGTGGTATCTTTAACTTCCAAACTTTGTGAAACATTTTCTTCAGCTTCAGTAGAGCTGTCCTGATTTGGAATTTCCTCCAGACATATAGCATCTTGTGAAGTTCTTTCTCCTGCTTCAGGAGAGCTGTCTTGATGTTTTGTTGAGTAGCCATCAATTGGAGAAGAAATTGGTTTTGTTAACATTTTGAAAAGTTTTTCATCACTTGAATATCGCACCAGTCGTTGGGCAAATTCTCTGTGAATTAAAGATAAAAATTAGCATGATAATAATATCATAAGTCTTATTTCTAAAAGATAAAATAAAAAAAATCCATTTGTAAATGCTTCTACTCTAAATTAATTCAGAAATCAAGCAACAGAAAAAAAAAAGGTGCAGTAGTAATTTTCTTACTCATTATTTTTATCAAGAATGACTAATTTGTAAGTTGCCAAGGAATGAGAATGAGGTGGCAAGGTCAGTATTTCAAATATATCCAGCCGTTTGTGTTCGACTGCTTCCTTCATAACTGTTTCCTAAGAAATAATTGAGAGTTATAATTAAATAAATAATTCCATAACTATTATTTTGGAATGTCAGAATTTATGCCTACTTAATTTGTTTCTATCAATTATTACCAAATATTTTCCATCTTCCTGGTTTTGCTTGCTGTTGTACTGGCTTTGTACTTCAGAACTCTGAAATAGTGTTTACATATTATAATGAAATGAAATGGTGACTAGAGCACAGTAAGCATTAAGTGAGTCCTATATTGATGTATTGAATGTACTAGACTGAGCATTTATTATGGTATTATGTCCATTATATCAGTAGTGCTTTTCTAAGAGTGAATGTCTTTAAAAGTATGTAAAATTTTTGGCATTTACTGTGGCATCTCACTCCATAATAAAGATTGGGGCAACACTTTCTTCCATTTTCAAATCCTCTGTATGTTAATACTGATTCAGCAAATGCTATGCCGTGAAGATCAGCAGAGTCTTCATTTACATGTGTGACTCTTGTATCCCTGTTGTGCAGTGCTACAAGACAGCTGTTATAGTACTTTGCCTGGACATTTAATCATGCATTGTGTTCGTAGCTTAACATTTTAACTTCTAATTTGAGTGTTGCTTCATATTTTTGCATTCAAACTGTTCCACTTCTGCCAATTGACTCATATAATTTGTAAGAGCATCTTCTCCTATTGCTCGATAAACTAACACTTAAGTGTTGCTGTGTGTTGACTTATAATGACCCATTTGTGTGCATGTATATTGATTTTCCACAATAACAATAGCTAACACTTATAATGACCTATGTACTAAATACACTGTGTACATCCTCACAAAGCTATAGTATAATAAATCACATAAACAGTTGATGTCCATACAAAAACTTGAATTTTTATTGAATTCTGAAATCTATAATTAATGAGGATTATATTCAAAAGTTTATTAAATATTTAAAAAAATTCGAATAAGCAACATAATTATTGCATCACTTTAAATGCACAAATTGATCTACTAACTTACTGAAACTACCAGTTCAATAGCATGAGCTTCAACACCCTCTGTCACAGGAAGGGAAATATGATCAGATTGTGTGTTTTTGATTGATCTGTACACAACATAATATCACTGGTTGAAATGATTTTGGGGAGCTCGAAGTTAAAGAATTTTCGACACATGATAGTTAAATAAATATGTAAACATGGTTAAATGCATTTTCTTTTTTAATCAAAACGTGTGGTAATTGCATTCAACATCTGATATGTTCACCTTTTGATTATACTTTCTAAAATATCAGTAGGAGAATTACTTTCCAATGCTATATGAAGTGTATTTTCTCTGTCACCCATATCATCGATGACACAATCAACTACAGTATATAGCAGCATACTAAATATATTATTATAGAAATAATGTATTATGTTTACTTTGTTCTGTAGTCTTCTTGGTAAAATCAGCTTTTTCAATCAGTATTCTGGCTTGAGGAAAGAGCCTCTTTTTTAGAGCCAAATGTAACGGAATAAGATTATCTTCTTTAAAGTAGAATATCCTAGTGTCATGGTAATAAACAAATGGAGTAGACTATTATTAATATCAAACAATTGTATTTTAAAATGGGGTAAATTGAAACCTGTTTTATAAAGAGAGGTCGAAGAAAGTTTTACTTTTATTCTAATTTCATGGTTTGTATAACATACTCTTTTAATCTTTTATCCTCTTTCAGAGTCTTTAAAATGAAAGTTGTCATTCTTTCAAAGTCAACTGAGTGAATGCCACTACGAAGTGCAGAATGAATAATGTGATTATCTTTGCTGTACTCATTCATTAAAGCTCTAGCTGCAACATTTGAAATAGAGTAATTATGTCCATAATCATGTATTATATTCAATGGTTATTAGCTATCAAGTTAATAAATAAATTTTAATGACAATAATATAATAAATAAGAATGAATACCTCCGGTAACCTCCAAAATTGCAATAGCTCTTTCGGGTTTGAATCTTCTGAAGGCTAACTCTAAAGCAGATATTTCTGTGATTTCTTTCCAGTCATTCAAGTTTGCTAAATTATCAGGACATTTGCATTGAAACAAAAATGGATCTTTAATATCCGTCCCCAATTTCAGCTTGCACAAAGTGTTCCTGAATGAAAGCCACACTGTAAAATAGCTCAATAATTAAATCATTAATTTACCATACCACATTTCATTTATGACTTTGATTGTTTCTTCAAACTCGGATTCAGAACCACAACATTCAATGGCAAGATGCAACATTGAGAAGCCTTCATTGTCTGTCTCCACTAATCCAGATAAACTTCTAAATTAGATTTCATTTTAGTTTTATTTGACATACCTAGTACATTTATTAATGAAGCATATTTGTGTTTTCCTAGAAAGAAGTTTTCTTTCAGCAGCTCTAGGTATAATAAAAACAAGATATCAGGAATATGGCCTACTTTAAACACTGTCATGACCAGACATTGAGCAAGCAACATTTGCAAGTATTTGGAGAAAAGTGTGTAAGCATAAAGACAAGTATTAGTGGTTTTATTAGCATAAGCAAAACTTCAAATAATCGTACATGCACAATTATATGATTAGTATGAGTAATTCAGCGAAGCGAGCAAAGCGAGCGGAGCTGACTCTCTAATGAGTCCGCGATATATATATATATATATGTGACCGGTTTTGGGAAAATCGGCCTAAACGCGGCATCTAAAGTTTTCTAATTTATTCTACCAGTAGGCTGCACGGGGCCTTTGGATGCCTTCTTCCTAATTTGGAAGCTGTAGCACAAGCCGTCTTCGCCCTACGCACTACAACACTTCAGTATTTTTGCTAAACTTATTATTGCTGATTTCGAAAAAACGCCGGGTAAAGGTGTTGCTAAGGTCAGGGGGCGTGCCTTGTGTCCGTATACTATTACTGCGTGTCTCCGGGACACTATGGAATAAACCGGTTACAGGCGGATTGAAAGAAGTCTAAAAGGGCTTAATGCAGGGCTCCTTAAGAAACTATGATGGCGAGAATTGCATGAGTACGTGAATTATGTAGAATAGTAAGTGAATTAGTTAGCTACAGTTTTTTTCCCGCTGTTAGTGAAAAGCCCGCCAATAATTTCTTAGCAACTCTCCGTACACGAGTCCAACCGGCTAGTGTTTCTAGCCTCCTAGTGTGAGTTCTAGAGCACGCCAGAGCTTACAACTGGGTCATAAGCTAGAGCTAACTGGTGTCTATCCATTTCTGCCATAAAAATTTTTTCGAAAAAAATCGACCCATAAGGCTTTACCCGGGGATACTGAAAAAAATTGTTTGCCGCGTATAGGCCGATTTTCCCAAAACCGGTCACATATATATATATATTTTTGTATTTTTTGTTAGTTTTTGTTAGGTCTAGGAATTGTTTTTGTTCTTGCGTGGGCGTACGTGTGCACATATTCTCCTACGCGCTTGCGCGGGCCGGGTAACCTTCTTAGCAACATTTTGTTTTGTTTAACCGTCGTACGAAGTAGCGATGCCCAGTGAAACAAATTCTGCGAAAGAGAGACAAAACGTTAGAAACGCTCTGTCAAGAGCTTTGTAGTAACTCCAGAAGAAAAATTAGTAAGGAGAGAGATAAGAAATGAAAAAGACAGGGTAAGGAGGAGGAGAGCTAAAACGAAACAGAAACAGGTAGAAAAGTAAAGAATCTTTCTTTTTGAAAAGCCATTAAATGTTCCTAATTTATTTATTAAACTATTCCTGAGGATTACGGTACCAGGAGCCTTCATCATAGAAAAAAGCTACCACTATTGTTTTCTCACTTTGACAGTATTTTGTAGCTACACCAAGCATGCAGGAATAGCTGCAATTACAGGGAACATGCATCGCTCGCTTTGCTATTTTGTGCTATTAGAGCACATCACTATAGTATGTCCAAGTTGAGTTGGCACTACCGCAAGCGCGGTAATTGAGGAATGCATTTAGTACTTTACCGGAAGCAATTTAGTCATGTGAATCGAAGTCAATTAAGCGCGCAAACGTCAACGTTGCACGTGAAAAAGGGGCGGTAGCACAGGTGCGCATTAATACTGTAACTATTGAAAGCAAGAAGTTTAGTGAAGTTTGTGGAGTTTTTCGGGCACTGTACAGCTCATCTCGTCTTTTTTCAATGATATTTATGTTTCTTAAGCGTAGATAATGTACAGCAGATGGAAAACGCAAACTGGTGAGAGTTCTTCTAAAGAGACGGAATTAAAATCAGTGGATTCTACCTACTGTGTCCCAAGAAATATTCTGATGTTCACAGGATTCAGCAGTACAGCACTGTAAACTTGTAGCTAAAGTTACTAGACTTTCATGTTAAATAAAATTATCAATTCTTTCATTTGTTTATAAAAAGGTATATGAAAATTGATGAAATGATAGAATTTAAGTAGTACACATACAAAAAATAGTTGTGATCGTGGAGTTCTGCCTGAGTTGGTCCTAATTCTTACAATAAACGGCATCTATAATAGTGAAGAAAAGGAATTGGCATAAACACGGCTCTGACAAACACACAATTTAACGGCAAACAGCGTAAGTGTGGCTGTATTACAAGTTGCTAGCTAAATGATAGCTATATCACTGAAATATATTGACAAATAATCATACCAACATCCTATCAGGTGGTCCTGTACCTCTGCAACAACAGAACACTCCGTCTATCCTGTTTCCACACTCCCAACCTAAGCTAATCGCGATATAAAGCTAGAAACACAGCAATCTGATAAGAAGCCGCTCATTGTTTACAAAATTCTTAATGAAGACTGTCCGCGTGATGAATTGAGCCATACCGCGTGACTAAAAGCGGGCGCGTTTTGAGCGGGAAACCTGTGGGTTTTTTTATTCCCATAGACTTTTGTATTGAGTTTTGGAATAGCACTTTCTCTCCGGTTTTGGAGTTTACTGAGGGAATATTTTAAACCGCTTTGGCGCGAGCTTTCCAATGGTGCAAACCCCCGGATGCGTAGCTGCTTCCGTTTTTCTTGCGGCCAACTCAACTTGTACATACTATAGTAACACTGGTAATCGGTCTATGTGTAGGATTAGAACATAGCTAACCCCTTTTTTGTATTGTGAAGTAGTCATTCTATCCAGCATAGTGTTGTTCAAGTGAGTGCACAGGGATACTAAATGCCAGAAGGGAGGATACTAAATGCCAGAAGGGAGGATACTACTGATCGTATCCTCCCTTCTGGCTAATAGTATCCTCCCTTCTAGCATTCTATTAGATTTTTTTTGTTTATGAGTCGGTGCAAGCATTAATTAAAGAATTTTTATTTTATCTATGGTGCAAGAATGTTGTTTGCACGTTTTCCTGTCAGATGCGAAAGATAAGATGGATTCATCCCATGCCTTGCACACTAACAATATTTTTCTTAACTAATACAATCATCACCAAAATGAGAAAGTGAGAAAGAAACCAATAACATAATCAACAATAAAAAAAGCAGTTATATATGTTGCATATGTTATTTTAGAAGTTTTAGTACTATTCTTGTGGATGTTTATATCACTACAGTTATGAAAATTAAAGGCACCCCTTCTAGTATGTTGTTTGCAATGTAAAAGCACTACATTCATGGTATTTTCGTTATATTTTGCTTATGTAATCAAAATCCTTCCTTATCCATCGCAAGCTGTTCATCTATGTCAGATTCTGTAAACAGTGTTTCATCCAGACATTCTTGCAAGGGGGGGCAAAATAGAGTTTTGAAAATGTAAGGGGGGGCGGGCGGCACTGGTCACCATGGGAGTGAAATAGAATTATTGGAAGGCCTATGTCCTACATTAAAAAAACATAATCTTATCTAATGAGGTCTGCATATGTCAGATCCTGACAAGTTAATTCAGCTACTCATTTTCACCTCCACCGTCTAGCAATTTTCAGTCAACTGTGACATTCACTATTTAGATGCTTTTCACACACTATTCAACTCTGACTCTCACCTCCCCTTAGGTTTATCACACGTTGATTCACACTTACGGTTGCTGGCTGGCTATAAAAAGGCCAGCCCTCAGCTCACCGTAGCAGTTGTTGAGTTTTGATCTATACAGATTCTACAACTTCCAGAACCAGAACTCTAAGCACTCGTAGTCCCTGACAGCTTAAGATAGTCTCAAATGGATATTCGCTCTTTCTTCTGTGGTGCAAGCTCTTCAAAGTCACCTGGCCACTCAAGTAGCAGTGACACAGAAGATAAAATTGACAGCAATCAATCTGATACTGAGTTTTTGGAGCCAAGTCCTGCCAAGAAAAGATTAATTGTCCATGAGAAGCATGCAAAGGAAAGATTAACTACACATGAGAAAAGCAAGAAAATCACTGCAAGCAGTCGAAAATACAACAAAAAATGGGAAGAGAGCTTCAATTGGCTGATGTTTGATAAAAATTTCCAAGGAGCTTTTTGTAAGGTTTGCAGGAAGAGAGGAATTTCTCTTCAAAGAACAGGAGGAACATGGATCTCAAAACCTTTCACGAACTGGAAGAAGGCAATAGAGAAGATGAAAATTCATGCAAAGAGTGATATTCACCTCCTATCATGTGAAGCAGAGATGGCTGCAGCTACAGCACTACAAGAAGGGTCAGTCATTCAGCAACTCCAACAAATTAATGATGAGGAAAAGTTGAAGAACAGAATGGCCATTAAAGCTCTAATTCGTTGCACCCATTTTCTAGCTTGTCGCCACATTCCCCACACAACAAATTTTGATGAACTTATTGATCTAATCGTAAGTTGTGGTGCAGAAGATTTAAAGGGGTTCCTTGAAAGAGCTAGATTAAATGCAACCTACACATCTAAAGTTGCTGTTGTTGAATTTGTTGAGGCAGTTGGCTTATGGGCTGAAGAATGTTTACTGAAACGGCTTCGCCAAGCTTCCCATTTCAGCATAATGGCAGATGAGTGCACTGATGTGACGACCACAGAAGAGCTTTCAATTTTCTTCCGCTGGGTGAACATGGACGGTCAACCTGTTGAGCACTTCTTGGATATAGTTCCATTGAAAGCTACTGATGCAAAGACTATTTATTCTGCCCTTGTTGAATTCATGAAAGATAAAAACATACAGATTAGCAAGCTGGTGGGTATGGGATTCGATGGAGCAGCTACTTTCTCTGGGAAACACAATGGTGTGCAGAGTCTCCTGAAGAAAATTTCACCTCATGCACTTTTCGTACACTGCCATTGCCATTTGCTACAGCTAGCATGCGTTCAAGCAGCTAATGCTACCAGTGGGATAAAACATGTGTACATCACACTCACCACCCTCTGGAAATTTTTCCACTATTCTCCTAAGCGAGCTGAGAGTCTCAAAGCAGTACAGCAGGTGCTTGACTTACCTGAGCTGAAAGTTGTGAAACCATCAGATACTCGCTGGCTGTCCCATGAACGCTGTGTGAAGGCAGTCAAAGCTAGCTACAGTGCAATTGTGACTGCTCTAAACAATATCTATGAGCAGACACATGCACCTGAAGCTCTAGGTATCAGTAAAGCCTTATGTAGGCCCTCAACTTTAGTGGCCATATACCTCCTTGATTATGTTCTGCCACAAGTGGCGAAGTTGAGCAGAGCTCTCCAGACTGAGAGAATAGACTTGACAGCTATCACCCCTCTTGTTGATGCCACTCTCAATACACTTGATGATGCCATGTTACCTGCTGCTAACTGGGTATTAGAACTGATGGATGCAAAGAATGAGATCGAAGAAGTCACTGACATCACGTTAACCACGGAAAGCATTGCTACATTCCAAGGACAAGTGGCTGAACCGTTTATCAGGATGCTGAAGGCAAACATATGCAGCAGATTTATTTCACAAGATATTGTCTCCTCATTTGGCATCTTTGATCCGAAGAAAGTGCCAGCTGCTGACTCTTCTGACTTCCATACATATGGTGAGGACCTAATAGATGTACTATTAGCTCACTATGGTGCAGAGCTGCCTGCTAAGACTGCTGGTGGAGATGAATACACCAAAGAAGCTCTTATTTCCCGCGAAACCCGAGAGGAGTGGAAAACATTTCGAAGCTACTTATCGAAGAAGCCGAAAGGTAACCTGCACTTGCAGTTGAAAGAGCTCACCACAAGTGATATGCTTAGTGAAATTTTTCCAAACATTAGCACCCTGGCAAACATATGTCTATCTATCCCTGTCAGCACTGCTTCAGTGGAAAGGAGCTTCTCCAAAATGAAACTAATTAAAACACGAATTCGAAATCGAATTGGGCAATCACAATTATCCTATTTGATGAAAATAGCCATGGAGACACCCGAGACGCTCTCATCTACACAATTAAATGACATTATTACAGTATGGAACAAAAAACCTAGACGAATTGCTGTGTGAATATTGTTTATTATTAATTTGGTTTACATTTTTCTCTTAATAAATATCGGTTCTTTCAAAAGGGTGGGGGGCACTTAGAATCCAAGGGGGGGCATTTAGAACCCAAGGGGGGGCAAATGCCCCCTTTTGCCCCCCCCTAAATGAAACCCTGGTAAATACAAACTTTTTGCATGGCCTTACATCTTTCAAAATTTCATCATCATGTAAAGGTTGACCAAATCTTGATTCAAAAGCTAAGTTAGACTGGAGATTGACTGTAAAGAGCAAAGCTAGAGTACTGATTGTGAGGGGCTTGACTTGAAAGTTGACGGTGAGGAGCTAGACTGGAGAGCTGACTGTGAGGAGCTAAATAAAGGAGAGATGATTGAGTTGAAGAAGGTGGAAGAGTAGCTGGTTGAAAGAAGATTTAGGAGAGACAAAGCGGTTTTGTAAATTTTATCTCACCAATTGAGCTGAAATGCGGAAAATAGGTAATGTAGATGGGTGGGCTGGAATGTTCTTTTTGACTAAGTTCGCTGAAAACGCAGTGATATTGATTCTCCTGACTCTAATTCCATCACTTTCGCCGGTTCATTGGAGTCGAGCGCACAACACATGAAAATATTCTATGCTCAGTGGCTCCTTAGAATTGCTGCAATTATACTGGACACCTCTCCGTAATGTCTCTGCCGTCTTTGTCGTAGAGTGTCAACATAGAACAAAGGATAGAAAAAATTATTTGGTAACTAAGGCTATAGTTGCTACGTTCTAAAACAGATAGACAACTAAATCTCGGGAACTACCGCCCGTCGAACCCCTCGGGCCGCTAGTATCGCCCTCGCTACGCTCGGGACGGTACAGCCCGCAGCCCTCGACGTTCTGTGGGCGGTAGATCCCTCGATTCGTTGTCTATCTATTATGTAATAGCACGGGTAACGGTGCTGTTGATCCCCCCGCAGCACAGGTTACCCGTGCTATCACTCGCTAATATAGTAGCCAGCTTTTTAAAAAGTCATTTGTAATTGTAGCTAGACTGTACCTTTCACTCACTATCTCCTTATTTCAGAATTACGTTCCACACCATGCACACTTCCCGTAGCTACTATTTCACTTAGCTACCGAGGTATTTCACCTATAGTTTCCACTTAGTTACCGAGGTATTTAAACTAGTTATGCGCTATTTCCCTTTCCCCGTGCGATTTCAATTGAACAGCGATTTTCCCATACATTTTAAGTGCTATTTCAATTGGGGTACTCGTGCTATTAATCCCGAATAGCAGGGTTACCCATTGCATTACTCATACTAATTTGTTAAGCTGCAGTAGAGTTTGCTTAAGTGCTTTAAAAATAATGCTTAAAGCACTCATATTAAAGAAAAACAAAAGCTTAAGCACAAGTACTGATGTTAATTCTTATGTAAGGCAAGTGCTTCAGGGAATCTTTAAGCACTTGAAATAGAGTATAATTGAAGTACTTACAAGTATGAGCACTCAAGAGTTTCCCCCATGTCTGATCATAACATTATATAGTAAGTGGCATTTACCTGAGTAAGCTGAAAAAATCATTCGAAGCTTTGAATGCAAGTTATGAGATGCTGCCAGCATCATAGGAGTTCTTCCCCGTTTATCCGTTTCCTCAATGCTGTATTAAAGTAACAGTTTACACAATACTATACATATTAAAGCAAATAACTACCATTGCTTTCCAAGCCCTTTAATAATTTCAACAAATTCCTCTGAAGAAAATTTGTCACTTATGACTGCCTTGTGCAATAAACCTTCAAGTTTGATATACCTGTAAGCTGATCAACAAAATTGAAAGTTCTTATAAGAGGTCCTTATAAAAACAACTATAAAAACAAAGACAGCAACAGCAAAAGCATAATAAATAAAATATATCACTAATAATAGCATCATTATAATGATAATAATGTGGTATATTGTAATCATACCTGTAGCAGTCATATTAAGTATCTTAATTGCCACTGAAACTAAATCTTCATCTATTAGTTGAGAGAACATTTCAGCTGTCAGAAATTTTTTCAAGAAATAATCAGCAGAGCTGCATAAAATAATTGCTAATATAATTATATTATAATCATTATAACATACACATAACTTTATTTAATTTGTAACAAAATAAGCTTTCTAAAAATATTAAAATCCACTTATATTATTAGTATATCTAACATAACTACGGGCATAAACTCGGATTAACATAAATAATTACAATGATGATATTTTTTCTCTTTTTTCTAAAAGTGCTAAAGCACACTTCTCAGCTCCAGCCTCAATAGCACATTGAAGAGGGCCATAACCTTCGGAATTATCTTTAGTAGGATCTATAAAAGTCAATCAAAATTGAGGATAATAATAATGGATTTATAAAAACAATGGCTAGATATTTTAATCATATGAAATAAATAATTGAGCAGAGTTTGCCACGCACTGTCACAAAATTGCAACATTATCTTGAACAATTCTTTTGGTGATAGATAACAAAACATAAAATTACTATAATAAAAGATTGGTAACACTTATTTAGCTACAATGTAAACTAGGAAAGCAATGAGCTAAATTGTTCGACGTATTGTAAAAAAATTTTCATAAAATACTTAATGAACCGTTTTAACTAGCAAGGTACCAATTGTTGCTATATACAATGATATAATTTACTAATTAGGTGAAAGCACTCATACAAGTATTACAAATAAATTTGCTGACCTGCTCCATTATCAAGCAGGAGTTTCACAGTTCGTGGACATTTTTTTTTACACGCATAATGTAATGCAGTGTAGTGATAGTCATTTTCTGTATTAATTGCAACTTCCAGTATTTCTTTACATCCGTCTTCATTTTTCTCATTATGCTTGTCAATTAATAATTTCACAATTTCATAATCAGACATTTTACAAGCATAGCGTAAGACATATCCTTTATCCTCCATAGGATCTAATAACAAAGTTGGTAAATAATTATTAACGGTCAAAACAAATTGGTGCGTTCAAATAAATTTCAAAAGGCAAAACAAAAAACACTTCAAGTCAAATAATAATAATTGATGATTATTTATTGGTTCTTTCACACATTACCCAATCATTACAGCAGAATTTGTTATTGAAATTAATCTCCTAAATTGCAGAATGAGCACAGTTTCACTCTTATTTAATTAATTCATCTCTATAACATAACACTATAATGTAATATTCTACTAAAACCTTATGCGAAACAATCATACTGTGAAATTGGCAGTAACTCACCTGCACCATAATCGAGAAGAAGTTTTACAAGTTCAGCATTGTTTCCCTCACATGCATAATGCAGTGGTGTCCACTTCCAATCACTTTTTATATTATTCTCAACATGAACATAAGCAATCTTCACAAGACGTTTGGCTTGGTCTGAGGGACTATTTAGTATGATACAAACAACTAAAGTAGCTATGTGGTTGAATTGAATTATATGTGATATGATTACCCTAATGAGCATTATGCAGCACTATTCTCTTGAAAATACATAAGGACTACACATGTATATTGCATAACAGTGTATAGGAAAATGTTTTGGTATAGGGGTGGTGGGGGGGGGGGGGGATGGGATCCAAGGGCATAATATGTTTGTGGTTTTAAAGGTGCTCGTATGTGAAATCACCTCTTTAGATTCTGTCACAAAATTAGGGGGGGAGGGTGCAGCCCTCAAAGCGCAGAGCCTACCATTTCCTATGCCACTGCATATATTGTGAAAAAGTGTACCTATTCCACAATAAACTTGTTTATAGCCTAATAATATCTCTAACCAGTATTACTTTGTTTGTACCATGATACATTCAAACTGTCCAATCAGATTGCTCAAGGTTATGAAGATAACAAATAGTGTACAAAAACTATATTAGCTTGCTAGTAAAATAATTGATGTCATGCTGCTTAAAGTTTTCTCATTTTTGCCATCCTATGCAAATATCTATAAATAATGACCTGTTTGTCAGTAATGATGACTACAGTATGTATTCATAAATAATTCATTATCTGAGGCCCAGTTGGTTATGTGTCTTCAGTAATGGGCTGATAAAGCAATGGTTGTCATTTATATTAAACAGTATAAAGCAATACCCACCAATTTTGCTAATTACATTTTTAAATAATTTTTTCTTTTCCGCTAAATTTGACTACGATAGTAAGGTAATTCATCCTTGATAGAGTGATAGGAACATTCCTAAGAGCTGTTGGTCTGCTCAAATACAAAATCCACTCCTTTTTTGTAAGATCAAAATAGTCTAGATGATGTGCATCATTTAATATAAATTATTGGTTAGAATATTATGCTCTAGGATGAAAAGAGCATAATATTCTTACCAATAATGTCATTATAGGAGCCAGACATTCCAGTTCCTTAAAACTAAAACTCTAAAAGGGCAAAAAATTGATTTTTTTTGTTGCACAGTAGAGGACTTTAACAGTGATAAAAAAGTTTCTTTGGTTATATAAAAATACTCCATTTGCAGTGCAACAAGAAAAAATAGTTAATGCATAAGACATCAAGATAAAATTTAACAAAACTATAAATTACTATAAGCTAACAACTCCAATGCATGTTATATATAATATATATTTATATATATATATTTAATTTGGCATTGCCATAAAACTCTGAATAATGCTCATTGATTTCATAACTTTGAACTTAATAGATCGAATATAAAATTAAGTTAAACTTACATGTTTGATAATAAAGCCTTCAGAGTTTCCAAATTTCCAATAAAACAAGGGCAATATATAACTGTATATATCCCTTTATTTACACCTTCACATAGCAATGTTACAATTAATCAATGATTATTATGTTAATGTACACAAACCATGTTACCTGCAATTCTTGAAGTTGCCATATAATCTATGAAAGTACAGGTTAAAATAATACTTTAAACTAGAATATAAATAATGTTATGCAGCTACCTACCAGCTCCTTTTTTTAGGAGATAATTTACTATTTTTGCATTCCCAAAAATCATAGCATAGTGAAGAAGTGTGAAGCCCTCTCTTGAAACAGGACGGTATCTGTAACAATAGCGTGCAATATTGCTATTGCTTCCCTCATTTCGCCGGTCCTGATAGACTAGCAATGATTTTATATCTTTTTCAGGTGTTTCATCTTTTTCAGGTGTTTCATCTAGCTTTTCTTTAAATTTGGGGATTTCATCACATTCCAAATGCTAAGTTGCACATATATACATAGAGAATATTGTAATGAACACATTACACAGCCAGCTAAATAGCTACTTCACCTCAACCAGATCCTCAAATGTAGAAGTGATATGTTCCATTCTCTCACTGCAGTGGATAAAGGTAGCTATAGAGCTATGCCAATAGTCAAACTGGTACTGCAATTTATATGGACACATATATGAATTATACTTTCTTGAGAATGACCTTCACATGAAAATATTTAATTAAGTGTCATAGTACAATTTCTCAACTAATGAATAAAATTAAAAACTCTGCAACTATTGATTCCATGCATGTAATCTTTGTATATTCATAATGTAAATATATTTATTAATTCCAAGAAAATGGTCATAAAGAGTTCCCCAGAAAGCATGAAATCTTTGTGTGTTCATAATGTAAATATATTTATTAATTCCAAGAAAATGGTCACAAAGAGTTCCCCAGAAAGCAATAAAATTTAAGATTAGAAGTTAGCTATTCATGAGTAAATATATTTATTTAATGGCCAGATGTCACTCTATTTATTTAATTAGACATTTATCTGCCCATGTATGGACATGGACAAGTACACAATGCTTTAAGGATTTCTTTATAAACAGCTAATGACAATTAGCTACAAGAAGTTTCCAAGAAAAAATTATAGCCTCTAAGAATACTTAGAAGTTAATAGAATTAAACAACTTCTTGGGGTAGATGGACTAATAGCATTCATTGATTCATTGAAGCAAAATGACAAAAGGGTAGAATTACATATGACAATTAGGTATTTGCTAATGAATTCTGCTAGACTTATACCTACCTAATTTTGAGGAACTATTTTCTGGGAAACCATTTTGTGACAGTAATTGTATTCCAAGAATAGGTGAGATTTAGCTACACTTACTCAGAAAATACAGTCACAAGGGGTTTCCAAAATAATATATAGAACATTATTTTTTGCCTTAAAGATAATAAAATTGAATTATCAGTTGTATTAAACAGGTAACCAGTCGTTTTAATTATGATGGGTTTATTAAAAAAATTTTTTTTGTAACTATAGGTAATATAGAGCATGGAAAAAAGAATTGAAATGATTCCTAGTTAAATCAGGATTAAAGCAGTAGCTGTAATTGTTTCCTCTGGCAAATCTTGTCAATCTCTATTATGTGGGGTCAGCTCCATCAATTTGAGGAAGGGATCAGAAGAGGAGATCCATGTTGAGGTTGTACACGTGTGACTGAATTGTTTGTTGTTTGTAATGGGTTGCAATTATATGTGTCACCCTAATGATGTCATGTCCATGAATGCTGTGTAATACCTTGGCCGGGACATCCATTTTGCATAGTTATAAATTTCATTCGGCTAGTGTCTGTTCTAATCACATATACAATACAGTTCATTACTTCACTAAATGAAAGTTATTTCCTGAAGAGATTGGGCTGGTGGTGACCTTGATGGCAGCAGGGGAAGAGACATAGCTAGACCAGCACAAGTGTACTTGGGAAGAATTCCTCTTCCCTCCACATATGCTTCGGATTTTAGAATCCTCTTTTAAGTCAATTATGAAAATGCTTTAAAATGTGGCTGTTAGTTTACTCTCCACAAATTATATAATTATATTTAGGTAATTACCCTACATGTCATTTGTTCCACTTTATTGGGAATCCAGTGAATTTTCACTTAGCTGCATGTGATTCAGTAAAAATTCTGGTAAGTCAGTATAAGGCTATTGTGTGTTTAAGCCCAATGTGATAACTAACTATGAGCTGCAGTCCTTGGCATAATTAGCCCTCAGTGCGCATGCACGAGAGGGTTATAGTAGTCGTCTTGTCTGTCTGTCTGTCTGTCTGTCTGTCTGTCTGTCTGTCTGTCACACTCTGATTTTGGAGATCACTGACAATTAACGTTGATTTAGGTATGAACTTACTCAGTACTTTCGGGCTAATCGTTGAGAAAACGCGAAGCTTTCAACTCTGCATAGGTACCAGCTTTTATGGGCAACGCCCCCTAGCGTCACGTCATAATCACGTGAGCAAATAATTTCTGCAGCCCGCGGTGTAGTTCACTTTATGTTAAGGGAAGTTTAGCTAACAGATTGTTTGTTCTTTTGGAAGGAGATTATATTGTAATGGCTATGGTAGGGTTTAATAGCGCTGAGAGTTCGCACCTTTTGTGCTTCATTTATATAGTTGTTGGAATTGAAATGTTCTAACTTGACCTACCCATTCAATGATGACAAGAAAAAAAATAGAAAATTCTGTCAAAACAGCTGCTAAAATAAAGCTGAGGGTGTGGGGAGCCTTTATGAACTAACGCTGAGAATGTTATACCCAAGTTTTTAGAGCTGAGTTACCATCACCAGTATGGACTACTGCAGTGATAATAGCATAGAATAAACCACTTACAGGGGCGGATCTAGGATTTGTTAAGAGGGGGCTCTTTTCAAGGGGTGAAATAGCTATAACTACTTATGGAAAAATGTTGGCCATATTGTATTTCCTATAAGACTAAATATTCGAATATTCATTCACACAATATTTAGCATTATAATGTGACCATCCAGAACTGAATGAACTGCTAAAATCAGGAAGGAAAAAATTTAAACTAAGAGCAATACCAATTTACAAAGGTATTTATGTCTAGAATAAGGAAAGAATAGTAGGAGTTGGCGAATTACGCACCTTTTTTGGTATGCTATGCTAGCAATGATAATCATTTTAGTAATTAATCTACTGGAAACATGCTCGTGGACAAGGTTTAAAGGTCACCTCAACTACATTCACAACTATAAGAAAATCCTTGTACACATGAGTAATCTGAATCCTGGTATGGCTACTGTTTGAAATGTGAGTTGTTGATCTGCATCCTAATGGGCAACAGTGCTGGAACTGAAAGTATTTTATTTCTTATACAGAAAGTGATATTGGAATCTTCAAATAGAATTAGCTACCAACACAGAGGGTAGTTAGTAAGCTCACAGATTCATTTAAAAAGTCCCAAAGCCGGTCTCTCAAAGACTGCTATTGTTACAGTTCAATAAAAACTAATTATAATTTTTTCCAAAAACTAGCTACCTCATTATGCTTATAATATACACTAATCATGCTAGCATATGCTAGTATTTATGAAATCACTTATCACACTCAAAATCATGCCAGCAAACTAATTCATGAGATAAAGTGAAAGTACAAAGATATTTTAGTTAGTGATGAAAGTAGATTTATATAATTGTCAAATTCAACTATGAAGAAAATAAATTGAATAAGCAACAACCACTAAACTCTGTCCAGAATTAATAAATGCTGGACTTGTTTTGCTTTGGTATACTACGAACTTGGTCTACCATATTGTATAAGGACACAAGTAGTAAAAATTCTGACTCAGCATATCAATAAGTAGAGGTGCGTTCAAAAGAAGATCGCTATTATTGTTGGAGTAGCTACAAGAAAAACAACGACGAACAAAAAGTGATTGCTATTATAATTTTATTTCCAGTTACAGGTAAGAAATACAGTAGCTAAAAATGAGGGCTCATTCTGAAAAGGGGGGCTCGTAGGACACCAGTCGAGCCCCCCCTAAATCCGCCCCTGACTTAATACACTCATCAAGCTTATAATAGCAAAATGTTTCACTCTCAGGCTTTTTTTAATCCTCACTGGTTGTGAAATCCATTAGCTAACCTAATGAAATATCTTGCCTCATACCATAGCAAGTCACTATTCACTAAAAAAAATGTGGTATATATTATTTTTAAATGCCACAGCAGTGGAAAACTGATAATGGTCTGATTGGTCATGGTGACCTCATCGCACTTTTATGTGCTAGGCAATATCGTGGCGAAATTCCAGGGCAACGCTATTTAGCGACTATAATAAAAGTATGAATAACAGCAAATCGGAATTTTAAAAATTATTTAACTATTATATACCACAAGATTATGGTTTCCTAAGCTGCAGAAATGAACTGTTACCTTTGGCTCATGGAAAACTGTGATACAGTATTAAGATCTCGTGTGGTGACAAATTTCACTGGCTTTTGCCTCGTAAATTTTTCTCGCTCCACTCGTGCTATTAATCTCGAATACCACAATATTCATTCCATGGTATTGTATCTCCATACCACACTTGACTCATGTAAATATTATATTTAATATACACATATATATATGTGTGTGTATATATATATATAATATATATATACATATATATATAATAATACAGTACTTATTACCATGAATCAGGGTGTGATATGGCAAAATATTTCATGAACTGGGTAATTTATTTTCATGAGCCAGAGGCAAGTGAAAATAAAACTAAGAATATATATATTATACAAATACTGAAGATTTAATCCTTGAATTTTAAAACAATTACATCTAATTGCACCAATTAGCTACGTATAATGTGAACCACCAAAGATGCGAACCCTCAGTGTTACTATAAAATAGCTTGCGATAACACACTCTCCTCCACCTGTTCATCACAGTGAACAATAGTTAAAATTTCTGTAACATTTATTAGATTTTAAAGTATAATTTGTCTATTATTAATCTAGCTTGATGTTCTCTATATTCATGCATCTTATTAAATTGCACCCTAATCAGTCCCACTGCCATTTCCCATGTACTTTACCACACCACCTTTATATTCTCACATCATTCACACTTCCTGGTTGGTTTTTATATTGGCCAACCCAACTTGTAAAGTTCAGTTCGATTGTATCAGCATATCTGACATCTCATGAGATAACCACTCCTCTTACTAAAATTCTAGCTTGAGTGAGGTTTGAAGGAGCTCAGTTTGAATGCTGAGAATCCCTTTTTACATATTCCTAATTTCGGTGCTATCTTCACAAGAAAACAAGCAAGAGACAAGACACTCACCTACTTTCGGTGCTATCTTCACAGGAAAACAAGCAAGAGACAAGACACTCACCTACTAGGTAATTTCAACGGGGAACTCCAACTGGCAAACCACATGCATACCGTAGCCAGGGGGAGTTCGGGGGGTTCAGTGGACCGTGTCTAAATCGCAATGGAATTTTCTGCTATTTAGCTATATATCCCCGGATATACTTCATACTCTATATGTGGAGGCCTAGTCTGATTCCAAGCTTTCAGGTAAACATTGAGCTCCTTGACTAAAAAACATCACTATCGTTATGGCACTGATAAAGCAAGCTACGCTACAACTATTCTTTCTACGGTGTGTCGTAATGTACTTATTTAGATAACTTAACTAACAGTTCACGGTAGTGGTTAGAAGCCTGGTTACTCTAGAACGATATAGCGCTAGCAGTTACCGCTTATTGCTGATAATCAGCAGTGTTCAATGAATTTATTAATAGAACACATAGAACATCAGACAAATTATTAGTTATGGCATATTTTCCCCCGACCCGGGCGTAGACAAGTACTCTTGGAAGGGGGAGGGGGGAGGGCTTAAAGTTGGTTAAATATACCACCCACACATTTAATTAAAATCATATTTTTGCAAGTATCTCTATACTTGAACTAGAGTTATAAGTAAAATCTGTTTGTACAAAAAAATCACTCTAAGATTTCATATGGGAGGCTGCTAAACAACTACTTTTCAAAATAGAGTTGTCTCCCGCCAATATTTTTATATCAATCAGTTCAGTTTTTCAGTATTACAAATTATAACTTATACAAGTATATATAAATATATATAAATATCGAAGGCATTTGTGCGTGATCCCTTAAACTTATAGGAAGGAATAAGGAGGTAGGAGGTACAAGTTTGCTTGATAAATTTCAAGAGATGGTAGAAGTGAAGTGGGGAGGGATGTAATGGTGACATCTAAACAGTATTACTGGAAGCAGAAATGGCATGGAATGGAGTTAACACTCCACTACAATTTGTACTTTTTTTTTACTTCCTTTTTTTCCTGGTTATCACAATAATTAAAGCTGTAAGAACAAAATTCAACTTCAAAGTCACATTTTAAAATTATTAATTTAGTCTATAATATTCACTTTCGCCAAAATTAGGAGGGGCTAAGCCTCCTGTAGCCACCACTGTCTACAGCCATGAACAACTGAGACTACTATGAAGCAAAACTACCGTAGCCATCAAGAAATTATGTGTTCATGTGAGTATGGCATGACAATTGCTACTAACAACTGGTTACGATCATACGGCCAAAAACAGTAACTCATTTTTTTTCTGAAAAAAAAAAAAGTCGAAAGGAAAAATTCTGGCACACTAAAGGGGCAGTGCAACATTTTAATTTTTGTTTCAATCTTGGGATGCTGCTATCTTGAGATCTGCTTTTTGTTGTGTGACAGAGAATGACTGACAGACAAACTGAGGACTGTAACCCTTTTGCACATTCTCATTTAGGGTCTATAATGAACACATATTGAAATGCTATATAGCACTGAGATTTATGATTAATGTTTTGCCAATACCATTTTATTTACAGTATTTTCACAATCATTTAATATTGTAATAATACAAATCGACCACAATGAATTGTATAATCACTACAAAATAACAAAATTACATTAACAGCAAGCTAGAGAATACAATATAGAAGTTATAATGAACTCATACAAGAAAAAGTCTATTATCTCTATAACTATAATTTGCAATTTTGTTCACAACATGTGGCTAGTAGCTAAATATTGCTTTAGAATGTTATGTATACTGTGGTGAGTATTATTCATAATGGTTAGTTTATAGTTTCTGAAGAGATTTGCCATGAGTTTTCTAATAAATATATAAGCAATTTTTTTTAAATATAGGTATATTGAAAGCATATGCAGTTCCTATAAAGAGTAATTTTTCATCCAACTATAGTCAAAAAGTTTAACAATGTTTCAGCCATATTTCAAATTGCACAAATTGCATTGATTGACGTGGACACATGAGACCACGTGGGGCTATTATTCTGAAAACCGTTGCGCAATGCAGCGTGAAGGCTCATTGCTGAGTTGATTTTATAATGCTCAAACTATATTCATTTTATGCTATTTTGATTTTCCTGATGTATTTCATTCTGTCTTGGCTATAGCTGTACACTCCAGTTTTAGTTATATAGCTAGTTATGGCTACTATTGGGACTTCACAATTGGACAATCTTTGTTATTTTAATTATATATAACTACTACCGGTATCTTCATACAAGCTGGAAACCTTTAAGCTGGTGCCTCCTCCAAATTGAGGGTGCAATGAACCCTTGGAGTGCTGTGCAAAAAACTTAGCCATTTAAACAAAAGCACTTGAATCTATCAGGTGTGCATTTACTCTCTGATGCTCACCTATATACTATTGAAATTAACTAGTGTTGAGGGTGACAGATTACCATGTCAAAGAATCTCGTTTCCACCTGCTCTATGTGGGCGAGTGATAAGTTCCTCGTATCAGTCAGGCATAACTCTGCCTGTTAGTCACACCCTTGGAAATTGACTACCAAATAAAGATCATTAACTATTACATATAATATGATTACATACTAAAGGAAAAACACGTCAAGGGGACTGCAAAGACAAAAATAAACAGTTGAAGACAAGATTTCTTTCACAAATAAAATAAAGAGAATTGAACTTATAGAAATTCAAGCAAAACAACAACAACAACAAAGAGAAGATGGCTACAGAAACAAATTGAGGTTGACAGTGTACACAGAAAAAGAAAAAACTGAACCTAACTAAAAGTGTGTGAGAGAAAAACACATAGGATCTGGGTAAATGTGAGGGGAAAAGTTCATGTCGACCAATCAAATAGTGCCATGAAGGCGAGCACATGGTCTTGGTTGGTGGAGTGATAAAGAAAAGATAATTGAGTGAGAAAGATGTACGACTTTGCATATAATTATGTATGGTCATACAGCTTTCTCACTCAATTATTTTTCTTTTGAACTGTACATGAACACACCATAAACCATACTCCATTTGGACCTGGGCAATGGAGTATGATTTATGGTGTATTCACGACAGTTCACAGTTTGGCAGGGCTTAAACAACAAGCTTAGCTAATACAATGCTTTTGGTTATTTTCCATTGTGGAAGATCATTTTGTTCAATTTATGTTGGTTGTTTTTTATAGTAATACTGCTTTCAGAGTCCCTTTTTCAAGAGGTTCCACTAAAATTCCAACAAAAGGATGCACACCTACCAGTAAATAAATCAAGATGATAAAGTTTACCACAGACTGCTTCATTTTGATTATAAAACGGATATTCCAAAGTGCACAAATTTAACATGAGCTATAATTTTAGTTACTTCTTCCAGTAATTCAGTAAAAGAGACTGATATATACTTTACTCATTACTTTTATATCATATAAACTTTATATGCAATTGTCATTACTTCACTTAATAAGAAAATTTATGGAATTATCATTATTATTCTTGTGGAATAAAAACACAATTTTTTAAGGTAAAAAAAGAATAATTTTAAAAAATTTGATCCTAATTCAGCAGGTCCTAATGTTGAATGAAAAGAAATAGCTAAGGAACTAGCTAGGGAGGTCAAAATGTCAGAAGAAATGTGCACACTGAGCTGCCCTAACAGCACAAGACTCGTGGAGACAAGAAAAAAAAAGTGAAAAAGATGGGCTTGAAAAAAGAGCTCCTACCGAAACTACATTAGCTAACTTACAATATTCTATAGCCATAGTTTTTCTTTTAGCCCAGTCCCCATGCTGACTTCCTGACTTCAATTAGAACCATATTCTATGTAGTTCATTGCTGCATAGAATAATTAGTTAGGAAGGTAAGTTAAATTAAAGCTAAATAATCTCCTACTACCATTTCCTACTGTAAGTGTGGCAGGGTAGTTCTCTGGGGATGCCCAGACATAGTCTCGCGTAGCGAGCTCCTTTACCAATCACTTAGCGATTGGTAAAGGGTCTGGCTAGACTATACTGCCTGCCTGTGGCTGCACAGGTTTCCCTACTCTCCCTCCATCGGTGGACGGCATTGTTTAGTGATTACTGAGTTTAGCCTCCGTTTTCTTTGTGTTAAATTTGACTAAATACGCGGGGGACCAAATCCACCCGGCCGAGTTACAAAAAATAGGTATAGGCTTTGTGGTTCCTCCTGGGAGGGGCTTAATTACGTTGTTGCGGAAGTGGGTGGGCATCAAGTGGGAAAAGAGACCTTTTGTAGTGGAAAAAGCGCGGTCAATCGCTATTTGAAGTGGTCTGGCGTACTACCGAGAATGGGTGCCGAAGACACTGATGCTGTTACCAATTTATTTTATGAAGTTGTGGAGGTATTACGTGGGTATCTGGGTAACTAGTTAAATCCAAAGAGTTTGAACGGCATAGAAATAGCTCTATTTTTTATTCTTCCAACCTTGAGTAGCTAATGGTTGGTTAATAATACGTATTAGGTTGACTAGTTAGGAGGAACAGTTGGAATGACTGCATTCAAAGTTTAGCAAGTTATGTTCACTTTTCATTAAGGTAGTTACAGTGTTGTTTAGCTAGTTGCATTGTTGAAAAGCTTTCATAAAAATCATTGGCAAGCGTGTTAGCTAACTTCTTTACCCAGTTAAAAGGAAGTTTATAAGTAGATAGAGGAGGAAATGTAGTAAACTAAATGCTAGCTATAGAGAAACTTTTGCCATATCATGTCTGTCTGAATTTTACATGGATATTGATATAGTCATATTATACAGAAATTTGAACAAAATGAGCTTGATTATATTCTTCAACTGTTTCCATCGGAGCCTAGTAAAGTTCAGAAGTTACTGTCTATAGAAGATGATCGTTCAGGAGGAATTGCTAAATATCGGTTCAGGCATCGAGAACAGAAAAGAAAAGGTTTCACATTGTTACATTATGCAATGATATTTGGCACGGAAGAATTGGTGAAGATATTTTTGGAAATGGGATCAGGTATAAGAATTATTGCGAAAATATTGTTCTGCTTGCTTACTTGAACTTTTGCAAAAAATATAAAATAATTAAAGAAATAAACTTGAGTATGTTTACAACCAAGGTAACCATGCCGCCCATGCACTGTAAAAATTATAGCATGAAAACCCACCAAACATACACCAAACTGGTGGTGTGAATGCCCACCATCAATGCATAGTGTGTCCTTCACACTTTCCGCCTAGTGTGAATGCATACTTAGCGTGAAATTCACACTCAATGGAATATCATGGATCCTTTTACATGCAAATGAGTGCAGTGGCGTAGCTAAGTACAAGCTACAGGAGTTACAACTCTCCACGATGACATAAGCTAATATTGGTGGTACATGCTGCCTTTTGAAATTATATTTTCACAATCTTGTAGCACCCAATTTGCCAATTGAAGCTTTAGCTTACTATCTCACGTCAACTCACAGATTTCAAGTTTTATCTAAATTATATAGGTAGTACTTTATAATCTTCATAATTCTTTATGATCTACAATACCATCTCACAGTTAAAAGCTTAAATGCTGGCTGAAATGTTTGAGCAGTATTGACACAAATTGAGAGTAATAAATATTTCAGGGAAGGAAGACTTTAAAGATTATTGTGCGTTGAGTATGTAGAAAAACTTACTGTGTTCAGCATATTTTTCCAATTTGTAGTGTTGAGAAGTCTTCATTTATGCTATCTCATTTGGCATTTGTGCTGATACCATCAATAACCAAAACTATAGTGATGTGTATTGTATATAAACAATTAATTATCATATTTTTTTAAATATGTATGTATATATAGCTCCTTTGTTGAAACAGAAGTCCAAAGAATTCTTTACAGTGATTCACTGTCCATGTTTCTTAGGAAAAGTAGACACACTGAAAGCTCTATTGGAGTACATGTAAGTCTAGCTCTTTGTATTGCTATATAAGTTTGTTATTATTTACTATTTCTTTGAAATTTCAAACAAAAAGTTTATACGTTGTTCTAAAACTGTAACAGATGCTGTCAATTTCATTGTGCACTTGAAAATGTAATGTAAAAAGTAGATTTAAGGGGCACTGCCAAGCATCCCCCAATGCACCAAACCGTCTCCTCTGTGTGTCTTTTGCATCAATAAGAATCTATTGTCAAAATTCTAGCAGTGAATGACCAGAATAAATGAAATATAAATGTAACAATTTTACATTATGTTATTGGATATTATATATTACACTTTCTTGGTGTTGTTGTTTGTCCAAAGATAAGTGTTAATTAGTAGGTAGGTTGGTAGGTGTAGTCTGTTCCATTTATATTCTGCAAAGTTGGATTATGAGCAATAACAGTCTACTTCATTACATCTTAGTGTATTTATCAATGACATGACTCTGTTATACTTTATGACATTCAAAATGGGCTAGTATAAACACATTTAAACTAAGAAAACAAAACAAAACATCACATCAAATTCACTTCCTACACCTCTGTATGCAACAAGGAAAAATATGATCAATAGTAAGCTTCTAATTTACAAGTAAGCAGCAAATCATGCCTTGACATTTTCTACATAGAATTTGTCATTTTATGGGCATGATAGGACTCACCATTGGTTTCCTTGAAGATTAATAGTACTTCTTCCTGAAATATTTATCATTTAAAGGAAAGTTGAAGAGAAGTAGTCTCGTCTTTTAATTGCTCTTTACTTGCATGCCTCTACAATGTGTAGCAATCAGCATTTGAAAAAGTAAACAGACATCTAGCGTCTTACAACTGAGATATAATTATACTCAGATTTTCTATTACATAATAATTCATCACTTTGCTACTGATATACCACCCTACAATCCATGAATAAATCACTTTGAATTACTTGCTCACCAATTATTTACACCAGTTGTTTTAAGTGTGTTTTTGTGAATTACACAATATAATACATGACTGTAAAGGCAGTGATATACCATTACGTAACAATTTTATTCAGTTACAACAAACTACTTGAGAAGTCTGTGACTGTGTGATATTTTTTTTTATAGAAAAGAGAATAAGAAAACTATCAAGCTTTTAGTAAATAGACCATATCAGCACATATTTCCTGACGGTAAGAAGAGTCACTGGCTGTGGACTCCATTACATTATGCTGTGGGAAGCAATAATAGAGAAGTTGTTGATCTGCTTCTAAAACATGGAGCTGGTGAGTGCTGTTTGCTTGATATGAATTGATGCACACCTATTGCTATGATATGTAACTGCTCTATTTACCTTGTGTAATAACACACTACCAACTGGTGTTCACATATTCAAAGCTGCATATTGAAGTTTAGAACTATGGCAAGGTTACCTCTGAACTTTTTTACTGTTTTGGAAAATATCTGAACAACTTATGGTACAATATGGGGATGACATTTCACTCTTGTGAAAATATTTTTGTGTGTTCGTCAAATATTTCCCCATATTGTACTCTGACATGTGCAATATGTATTATATATTATATTTATTTATGTGGTATTTAATATGATTATAGACCCTATGGAGCTTAATGGGAAAGCATTGAGATATGCTTCTAAAGTATCAGACTATGCTATTGTAGAACTACTTTTAAAAGCATCAAAGTCAAAACAAAAATTGAAAAGGATAATAAATACAAAAGATGAAAGAGCACGGACTGCATTGCAATATGCATGCCAAAAGAAATGTACAAGAACATTAAAATTACTTCTTCAGAATGAAGCAGGTAAAGTATGAATTGTATTTGAAATTATTTTGTTTTAAACTAACAAATAAATACCTTACCACACAGTGACACTTGATGTATATACTAACATTTGCGAATTAGGAATGCAGTAGCGTGAGGTATTTTCGTCAGTTGTTATTATCTTCTACCATCTACTTGGCATATCTACATCTATCTGCTTATTTCTCACTCACACCTCTCTTGACCCATCTATGAATGAATAAACATAAACACTACAGTCATTGTTGTCGTGGTGTCATTAACTGGAATTATAAGAAGATAATTTAGAGTAGGAGGACTGACTATTAAACTTTAGCTATGTGTAGTCTACTTGAAGCAGTATATTTGAATGTGGTCACAGGTACGAAATTTCAAGCTACTTTTCTAGACAGCATTCACAAAAGACTTGTTCTTACGCCATTATCATTACTGATGAAGGTTTACCAATCAGACTCTGTTTTATTCATGAGTACACACACTACACTGTCAATGCCATTACTAAAGATGTTTTACCATTCAAATGACACTGTACCAACTGGACTCAGCTAATGAATTATTCAGGTATACACACATCATTGTTGTTACTGACAGACTTAGATAATATTTAGTAGTAGATGCACTATTGAGCTAAAATTTTCGAACTTATAATCTGATTGGCTTAACATCACTTTAAATATTTATTTTAGATCCTGCCATGAAAATTAGCGAAGGGGACACTATTGTTCACTATGCAATTAAGAATGGAGCTGAAGATTGTGCCAAAGTTCTCTTAAATGAACTGAATTAGTGAGTTAGTCAACTCTTGCTCATATCTATATGTACTGACTAAAACTGTGATTATATTTGTCCAATTGTTTTACCTGGGGAAAATTAATAGTAGCTAAATAATGATATAGTTATAGACAATTATTATATAAATTAATTTAGTGGTAACTAAGGATAATAAAATTCCTTTTATTGTGATATTAAAATTCCTTTTATTCCTTTTGTTGTTATTTAGCTCAGCAGAAATAATTTTTCAGAAATTTCTATCAACAGAGATATTATCTGACTTAGTTTCTAGGGACATGACTTCAATAACCTTTGATCTTCTCAACGAGTGTGACACAGGTAGGTGAAATAATTTTCATTATCAGATGGGCAAGGATAGGAATGTACATAATAAAGTTATTTATTCCCCGCTAGATATCTTCACAATGTTATTAATTGTAAGTACTGACCTGTGAAATAACTCAAGTTATCACATGGTGTTATGTCACACTGTATTGTGCAAGTTCATTATACTCTGATACCTATAGTATGTCCAAGTTGAGTTGGCACGACCGCAAGTGCAGTAAATGAGGAATGCATTTAGTACTTTCCCGGAAGCAATTTAGTCATGTGAATCCAAGTCAATTAAGCACGCAAACATCAACGTTGCACGTGAAAAAGGGGAGGTTATGCAGGTGCGCATTAATTCTGTAACTATTGTAAGAAAGAAATTTAGTGAAGTTCATGGATTTTTTCAGGCGCTGTACAGCTCATCTCGTCCGTTTTTGGCTATATTTGTTTCTTACTTGCAGGTAATGTATAGCAGATGGAAAACGCAAACTGGTGGGGGCGTTTTTTTTAAGAGACAAGATTAAAAGCAGTTGATTCTACCTACTGTGTCCTAAGAAGTATTCTAATATTTACACGATTCAGCAGTACAGTACTGTTAACTTGTAGCTAAAGTTATTAGACTTTCTTGTTAAATAAAATTATCATTTATTTATAATATATATATGAAAATTGATGAGATGATAGAATTTAAGTAGTACACATACACAAAATATAGTTGTGGTCCAAGTTGAAGGTGGAGTGCAGCCTGAGTTGGTCCTAATCCTTACAATAAACGGCATCTAGTAGTGAAGAAAAAGGAATTGGCGTAAACACAGCTTTGACAAGCACACAATTTAACGGCAAAAAGGTTGTACTACAAGTTGCTAGCTAAATGATAGCTATACCACTCTGAAATATATTTGCTATACAGCTTTTGTTATTGAACAGGTAGAGAAATAATCTTACCAACATCCTATCAGGTGGTCCTGTACCCTCTGGGACAACAGGACACTTCGTCTATCCTGTTTCCACACTCGCAACCTAAGCTAATCGCAATACAAAGCTAGAAACGCAGCAATCTGAGAAGAAGTCGCTCATTGTTTACAAAATTCTTAATGAAGACAGTCCGCATGATAAATTGAGCCTAACCGCATGACTAAACGCGGGCGTGTTTTGAGCGGGAAACCTGTGGTTTTTTCTATTCCCATAGACTTTTGTATTGAGTTTTGGAACAGCACTTTCTGTCCGGTTTGGAGTATACTGAGGAAATATTTTAACTGCATGGCGCAAGTTTTCTGATTGTGCAAATCGGATGCGTAGCTACTTCCGTTCAAAAGTTATTCAAGTTTTTTCTGGCCAACTCAACTTAGACATACTTAGTAGTTATAGCAGACTGCCTAACTTACCAGTTTTCTGGGTTTTGAGAACAGCTACATTCCTCAGTGAAGCCTACCAAACTTGTTAGAGCAGTGGCTAAAAGGGGTGTGAAGAGAACCTAGTTAGTGTTACAGCCAACATTGCACCAAAAGTTACCAACCCTAGTACAAACTACTGCAGTGAATACATCAAGCATAGAATACACCACTTGTTACACTCGTCAGAGTGATATGGTAAGATATTTCACTATAGGATTTATTTCACTTGCCTCTGGGTCGTGAAAATAATCTTCTGCGCCAGTGGAACAGCTATCTCTTCAATGTGGCAAGAAAATTTTCAGCTTGAACAATGCTGGATGTAGATAAACATTTTTGTAAAATGATCCAGAACACCGACAAATTGCTATTAGGTTACTTTTAATATTGCTTGATTCATAATGGTTTGATTGATTCAGATTTGATCATTGTATGAAATAATTAGAAAAAAAATAATATAAAGGGATGCTTGTAAGACTCTGTATATTTTATATTTTGACCAGTTTAAAAAGTTTACCATTTTTTCTATAAAAGGCACTTTGTCACATTGGTGCAATAGTGAGAGATAATTGGATGCACTTTCTAGACTTCACTGCTGTGAGTTTTCTTGTTCATTTTGTCAATTAAACTATCCTTCCAAAGAATATATGTCCTGCTACTTTCTCAATCTGTCTTAGAAACAGTTATTTAGCCACTTAGCTGGCTCCAACTGACAATAAATAGTGTAAAAATCACAGAGAGTGAATAGAATGAATCAACATCCAGTAAGGCATCTACTACTACTCAATGATAATAAAACAGTATTATGTGGTTTGTGTCCAGGGGTGCAATTAACTTTTGCTTTACTATGTGAGTTGATTGGGGCAATTATGTCTTCCTAAACATTTTGTAATTTTAGCATATCATGAAATTCCACTTAATGAGTTGTTACACCGAGTGGTAAGAAATGAAGCATATTCAAACGACAATTTTACTGAGATAACAAAAAGACTTGGTAAAAAAAGGTAAGTGATTATTGCACTGTCAAAATGCTATTAGTACATATTGTTTGCATCCTTGATTAAGCATTGAAGAAGAAGAAAAAGAATCAGGTCTAACTCCAATGATGCTAGCAGCATCGCGTAATATGCATAAAAAACTTGATATGATATTTAATTCATATATAGGTAAGTGAAATTTATGCAATACGTCTGTATAATACTATTAAAACAATTAAATTATTGCTATATTAAATAGTTGTGGATGGAGAACATATAATTCTATATATTTGGCATGTTTTATATAAGGCATGTTTTATATAAGTGAGTGTTGTAGCACTCTCTAATTAGGGTTGGCCATTACTTTATAATAGGCATAATGCAAAATGAAAACCCTAAATATTTTAACTTCAGGGAACAACTATTTTCCAAAAAATAATGTTTAATCTATTCTTAACACTCCAATGAAGCTACATGTGAAATTCCTAAGCCAGAACTTTCAAAGAAATGAAACCAAGCGAAAGTAACAAGAAATTCAAAATTACTTTGAAAGTTATGGAAGCAAAATAATGTCAATTGCTCCATGTGATGATTCTATATTCCTAGATTACGTCCTCTTTCAATATTAACTTAACTAGCAAGTACCCTGCCACACAGCGGCACTTGATGTATTGCAAAGTAATAATGTAGTAGCACCCACTTTCCTTTCTTCAGTTCTATCTTCTTGAGTCATGGAGTCCCTTTTCCTTTGTCTACCTCTCCAGCTTCTGAATCTCTATGTCCTACTATCATGATTGTGGACTTTAGCTTTGCAAAACTTTTGCCTTCTTTTTCATACTTTCGCCTTCCTTTTTGAAACTGACCCCCACCTTTACTCATTGATTCCACAATCGCTCGCCTTTTGCTGTCTCTTCCATTCTTTTTAAACCTAAACCACCTTACCTCACTGATTCCACCTGTTTTTGGTTACAATTAATCGCATTTTACCTTCTCTTTCTTACTTTTGCCTTCCTTTTGAAACCTACGTCACCTTCCGTAGTCTATTATACCTGCTTTTTAGAATTAACCACTTTCTACTGACGACACTTACAAATCGTGTGATGACGATGCTTTGCTACACTGGTTGAAGATCATGAATTATTCATGAATACACACACCATCGGTCATTGTCGTCGTCAGTCGTTGTTGTTACTGACACACAAGCGTATTATTAAATGTATGATCCTTCAATTATGTAATAAAGCAATGATTTCAAGACATAAAATTGTCACAAGGGGCAAGTAAGTTTTCTTATTTCTATGCTTCTTTTTAGCATGTCTTAAATGTGACATTCCTTTCCTATATCCCATATATTTTTGGGTAAACCCTCCCTAATTGCCTAATTTTAACCCTCAGCATGCATGCATGAGGGATTATAGTTGTAGTCTTGTCTGTTAGTGTCTTTGTCCGTTTAACCAATCTTTTTCTATCTGTCTGCCATGCAATGATTTTGGAGATAATGAACATTTTATCATCGAGTTAGGAATTAACTTACTCAGAACGATAATTTAAGACCTTTCATGGTGCCATGTTCATTAAATTTATGCTGTTCCCAAATTATACTACTTTTTAAGTCTGTAAAATTTAGTGAATAAAATTTCATTATTAACCATCATTGAGTGTTATTCTTAATAATAATAATGTTTCCGTTATAGTTATAAACCAAAATTGAGGTTTGTATGTGATTTATAAATCGAAATACAAACCTAATGATTTTGGTTTATAACTATTTTATAGCCCAAACATAAACAACGATCAAAGTATAACGTTAGCTATCTTAGTAATTGTATTAAAGTACCCAAACTCTTCATTATTCCATTTTGCTTTGATCTGCCTTCCACCATAATTATGGTTGCTAAGAACTATATCAGACTTTTCCCCTCTAATACATTTTCTTACGAGCATACCAGACTGTATCCGATTTATAGTTCTTAACGACAAGCGCGGTCGCTCGGGTAACGGGCTATAATGTATTTTTTATTAATTTTCTAGAATTACTTGAAGTCAATATGTTTACTGAAGATAAGAAACATTATAAAGAACTGTACACAGATATTGCAGGTATTTTTAACCAGTACTCATAAACATACATGACAATTATAAGTACTTATTCATAGGGAAAAGAAACAAGGATAAATTGCCAATGGTGCATCTTGCAATTGATTGTGTTGGATCAGAATCAGATTTTGAAGAGACTTTGAGAGTTTTAAATACAATAATATGGTATTAATTAAGTAATAAACAAAAACAACTATTGGTCAAATTATAACATATTTGCAGGCAAAAATTGCAGTCTATGAAGAATTTGCAGGAAAATTTAACAGAAGATGATATTATTGATCCATTTCTCATCACTGGGTTGGAAAATGAAGTGTCTGCTATAAAGTATGCATTTAACAAAGATAAGCCAGAAAGGGCTATTATGATAATGGATATTACTAAATGTAAGAATGATGTAATAATTTATTATTGTGTAATGCATATATAGTTTTTTTATCAACTAGCTAGCAGTTCTATTCGCCATAAATGGATATAAACACTTCTTTAAATGGAAACGACAATATTTTAGTTCACTCGCACAGATTAAGTGAGGTTAAATTTGGTTTCTTACAATTCACAAATTTATATTTCCTATGTTTGTGTTGTTTCTCTAAAGTATTTGCATAAAGTAGTAAATCTGACTCATTGTCCTAATAATTAAATAATATTATATAATATAAGATTTGTCATAAGTTGTACACCTCACGTACACACCAGCTTTGATCTATTGTGGTTGTTTACCCAAATTTTGGGTATATTCTACCCAAAGCTGTATGTCAGTTATATTATTTGTATTGTAAACAATAAAACCTAGTAATTTTACACTATTATTTTCATTTGCAATATCTACATTTCATTTATATAATATATACATTTCATTTATAATAATATATACATTTCATTTATAATATTACGGTGAGTAAATTGCCCATTCAATAATGTATGGGAAAAATCACTGTTCAATTGAAATCACACGGGGAAAGACATAGTGCATAACTAAGTGAAATAGCTTGGTAACTGAGTGGATACTAAGTGAAATACCACAGTAGCTAAGTGAAATAGTATGAATAAGTGCGCACGCTTGTTGCGTTATCCTTGGAAATGTACAGTTTGAGTAGTTTCTAGTTGGAGACAATGTCATTCTTTACCAAGGATCCTCTACCCATATTAGACAGAATTTTTTTCAAAGATTAGGAGGAGCCATATGTTGAAAACGAAGTTCCAGTGGTAGCTAATCCTGAAATAAGGAGATAGTGAGTGAATGATACAGTGTAGCTACAATTGAAATTGATTTTTAAAAAAGCTGGCCTACTATTTATTAGTGAGTAATAGCACGGGTAACCTGTGCTATTCAGGATCAATAGCACTCAAAGCAATTGAAATAACACTCGGCTTCAACTCATGCTATTTCAATTGCGTTACTTGTACTATTATTCCCGAATAGCACGGTTACCTGTGCTATTACACATACTAACTATTATATAATATTGTAATACACAAAAGGCTAGCACAACTATTCAACCCCTCCTTGTGGTTGAATGGTCATGCTAGCCTTTTGTGTTTGTAGTCACATGTCTGGTACTCCCAAAATGGGGGGGCTTTGCCCCCTAACCCCCCTTGAGCCCCCCCCCACACCCCAAATGCTGTCACAACTGCATATTTTCAGCTTTTTAAGGTTCATTAACAATATGACTATAGTACACACCCGTATAAGTTGGTGGGGCCTCACACGAATACCCATGGGCAGTCGACGGCAAAGCCGGACAACTATAGAGTAACAATACTGAAATCAAAGTATTTTCTTATGCTAAAGACTAAGTGTAATTGTCTTTTAACAACCTGAAGAAAAACTTTCAGATTATAATTTTGGAAGTGTAGTGTTTTGCGCACATAAAAAATATGCATAAGTTGAAGTATACTTCCTTTAACCCTTTCACCGCCATAAGCGCCATATGGCGCTCAGCAGTACGGCCGTGTTTTAAAAAAGTATAAAAAATCAACCGTTCATGCTATCGACACGCAACAAAGCTTAAAAGTTTTAGAAATGACTATTTTAGTACTGTTTTAATATAGAATAATTACGTCAACGGTAACTAATGGTAATACTTTCCTGAAAGTTCAAAGTTTGAGTAAAGAAATGGCGAGGCTATCGCGAGACGAGGTCCTGGCGTGTGTCCTGGATAGTGACGATGTATTCGGCCTAGTAGATAGCTCCAGTGAAGGTGAACAAAATGGAGAAACAGAAGAAGTTACTGCTTTCATGGGCCAGCAATTATTATCAAGAGATTCTCTTGACTATCTTTCAGATACTGTGGCAGACCGTTCAATTTTAGATGATATGAGTACAGATGATGAGCAGTTACTAGTAGAACAGCAAGGAGATTAGTAAGTTTTTATTTAAAAGAAGAACAGTTTATAAATAATACTGATTGAATTCAGCTATTGAAAATAAATATCATAATTATATATATATATAATACTAAATTAAGTCTATTATGAATACAAGTCCCATGTAAACTTGGCGGTGAAAGGGTTAAACAGCATGCTAAAGTCAGAGTGTGCTTACCTCTAAGAGAAGTGTATAAAAGATCTCATATTCCAAGCTGTGTGTGTGTTGTTAGGTAGCCTTTCCCGATACTAATTTGTTGTTTTTTTGTTAAGCAATGAAATAGGAAAAATTCCTAGTAATAGCTATATGGATATAATATATAGCTAGTGAGTGAGCAAAGTAAGAAACTATTTGCGATCGAGCAAATCGAGCAACACAATATTTGGAGTAACACAAACGAAAATTTGGGATATTTTTGGCTATCGAGTGAAATGAACGTGACAGTATTAGGGGTAGACAATTGAAGATCGGGTATATGTTATATTTTATTGGCGACGAGTGAAGCGGTGAACAATTGAAGAATAGGTATATTTTTTATATTTGGCGAGTAAGTGAGACACAATTAGGGGGTTATAGATCAAGATTCTGTGGTGTATATTTATTTTTTATTTTTTTACTTATTTATATGGTACTGCAACCCTATTTTTTAGCCCATGCCACTAATACATAAGCTGGTAAAACATCTTGATAAACTAAATTAATGAACACGTTGACTGCTTGATAAACTAAATTAATGAACTCCTGAATTTTTGTTAACTTTTGCTTACTTTAAAAAAGCATAGCACACCCCAATATTTCTCTTTATGGTCATTTAATGGGTAGGTCAAGTTAGAACATTTCGATAACACTTCTTAGGCTTCCTCCCTGTTTCTTTTGTCAGTAAACAAATCTTATTTAGGGTTAGGGTCTAAACTATGTGATAATTACTTAGAAATACTTGCTTTTTGCAAAGTCCCGAAAAGTTGAGTTGCCTTTGTACTCATGCACACCACTAGTATATATGTATGTACAGATATTATACATTTCCCTTGCAGTTCCATTTCTCTTAAAAACACAGCTTTTTTAGCTGTCTCCATTTTCTTCTGTTACTATAGAAATAAACAAGTCTTACTTTAGGGTTAGGCTCAAAACAGTGCAAAAAATCGCTTAGAATTACTCTGTTTTTTTTTCCAAGTCATGGAAAGCTGTGGCTAATCGTTGCTAAGGCATTGGAGACCCTTTACCAGAATGACTTCAAAAACTCTAGCCGTCTCTTTAATATCAGAGTTCTTATTGTCAAATGCCACTGGTAATTCATAGATAATGAATACTACAGACAGAAGCTACTACTGCTACTCAGAAAAACTGAGGTAAGTAAGTCAGTTTGTGTTTGTTTGCTATTGTTACAAAATACTCTGGCTTGCCCAGTCAGGACTTGATGTCAAGAATTACTGGTTCAGAATGGCTTAGCATTAGGTACTCAGAAGCTACTACTGATAGGTATAAAATATCTCTGTATGAATAGGAGCTAGAACACTAGCTTCAAAGAAACTCAATAATTGTAGCCTTTTTGTTGTTTTTGCATACAGATTTGTAATAGCAAAAAATGAACTTTTATCAGATTTAAGTTGAGTTATATTTTAATATTTGAGCTACCCTGATGCTTAAATTACTTAGGCACAATGGGTCACTCACCATTTGTGTTAAAGCACATCATTAGTGAACCTGTGGGATATGAAAACGATCAATGAACCGTTTTAGAAGTTATTTATACATTCATTCTGTATTTTCCAATAGATGTGCTATAATGTATTCATTTTTGTAGCAACATTGTGTAAAGTAATTATCCTATGTGTTGCGTATTTAAGTCCAGTGGTGAATTTAAGGAGGGCTTTACTGTTATTGTACGAGCTACCATTTTTTACAGAACGAGTTATGTAACTTATGAAATGGAACAATGAATTTGTTATAAATACATACTTTCATGAAAATTATAAGTGGAAATGTGGATATGCTAATAGCTAACAAGGGTTACAGAAGAGGATCATCATTATTTAATCTATTAGTTTATTGAAATATTTACTCTCTGTGGTAGGTCAGAAAAATGTCAGTGAGTATGAAACATTAATTCTGTACCCACATTATTTCTAGTTGGAGAGCAAGTGACAATTTAACTTCAGCAAATTGTAAACAATAAAAGCAGCATCAATATGAATAGAAGAACTATTTAGTTGACTGAAACATTATTAATTTGATATTTGGTGAATAACTTTACAACAATTTAAACTTTAGTGACATTATACCTGAAGTGTTACCAATACTTAAATTATTAACTGTTTGTAGGTAGAACGATACAAAGTTTAGATAAGGATGTCATATACTCTGCAATAAAAAATGATGTTCACATCATGGACTTCCAAAGAATTATTAATTTAATAAAAAAATATTCATCTTCAGCGAGGTAAAAAATTTGAAATTTGTTTATGTGTTCAGAATTTATATTATATCAACAAGAAATTTACTTGCTATGAAACATTTTTTTGACAATTAATTGATCCTGTAGAATCTATTATGAATATGTACTCATGCACAGGAAAAGCTAGCAATGTGGTGCACGTAAACTTTGGGAAAAGATTGATTTAAAAAGGTAACAAAGAAGCTTGTCGATAGAGCATTAGCTACAGTTGAAGCTACGGCTATGAAACTTTGTAAGCTCAATATCTGGATCAACCGTGTAAGTGATACAATTTTTTTTGACAGAGCCTACATTGTGACAGATTTTCCTGTGCATTGTCACATAATGCATGTTAGATAATATGATTCACCATGACCATAATGAAGTTATTAGAAGTTAGTGGAACTTGATGTCTTTCTATAAAAGAATTAATAAAATTGATGTATAGGTCAACCAATATAACAAACTACGTACCATTTTTAAATATAATATAATTCATCTATCATAAGTCATGAAGGAATTGTACAAATATATTTAAAAACCCTGTTCAAAACACATTAACTCAACAAAAAGAAGAAATCAAAATCAAATCAATTAATAATTAGGAATAGCTAATTATATATATTGACACTAACTTAATGCTATAGTATCAGAAGGAGCCTCTGGCCAAAACTAATTATTTTTCTCATGAAAATTCCAAATGTGGTATATAAGTGTTTTTACCACTAACTACTAACACTAAACCTTATGATGTATATTGTTGAAAACCCATCTAGGTTAGCTGACAATTTTTTTAAGTTTTTAAAACATCCTCGCCAGCTCAATTAAAAGAAGTAACTGTGTGCCTTCTATGTGTATGCATAGAGTAAATGTATATACCCCAATATTTAATTGAAATCCTCCAATAGTGTTTATTTCACTTCACTTGCTTGCTGATTACAATGCTATAACTTCATAATAAATTCATCTTTTCGTAATTGTAGGTTTTTTATAATAATAAAACTGTATTCTTTTAATGATGATGTTATTCTCGGCTGAAATAATTATAACAGCAAATATTCTTGCTTTAACAGCCAATATTATGTTAATTATAACTTAACCCGACATTTTGACTTCTTGCCGAAGTCCTCTTCAGGAATCAACTGAGGTTATTTTGCGTTGCAATAGTCTAGCTTCTACTCACATAAAAATTTCTTACACAATTAAGTGTTTTATGTTTTACATTGTTTTTTACCTGTAGAGAATTTAGGCAAGAAGTTGATACGTTGGTTAAGTTTTAATTAACATGATTGGCTGTTTAAACGAGAATAATTGCTATTATAATAAAACTGTAATATCAGTGGAGTAGCTAGATTGATACAATAGCATTTTTTTCACATTTTGTATTGAATTGTGTATAAATATTGAAAATTTTAACATTTTTCATAATGCTTTTTGTTTCAATTTCAAGAAGTCCTCATCAGCTAGAACCAATGGAGATATACAATAATACACAAATTAAGCGCCTTTGTCATTTATTCATAATCATATCTAATATTTTTTAATTGTTAATTAGAATTTTGTTTGAAGAGAAACCAACTCCCTTGTGTCTTGCTTTGGAACATAAAAAATTTGCTCATGCTAAGGAACTTCTTAATTATGCAAAAGGTAAGTAATTTGGAGTAAATAAATAATAATATATTCCTAATCATTTGTTATAATATAGATAGTAAGAATGAGCTCCATTGTGAGAATTGTCTGAGTGCATTACAGGTAGCCATAAAAAGTAGCTCTCCTGTTGATATTTTGAAGGACATTACAGAAAGGTAATTAATAAAAAAATATCTATTTGTCATTAAGTTAAGCTAATAGTAATACTAGAAAAGCAGGGGATGTATTTTTCTAATCTTACTTTTTATTGAAAAGGCAACAACAAGAATGTATGATTGTCTCCATGAGATCCTTACCCAATGACAACAAAATACATGGTCAACTTGTACATGCCACTTGTAGCTACTTTTAGGAATAAGTGGATTAAATGATGCCTCGCTCAACAGGGTGATAGGAGCTAGAGCTTTAACTGCAGGCAAACTAAATAAGGGTAGCCATTTGTTATTATATTTTGTGTACAGTGCCTCTATTTGCGCTGAACTACATTAATTTATTTGAGCATTTTTATCATTTCCAACAGTCCCACTGCTGATTCCACATTAGATGTTTTGCAGTCTATCATAACTTATCTCGAACTTCTGGTCCCTTGACTTTTGTAATTGTTGTCTATTCGCTTTAGTTCTTTTGATCACTATTCTATTAAACTTGTGTGATTAATATCTCTAATTCTGTGTGTGTGTGTGTGTGTGTGTAGTGTGTGTAGACAGTGTACTTGACAGTTGATATACAACCCATTAGAGTTATACATTATGGTTTCAAATACACACACTCAGGACAATTACCTGGACTAAAGATGTACCTACTAAGTGTACGTATTACGTTGCTAAAATAAAGACCAATGCACATAACATGGGAAGTGCTTATAGAGTATAGAAAAGTAAAAAGAAATGATTCATTATCATTGAAGTGCTCAGCACAATTTCTTCATATCATGCTAGTATTGATATTAATTTATTAATTTTCAGTTTATTGTTCAAGATTGTTCTTCCTTTTAGGGTGAACTGTTGCAGTGACATAAGTGAAAAATTTTCAATTCCGATTAATAAAGAAACTGATCCTCACGTGCTATGGATAGTTATGTCGGTAAGCCTATACTTATTGATTGATTTACATATTATATATATATATATATTGACTGTTTTTATGTCATGATACTCATGAAGAGTCTGACATGTACTTCAGCTGCGTTTGGGGATCAAAATCTTGAAGATGAAGAAGGGAGAAAAATTATTGTATGTTCTATTAAGGAAACTTTAATGAGGTTAATAAAACTTCATTCCCTTTGTTTGTATTCATTATTACACATCAAGTAATAGTATTGTAAGTCAACAGGTGTCTTTCCTAAACATTAAAAGAAAATAGGATCAAAGTAACTGGCATATAATATACGTATATATTAATATATAAGACATTTGGCCTGACTTCTTATATATTCTATTTTTACAATAAAACACTATAGATGTTATACTTTTATGTATGAAGGAGAAACTTTACGTGGAATCAATTAAAGGTCGCCGACAAGATATTTTTGAGATGCTTGTAGTAAGCTCAGGAGCTGTGTTTACTTCAACATTGCAACTAGCCATCAATAATATTGAAAACAAGTAGGTCAAACGTTTTTTTTTCACTTCTGAGCAGTTAATATAACTATGCTATAGAGGAATAGAACACATATTTGTGGCATTCTATCATAATAATTACTGTATAGAGTAAGAAAGATTACTTTAGAAAAAAAATAGAAAGATTTTATTAATACTTTGAAGAAGGTCCACGGACCAAAATGTTTTTCATCAATAATACTTTGCTATGTTAAGCTAATCTATAGTCATTAAAGTTACAGTTAAAGTCATAGCAACAAATCTCTACGATATAGTGTGTATATATACATAAGGAAAGGCTTAAGAACGACAATTTTTTGCACTGTTATGTTCTGGAAGATGACAAGGGTAGTGTTTAGAAGGGTGGTAACTAATAAAAGGCGTATATACCAATGTGGCAATGGTGTAAATAATAAGTGTATTTCAATGTGAGAATTGTGGAAACTCTTGAAATTGGTTATTTTTTCTATCATTTATAGAGAATTTGCAATGTTGATGGTTCGATATTCAAACAAGGAGGCTTTGCTGAAGGAATTGATAATGCAGCATGATAAAACCACTTTCTTCAATGAACTTATTAAAACCATGCCAGGTAGAGAACTCAATATTATATTGACATTTAGTATCACCTTCATGATTAGATGTAGACATAAATAGTTTTGTTTTGTTTAATTGTTTAATTAGTGCAGGAGTAGAATGTATTATTACAAAATAGGAACACACAAGTATGAGGTTATCCTTTCTTTAAACTCTCGAGCGTTTTTGTCACTTCCACGAAACAACTGCCTCTTTACTGAATGCATATTGTTTCATGTGATTGTCATTCCTGCAAAAATTATATCTACATGAAGTGTATGAACAGGTCATTACTGAACACACAAGTGTATTATTGGCGAGCGAGCAAAGTAATTGAGACTTTATCAGGGGTAACATTATTGAAAATCAGGGATGATTGTTTGTTTATATATACGTGTGGACGTACGTATGTCACTTTGTACTTTGACCCTCACTTTTTGTGTTTGCTTCATTGTCTACCCTTTCCTATACCTTCACTAAACAGAATCTTTCGGTTAATCTAGACAAGTGTTGAACTTTGAACTTTGCAATTTGTGTGAGATCGGTGTGCTCTCCTTAAGGTGACTGGTTTAGCTAGTTCTATGGTAGTGTAGCTACCTGATGGTAGTTTGGGGCAAAGAATTGACTTCATACATGTTCCTTCGAGCCGGATTGAACTAAGCTGCCGGTTATCACGATATTCTAATTGATGCCCACCTCAAAGACTACTAACACTATGGGTGATGAGGAAGAGCTAGCAACTAATAAGAACCTCCGCAGAGGGCAGAGATCAGCCACCACTAGAATCTTGGGACAAGTAGATACTGCTGTTAGCAGCCATCCCCCAGATGCCCCCAAGATAAATCAGCTGAAGAGAATTCTGGAGGAGAAGCTACAGACCCTTGGTGCTTTGGATCAGAAAATCTTAGCAAGAACCGCTGAAGGAGAGATTGAGATTGAGATCATTCAGGCTGATGAAGTCAAAGAAAAAATATTACTTGCCCTGTCCCAGCTAGATTTTGCAGTGTTGCTCCTGTGAGGCCTTATCGTGCCACTGCCAGTCGAACACCTGATCCATCTGGACTACATCCTACTGCAACTGGGTCAGACACTACTGCTGCTATTAGAGCGACATCTCCTACTTCTGAATCTATATCTCCTACTGTTTCGGGATCACCTTCGCCAACTTTGGACCCAACGACTACCCCTGAAGCAGATCTGCCTGCTACTAAAGCGACTCCCTGTGGGGCCAAGGTGAAATTGCCGAAAATTTCCCTACCTCGATTCCGTGGAGACCTTGTGAAGTGGACTCCCTTTTGGGACGCATATCAGTCTGCCATTCATTTGAACCCTGACCTTACTGATATTGATAAGTTTAACTACTTGCGGTCTTTGCTAGACCACACTGCGTATGATGCAATTGCAGGACTCATGCTATCAGCCGCCAATTACAAGCAAGCTATAACCATCCTAGAGTAGCGATTCGGCAATAAGAACTCATCATTTCTAAACACATGGATGGACTTATGAATATGGAACCTGTTACATCAGATCACAACCTGAAGGAGTTGCGCCGACTGTATGAGAATACTGAATCACATGTGAGGAGTCTGAGCTCTCTAGGGATTGAACCTAAGTTGTATGGGGCACTCCTTTCATCCATCTTGTTGGCGAAGCTATCGCCTGACCTCCGGCTTATCGTGAGCAGGAAGGTATCTCATTCTAGTTTGGACATGGAGCTTTGCTGACAACCTTTGAGGGTGCCAGAGAGAGAGCCAATCCTCAATCCTCTCGTCGAACTCAGCCGCCCAGCCACTCATCTGCTTTGTTAACGGGATCCACAGGATCTAGGACTGAGCCTCAGTGCTCGTACTGCCAGCAGTCTCATCCATCCTCAGCCTGTCCATCTGTGACCACACTAGAAGACCGCAAGCGTTCTCTCAAGATTAGTGGCCGGTGCTTCAATTGTCTTCGTCGAGGTCATGTAGCTCACGCATGCAAGTCTTCATCCAGGTGCCAGAGGTGCAAAAGGAAGCACCGCACCTCCATATGTGATGATCACCATAGCCACAGCCAGGACGAGACGCAGCTGTCTACAATGTCGCGTGAGACAAGTCTCAACCCAGCTACACCCCCTTCCAGTCAACAGAAGGTCAACCTACGAAAGCTCTTTGTTCGGATAGCGGTCAAGCCAACCCAGCTGTGCTCTCATTCCAGTCAACAGAAGGTCAACCTACGAAAGCTCTTTGTTCGGATAACCATCAAGCCATGTTTCTACAGACCGCCCGCGCTGTCATTCACCGCCCATCTGAACCACACGTCTCTCTAGAAGTTCGACTCATCCTCGATGGTGGTAGTCAGAAGTCTTATATCAGCCAACGTGTTTGTGACTTACTCAACCTAGCCGCTGTCAGAGAGCAGTCTCTTTCCATTGCCACCTTTGGTTCCAGCAAGGGAGCGGCTAAGGTATGTTCGATTGTGCAGGTTGGTATGGACCTGAAGGGTTACTCACCCATGCTGCTCTCACTTTATGTGGTGCCTACCATATGCAAACCTTTGATGGGACAGCCTATAGCCCCTTGTACTGAGCAGTATCCCCATCTTACGGGTCTGGAGTTGGCTGATTGTTCTAGTAATGACCTAAACATGCCTGTTGATGTGCTAATTGGTTCTGATTACTATTGGCATATTGTGACTGGGAATATTCGTAGAGGGATGGAAGGGCCTGTTGCCATACATATTAAGCTTGGATGGGTGCTATCTGGCCCGATGTCGCACAGTCACTCTAATTCTGATTGCTCTGTGACGAATCTGAGTGTCCACGTTCTCCATGCTGAGCTCAGCCCATCGAGTCTTGTACATTATCTGACCAGCTCCTATGTTGTCTACAGGACAACCTGTCCGTGCTGCTGCCAAGCGAGCCAGTGCGAGGAGGCGAATCTGGATCCAGGAGCTGTAGGACTAGAAACTGTCGTGAGACTATGTGTATTGAATGTTTCACTTATAATTTGTCTTGTTCATATATATTGTTTTTTGTGTCACTTATTTTGTTTTGTGAATCTCGGTTGACCACGTCTGGTCAATGGGGGGAGGATGTTGAACTTTGAACTTTGCAATTACATCATTTTGTATGACATTGATTAAAGCATGCATACAATTTTGTTGGTAAAGTGTGATATCGGTGTGCTCTCCTTAAGGTGACTAGTTTAGCTAGTCCTATGGTAGTTTAGCTAGTTCTATGGTAGTGTAGCTACCTGATGGTAGTTTGGGACGAAGAATTGAACTTCTTACAACAAGTTAATCATTTGCCTCTTTGTATTAGGTTGTTTCTAATTGCCACACGATACACTTAGGTCTTAAAAACTTACTATTTGATTCAAAACTGTGCAGTAAATCTTTAGAACTTCTTGTTTTTCAAGTCCCAAAATGTTACGGTGAAAGGTTACTATGGTATTGATACCCTTTACCAGACATAAGTTTAAAAACTCAGCCATTTATATAGTAGCTGTGAGTGCTTGTTGCCAAGAGCTACTGGTAATTCAGATAGTCAGAATGCAATATTAGAGACTACAGAAAATACCAGTACTCCGGAAATTGAGGTAAGAGAAGTAGTTCTGTATTTGCTAGCAACAGTAAGGTCACAACTGCTATGTAATTAAACTTTTAGAATGGACTGGTAAATTCTTTTGAAGTGTTTCGTTTGTGCACTGGCTCTCTCGCCATTTGTATTCAAGCACATCACAAGTTATATAGATATAGTGCGAGAATAAACTAAATTGGTAGTCAATTCGTAAGGCTATAATTAACTTCTTTAATTGCCTGGGTACATCAGCAGTGATGAAAATGGTTATATGCTACTAGGTCATAAATTATGTATATAGGCTATAGTTAGATACTCTAGAACTGTTCTCTGCAAACATGTTTTGATGTAGTCTGTCCCTGCATGCTATCTGATTTAGAAAAAATAAAAGCTTGCTTAAGTGATGTGTTAAGTAATAATGTTGTACTTCATTTTTACAGCTTATCAACGTCTGAAAGTAAAGAAAAAGAAGCACAAATTGAGCATCCACTTAAATTAGTGGTGAGTACAGTGATGCACAATTATGTGAAGTACATTATTTAATTATGTTTTTTTAAAATTCATTATTATTACTAGAGTTCATATAGGATAATTAATTAATTCTTTTGTTGTTATGGCTTTTTCATGACAACTCATTTTGTTATAGCTCTGTCATTACAACAAGTTCCTTAAGACATTGTTTTGACTATTTATTATCATCCACACACTGATGGTGTCCATTGTAAAATGGTTGAAATGTTTGTGCATTTTGTAAATATTGTGACTAGTGAAAATAAAAAGTATATGGAACTAATGTATAGTCACAGAAGAATTTTCAAATTAGGGAAATTAACTAATAACATCTAAGGAGTTAAATCACTAAAAAAGTTTTCGGAAATGCTAATCGTACGAAACTCTTCACAGGGTGAAAAGAGTCCAAGAAACCTCTACCTATTAACCTATTAACCTCTACAACCTTGTAAATTTTTTTGTTAACTAATCATCAAGATAGTTTGTGGATCTAGTTATGAACACATTATAATATACTAATTTATGATTTTGCTATGGTTGTCAATAGACACTTTTTCAGGCAGTACTTGTTTACTTTCAATCATTACTTTAGGCCACATATTTCGTTGCAGGTTGAAGAGAAACTACATAATATTCTTCAACACAATTTAGTCAAAAAATTTTTACAGGAACAATGGGAAATGCTGGATGTTTTGGTCTACTTTCAGATTATGCTATACTTTCTTCACTATGCCATATTGCTTGCATTGGTTTATTTTGGACCGCATCAGAAAGAAAAAAATTGCAGTAAATTGTTTTAATGTATTAATTAAACATATAGAATAAACTTGTGTGTTTTGTCTAATAGTTTGCTGCTCATCAAATTCTCCAAATGAGAATAATCCATGTCATTGTGAGTTTAGACATTTTGATCTGGAAATTTGTAATAATACAAAATAACATATTTGTGAAGGTATCATCACGAAGGCTTTCTCAGGGCTTAATTTGATATTTTGGCTTATTTATATCATGTACTCCTTATTTTTGGCTCACAAACATCATAATAGTATTTACTCTAATAAATGTAATGTAGTTGAATGTTTAATTCAAATTATTACAATATGTTTTTTATTTTTGTTTTCATTAATAACATTGTGGACACATTTTAGTGATTGTTTTTATTATAATGATAATCATTGGATGTTTGGAATCTGTACAATTTTTTTGGGTTGGATACACCTACTGATATTGGGATCAAACTTTCGTGAAATCGGACAAAATGCTCGAATATTCATAAAAATTCTTAAAAATTTTATATTTGTGGCCATATTTGGAATTTTTTTGATCATTCCATTTAATCTTCTCTTACGAATGGTGTTTTATGATCCTAATGAGAAGGTAATTTACAAAACTAAATAATTGTATGCTTATTATGAAAATTATATTGTTTCAGAATTCACCCTTTTATTATCGCATAAGGAGCATTATTAAGCTGATGACTATGGTTACTGGAGAAATTGATTTTCAGGATACTTTTGGATATTCATTCGATGATAACAGCACTCGTGAAACCAATGACCATGCCATCAGTTATGCAGTCTGGGCCATATTTTTAGCAGTTTTACCAATAATACTGTCCAATATGTTGGTGAGTGTATTATGTACATGTAGTTTTCTACTGTTAAATATTAAATATTAATTTTCTGTAGGTTGCTTGGGTTATTTATAACTTTGAAATAGAGCATGTGTGTACATTAAGCAAGTGGTCGTGGTGGCAGCCACCAATTATTATTTGCATTCTATTTAATACTCTTGGAGAGATTGAGAGCACATCTAACAAAGTTTATGGTTTTATTTACGATATTATTTGTAATTTCGCAACAGGTAGCTTTGGCTGTTGGAGATGCCTCAGATATTCATAAAGAGGCTTCTATTAAGAAATTAGAAAAACTTGTAAGTTATTATGAGTATAAGCAAAATGTAATCATCAGTTACATAACGTGTATTTTTATAATAATACATTACCCTTTTCAGGTATCCTGGTAGAGATATAATGACGTTTATACATTTAAATGAATCCATAATGTAATTAGTGGGATTGAAATGGCATGTTAATGCACAGATCCAACTATCATATTAACTTCAGGATGACATTGATGACAATAAATCACAGACTAATCACAACCGAGAGGGAATAATATGAAAAATGTAGAAAGCCCCACACTATTTACACAACCGTCATTTGTATATGCTACTTCATGCTCCATGTACAGTTTAGAATGCTATGCAAGAATCATTGCATAAAAATTTTAAATTAAATAGACTTTTTATATGGATTCATTCTTCTTACTGTGTAAAATATGTGGCTACTTCTTGTTGTATATTTAATTTTGTGCTTTGATGTAATTATAATAGTTAATAAGCACCAAAACTGCAAACCCTCAGCGTTATTTTACGCTAGCTAGTCATTACAAAATCATCTCAAAACAAAATAATTTATTGACAATTCTATTCAGGTATCAATATAGCTTGAGTATGAAAATAGTACATGCTAACATTGTCTTCAAAGAGAAGAAGCTAAACAGGCCAGAGACACTCAGTGGTATCTTATTTTCAACACAAACTCCACTCCCGGCTCCCCATTAACTACCGAGCATAAAGCAAAGCTACTGCGAGTAACAAGAAAGTATTTGCTCATGTGAAGACGACATGATGATAGGGAGCCTTACCCACTAAAGCTATTACCTATGTGGAGCTGACAGCTTCGTGTTTTCTAAAAAATCAGCCCAAAATAAAAAAAACAGCGCAATAAAATGTCTTTAAATCATCATTCTCAGTAAGTTCATAATCAACGGTTAATTGTCATTAGCTCCAAAATCAGAGCATGACAGACAGACAAACGGACAGACAGGATGACTACTCTAATCCTCTCACATAAGCATACTGATGATCAATAATTCAAATATTTTGGCTTCAAGTAGCCTTTGTCAGTGATGTGTGACTAATTTTAATGTCACTTTCAAAGTCAGTGAGGAATGAGCCCTGTGGACTACGCTAGAACTTTTCTGAATTTTTCTTGTGCCACACATGCTATTAATCTGGAATACCACAGTTATCTGTGTTATTTTAATACATCTACAAGTACACAATTTAGTTAATATATTTATGCTAAACATAATAATAATGAGAGCATACATTTTAGTCAGATCATTACTTGAATTATATCCATGGGCTTTTTTATACAAAAATTAAGGTTCAGGAATCACATAATGTTTATTACATATGACTTATACTTCTTAGGTGTACTGGACTATCATTTTTCAAGATAAGGAGAGATATTCATATTATATTAAAAAAGTGAAGAAAAGTACGATATGGAAATTATCTTGCAAATTTATAGATATATTCTACAATATTGATAAGGAAGATGAAACAAATATTTTGTTGTATCATCAGGTAAGCATTTCTTAACGCTCAGTAAATCTGTGTCCATCTGTCTGACTGCTGTCTGTCTGTCTGATGTCTGTCTGTCAGTCTGATGTCTGTCTGTCAGTCTGATGTGTGTCTGTCTGTCTGATGTCGATCTTACTGTCTGTTGTCTGTATCTGTGTACTTAAAACATATTTTAATCTTAAATTTCCTTATATATTCAGAAAAGAGAGCAGGATGTTAATGACATTAGAGCAAGATATTCATATTACCCACGCAGAGAGGAAGAAACTATTAATCTCAAAGAACTAATAAAAAAACAACTACAAGAGATTAAGGTGATTACATATTTCATATCTTTGTTAATGTGGTCTGTTTGTAAGGGTAGCATACTTCCTTAGTGATGACCTCCTTACTAGATTACATATAATAGTAGGTTTATGGATTTTGTGGTGGTCCTTCCTATCTCAGTTTATTTGAGATGATCCCACTGGTCATTTGAGGTAACACAACAAAGAACTGAAATCACAGGAAATATGTCAATACTTACACAAATTTAATCACATACAAAGGGCACAGTCCTGATTAGACATATAGCCATACCACACCAAGTACGCCTAAATACCATGCTAATTAGGTGATACACTAAAAAAAATGACAATAGTAGCCAACAATTGCATGACATAATAAAAGATGATTAAACAAGACAGTACTAGTGAAATATTAAATGGCAACTTTATTTGCTCAAGCTAAAATAGTTATTTATTCTTAGTCTCATATATTTTGTAAAAAATATAATGAAATGTGAAAAATCCCTGTAAAACACCCAGGGGAATGTGACAACTTATATCTTAATTTTTGTTCCCAGTTCTTTGCTCTAACCTTAATCCTCCCATACACCCATTTACTCCCAACATTTTAAACCATTTTACCCTCAAGCACGCCTTCTCACTTGAATTTGATTTTGCCAAACAAATGGTAATACAATCATACAGGAAAATTACGCTCTTAAACCCAATGATCTCAAAACGAGTGTGTCCTAGACAAGTTACAAATTTTATCACTAACTTTGTTTGCATGTGTGTGTTGTGTGTTTGTTTATAGACTTGTCTAGATAGGGAATTACAAGACATTCAAATTAAACAGAAGTACCTGATCAATAATGCCATACATGAAGTTGCCAGCAAGTATGGACATACAGATCACAATGATGTGGCTACATCTCGATCTCAAACTTGAATTATGTCATGAGACAAACTTGATTTTAGCATAGACTCTAATAGTTTAGACTTACGTAGTCAATGGATACAAAATATTGTTGTAGAGTTTTTTTTCCTTTACTCAATAACTTTATTAGTTCTCAAATTTAATGATAGTATCACTGCAGACATTTCAAAATCTATGCAGATGTCATTATCAGTAAAATTAATAAATGGTAATAATTAAATATAGATGTTTCTACAACAGCAGAAATTCACTAGTTGGAAACAATTTGAGCAGTAAGGTGTTAGACAATTATTGTTAACAAGATTGAAATGAAAATTTCTTTCATCATTATCTTTAAATAGTACAATGTACTAACTAATAATTCGTTCAAACAAAAAGAAATGTTCTTTGTATTACAAAATATTATCACTAAATACCATGAACAATAAAACAGCGACAAACTATTTTGATATTATTTCCATTTTGACTGTGAATATAACATTAGAAGTTTTAAGCTAAATAATATGAAATGAAATATTAAGAATATAATAATAGTTATTTCCTGTGCTTTTGTTTTCAGCAGGGGACATTTTCTCTATTCACTCTTTATTATCAATTCTGACTAAAATGCTAGTGGTGTTAGTGATGCAACAGGCTTGAATAAATGCATTATAACTACATCTCTGAGTTAAAATTATATAATATAAATTTATAGGTTGTTACCTGAGCAAATGCTGCATTTGTTGTGAGTGCAATAAATGTGATAGAGACCTCGCTATTCCCTTAAGAAAAATGTATGAGAGGGAAAATTGATTTAGCTAGTTTAGAGCAATTAATGTTGAAAATGATAAAGAAAGCTAAACTGTTGACTATTACCCATTGCATTACTTTGCCAATTACAGCTGTCTTAACTTCATTGTAGAGCTTACAATAGGCCATAAATTACTAAAAATAACTAGTTAACAATAAATAAAACTAAAGCAACTGTAGAGTTTATTAAAATATGAGCTTTAATAAGTAAGAAATGAGATTTTTTTTCTTCTGTATTTGAGTTTTGTCACTATTGTTGATAATGAAAGTGCAGTGATTGTAGGATGCAGCTGTGTGGTGAATATGTATTGGAAAGTAGTGCTGTTGTACTTTACTTCTTCTCACTTCTTAATGCTTCTTGAAAAGTACTATTTTACCTGTCCATAGCACATTCGAAGCAGCCAACTGTTGTTCCCACGTTGTTCTTTTATACAGGGCTTCCAGTAAGCCATGTCCAGTTATTTTAATAATTTTTTCTGACACTACAACTCTGAATCCCCAGTAGCTCTCAATGAGTGATTTGTTTTTGTGCCCTAAATGCCAGCTCACTATACACATGGTTTTATTTTATTAGGGAAGGGAGAGTAGTTATTTCTTGTCAATGGGTACTGGTGTGAACCACTCTAATAAATACTGCTTAACGTAATAAAACAATACGAGGCGTTAGCAAATTGTTATAAACACATCTTGGTAAACTCAATCAATACAAATTAACACAAACATGATTAAATGACATTGCTAGTGAAAACACAACTCTCTATATCTATGAACAATATCTATCTATAAATCACTAATGACACATAGTCAACACAACTATAAAAGAATATCATAGCTACAGTTTGGAACTATTCTGTGTGAGCTACTGTTCCTCTAACACTCTTCATAAGATAAACTTGGTTGTTCTGTAATTTCTGAAGTGCGAGGTCATGAGTTTCCTAATATAAAAAGGTGAGAATATACAATTAAGAGATAAGAATACTTAAACAGCACATAGTCTATGTAAAATTAGTTATAGATTAATGATGCCCATTCTTTACATTCATTTATCTTAACTGCATGGCATTAATTCAACTAATACAAAAGATAAATTTTTGATTTGCATCTAGTTGAAGTAAACATAAAATAAACAAAAAACAAAATACTTCAGCAATAAAAAATGAAAAAGAAAGATAAATTCTGTACCTTATACAAATAAATTATTAATATAACAATTTATTGGATTATTTGCAGTTTTTAAATAATGGATTAAATGGTGGGTCAACTGAGGTTGAAAAGGACTTCGGCAAGAAGTTGAAATGTTGGGTAAGTTTTAATTAACACAATATTGTCTGTTAGTACAAGAAAATGTGTAAATATCATAATTATTTAAGCCGAGAATAACTGAATCATTATCAGCATTGGCTAAAACTTTCACATTGTATCAACACAGAATAAGAATTGACTATTTGAAACATAAAGAATTATTCAAAATATTTACTTGTTTGCTGATAACAATAGCACTGCCCGAAAAGCGTTCATTGACAACCATAACAAAATCGTAACTTATGGTATACATAATATGTTGAGAACTAGTTTGTTAACCTCTACAGTCTTGTAAATTTTTTGTCAAATCTAATTGTCAGCACAGCTTACGGATTTTGTTATGGTTGTCAATGGACTTTTTCAGGCTGTGAACCACATGATAAATACTCACTTTCAATTCTCGTAGCTTGCTCTGGTTACTAATAGTTACTTCTCTTATAGTTTGGATTTTTTCAGAATTAGTTCTGTAAACCTTTTTAAATCATATTTCACACGAATTTCTTTCTCATCATCGTTTCTTTTCTAGGAAATATACATACAATACTGTATTTATATTATATAGAGTCCAATGCACAATAAATGCATGTAAGCTACATCTTGATGAGGTGCTTATATTAATCATTATTGAAATTGACTCTTACTGGTCACTTAATATCTGTGTAACTATAGCTATAATTACTTAATATTAAATTATTTAGCAAAATAATATTACTTATCTTCAGTTTCTTCTTATTAAAAACTATAGGGTTTTTTTTACATAATTGATGCTATATTAATGCAAAACTACCTTCTTGTAAGACTGGATTTCTTTATTTTCCAGTTTGATGAATTTGTATACTGGAGTTTTCCTCTTTCTGCGTTGAAATGTAGTAACTGATTGAGCCTGCAGTATCACACGAAAAATAAATAAAACATATTTCACAATTTCTTTCTCTGCCTTCTTTTACTCATTAGTAGGTCAGTGGTGGAGCACTTGTGCTTTAAACAAGTGGTCCTGGGTTCAATTCCTGGTGACAGCCTAACATTTTTTACTCTGTATTGTTTAAAGAAAGCCTCTGAAAGAGAGAGAACACATCTAATGAGTAACAGAAGGCAGAGAAATTTTTTTGAAGTGATACAATAGCAGAGTAAAAAAAATACTCAAATGCAAAAAAATTTATAAAAAAATGTACATTTCCATTGGTCTGTTGAGAGCAATACTGTAGCATATCAGTACCCCTTTATGATTAAAGAATAGGAGTGTTAGGTTACTGGCTGGTTGTTATAGTTCAGTGGCAGAGTGGTTGCGCATTAAGCAAGTGGAGACAACCAAATTTTTATATTATGTATTGTTTAAAAAGGCTTGTGAAAGAAAAGAGAATAATCTATTAAATAAAACTATTAATTATTTTTTTTATAAGTGCAAATAAATCCAAATTTAGTTATTTATTTGCTATTAGGCATTAATGTGTTCACAAAATTCATCACTTATGAAATATGCTCATACAGCATAATTTAAAATGGGCAATACTTGATATTTATAATCAAGTTTAATTACTCTTACATACAATCCTGGAAATTTATTAATTTAATAAAATGACAAAGAGTAATAAATTACTAAATTTATATATAATCTAGTATTGCTCAAAGACACTGAGAAATTATTCACTTACCAATAATTCTAGTTTTTTGATAGACGCATTTTTATGAATCTCTGTAGTATCTCCTACTGCCAGAGCAATCTAAGTACATACATCAATTGTGATTAGTGATTATTATATCTTAATTTGTGTCCAATTTACACTAAGAATTGCAACAAATAAACCATTATACTTGTAACATCATATTATATAATATGCAGTATAGAATTTAAGTTCAGATATCAGAACTGACTGCAGTCTAATAGCAAGGTTAGAGTATATAGATTTCAAGCATTGTTAATTTGCCAGAATATTGTTTCCTTTTTTTTTCCTAATTAATGTGATATTACTGTAATAGATTTCTTGTACTGAATGATTTATTGATAATTTTAAATTCATGTACTTCTTCCCCAGCTAGTTGTCTTATATTGTGATTGACAGCATTCTGCTATAAATGTTGGGAATATTCTGTAATAATAAACTGTAAGAGTGTAAATCTAAATTGATTTAGAAGCCATTGTGAAGAAGCGTCTTTTTTTTTTTTACTTTTTGATGATTCAAATTCTAAGTGCATGCAGAGACTCCATGTTATAAACATATATAGCCCATACAGAGCATAATTTTACAATAAATGACTGAAGTTATAATTCTTGTGCTTAATGTTAGGGTTTTCACAAGCTTTATAGACCTTTGTGACCCTCTTTAAAAAATCGTCATGCAACACAATGTTACACAAACAGAAATTGTGAAGATAACTCAATTTTAGGAAATAGCCCAGCTTACCAGCATATTGGAAAGTACAATTGGAATGAGGACCAAGAATAATATCCACACGAAGTTAGCCATACTGCGATCATAGAGGTTACGACTTGCGGTTTCATCAACAGAAAAAGAAATACCAAATGTATCTTGAAAGTCTAAATCACCAGTTACCATGGTTATTAACTTAACAAGACTGCCACCGAATGTAAAAAATGGAGAATTCTGAAAATGAAAGAAATATATTATTATTACAAAACATAAAGCAATCTGATTAACTTGCCAATTCCAATGGATTGTAGAAAAGCATTCGTAACACTAAAGTTGAAGCCAATATTAATACAAATCCAAACATTGCCAGGCTCAGAAAAGTTTCCAAAATGCTAATAAATATTAACGAGTATTCACCCAGTGATGGAAATTTAGACACAAGAATAATGAAATATGTCCATCCAAAGATAACAGCAAATATACCAATCCTCCAAAGATGTTTACTAAAAGCAGTATTAGTAGCTGTATGATAAATAGATGCTCCACAAAATATGGAAATGAAAAAAAAATTCCGTCAATTGAAGTATCAACGCTTTATTTTTTTCAAGAAATCCTTTAATGTATTTAATCTTGTCAGTTTTGCAGCATTTATATATGTCCTTTCTACTGCATAATTTCGGCCATTTGAATTTTTGTTGATATAGCAAGTATACAAAAATTGAAGATAGTGCTTGTACTACCCAGAATATAATACTGAAAGCCAAAGAGATATATATAGTGATGTCACCTGTACATAGCATATACTTGTACATTATTTTCATCACAAAACACTATTGTATTCTTACATCTATTGTTTGATGATGACGACATCCCTTCATCAGTAAAATCTAAGTATGTAAAATATAAAATTAAATTAAAGCTGAAAATTAATTTTTATAGATTATTATTGAATAAAGTATTTAAAAAATTAGAGTATTTGAAAGTCTCTTAAATATCTGTCGTTCAATAATTATATAAATAAATTTCATGATATTTTAAACTCCTGTCATTTCAATTTCTGGTATTTACAACAGTAAGTGTTTTAATAAAAAAAATACACAACTAAAACCAGCTGTAAAGAAAGTGCAATGCACCAGGTATTTGGCATACTGTAGATGTATGTTGGCCAATAATGTCCTAGAATTAGCAACAAGTAGCTTTGTAGCCAGTTGACAGTGTATATTTTAGCTAACAAATATGGAATAACTTTCTAAAATCAATTTTCTGAGTATTACAGCAAGTTCATGTAGTATCTATCTAGCCATTCTGACTATCTAAAAGACCAGTAGTTCCTGACAACAAGTACCCCAGATAAAGACAGACATTATTAGTTAAACCATTACTTTGAGGAAGTATTACTGATGGTTTTTAGGAGATGGTGGTTATTTGGTGATAATTCTGAGTATTGCCTTGGTTTAACTATTGAGTGAGCATGCGGAACAATGGAGAGACACTATCAAGGAAATGGAATTGAAAATTGGGGATATTTATTTATATGTGTGAACATACCCATGCAAAATTGTCCTTTGGTCCTACATTCACACATATAAATAAATATCCCCAATTTGGAAATTGCTCCATTTTTGTATTCTACTAAACTGAATCCTTTGTTTTATCGACACTTATTATTAACATTCAAGGATATTTTTGCTTTTACCCCTGTAAATTAGGTTGCCACTGAAGATATTTTAACTTAGTAAAGTCTTACAAACTTACCAGAGTTTTTTTTTTCAAATTAGTGTCAGTGGTATGTTATCTTGCTTGGTTAATGTGCTGGTTGTTATAACGATATGCCTTATGCAACAGTATTGCTCAAACTTGAAAATTCATTGTTCACTAGTCAAGTCATGAAGAGCATGAGAAAAAAAAAAAAAAAAAAATTAACTTTCTTACCTCAATTTTCCCAAGTAGTGATAGTTTCTGTAGTACCTTAGCCATTGCGACTATTGAAATTACCAGCAGCTCCTGTCAAAAATCACTAGAGCTACTAAAAATGGATGAATTTTTTAAATAGCGTATAGTAAAGAATTTCAATGCCACAGTAACCACTTGCCATAACTTTTATTAAAAAACGCAAACAAACAAACAAACTGGCATTTCAAAGAATTTTGTTAGGCTTTGAGCCTAATTCTAAAGACTACTGTAGCTGGTAACAATGAAAAAGAAAGGAATAAGTTTGTAAGACTTAACTGCATCCCATAGAATTCAGATTATATTAGAAACATCCAATTCAGAGTGATTAATTAGATAACATGGGAAACACTCATTAACAAATTGATACAGTTTAGTGGAGTATGGAACAGGGTTGACTACTAAGAAAACACAAAAACATGATCGCCAAAGTACTAAAATGACTTATGTATATCCAAGCATTATAAACTAGTGGTGTGTGTTTGTGCAAATGGTGAATAAGCTTGTAGTTTTAGTTAAAAATAATAATAAATTATGCTTAAAATGCATTAAAGTTGGAATTTTATTATCCTGCACTTCTTGAGATCAGTAGTTCAGCAATTTGTAAAGTTACAGGTATAAAGTTATGTTAGCTAACTACTACATTACTCTTTTACCTCAATTTTTGGATTCATGGTTGCTTCTGCTGTACATGCAAATTGCACTGTTCTTGCTAAGTGAAGTTCTAGTAGCTCTTGAAAACAGGCTCTGTTTTCTAGAATTATGAGTATACAGCTATTGATGACTTAAGTTTCAGTAGCTAACCAATGACTGCCCAAATGACTAGCAACTTCTGACTAAAACACCCTGCGACTAAGAAATGGCTGAGTTGTTACAGTAAGTCTGGTAAACAGTTTTTAATACAATGGTTTCCTTGAACTGCAAGTTTTGTGGCTTGAAAAAAAAGTATTTTAAAAAGAATTATCGCACAGGTTTTAGCCTAACTCTAAAATAAGACTGTTTATACTTTTGTAGTCCCAGAAGAAAGTGGGGTCAAGTCTATAAATGTGTGATGAAGATATATAGGAATTGCACACATGTTTGAGGGACACTTGTAAAATCCATACATATATATAAATATATAATGTATATTAGATTTTGAATTGTCTAATACTGTTTTGCTCACTCCGGTCACTCGCCAACAATCATTTTCAATTTTTGATTTGTAATAGGCCATACAAAGTTATTAATTAGTTTCTCATCAGGCAATTATCAGTGAAGTGAAAAAAGCGGCTTTTCCCCCCCCCTTTTTTTCACGATCACTGACACATTACTCCACCCAAAATGCCTCTGTGGCAACTACTGCCACTCTCTGGCTTACTAGTTTCATCGAAGAAATGCAGCAAGATCAGAATTGATACTAATATAGCTATTTGCACCACCGAGCACTTTCAGTGGCTGGCTAGCTCCACTGTGAACGCAGTTTGTGCATCTATTGTGAATGCGTAGTAGACTATTATTAAACCACCACAAGATTGTTAATCAATTAATTAATTTGTTAATTAATAAAATTCAACATGCAATTTTTTGAAAAAATGAAGCAGGCGGTGCTTGAGAAATTAATAAATAACTATGTATGACCTTACTTCTGATAGTGTGTAGCTTGCTTTACTCCCTCACTGTAAACGTAATGTTACAATTGAATAGCGAATTGTTTTATGCACATGGACTTCGATTTCAAATTAAAATTAAGGCAGTCATCAGTTGTTACATATTTTATACTGACCACATACATATTTTTGATGCACATAAAAATTAGATACTGATATACTTACTGGATTGTTCCTCTGTGATGGGATGTGGAATAACTTGAGTTAGAGCAGAAAAGATCCCAGAAACAGCATATAAAAAAGGACTTGGATGAAGTACACCCAGCGTCCAAATGTGTTGCATTCAATTTTCAGGTAAGCATTAACTAATGGATGTTGTAGCAGAGTGTTTCGCTTTGACTCAACCTGTGATGATTTATACACTTGTATCAACACAGCATTGTTAATATTCATAGAGCACACAAATATACATTCTAATTAAACGCTTGTGTGTCAGTGATGACGATGACAAGTGTGTGTACTCATGAACAATTCATGAGCCGATTGGAATTGGTAAAGCGTCGTCATTACCTGAATAGGAACAACTTTTTTGACAAAATAAAAAATGGGAGAAAAAAAGTGACCTTATCACGATTTGAACCTACAACCGGCGTGAGAACACAAACCATACAACTGTCAGGACCTAATGACTCATGAACCTATTGTACCCTATATACACTGAACACTGCGTTGTTGAACTGAGCTGAGAAAGAGTGTTCATCTACAGTAGCTAACTATAATGGGTATAAGACAGATAGGGAAACAGGAGATTGCAAGGCTCAATAAAAATAGAAGCAGGTGAGAAAAAAGCTGACTGATGTAACTACTTCAATGAAGAAGTGAAGGAAAATACACAGAAAGGATAGATACTGGGGAGCAGGAGAGATAGACAGAGGAGGAGGAGGGAATCCATGAGTTTACAAGAGAATAAGAAAATCAACAGGGATGGGATGGCTGAGGAAGAAAGAGAACAGGAGAGGGAAACCATGGATAAAAACTACCTTATGCTACAGTACTTCTAATTTGTACAAGTTAATACATCAGGCGCCACTGTGTGGTGGAGTACTTGCTAGTTTATACTTAATTGCTTGTTACTGACTGTATTACTTACCATGATGTCAAGTGGATGTTGTATATTTTCTTGAAGGGAAGAATCGCTACAACACAATGGAAGGGAGTATTACACACTATTCACTAACACTAGCAAGCTAAGATAATACACTTATGAAATAATCATATCAGTGTATAATAACAGGATTGGTCATACAATATAACACGGGTTCTTTATGTGATAGTGACTGAAAATTAACTTATGATTTAATTGAATTAAACTGGTGGAGAGATCCTGTTTGCCTTTATTTAATGTTCAAAGGGTTTATTAATTTGGTTTTTCTTTTCAGTGTCCTTGTCATGAACCATGTATGTGTCCATCTTTAAATTGCATCTAATATTCAGTTGACATTTGAATAATATTGTTTCTTACTTATCTGTTGTGGATTTTTGCAGAAATTTAAACACGTTTTCATCTTTTTCACTTGTAGCACTTCGATTTAATGCTTCTAAAGCTACATCTGCAAATATATTTAACATCAAGTGTACTATTTAGAACTGCATATTTGTTACCTGGCATGTTTTGAATAAGTTCATTGAACAAAGTGGTATCTTTAACTTCCAAACTTTGTGAAACATATTCTTCAGCTTCAGTAGAGCTGTCCTGATTTGGAATTTCCTCCAGACATATAACATCTTGTGAAGTTCTTTCTCCTGATTCAGGAGAGCTGTCTTGATGATCAATTGCAGAAGAAATTGGTATTGTTAACATTTTGAAAAGTTTTTCATCACTTGAATATCGCACCAGTCTTTGGGCATATTCTCTGCGAATAAAGTATAAAAATTAGCGTGATAATAGTAATAATATCATAAGTTTTACAGCTAATAGATACAATTTCTTCTACTGTATATTAATTCAGAAATCAAGCAACAGTAAAATGTACAATAGTAAATTTTCTTACTCATTATTTTTCTCAAGAATGACTAATTTGTATGTTGCCAAGGAATGAGAATGAGGGGGCAGGGTCAACATTTCAATTATATCTAGCCGTTTGAGTCTGACTGCTTCCTTCATAACATTTTCCTAAGAAATAATTGAGAGAATATGTTTTTAAATAACCACTCAATAGGAATGTTAGAAATGTATGCCTACTTAATTTTTTTCTATCAAATATTATTACCAAATATTTTCCATCTTCCTTGTTTTGCTTGCTGTTGTACTGGCTTTGTACTTCAGAACTCTGAAATAGTGTTTACATTATTATAATGAAATGGTCACGAGAGCTCAATAAGCATTAAGTGAGTCCTATATCAATGTATTAAGTGTACTGGATTGAGCATTTATTATGGTATTATGTCCATTATATCAGTAGTGTTTATCAAATTTGAGAATTTAGTTTCTAAGTTCAGAGTGGATGTCTTCAAAAGTATATTTAAAATTTTTACTTCTTATGTCTGGGATAGACCAACACAGATGACCTAGTTATGTCAGGGAAGATTAAGTGAATTAATTAACTATTTTAATAATTACCTGGGAGGAGTACAATTCCATTTTAATGATACACATTTCACTGGACATTTAATCATGCATTGTGTTCATAGCTTAACATTATAACTTCTAATTTGAGTGTTTGCTTCATATTTTTGCATCCAAACTGTCCCACTTCAGCCTAATGACTCTTACAATTTGTAAGAGCCTCGTCTTCTCCTATTGCTCAATAAACTAACACATAAGTGTTGCTGTGTGTTGACTTATAAGACCCATCTGTGTACATGTATAATATTGATTTTCCACAATAACAATAGCTAACACTTATAATGACCTATGTACTAAATACACTGTGTATACATCCTCACTAAGTACAGTATAATAAATCACATAAACAGTTTATGTCCATACAAAAACTTGAATTTTTATTGAATTCCAAAATCTATAATTAATGAGGACCTTATTAAAATTTGTTTGATGTCAATAAAAAAGTTCATTAAAATATTTTAAAAATTCTAATAAGCAACATAGCTATTGCATCATTAAATGCACAAATTGATTTACTAACTTACTGATACTACCAGTTTAATAGCATGAGCTTCAACACCCTCTGTCACAGGAAGGGAAATTTGATCAGAACGTTCATGCATGATAGAACTGTACACAATAAGATGTAAATAGCAATATAGTTAAAAATTCTAGTGTAGCAAGAATTTCATTACACTTGATAGTTAGCAAAATATTGCATAAATATACATATATATATTATATTATTAGCAATACATATATATTTGTTGCACAAGTCAGTGTACTATGGGTTGATATTTCACAAGCTCAAGAACCTATTTTAACTAGCTACAAAAATGAGTGAAAATATAAGTGTGACAGTGAAATGTCCACCCCATATTGTATGCTGAATGTAATAATTGTTTACTGGGTTTGTTGCTTGTTTATTATTTTTTTAACAGCACTTTTTTCTTGCCTTCTTTATTTTTTCCTACTTGCTTCTAATGCCCCTAAAAAAGCAATACTCATTTCCCGAATCATATACGTGAACTATCCTAGCTTTCTTGCTAGACAAGATAAGCTACCAGGTTGTATTTTCTTCCTCATTTCTCTTCTTTACAGCCACAAAAAAAAAGAAGAAAGTCTCGTCATTGGGAAGTTACTCTAAATATTCATTTGTCCACTAATTAATTTTCAAGAGCCAAAGGCCAGTGAAAATAAAGCGTGAGAGTGAAATATCTTGCTCTACCACTTCTGACCCTATAATGGTTGTAATGGTTTATTCTATGCTAATGTATGTAACCAAGCTTGTAAAGTTGGCTGTATTGTTCAAAGGGGCTCTCCCACATATTTTAGTAGCTGCTTTGACATGGATGGATAGTTATTGTAGCATTGGTTGTGATGAGCAAGCACAAGACAGGGTGTGATATAATAAAATATTTCACAGGTACCTAAAAATAACATTATGAAGATATCTAGCATGGAATAAACATATTTATTCCACCCTAGATATCTTCACAATGTTATTTTTAGGTAGTGACCCATGAAATAACTCACGATACTTCAGTACGCTGTATTGCAGTTATTATTTCGGCTAGATATGTCACTCTCTGGGTTTATTTTCACTTACCTCTGGCTCTGAAAATAAATTAGCCTGCTCATGAAGTATTTCACAATATCACGCTCTGACTCATGTAATAAGTAACGTATATAATATTATATATTATATATTATTCATCAGGCCCGTAGCCAGAGATTCCCATTGGGGGGTTCGGATTTTAAGACGTAATAAGCCACACCTACTTTTGTTTCCTCGTTAATTTTTCTTACTAAAAAACGAAAGATAAGTGCACTAAAGCTTATAATTTGTTCTAGGTATTCTACTTCAAAACTATAATTCATTAAACACTGTTGATATTCTAGAGAAAAGCGGTATTATTCTCGTGCATTACGGTTGAGCTGTATATAAACAGTGCAACATTAATTCGCCTTAATAGTACGGCGTGTGAACTGCCCGTTCACAATGTATTGGAAAAATCGCTATAAATGAGTGAAATAGCACTGGACAAAGTGAAATGTCACGGTAGCTTAAGTAAGAGTAAGTGCGCAAACATGCAACTCTCTAGCCTTGGAAATGTACAGTTGTAGTTTCTAGTTGGAGACAACGTCATTCTTTAGCGCAGAAGCTATACCCCTATTAGACAACTCGATTAAAATAACACGAGGCAAATCCGAGTCCTATTTCAATAGCTTTGCGAGCGCTACTGATCATTAATAGAACAGGTTTTACCCGTACTGTCACTCGCTAGTAGTAGGCCAGTGTGTTTTTTTTTAATCATTTGCAGTGTAGCTACACTAGATAGTGCACTTACTATCTGTATATTTGAGGGTTAACTTTCTCAGACACTTCCGACGGCTCCCTTTCTAATCTGTTGAAAAAAATCCGTTGCTTGTGCTATTAATATCGAATCGTACGCCTGCCGGTACTATTGCTCTTACTATAGTGCATTACGTTACACTTTATAAAGAATAGATGTAAGGTAGCAAGTTTTACTCATGCCGATATGAGAGCGAAATTTTGTATCCAAGGAGCTGAATGTTTATTAGGTCACTTGGACTCAGACTAGGCCAGAAACAGCAGATAATTCAAGCTCAGGTTCAGCACGATTGAACAGATGACTATAATTCCAGAAGTTATATGTGGGGTGTGGCTAAAATATTTACTTCCGGTCACTCTAAAGGGGGGTTCGACCGAACCCCTCGAACCCCCCCTGGCTACGGGTATGTATCATTAGATACAGTAGAATATCATGAGTCTGTTGGCTTAGTATTTATGTGAGTGCCACAGGCACGAGTGTAAATACGGCCAATCAGATGAGTATGATATTCTGCGGTATCCAATGAATAATACATTTATTATGTACTGCTCATGTGTGAACACCTAAGCAATGAGTTTCTTATGTGGCAATATGCATTAGGCCTCGTTCAGTACATAACAATAAATAAATAAATAAATGTATATATATATAGAGAGAGAGAGAGAGAGGAAGTGCCAAATACCATTGCCTTCTGAATTATTGTAATTGTATATAAGCTTTGTTTACCTTTTGATTATACTTTCCAAAATGTCAGCAGGAGAATTATTTTCCAAAGCTACATGTAGCAAATTTTCTCTTTCACCTTGGTTATTGCAGTCACGATCTATTAAAGTAAACAGCATATACATACATGTATATATACTACAAGCATATATTAAAATTCTTACTCTGTTCTGTGGTCTTCTCGGTAAAATCCGTTTTTTCAATCATCATTCTTGCTTGAGGAAATAGCTTCTTTTTTAGAGCCAAATGTAAAGGAATGAGTCCATTCTTGTTGAAGTTAAAAATCCTAAAAATGATCCATGGAAATAAGTATATAAAGGAGACTTGATCAATGTCTAGAAGATAACTGAATATAGAATTTTCTTTTACTTCTACTAACGCACAAATCAGTAGTTAATTACTAAGATTGAGAACATTGTTAATTTGTTATGAGACATATTAATAATCAAAAGCACTTCCATGGAAGATAAAATTCTCTATAAGTACTTTGTATTAGTTGCATAGGATGACACCAATAACTTCTAATTTTAACTAATACTGTGTAGTGAGTCTAACTTACTCCTGTATTCGTTCATTATTCAGATCCCGTAAAATAATAGCTGTCATTCGTTCAAAGTCAACAGAGTGAATGCCACTAAGAAGAGCTGAATGAAGTATATGCTTTTCTTTGCTGTCTTCTTTTAGTAAGGCTCTAGCTGCATTGATCATTTGAAACAAAATTGTTATAAAATTAATATGTCCATAATCATGAAAATTGAGTACTTATTCATAATGAATTAATAAAATGAATTTCAATGATAGGCTATGAATATGAATATTAATAATTACCTTCAGTAATTTCCAAAATTGCAATAGCCCGTTCAGGCTTGGAACATCTGAAGGCTAACTCCAAAGCAGAAATTTCTGTGATTTTTTCCCAGTCTTCCAAGTTTGCTAAATTATCAGGACATTTGCACTGAACCAAAAATGGATCATTTTTATCAGTCCCCAAATTTTGCTTGCACAAAGTTTTCCTGAATGAAATACACATTGTAAAGCTAAATATATATATATCCTCAATCTGCTGTACCATATTTTATTATTTATGACTTTGATTGTTTCTTCAAACTCTGACTCTGAACCACAGCATGTCAATGGCCAGATGCACCATTGAGAATCCGTTCTTGTCTGTTTCCACTATTATAAAGAATACAACTGAATACATCCGAAATAGTTTGTATTTTATGACATATGTACCTAGTATATCTTTGAATGGATCATAAATTTCCATGTCCTTCTCCAAATAGAAGTTCTCCTTAAGTAGTTCTGCAGAACAAAATTACAAACAGTATCATTCAGTTTTAAGTGACACTCAAATTATAGCATTGTCTATATTAGTAGTATTTATAAGCTGAAAACATCATTCTAAGTTTTGAATGCAAGTTAAGCGATGCTGAGTTCTACCCTGTTCATCTTTCTCCTCAATGCTGCATTTAAATTAAAATATATACAATAATATGAAACATTTTAAGCTTTGACTACCATTGCTTTCCAAGGCCTTTAATAACTTCAATGAACTCCTCCGTAGAAAACTTGTCACTAATTACTGCCTGATGCAATAATCCTTGAAGTTTGAAGTATCTGTATTCTGATTAATGAAACACAAAAAAAAACACAGCAGCAACTATAATATTTACTATAACAGTAAGCACAACACTAACAGTAGCAGCAAAAATAATTATCATACCTGCAGCAGTTATTTTTAGTAACTTAATTGCCACTGAGACTAAATCTTGATCAATTAATTGAGAGAACATCGAAGAAGTCAGAAATGTTTTCAATAAATAATCAGCAGAGCTGCACAAATAGCATATTATATCTGTACATATATTTCTATATCTATGTACTACAAGGAAGTTTTCATTCATAAAATTGTGATAGTCACCATCATCCCATTATATTGACACATATTAACTCAGATATACATATTATATTTACAAGGATCTGGTTTCTAAAAGTGCTACAGCACATTTCTCCGCTCCAGCCCTGATGGCATAATGTAGAGGACCATAACCTTTGGAGTTTTCTTGAGTTGGATCTAAAAGCCACACAAAATTTATGATGCTAATCTGGACAATAGTAAATACACAGATGGGAATTACCATAACTAATAAGAACCTCTATGTAAAGTACACTGCTGCATTATGGACAAAACTGGTTGTTCCTTGAGTGTCCTGATAGGTTCGACTGTAGCTAATTCATTGAGAGCTCTTGACATGACATTAAGCACTTAGTTTGCCACATTGTGACTCAATTGCAACATTTTAATAATACATTGGGAGTTATTAAACAATTTAATGAAATAGCTGGTAGTGATTTTACAATATGAACTAGGACAATATCAAGATTTATGTTTCTTGAAAAAAAACAACTTGTGATTGATGAGTTTCATGTCATCATAATAACTAATATATATTTTTTGTATACTAAGTGAAATTGTTACAAACTACATCACATCATAGCTTAGGCAAAGTTATTGCTGTTGTTATTGTTAATTTATAATTAATGTTAATTTGAATTTTGTAAGAATTTGTGTAATAAAATAGTAGTACACACCAATACACTGACCTGCGCCATGTTCAATTAGCAGCTTCACGGTTTGTGGACATTTGTTTTTACATGCATACTGTAATGTAGTGTAATGAACTTCATTTTCGGTATTCATTGCAGTTTTCAATTTTACTTCATATCCTTCTTCCTTTTTCTCAATAAATACTTGTCAATTAGTAATTTTGCAATCTCATAATCGGACTTTTTGCATGCATAGCGTAGAACAAATCCTTCATCTTCCATAGGATCTAACAACAAAATAATGAACAAGTCATCTAAAATTCTTTATGCCGAATTACATTGTATTTTGGATCAGCAATAAACTGACCTGCTCCACACTTGATAAGAAGTTCCACAAGCTTAGTATTGTTTGCATCACATGCATAATGCAATGGTGTGTATTCCCATCTACTTTTTACATTATTCTCACAATGACGATAACGTCTGCTGACGAGAATTTTGGCTTTTTCTGGACAACTTGATAAACTATTGATAAAAATAATGATTAAATAATATTGAAGGTAAAATTTAAATTTAAATTGTGTGGCACATTTCTCGAATTATTTGAGCACTTTAATATGTATGCTGGAAAAAATTTTCCCATTTTACAGTGGAATTGTTTATTGCTACCTAGTAATATCTCATAATGTAGATTCCAAAAACTTTAATTATGTCTCTATTTTTATAAAAGATTGATTAGAGGAGATTCAAAGAATAAACTTTATCGTAATAAGGATTGACGACTGAATAGTGGCAGAAAAAAACCTGGTGTAATTGTAATAGGTGTAGTTATTCTTCATGTAATGAGCCATTTCACTACAATTTCATGGGTATCAGCCATACCATAATATTGCACATAATGTGTTTCTCTTACTATTTGAAGTGTCAGTAGCTCGGAACAACAAGCTCTTAGATACTATGGCAAACTACTTATAGCAACTGTAAATAATGCTAATAGATTGTTTAATTGCTGCCATTGGAGTGTTTAGGATAAAAAGATTAACAACTTGTGAGTGTCTATTGTGCTTATCTTTATGAATATTAGCTAGAGAACTAGCCTGTCGTCGTATCAAAACATCATCATTATTTAATTGTCAGTAATCTCTAAAATCAGAATGTGACTGACAAACAGACAGACAGACAAACAGACAGGATGACTACTATAACCCTCTCGTGCATGCTCGCTGAGCGTTAATGATGGCATTACTTTGTATATTTTACCCCTAATTTTTACGAACCATTTATATAGGAAAAGCTAGTTGAAGCACTGGAGGGTCAATCAAATTTAAGCGAGTTTTGACACATTTGCCGCTTCATATACACCAAATGATTTCTATTTTCCGAAAAATGTTTTATCTATCATGTTTAATATCTTTGAAGACTCACACCTAACATACTCTAGTCTGTATCAATAAAATTCTAGTCTAGATCGTGTTTAAAATGGTGAAGCTAATGCAGTGAATACTTTATTTGCCCATTGATTTCATAACTTTCTAAAAGAATAGACTGAATGAAATTCATAGACTGAGTTTTAGTTAAACATACCAATATGATAATAAAGTCTCCAAGGTTTCCAATTTTCCAATGAAACATGGGCAATATACAACTGTGTATATTTTTTTCTGTTCACCTTAACATACCAAAGTTACAATAAATCAATATTATAATTAAAGAGCACAAACGAAACTTACCTTGGTCAATTTTTGACGTTGCCAGACAATCTATGGAAATAAGGAAATACTTTAAATGGAATATTAATAAATAAGAACGTACCAGCTCCATTTGAAAGCAGATATTTTACAATTTCTGCATTCCCAAAAATCATAGCATAGTGAAGAAGTGTGAAGCCCTCCCTGCAAACAGGACGATATCTATAGCAATAGCGTGAAATGCCATTGCTTGTCTTCTCATTTCGACTGTCCTGGTAGGCAAGCAAAGGTTTTAAGTCTTCTGGTTTTTTACTCATCAAATCCTTTTGAAATTCAGCGATCGCATCACGTTCTAAAAGCTAACTTACACATAGAGAATATATTTATTATTGTGATTGCAATAATTACAAGCTAGCTAACTCTTTACCCCCACAAGCTCCTCAAATTTAGAAGCAATATTAACAGTTGGTAGTTCCATTCTCTCCTTCTCTCCTTGTGGATAAAGGTAGCTAGCTACTTGCCAACACCTATAATGATGACTACTTTTACATTTATATATGCAAAAAGGTACATATGAATAACCATTCTTGCCAATGAATTAAATTATTCCAGTGCTACTTTAAAATTGTCTAGACTAATGAATTTGATTTACGACTGGCAATATTGATACCATTGATTACTTTACATTATTCATAATAAGTAATTGAACAGATATCGATTCTAAGAATATGGTCTCAAAAGGGTTTCCCAGAATATAGCCAACGAAAATTAAAGAGTAGGGAAATTTGCAGTATTCATCAGCAAATTATTCAATCGCCTGATGTCACTCTCTTCTTTTATGTCATCATTTTTCTTGGAATTTCAATGAATGCTATCATTCCATGAATGAACCGTAGCCACACAAAGAACTAGTTTATTCCAAGAATCTATGAAATGTAAACTTTCCCAGATTAAGGCAGACACAAGAGGTTTCCTAGAATAAGTTGCCTCTGAGATACTTAGAATTGGACTAGAATTTATAAAGAATACCAGTCACTTTATTTGGCTTGTTATTTTTTATTAAAAAAATCATAACTAGCTAGCTATAGCATGGAAAAGAAGAGTGATTATAAAAGGCTAGCGGAAAATGTGGATAATTTTAAGTTAAAGAAAGGCAAAATTTGCTTATGCTCATCAAAATAAACTTGGAAGTTTTGTCAAATTTTGCCATAACCAAAGATCAATGCACTTTAGATTTAGGAATTCCCAAAATGGCCATTGAAGATTATGAATAACAAATTCTTAAAAACGTGGCAGTTAAAGTGATTGCTTACTCACAACAATTAGAATATGGTAGCTAATCTTATTGATGAGTAACTACAAATCTATTCTTAATAAAAAAAATTAAGAGATAAACCCAGAACTGCTACAGAGGAATTGTGCACTTAGCTCCATATTTCGTTCAATTTTCTATTTTTTAAACCTTTAATTTGTGCAATTCTTCTTGATAAATATATAGCTACAGTTAGTATATGCCTTAAAACATATGCTCATTCTTACAATAAAATGATGGCCCCACATGATAAAAGCTAAAAATGATGCAGTAAAACTCCTGGCTATAAAAGTCCGTTTAAATTGATATTGTAACCAATAAGATGACACAGTTTATGGTACACTTGAATTTTGAACAGAGAATTCGAACATGTCTAGTTCCACCACCAAGACTCTGGCATATCAGACTCTACCAATGAATTTCATCAAATTCATGATTTTTAAAGCTCTTCATAGGAAGACTTCTTACCTGATTATGCAATGTCATTTGCCTGATATTTATTATTCTTACTTTGTTTAGAAAAATGGCTTCATAGAAGTAGGCACTATGACAATTATCTAAGTAGTAGCTGAAAATGTGGCTATTTCCTGAGTCTCATCTGGCTATTTCTTTATAGACAAACTGCTCGATTATTTTCGAAATGGCTATTTTCTAAAAATCAAAAAATAATTCTGGAAGTGATTACTTGGACATTTAAGGCTCTACACTTTTCTCATTTACTTTTTTGGCGCCTCTTCAAAAGTTCATCGCCACAAGCATGCATGAGCTAGCTAACTTTATCTTGAGGACAAAGTATTCTAATCATATTGGTGGGTAATCCAGACATATATATATATATAATATATATAATATATTATATATAATATATATAATATTATATATACATAATGTCGTAGATTTTCATTGCTACTTTATTCCTGGTAATTCAATATTTTTAGCTTAGTAGCTTTAAAATTTTATATAATTCACAAAATGTTTCGGCTCGTAAGCCTTCTTCAGTTGTGAGGTGAAGTGTATATATGACTGTTTAAAATAAAATAAAATAAACAAAATTGTCAACGAGAAAATTACATTTTTGTCATCCATTCTTTTCACTGCTTATTGATATTCTTTCAATCTTTTTCAGGAATGATATTATTATTCCTGCAACGCTGAGAAAGGTTAAATGGTTCTTCAGTCGTGCCATTTTTTTGTTGTTGTATTTCAAATGGCAAACTTTTTTCACTATTGCTTACTCCCAGCGATGCATATTGTCGAGCATGCTACACCAATTTACACAGACACAGCGCTGTAGTGATGTTTCATTTTAGCTAAATGTGTGAACAGGTGAATGATGTAATTTCGCCTATGGCATAAAGAATTGTAATGCATGAAATTGCATCATATTCATCTGCTTTATTCTATCTTATTTCTTTGTTGTAAGCCATGGACTTTGCTAGTTATGAACATGCATCAGGCGGTAATTAGCCTCATCATCACCTTGTTCCTTCCATATTTTTAGAACCACCTTTCAGTCATTTTTCAGTTGTAATGCTTTGAAGGGAAATTTCAGCCCAAAATATTATAGATTAGTAGTAAAACATTGGTTAACTGGGAAATAGCTGGTGTGTCTTGATATTCTAGTGCTTTAATTAACCACATTCTGACTACGATGCCCAGCCCAACTTTCAGAACCACACTAAACCTAACCACTTGGTTGCCAGAATGTTTATAGGGCATTATGTCCAAAAGATTTGATAAAAGTCATTGCAGATGCAGGACATGAAGGCCACAGCTGACATGGATATAGCTACCAACTCAGCATCCAGAACAGAACAGACCTCCTACAAAAGATTTTGACCAAAGTATGTTAAAAACCAACAGAGTTATAAAGTTATACATAGAGTGATAACAAACTAAAAAAATAAACAAATACTATAGCAACTAAGAACATAAGAACGTTGACTGTCCATAATCATGTGTACAATGAAGCATGTGTGGTGAGATGATGCATGCAACTTAAGTACATTCAGGACACTGTACAGCTACGTCACTAGTTTTTAATTTTTGATCCTGGTGAGTACCATTTGTAGAACTCTTTATGAGATAATCCAGACGGTGGTGCAATTTCTGAAGTGCAGCATCATGAATTTCCTAACATTACAAATAATGAAAAACACATAGTTAGAAGGTGAATAACATAAGTATAAATACGATTTCACATTAACTTTCTTCACACTTATATTTAAGCATGCATGCACATGCACAAACTTTTAACTAAATCTAACAATACGAAAGCCTTTTTTAGTAATAATACTGTGGAAAGAAACAAGAAAGTCAAATTTAGAGTATGCTAGTCAGTTCTCATGAGCAAAGCTCACTAATAGAAAGATTGGTTCACAATTTCAAATAGCTTTTACAAGGTATTGTTATAAGCCTGAGTAGAAGACAACGACAAATGACCCTTATTGGTACAATTTGTTTAACAAATACTTGTAAATTTAACAATCACTCAGTGTGCAAGGATAGAGTTGTCTAAGTATGGAATTAAAGCTGCTCTAATTTTAATTTTGATGCTAGCTGATTGTTTTTGTTATATTCATAGGTATTTACACCGGCTTTCATATAGTTTAGGTATCTTAATGAAAATAACATCATGTACTCCTATGATTACATGAAGCTTTACCTTGACTTCTTGCAGTCTGTTTTGATTGTCAACAATGACTTCATTTATGGTCTTAATCTTCTCACTATCAGTGCTAGCAAATCCATCATCAGAGTACTTTCTTCTGATTTCTTCAATATCTTCTTTTCGTTCCTATGGCAAATCATACTCACACTTACTCTCTAGATATGTCATTACTATTATATATATATATATATTGCTGTAATTATCAATCATACTGTGAATTGTCTCATCATATTGAATTAAAATATGTATATACCTTTGAATACAATAAAATATCCTCATCCACAATATCTAGATGTTCTTGATCATCACTACTAATCCAAGCTTCATAAATATCTTTAATAGATTTAACAAAAATCGTATACTTTCTCTTATTTTGAAGCGCAGTAACCCAATAAACCTGAAATTATTATACATTCATAAATTAATTTACAGCGTTCAAGTTCAGCAGTCAATTAACATTTTGACTTACAAATAATTCCAATTTTTTAATGGAAGCCTTTTGGTTAATTTCTGTGGCATCTCCAACAGCTAAAGCAATCTGTAAAAATAAAAGGTAAAGTTTAAAACTATGAGCTCATGCAATAATAACCAAAATATATCACAATTCTGTAATTGTGCATTGTGTTCTAAACAAATATATGAGATTTTTCGATTTTGAGGATTTAGTGATGTGCTTGAGCACAAATGGCGATCAAGCCTAAAACTACACTGATTGATTCTAACTTCTAACACTCGAACTACTAAAAAAAAGTCAAGTTAATAAAACAACAACGTATATAATTATGGTAAAGGGAATTCAATGTCATAGTAACCACTCGCCGCAACTGTTTGAATTGAAAACAAAAAACAAAAACATAAACAAAACAAAGCAAGTCGAGTTATTTAAACGTTTTCTTTGTGATATTCTTTAGCTTTATAATGCACAAAATATTTTCACACAACAGAACATACCTCACATGGTTAGTCTAATGGAGAAATAATTTTCAAGTAAATACTGTTGTGTAGGGCTTATAACTATGACTTACCACCACCACTAATTCAAATACAAATGAACTCTGGTAAGTTTTTAAGTTTTAAATACACCCGCAAAATAATTCAAAATGGTATACAATTCAATTGCTACAATGATACGGTTAATGATTGACAAAACCAAGGATTCATGTTTAGTGAAATTTGGGACGGGTCGACCACCAAACTAACACAAAACCTCAGGACCAAAGTACAAAAATTACATATGTCCAAACATAATATATATTATAAGAAATATCCCCGATTTTCAATTGTGTTACCCCTGATTGTGTTACCCCTGATAGTGTCTAACTCGCTTCGCTCGCTCGCCAATTATTATGAATAATAACATCAGATCATTATATATAACTTTCAAAAGATTCCATTAAACGGCCTCTTTTTTAATGACTGTATTGTTGGAATTGCTCTGAAGATGCTAGAAGTGTTAGAAGGTTGAGCATTTGTTCTATTTCTAAATACTTTAAAATTTACATCTAAAGCGAATAAAGCATTGAATGTAAAGATGAAATTAGAGTTGCCTGATCAATATAGTGCAGGGTGAAGTGAGTTGGAATTGGCTAATATTCATAAACCACTTTAAGTCAGGACCAACATCTATCTTAATTAATGAGTGAAACAGAACATTGAGTGATTATTATGAAAGCAGTCAAACATAAGATTATATTAGATAATAATAGTGAATGAGCAATAGTCTAAATTTTAGCTAACTTTTGTCTAAATAATACATTTCCAAAATGTTTAAAGTATAACACACTATTCTATAGCAAGCACTTTAATCCACACTAATACAGTTAGCTATAAATTATTGAGAATTTGTATAAAGTATAAATTATATTTATATAACTTACCAACATATTAGAAAATATGATAGGGACTCCAATGATAAACAAAATCCACACAAAGTATGCCATACTTTGATCATTGATGTTGTTGTTAGCAGTATCATAAATAGAAGAAGAAATACCAAAAATGTCCTGGAAGTCCAATTCACCTGACACTGTAGTGATTAGTTTTACTATGCTCCTACTAAATGTATAGAATGGAGAATTCTGAAATTGAAATAATGCAATGCTGAGCATATTATTTATGACAACATGGTAACATAACATACTTCGATTAATGGATGATAAAAAACCATTCGCAAAGTAACAGCAAAAGCCAATATTAAGACAAATCCAAAAAGTGCCAATTTAAGAAATGTTTTCGTTATGTTAATAAATATTATTAGTGTGTACTTTCCAAATTCAGGAAGTTTAGAGCTCTTTATTATAAAATTTGACCATGCCAATATAATAGCAAACAACCCTACACGCCAATAGCTTGTACTATAGGACTCTCCTTTTTCTGAATTGATGATAGATTTTATACTAAATGTCCATACAAGTATCAAAATGATTAGCTCAATCAAAGGTTCCACTGTAGTCATGAACAATGTCGAAAATATTGTTGAGATGTTACGAACAAATTTAAACAATTTATATTTAGATCGCTTATTGCAACAATTACAGCGTGTTCGAAAGAAATCCATTAGTTCCACACAATTGTAGCTTGCTTGAAAAATTAGCCATATTATGATATAATAAACAAATTGAAGTGTGCAGAACACTATACTAGTTCCTGATAAGCCTTTGACTGTGTAAGAAAATAGCATAATTACTGCATATATTTTTCAATGTTCCACGACTTACTAGTAGTTGCTGAATACATTGTGTCATCTAATATACATATTATATTAAAACAGTAAAATGATTTATTTTGTGTTAACTATGTTGTGATATAAAAATGACACCAAAATATCTATAATTCAGTTTTAATTCATCAAATTGAGTAACAGTCTGTGTACTTGATATGAATTCGAAAAGTGCATAAAATGGCCAACGGATTTAAAACAATGTGATGTTTAAAGTTTGGTAAAGTTATATTAATTTCAATAGTAAAGTGAATGCGGTTGAACTTCTGAACTGAGAACAATTTGGGACCACCAGTTTGTCAGTTCATATATAAGATGATTTCTGCTTAAAAAGTGATAATCAATACATTATTATTAGAAGAAGCAATCATACAGTTTACTAAACTGAGGTGATCTGCTAATTAGACAGTTTACTATCCAAGTTCCACTGTATTGAAAGATCTGTGGTACTATTTTGTATTGTGCTGGGGTCATGCACAACATCGGAAAAGATTATTGACATAATGAACCTTGAGCACTCTGGCTTAATGCCATCTACAATGACTTATTATTCAAGAAACAATAAGCTAAGTTCTGCATAACTAAATATAAATCTTTGGCTTTATCTGAGGATTGAAGTGCTCACGGGCTTTTTGCATATAAATCTTTGGCTTTATCTGAGGATTGAAGTGCTCACGGGCTTTTTGCAAAGGGGTCATTAACCATCAGCATGCATGTGCAATAAGTTTATGGTTAGTCATCATGTCTGTTAGTTTGTTGTTGTTATGTCTGTTTATCTATCTGTCTTTTGCATCCACTTTTTCAATGCACAGCAATAATGCTGATGGTTCGCACCTTTGGTGCTTAATTTTAAGAGATGATGTAACAAAATGAAAAAGAAATTATCATAATATTAATTTGTATATTTAATTTAGTCTCAAAAGGTAGGAAACACTACTTTGTATTATATGTAATACTACTTACTGAGATTTTCATTAGGATGTGGAACTTGCTCAACTAGTGCTGAAAATGGTACTATAAATATAGTATACAAAGTAACTTGAATCAGATAAATCCAAAATCCAAATGCTTTCCATTGACTTTTCAAGTAAAATTTTAGCTGTGAGTGTTGAAGGATTTTTTCACGTTTTAAATCCACCTGAAAGTTTCATATAAAAGTATTACAATGATAATGTTTTGATACTATGCAAAAACATGACAAAAAACTCATGCTTTAAATAACTGTATTAAAGTTATAAAATATAATTAGGTATATGGCTCGATCTGATTTATGTAGAACTGGGCTAAATGAAGCTGGCAATTGTCTTTATAAAAAAATTGTTGTATATGAGACTATTATACAGAAGTAATTATAAATATCAAAATGTGTTAATTTCTTAGAAAACTAAGTTTAAAATGAAGGATATCAACTTTCTGACATTTACAAGTTATAAAAAATAATGAGATTGAGATGATTAGAGATATTTTACCATTAAGTTGAGTGGATTCCTAATATCAGCTTGTGACCAACGACCAAGTTCAGTGGAATCACTGCAACAAATTTCAAGTCAAATAAAAAAACAAATATTTATGTCGAGTGTTTTATGCCAGCTTAAAGTTTACTACCACAGCAAAGCCTACTTGTGTACTTAGTTATCAATGCCAAAATGACAAATCACATTTAAATGGTGTTCATGCTGAATGTTAGTTACACATATCTAGTTGGCATATAAACACAAAAATTTAAATAAAATGTGTAGTTAAAATTAAAGGGTTTTTTAGCATTACTACTGCACCAAATATCGTTTGAGAAACCAAACTAATACACCTGACTTGACACACTAGTAAAACCATTTTGGTAATTTAAAAATATGGCAAAGGAGAAATAAATAAAAAAACAACAACCTACTTTTCTTCCAGAAATAAGGCATTTCTCAGATCCTTATTCTCAAAAGTAGCACTACGATTCATGGCCTCCAGAGCTAAGTCTGTGTGATAGTATTAAAATTAAGCAGTAGTGCAGCATACATACTAATACTTAATTACCTGGCATATCTTCTATCAGCACATTGATCAACATTGTCTTCCCTCTCTGCTGTGCTCCTTGACAGTTATCATCTGGCTCAACCACTTTCATTAAATTCTTGATAAGACATTCTTCCTCAGTGTATCTGACTAGTATGCGAGCAAATTCTCTGAAAGCAACAACAACAACAATGTTGTTATGTGAATATATTTACCTTACTTCTACATTGTCAGTTATAATTTCATGTTAAGGCCTAGTGAGTCATACAGGCTTGGGTGAAAAAGCCCACGTTGAAGAGTAAAAAAATAGATTCAAAAAATGTCAGTATTTATATTCTTTTAGTTTGACATAATATATAACTCCACCAGTCATTAATGAGGCAGGCATTTATTTATTATCAGCAATAATTGACAATTTTAGCTAAAATCCTTACCTGTGTCTTTTTAAAATGACACTTTTAAAAATTGAGAGAGAAATGTGGTTATGTTGGACAATCAACATTTCAAATACATCCACTCTATTGAGCTTTACAGCATTCTTCATTATTTTTATCTGTACAAATTCAATACTTATATAATAACAGCCAAAACTGTTCCATAAAATGAATAACGTAGGAAGGTATAATATATTCTTACCAAAAAGTTTTCATCTTTTTGTTGCTGGTGTTTACTGCAAAGTTTTGCTACTTCTTTCTATAAAGTTTTTAAAAAAATTAATGGAATACAAAGCTGATTTAAGATGCAATTATTATCCTATCATATAAGTTAGAAATAAAAAACCAAAAAGGTTATAATGGTCTACGTGTGCATTTACAACCCACAACTTTCACTACCTTGGCTTTCTAGTTTAGACAAAAAAAAGATAATTGACAATTTAAAACACTTTCCTAGCTTAGAAGAGGACACAACCATCCCCTTGCTAACTCACAAACTCATTATGTGATTGGCATGTATTTTCATACATTTACCAAATTACACATACAATAACACCACATAGAATGTAGGAATTAGGGGGGTACTAGGGGCACTTGTCCCCCAATATATTGCATTTTTTTTGTTTATAGTCAGAATCACTACAGCTTCATTTAGAAAACATGAATAATTTAATATTTTGGACATTGCCTAAAATTTGTGTCAGTGCATGACAAGGAAATTATTTAGTTTAATTGGAAGATTACTCTGTGTTTTCTGATTTCCTTGACCATTTGAGCTTGCATCCATGTTTGTGTGTTCCCTGTCTCTGTCATCAAGGAGCTTTCGTAATGGGGTTACATTTGTTTTAAGAGCTCTCCACCACCTGGTGATATTATGCTGTGAAATGTGCCAATTCATTGTTCACTAGAGTAATTACTAAGGTAAGTCTTGCGAAGGAAATTAATTGTATACCCCATCGCATTCGGTTGCTTCTGAATGACATAAGAAGCACTTATGTCTTAAAAACTCACTGTTAGATTCAACACTGTGCAGTAATTCTTTAGAATTTCTTGCTTTTTCGAGTTGCAAAATGTTATGGCAAATGGTTACTATGGTATTGAACCCTTTACCAGACTTTTTTTTTTTTTTAACTTGGCCTTTTTAGTAGCTACGAGTGTTTGTTGTCAAAAACTACTGCTAATTCAGATAGTCAGAGACTACAGAAAATACCAGTACTCTGGGAATTGAGTTAAGAAAGTAGTTTCATATTTGTTAGCTAAAGTATATAATGGTCACAACGGCTACATACTTACACTTGTAGAAAGGGACTGATAGATTCTATTCAAGTGTTTTGTTTGTGCATAGGCTCGCTTGCCCTTTGTGCTCAAGCACATCATTAGTTAAGAAATTATTTGTACACATGCATCATAATGAATAAAAATGTGTAATTTTACAAAATATAGCCCTTTAAGATCAGTAATATAAGACTATTAAAATAGTCTTTATAGCCAAAAATATTTCCAGGTTTTAAATCTAACTATTCCAACAAAAAAATTTACTTCTAGCACCCCTTAATTTTTAAATATTATATATATATAGTACTTATTATATGAGTCAGAGTGTGATATGGCGAAATATTTCACTAGCAGGCTAATTTATTTTCATGAGCCAGAGGCAAGTGAAAATAAAGCCTGAGAGTGAAGTATCTAGCCATATCACTCTGACAGAGTGTAATAAATGGTTTATTCCATGCTAGATATTTTCACTCAAGTAGTTTGTTGTTAACACACACACCCAGCTGATATTTTAGCAGCTTCTCTAACCTGGTTGAGTAGGCTCAACTCTCTTACTCCAGCTAGAGTAGTAAAACCATGAAAACTGGTAAGCCTGGTTGCTACAACTACTAGGGTAATGAGCTTGCCCAATACAGCCATGAGATAGCACTATGTGATAACATGAGTTATCTCACGGTCAATTACCTAAAGATAGCATTGTGAAAATATCTAGCTTGGAATAAATATATATATACATAATTATATAGCTACATATATAACTAATTAATTTGAAATATCATGCAAGTACAGTGGCACTTAATGTACTAACTTTTGCTAGTTACAAATCGAGTAGCATAATATATTGCTATTCTCCTCCATCACTTAGTTGAGTCACATCAGTCCACTTATTTTCTCCTTGACTTCTCTTGACTACATACCACTGTCGCCATCATTTCTGACGACTTTCTACAAACCCGGCTGAAGCTTTATTCACACACCACCACTGTCGCTATTACACAATTTAGAGGTGAGTTTTGATGCTGCTTTACCAACCTGGCTCAGTTCATGAATTATTCATGAATACACTTGATGCTGATACTAAGTCTACTTTCAGTTCTTTAAGCTGGCAAGTCAGATGTTGCTTGTTTTTAATAAGTATTTAGGAAAGTGGAAGACTGAACTTACAAAATATTGTGAAAGTTAGCTCATAGATAAAACTTATCTTAACCTCGTTCGCTAGGGTCCTAGAATATAAGGGGTTGGCCGTGAGGGCATGGGGTTAATTGGTGTTAACCACAAATTGATTGGGCCTTGTAGTAAACTTAGCACCACTTAGCACCTAGAGTAGTGTGCTTTTTACACCCTCCAGGTATCCCCCCCTGCTCCCTTCACACTGAGAGACACAGTAATCCTCAGTGGAGTCTAGCCTGGATGAAAAGGAAAAGGTTGTCTACCTAAGCAATTCTATATTTGTAGGGATGGGTGGGCGGGAAGATACTGAATCCCCGTGTGATAGGAAGTTACTTTCTTCTCCACTGCTCATGGGCCTATCTAGTGCTGTTGACTGACAGGTTACACACACGCGGTTGCACCTCAGCTGAACGTGCGTGCCCTTACGCTCCGCACCCAGCCCCGCCCTGCCCTTTGCTCCTCTGTTAACCCCGTTTAACGTGACCATTAAACCTCGTTCGCTAGGGTCCTAGAATATAAGGGGTTGGCCGTGAGGACAGGGGGTTAATTGGTGTTAACCACAAATTGATTGGGCCTTGTAGTAAACTTAGCACCACTTAGCACCTAGAATAGTGTGCTTTTTACACCCTCCAAACCTCAGCCCAATCCAATTCCTTTTTTTTTTTTTTTTTTTTATTAATTTTTTTAAAATTTATTTATTTATTATTATTTTTTTATTTTTTTATTTATTTATTTTTTTAATATTGTTATTTTTTAATTTTTTTTATTTATTTTTTTTATTTTATTTTTTATTTTTTTTAATTTTTTTCTTATAAACAATTAAACCTCATCCACAACTGAGTATAGTAGGTGAAGTTACTACAATTTTATAACATAGTCTTTAAGCCAGTTTGATGTGGGGATCACTTGTTGTCCTGGGCCAGAGTACGAGAAGTCTCGGCCAGTTGATTTCTTGGTGTCTTTATGTACAGTTGGTAGGCGATGCTCTTCCACCGGCCAAGCATTTTTATAGTGGCATCACTGATGCCACGCCTAGCAGCTGTCGTGGCAGCTCCGCTGCGACAGCTGTTACCTGAGTAAGGGGAACTGTCCACTCCTGCCTTGGATAGGGCTCTCCTCACTTGCTCTACGAATCTTGACCTAGTTAGTGGTTTTTTGTCCTTGAAGTGAAAGAAGGGCCCCGAGTGGGAGCCTCTCATCACTAGGTACTTGAGAGCTGCCGCCACCGGACACAGGAGAGTGCCCACTTGCCCCACAAAGATGTCCACTCCCAATCTGAACGGGTCCGTTTTGGAGGCCTTAATTTTTACCCGGAGCATGGTGGGATTTGCCAAAGAGTCGACGGTGACGTCTCCACATGTTAGGTGTCTCGCCTGATCAAATGACTTGTCCCCTGGCACTGTAATTTCACCAGACCTCAAGAAGCCGAAAAAACAAAGTGAGGCTGCCGCCCATAGCATAGTGTTATCCCAGGACGGAGCTGCTGCCCAAACACTCTGTATTTTCCCAAGTAGCTCGACTGAAATTGGCTGGCGTGGTCGTGAGGCAACTTTGGATGCCTGACACATCTTGACCCCTCTGATGATTAGTTCCAGTTTTGGCATAGCACTAATTCCTGGGTCCCCAGCGTCATTTTCTATATGAAGGTGGCGCACGGCTGCCAGGTAGCCCTTTATTGTGACATGGCTGAGACCCTCATTCGCTAGAAAATCCACATAACGACACATTATTTTTTCACAAGTCGGTAAAGGTGGAATGTGACAATAGTTACAAAATGACACATAGCGTCTCTTGGCTGAGTGGTAGGTTTTTCTTGTAGAAGTGGCTAATGCGTGCTCCAGGTAGAAGTCCACATGCTTGTCCAGTCTGTAGCTGTCCAGTTTGGCTCTCGCAGCAGGATAAGGTCGAGTGCTGCTGTGGGAATGGCTGTGGCCTTGGGATGTGCCTGTGGGTGTTGAGAGAGAAACAACGTCAGGTTATTTCTAGACAAGACATCCGCTAGTGTGTTATGCGCCCCACTTAGGTGCACTGCATGTATTCGGAAGTCGAGAGTCGCCGACAAGAAAGCCAAGCACCTTACCAAGTTCATCGCTTGCGGGTTTCGGGAGCTGCCAGAATTGACTATGGCAACTACTGCAGAGTTGTCACACTTTGCTCTAATGGACATGCCCCTCCATGTTGGCCCCCAGACTATGGCCGCAATCACGATAGGGGCTAGTTCTTTCACCGTGATGTGTAGCTCGCGAAATGATTCTGTCCACTCCAGCATAAACCATTCCTTACCCAGGTATGCACCACACCCCCAGGTGCCCGACGCATCCGAGGTCACCGTGGCGTCTGGTGAATGGGGCCCACCTGTGAACATCATGGCAGTACCATTCCAGCTGATGAGGAAACAGTGCCACCATTCTATGTCTGTTCTGGTCTCCTGGTTAATACGTACCTAATGGTCCATCTGCTTGGCTCTCGTACTTAAGTCGATTAGCCGTCTCACATATGACCGACCGGGTCTCACTGCTCTACTAGCGTGTGTCAGAAGACCCACTATAGAGAGCAGTTCCCTCTTCTTTGCTGCTTTCTTTCCCCTCCAGCTCACGATCAGTGATCGCAGACGTAGAAGCTTGTCCCTTGGGAGTCTGATTTCCCGCTTGATCGAGTCTAGTTCCAGACCCCAGAAAACTGATGACTGTAGCCGGTCCTTCATTCTTTTCCGGCTCAACCGGCATGTTTGCCGCTTCGCATGTTGCCTGCATGGCCTGAATGTTCCTCATACACTCGCTGGCTCCTGGTGCACCAACGGTGATGAAATCATCCATGTAGTGTCGTACCCAGGACACACCCTGTCGTTCCATTACCCATTGCAGGGCATCTGCAACTACTGTAAAGATCAGAGGGGCTGATCTCAATCCAAATGGAAATGTTTTGTCTACATATGCATGCCCCTCCCAGTACATCCCAAGTAGATATCGGTCGTCTGGATGAACGGGTATATTTCTATAGGCCTGTTTTATGTCCATCTTGGCCATTACTGCGCCCTGACCCAGCTGGAGGATGTGACTGACTATCTCGTCTACTGACACATAGTTCAATGAAGACAGGTCTTTTGAGACGCCGTCATTGACGCTCTTGCCATGCGGGAAGGAGAAGTCCAGGATCAGCCTCCATTTATTTGGACTGGATTTCTTGGGAATTACCCCGAAGGGGTTGTAGTGCACCCCCACCAGTTGCGCTTCTTCCTCAGACAGTCTCTGCAGGCGGCCCATTGTTACCTCTTCCTCTATGTACTTGTTAACCACCTCCGGCCGTTCCACTGCGGATGCGTGATTGGTAGTGCATGGTTTCAGGTTGCCTTTGCTGCAGTCAAAGCCAACTCTAAAGCCTTGATTAATGCCCCGGAGAACAAACCCTGTGAACTCTCTGTCTGGGTGGTTGGTCAGCAGTTGTGTCCACCTCTCATGCGATAGTGGAGATTCAATGTGGTGTACCACTGTTGGTGACTGTGCACTCTTGCCGGCACAATTCTCTAAGCCTAGCAGTTGCTGGGTGTATTTGTAGCCTATTAAGGGTTGGGGGCAGGGAAGGAGGTGGATAACGGAAAGGGGAAAAACAAAGGGAAAAAAAAATTAGTAATGAAATCATTACCTTAACATTAACATGCCACCTAATATTGTAACACTCGACTGATCGTAATGCTATTACTATTATGTGCTATTATTATTCTATCGTTATTCTTTAACATGTAGGTGCGGCCAGCCCGACCAGAATGTACAATATCAATGTGAATTCAATGCAATTATCATATCACACACGACTGCGGAATGAAAATGAATGTTACAGTCTGTTCTATTCTGGCACAACTTGCGCCACTCAGGACCGGCTGCCTCCTGCCATCTTGTCACCTAGCTTGCATCGGCTGGCTGGATGAGCGTCTCCACACGAGCTGCAGACGTGCCTGTATTTGCACTCTCGGCCGAATTTGCAGTCTCCCCCATACCGATTGTACCTGCGACATACCTCAGGTTTTGGTGGCTGGTTTGCTGCCGTGGCCAGTGGTCACTGCCTGGGCCTGTTTGGGAAGGTTTGTTGGGTGTGGTCCAAAGTCTGGCAGGTGGGACACCAGTTCTCATTGCAGATGGCCTGCCCATTAAAACACAGCGAGTAGATACTCGGGTCAACACGGGCCCAAGACTCACCAGTTACTCCTGCCATTTCTTGCCTGAAGCTCATGTCATATATGACCCATGATGGCCACTTGTAGCGCAGACTGGCCTTGGCAATAATACTCTGATATGCCATCAGCTCGGCGGCCCGCTCCTGATGCTCCTGAAGGACAGCTGCAGTGTACAACGCGAAACATTGCAACCAAGTCGCCAGATCAGGTATGAGCTTCCTGGACTGGGCCAAGTCTGCTGCCTGTACCACCAAGACCCGACCTTCTAAGTCCTGGGTGATGGGACGAGATTTTCCACGTGCTGGCGGGAGCTCCATAAAATCAATAAATTCATTGGCCCTCAGTCGCTCCATCAAACGTTTTGGCAACGCCGCCAGTCCGGGACCCACTGGGATGAGTGACTGCTTCTCTGTGCTGGTTGCCTCGGGACCTCCCCTGCATCCCAGTCCGCTTGGACTGCCACTGGTGAATTCTAGCAAGCCAGCTGCCGCCAGCTCTTCTTGCGAGAATCTTGTGCCACTCAGACCTGCAGAGGCACAATATATATACTTTAAGTGTCCTGCCAGCATTTTTTTAATTTTTTTATTTTTATTTAAACACCTGCACAGCCATCATCAACCACTAGTGAATGCCTTAAATGCCACAGGTGAATGGCCTGATCCGTAATTACCTTACCCACCCCTATCACCTTACCTAGCCCTCTAACCAGACAACCCCTACTACCCCCCCACCCCCCACTTGCTTCTTTGCTGATACTGCCAGCCTGCTGTCTAGTGCGCCCTCTGCTGGGGCCTCTGCTTTCCCCCCTTGCTGGGGATCTGTCTAACCGCCCTGTTTCTGCACTCTACTGCTGGGGTTGTTAGCCCCCTGCTTTTTCAACTGCTCTGCCCCTAGCCATCGGGCTTGTACTGCACCCTAACACTAGTGCCAGCTATTAGGGTGTCTCAGCTGCTGCCCTCTTGCTGCTGTCCCTCTCGCTGCTGGGACTATGGTGACCCTAATAACTAGCTCCAGCTTCTGGGGAGTCTCAGCTGCTGCCCTCTTGCTGCTGTCCCTCTCGCTGCTGGGACTATGGTGACCCTAATAACTAGCTCCAGCTTCTGGGGTGTCTCAGCTGCTGCCCTCTTGCTGCTGTCCCTCTCGCTGCTGGGACTATGGTGACCCTAATAACTAGCTCCAACTTCTGGGGCTTCTTAGCTGCCCCCTCTTGCTGCCATAGCTGATTGCCTGTCCCTCTCGCTGCTGGGACTATTCCTGACCCTAGCTAGTGCCAGTTTTTTGGGGTTTCACAGCAGCTCTCTTGCTGCTGTGGCTGAATTTCCTGCCCGTCTCGCTGCTGTGACCACCCTTTACCCTTACCTGCCCACAAGACAAATAAACCATTGCCGTTCCCGATAAGTATCACACCCTGCGGGTGGAGAGGGAATCCTCAAAGTTATCCCGACTTACGTTCAGGGTCTGCGGCTCTGTCATCAATCCTTGAGGGTTCCCCCGTCTCTCTCTCGGTTCCGAGGCCTGGCTACATGGTGAACCGCGGCGCTTCTCGGAGTTTGGCGACCACGCCATCGATAATGGCGTTTACGGTCTCGCCGCTAAGGTTGTCTGTCATCGCAGATACTGAATCCCCGTGTGATAGGAAGTTACTTTCTTCTCCACTGCTCATGGGCCTATCTAGTGCTGTTGACTGACAGGTTACACACACGCGGTTGCACCTCCGCTGAACGTGCGCACCCTTACGCTCCGCACCCAGCCCCGCCCTGCCCTTTGCTCCTCTGTTAACCCCGTTTAACGTGACCATTAAACTTCGATAAAGTTAGCTATGTAGCTACTTTCTAATTTTGTAAAAATAGAAAGCAAATCGAGATGGGACCTAGTAACATCGACAATAATAAATAAGAAATACTGGAATGGCTAAGGAAGAAACAGAGCAGGAGAGGGAAAGCATAGATATAGATACCTTATGCTACTCCACTCCTGTTTTTTCAAAAGTAAGAACATCAGGTGACATGATGTGACAGGGTACTTGCTAATGTTTCTATTTACAACTTTTATGTTAAATGTGAAATGTTTTGCTATTATTCCTTTTACACATTTTATTTTGTATATAAGCAGATGACCTTAAAAAAAAAAATACATAAAATTGTTTAATAAAATTAGGTACAAGACTATAAATATGTAGCATACAAAGGTGCTCTCTGTATTATTTAGTGTCTTATTCCTGTGGTTAATTGAACATTTAGGAAGAATGGAACAATAAGTGAATTTTCAAGTTACCATAGCCAACAATTGATGTGTGTGGATGATAGCAGGGGTCAAATTTATTTCCCTGAACAACCTATTCCCTCACCTGCGAACAAAATAAGAATGGAAGATACTGCCTAGTAATAATTTGTTGAAATAAAAAAAATATTAAGTTCTTTAGAAATGTTTGGTTATCCAGTTATATAAAAGAAAAGGCAAACCCTGGCTGTTTTGGGGAACTATGCTGCTACATGTTCACCAACCAGCCATCTGAGTGAAAGTTATCAAAATCACTTAGTTGATACTGCATCACTTTAAAACTGGATTTTAATCATGACATATAACTGCTACTCTAACTGTATAATATCACTGGTTTCAACCTATTTTCTGTTTCTTATGAGTTATAGACCATGTAGAGAAAATACTTATTTCAGGCTTCAAGTTAGTGTTTATATAATGGAATTAATAAATGTGATAGTAATCATTTCATAGCAATAAACAAAATTGCATTATAGTATAAGTAAACTATAGCCAACTGAATTACTTAGTTTTGGAAATGAGTTAGATTAGGTTTCCCAATGCTGTTCATGAGCCTTGCTACTAGCATGCGAATTATTTTCTCTTGTTTGTTTATCAGTAAGTGAGTTTGTACCTGCGGCTACAATTTGCCTCAGTGCTGTGACTTTATTTTGTGAGTTTTCGAGACGCTACACAACAAACTTGGTCACTTTTAATGCATTTTGAAATATTTTGTTGTGTTTTGATGCAGCTACGTATTTGAAGTCACAAAAATATAGCATACATGATTGGGACGGAGAATGGATGAGCTGTTCATTTCAAAGCTAAGATAGCATGGTGTAGGAAAGAAATGTCAACTTTATATTGAGGTTTTTAACCTATTTCCCAAGTTTACAGAGGAATTATTAAACAGAAAGGTATTACTGAGTATAAATATATTTCAACAGAATAAAATGTCTATACATAAATATCCTACTTTGTTATAAGAATCTTACTGATACGATGACACTGATAGCATGAGCTTCAACCCCTTTGGTTAATGGAAGTTTAATCTGAGGCATCTGTTCACCTTTCATTTTAGTCAAAATTAGGCTGTCTTTGCTATTTCTGCAAATAAAAATGTAATAATATATCATAAATTTAGATTGTCATCTGCAAACACTTTGTGAGATCGTTCCCCTCAATTTAAGACTAATAATATATTTTATCATGAGTAAGTATTAATAAGTAATGAGTTTAATGCAAAGTAAGCAAGTTTACACGATATACTTCTGTATGAACAATAAAATGCATTTTTTATAGTTTTTCTCAAGCTTTTCATAGTTGTACATGTAGATACATGGGTAGAAGTGTGCTCTAAATAAATCCCTGAGCTTAGTTCTGAGCTTAATTTCCCAGCAAACTAAGGTTTTTTTCTCTCAATTGGTATGTATATGATCTTTTGAATTGGGAAATATATTATGGTGTTAGTATTCTGCATTACCTTTCCATTATTAAATCTAGAATATCCTTTGAAGAGCCATTTGTTAAAGCGACATGTAAAGTACATGGAGCAGCACCCTTATTGTATTTGTTGAGATTAACAACATCTGTATTAGATCCTGCAATATAAAATTAAATGTAAAATTCATACCCATGTGACAATTATTTTAATTACTGCTGTTCATCTTTAAATTGATCATGGTTTCTGCTTGAGATAACAACTTCTTTTCCAAAGCCACGTGTAATGGTAGTTTGTCATTTTCTTTGTAATTAAAAATACTGTGACAAAATGTATGAATGATTGCAAGAATACCAAACTGTGATAATAATTGTACCTCTTTATATCTGTTTCATTCATTTCCAATGAATTTGTTATGAAGTCTGTCATCCTTTTGAAATCCACTGAAGGAATGCCACTTAGAAGTGCTAAATAAATGACATTCTTGTCTACAGTTTTCAAAGTCCTTCCTTTAATAAGAAATTTAACAATAATAGATAATTTCTCTTCCAAATCACGAAAATATATTATATAGAATCACTTTACAATTTACTCTTGCATTGGTAAATTATGGTTGAAATATATCTTAAAAATAATTACTGATTCAGAAAGAGTTTCTCCATGGAACACTTAATTATTACAGTGATGATCTTAATATAATTTACATTACATTTAGAATGGCATTATAGTTCTTATGCACAAATGGCGAACTTACTGGCCTAGTTATAATCCACACCATATTGTAACAATCAATTTTTATTTTTTACACTTATTACACCTCTATTACAATAATAATACATATACAATATAATTCTTAGCATGTTATATCGTACAGTTACTCACCTCTAGTGGTGATAATGTTCAGCAGTACACTAAGTCAATATATATTCTGCATTCCCTCATAATATTAGCAAACAAAAGTGTACACATGTTAAAAAGGCGCTGAAGAGAAATGGTGTATTTGCTCAGGAGCTTTTATAGTCTGCTGCTTAGCTTGCACAGTCAGATCTTAACCCAACCAGGAAAGGGTCTGGAACTTCTAATGGATATGTTTTCTGTTTGCCTGGAATGTAACTCAAATTAGTTAGCTTATCACTATGGGGGTGTTTACTTGCATTGAGGGTTTATGATTGAATTAATTCCTAGTTAATTCCTCTCTCTAAAGTCATTTATGTGAAAATAAATGATATTGCATGAAATTGCATCTTATTTTGCTTTAAAAGTATAAGCTTAAAGCAATACTCTTTCAACCAAGGAAGATTGCCAAGCTTCTACCTGTACTGGTAGCACTGGCAACTGTTTTGCCAATAAGTATTCAAATTCCACAGGTAGTTTCTAATGTGGTGGGATTGACATACCATACAATAAAATACACACAAAAATTATGGTTTGATCACTTCACTGTCAGTCATCAATTCACAGCAGCAAACTATTCTCGCAAGGTTATTACCTCACTGTGCTGGATAAATGTCTGAAACTTTGACGTATTGTACGTTCCCTTCCCTTCCCCAAGAATCATGGGCTCTAATAGTTGGCTACCTAATAAACCAAAGGTCACGTAATTTGTTCTGACCTAATAACTAGACATCACAAAATAGTACACAACTTTATTACACCGTTCTTATCTGTAAGTCACTATACCAACATATTCCATTAAGTATACATGCGAGAAAGTTATCCTATGCTAATTACATGTATAATAATTATTTTAGTGAAATCTTGATTGAGTTACATTGAAGGTGTTTTATAAACTTTGTTCGCACACTAAATATAACCGTCAACTAAGCAACAATAAAGCACAATACCTTTAGTAATTTTTATAAAGGTGACTGCTCTCTCCGGTTTGCCACATAAGAACGCTAACTGCAAAGGAGAAATTCTTTCATCATTATTCCAACCTTTTATATTGACTAAATCATTAGGGCATATGCATTGAACCAAAAATGGATCTTTTTCTTCATCTTTAACCATATGTAGATGATCTTTATTTTCTTCTGTTATATCCGCATTATCATACATGTTGTTCAAAACTTTCCTAAAAAATGAATAACAAGTAAAATCAAAGAAAGCTCAAACTAGACAGTATATTTTTACCATATAGAATTTATAACTTTAATGGTGTCTTCAAAGTCAGACTCAGATCCTCTACATAGAATGGCTAAATGTGCCATTGATAATCCTTGTTTGCACTTACCTACTAAAATATCATTTTTTGTAGTCAACATCTGGCAGTATAACTGTATTGTATCTTACCTACAATTTCTTTGTATAGTTTTATGTATTTGACTTTGTCAATAAAAAACATGTTTTGATCGAGTAATTCTGTTTGAAAAAAACAACAACAACAACAACATATAAATATATTGTAGAGAGAGAGAGAGAGTAAAATCACTCCCTAAGGTTAAATAAATGACAAAAAAGTGGTGTTAACTGGCATACACAAAACAAGAGAGTCCTGCTCCCTTGAGACGAGAATGCCCACATCCGCTTGCTTCATAAAAGATCGTTCAGAGTCAGCCCCCCCATATTCAAAATATCCTTTTTATACCTTCTTATACCAGTGAATAGTTTAATTGTTTTGATAGATATATTCACTGGACTATATCGTATACTGCAAGTAGGTGTGTGTGTGTGTGTATATGTGTGCATTTGCGTTTGTGAGTGTGCATGTGCATATGGGTGTGGGAGAGGGTACGACAGGATAGAATAACAGACAAAATGCTCATGAATGCATATTGGTGAAGCTCAATTGTAATGACAAGATACATACATCCCATTAGTATTATAGATTGGCTAAACAACATGTTTATAAATTAGTACTCTCACCTATGTAAGCATGAAATAGCACATTGAGCTGTTTGTGCAGATTTTTTGCAGCTGCTAACATCATCGGGGTCATACCATTCCTATCCTTGTCTTCAATACTAAATAAATAGAACATAATATTATATATATGACAAGGGGTGGAGTTCCATGGAAAGTATTTGGGTACTTTACGAGTCCTTGTAGTGAGCGGTTATAAGTATTAATATCTCATGTTCATGATGGGTGCTTATATAAGTACAAGTACACTGGTCTCATACAAGTACCAACTGAAGTTCACAAGAGCTCATTTTGTGGAGGGCAAAGGGGAGTGCTTGCCTCCCCTCTCTCCCCCTCTTGGGTTCATCTTAACCTGCTTTGAACTTTTCTTAAAATTTTATAAGCCAATGCAAGTTTACAGGTAAAAATTTGAGGTGATTGTTAGTGTTTAAATCATACAAGTTTATTGCTAATCTTCAATATTGTCTAGGTAATTGATGTTAGAAAGATTTGGTCAATGAAGGTGCTCTGTAAGTTTGTCTTATTGTGAGGAACTACATTTACTGGAAGCAGTAATGACTAGGATTGAGATTTGTTGAAGCAATTTATATAAGAACAGAAAGTAAGACCGTACAGGTAATTTTTGACTCAGAAATGATGTCTATACAATGTGTGTACTAGCCACACATTCTCCAATGTCATTTCAACTACTTGTTTCCCACCCATCTCCTGTCCCAAATCATTAATTATATATGAAAATTGTGACTTCCCTGAGATAGTGCAAGCTCAATCTAATTCCCACCCCTTAGATATATTCTTAATAGAACCCTTGAATATACTTGTGATTGGTATCGGGAACAGGGGTAATGGAAATTGTATTGGATGTGGAGGAGGGGGAGGGGGGGGCACCATGTATCACACAAAATTACTGTCTTAATAACCATTTTTATGAACATACAACTTAATACCACCTGACCTAAGTAAACTATATGATATATGATTTTGTCATTTGATTTGTTCCTTAAAAATTTCAGTCATTTCTTCATATCTATTACTTAGCCATGTCTGCTTTTTCTCTGAATATGCCTATGGCAGTATGAAAGTGCTCTACTTAGACCATCAAATCTTCTAATTAGCCAAGGAGCAAAGACAATTGAATACATTTTAAATGCAATTTAATCATAAACTAATTCACCAACCAGTTTTTTCCAAGTCCTTTAACAATCTGTAAAAATTCATCTGTAGATAATGAATCACCAAGTACTGCTTTGTGTAATAAGCAATTGGACTTGATTGTTGTCTTGTATGCTACATAATGCAAACATTTTTTATTTATTAAAACAAAATAATAATTTATAACAAACAATCTTTAAGGGAAAATATATTTACCGCAGCATTATCAGAAAAGCACAGTGAACCTAAAAACAATTTTAGGATAAAAATATCCTGGTCATGCTCCATACAAAGGCAAAGTCGCATTCATATATATGCATAATGTATAATATATATATAATGATATATAGCTAATACTTATTACATGAGGCAAGTTTGATATGATGAGACATTTCATGAGCAGGATAATTTATTATCATGAGACAAAGTTGAGTGCTGCTGATGAAATATTGCCATATCACCTCTGACCATTGTAAATGGTTTATTTTATCATTATGTTATCTGTAGTATGCCTAACACTCTGAGTGTTATTCAGAGGTACCCTCACACTTCAGCTGGTATTTTAGCTGCTGATTTGCCATGTTAATAGTTTTTTAGCTAAAGAAAGGTAGGTGTAACAAACTGGGGAACTGGTGAGTTAGGCTGGTTGCTATTAAGTACTAGTGTATTCGAGGGTAATAAGCTAACAATACAGTAATACAGTGTAGGGGTAATTTCACCTTTTATGAGAATAATACAATTTTTACCACGTGGCAGCTACTAAGCTACAATGGTAATAATAAATATATATTATATTTATATAGTAGTGCAGGTAATTTACCAATTTAAATTAATACAGGGAAAGTGAAATGGCACACTGAGTGAATAGTATAAGTGGAAGAGTAGTAAGTGTGCATGTATGCAGCGCTAGCTTTGGAGACGTATCGTTCCAGTAGGAGACAATCTTATTCTTTTCTACTCCAAGGTATTATCCTCTCTAGATATAATTAGTTCAACAAATTTGGAGGAGCCATATTTTGAGAATGAAATCCCAGAGGAAGCTAACTAATGGTGCAGTGAAGCTACAGTGCAAATAATAAATGGTACAAAGATACAAAAAAGTTGGCCAAGTAAATTGGGTTATTTGGATCGCCTCATGCTATTTCAATTGCCTTGTGTTATTTATCACAAATAGCAAAAGTTACCCATGCTATTACTAATTACATAGCTATATACATATATATTTGGCGAGCCAGCAAAGCGCAAGACACTATCAGGGGTAACTGGCGAGTTATTTCAACATAATTGAAATTGGGGATATTGTTTGTATACATGTGCGGACGTAGGTATGTCATTTTGTTTTTGGACCCTCGGGTCATCGTGTTTGTTAGGAGGTCGATCCCGTCCCATAATCCACTAAGCAGAATCCTTGCATTTATTGATCCTTACCCTTATTATTCAAAGAAATTGAATTGTTTACCTCTTTGAATTATTTTGCAGGTGCAGTTAAACTTACAAATCTACCAGAGTTCATTTTATATTCGAATTAGTGGTGGTGGTAGTAAGTATATCCGCTATTTGTCATAGTTATATGCCCTATGCAACAGTGTTGTTCCTAACCTGAAAATTCAATTGTCCAATATCTAAGCACGTAGGTAAGTCTTGCGTTGGTATGTTCAGTAAACATGTATGTGTGAAAGTGTTGTGTGTTACAGTTACTGCTTAGCTAAAGAATAGCACAACATAAATAAATATATTAGCTGCCTTTACACAGCTTTTTCGGCTCCTACGGCAGTAAATATTTCTTAATAGGTTAGGTTCAAACCTGTGCAGTAACTCCTCAGAAAAGCCTGTTGTTTGTTTTATTTTGTTTTTAAGTCAAATAGTTCCGCAAGTGGCTACTATGACATTGAAATACCTTTACCATATGTATTTAATTTAAAACCTTGACAGTTATAGTCCCTGGAGTGTTAGAAGTTAAAAGTAATCACAATACTGTAATCTTATTTAACCTAACTAGGGTGGCTTGGTTGCAATTTGTGCCCAAGTACACCACTCATTATCGAGCGAGTGAAGCGAGTGAGATACTATTAGGGGTGAACAATTGAAAATTGGGTATATGTTATTATTGAGTGAGCGAAGCAACCAAGATTCTATTAATGGGATAATGAATTTTGCTGCTACATTGGCCATGGAGTGTTTTGTCATAGGACCATTAAGTCCTATATGGCAGGAGTTCGTCACTTCCACATTTCAGTGGGCAAAGGGGATCCATTCTCAGCAGGATTGTGCAGACTGCACTACTATGCCTTGCATGGTGTGAAGTGTGCTGAAGGTATGAAAGGTGTGACCAAGCGGGAGAGAAGACCTATTCTTACTCCCGACCTTCTCCGCAAGATCAAAGGTGTGTGGGACCCTCAGGCACACAATGCTAATGTGGTTATGCTTTTGGCAGCATGTTGCCTGGCATACTTTGGTTTCATGTGCATTGAGGAGTTAACAGTGCCAACCGATAATGAATATGATGCCTTGTGCCATTTATCATGGGGTGATGTGATGGTTGATGATCCGTTCCGTCCTTCCAGGCTAAAGGTGTGTATGAAGGCCTCAAAAACAGACCCATTTTGTCAAAGCATCTTCTTATTTATTGGCAGAGTCACATCTGATCTTTTTGTCCAGTTTTTGCCATGTTGGCTTACATGGTAGTAATGGGCAAGGAGGCAGGCACCCTTTTCAGATTTGGCGATGGTAAGCCACTTACCAGACAGCGCCTGGTGACAGGTGTCAAGTACATGCTGGATAAAGCAGGTGTTGTTGACCCAGGTTAATACTCTGGACATAGTTTCCGCATAGTTGCGGCTACTACGGCAGCGGCCAGGGGACTAGGAGACTCCACAGTGAGGACCCTAGGCAGGTGAAAGAGCCTCGCATACTTAGAGTATATAAAGATTCCTAGAGTACAGCTGGCATCATACACCTCACGATTTGCTAGCCTGTTGTCATGTGTACTTGTGCTATTACGCATGTGATACTATGATTATTCTATAATCATTTTCTGATATTGTATTGGAGCCTCTCTTCCCACTCCTCCCCCACTTCTTTGTCTTAGTCTTGGCCTAATGGCCGTGCCTTCATTGGCGGAATTAAAGGGGCTTGCCCCCCCATTAATAATGCCCCAGTCAGCCCAAGCTGATTGGTGGGTGGGGTTTCCGGCCCCGCCTGTGCCAAACAACTCAGTTCTAGAGATGCGGTTATCGATCTAAGGAATTACCGACAGGTTTGAACCTAACCCTATATAGGACATCTTACTACTGTAGTAGCCAAAAAGCTATGTAAAGGCAGCTAAAATATTTAGTTAAACATAACTTCGTGCAAACCCTAGCTGTAGCACTCAACACTTTTACACACACTTGTTCACTGGACATACCAAAACAGGATTTTCCTTCTTGGAGGGACTTTTGGACGATGAATTTTCAAAGTAAGAACAACAGTGTTGCATAGAGCATATAACTATGACAAGAGTGTATTAACTTACCACTGCCACTAATTCGAACTCTGGAAAGTTTGTACGGTTTAATAGCACCCGCAAAAGAATTCAAAGAGGTGAACAATTAAATTTCTTTGGATTATACTGGTAAAGATTGATAAACCAAAATATTCTGTTTAGTGGCCTATGGGATGAGGTCGACCTCCTAGCAAACATGAAAATGTGAGGGTCAAAGTAAAAAATGATATATGTACGTCCACTCACACATATATAAACTAGTGGTGTGCTTGAGCATAAATAACGAGTGAGCATGCCTAGATAGGTAACAAAACTACAGTATTGCTACTACATAATTTATATTTAGCTTAGTTCAATTCAAAACAGTATAATTGCAGTTGACCATCATCTTACCTGAGTAATGGTAACTTTTGTAGAATAAAACCTAAGCCTTTCTGATTACCTCAAATAACAGTAACTCTAGAACAAGCTCTGAGCTCAAAAAAAAATGGCCAGTATTATTTTTGTATTTTTTTTGCCAACAAACATGGAATTACTACATACCTCATTGGTAACTTATGTAGTATCAAATTTAAGCTATTATGACTATCTGAATTACCGATGATTCTTGACAAGCTCTCAGCTACAAAAACAAAAGAACACTAATTTAGCAAACAAATACAAAATTACTTTACCTCATTTTCTTGAGTAGTGGTAACTTCTGTAGTATCAAATTTAAGCCATTCTGATTATCTGAATTTACCAGTCACTCTTGATAACAAGCTACACAAAAGAAAGGCCAGAATAATTTTTGTAATTTAGCTAGGAATTACGTACTTAACCTTAGCTTCCCCCAAGTAGTGCTAGCTTCCTCAGCATTAATATTAAGGCATTCTGACTACCAATGGTGTGGAGAACTGAACTTACAACCTCAACAGCACTCCACAGAAGGAGCCATTAAACTATGTTGATGTCATTTAAGTCGTTAACACTTTCATTCAAACAAGAAACACTTTCACACAGATCATATCACATTAGTAGCTGGAACTATATTTAGAATCATTCACACTTAGCTAGAGACTATTTTTAGAACATGAGCAGCATGAGTATTTAAGCAAAGCTGTTCATGGTTCCACTCACTCTGTGTATGTCTATGATGTCCTTGTGTATTGTCTTGTTACTGTACATGTTTTTTTAAAACTACCTCCTGCCAATTCAACTTGTGGTAGCTACAGTTTGACAATTCAGTATCACTTGCCACAGAAGTCTGGTGGCAGCAACTATTAAACTGCTGCACCAATAGTGAGAGTTACAGAAGCTTGCCAACCCCAGACAAGAATACTGCAAATTCCCACAAATGGCTCTTGACCACCAACAATCGGCACTTCACAGCCCCCCAAAACAGCGATTTTTTGAAAATTATGTCTGGTAAAGGGTTTTTAATGTAGCTAATAGTAACTAGTTGCAGCAGCTTTTTGTGACTTGAAAAACAAGCGTTTTGCAGGAATTCTAAGTAGGTATCAGCGCATGCATTTAAGTGGCATACATACCTTCCATCCATACATACTAGTGATTTGCATGAGCACAAATGGCAAGTGAGCATGTGCACAAACGAAACATTTCAAAAGAATTTATCAGTCCTTTTTAAAAGTATAAGTATACAACTGTTGTGACCACACTTTAGCTAACAAAATAACATGGAACTACTTTATTACCCGAGTACTGTTATTGTCTGTATCGCATTCTGACTAAGTTACCAGTAGCTTCTAACAACAAGCACTCACAGCTACTTATTCTTGTGGCATGTACCCTATACATAACTCCCAAGTTCATTGCCAGTCCCCCATGCCCTGGCCGTGAACCATCTTATTCCATCAATTCATGCATGCCATCCATCAACTCTCACCCCATCGACAGCCGCAGCACTAGTAGCTAAGTTGTTTGGCACTGGCGGGGCCGTAAACCTCACTACCCCATCAGCTTGGGCTGACTGGGACATAATTAATGTGGCTGTTGTCATGGTAAGCAGGTAGCTGTTTACCGGAGAGTTAAAAAATAAAATAAAATAAATAATATGGACCCCTTCCCCTCTTTCCTATTTATCAAGTAAGGTGCGGGTGGGTGGGGAATTGCAAGGGGACTAACCCCTTACCAAACCAATTACTGCTGGTACTCTGCCTGGCATTAACCCTGCCTAGCGTGCTGCTAAGCTGTCATTAATCCTGACGTGTACTGTATACATAACTCCCAAAGTTCGCTGCCAGTCTCACATGCCCTGGCCATGAACCATCTTTTTCCATCAATTATGTAGGCCTCTCACCCCATCATTCATGTTATTGTTGTTTTTTATGTTTGTTTTTAAGTCAAACAGTTGTGGTGAGTGGTTACTATGTCACTGAAATCCCTTTACCATATAAACCTAAGTAAAAAACTCGACTGTATTTAGTAGCTGGAGTGTTAGAAGTTAAAATTAATCATATAACTATACTTAGGATAATGTAGCCTAACTCTCTGGAGGCTCGCTCGCCATTTGTGCTCAAGCACACCACACAAGTTATATATCTCGTTATAAAATATATTCTGGAGGCACTATCTTATGGTAGTATAGCAGTGGAGAAACTTATGTACATCTAAAAGTTACCACCCTTTGTTGTAATAATGTTATTGCACACTGATATTATTTGTATATACAAGTAGTAATTAATAATGGTATTCACACCTCAATAACTGCTCACAACTTCTCTAAATGATGATCAATAAATCAGCCCTTTGTGGCTCAGGATAGGAATGATTATAATGGGTGGAGAATTGAATTATCACAACATGTAAAAAAGTATTGCCCAAGAGTGATATATTTTACAACTAAATTATCCACTAATCCACACTTTTTAGCCTTCTTTTAAATCTAAATTAAAGAAAAGCTGACTAACATGAGCCTAAACATGTATAATACTTCTGAAAATATTGTTATATAGCATTGTTATCACAAAAATTTACCTGTATCACATATTTCCAAAATTTTTGTAATGACAGGGCCCAAATTGTCATCAATCATTGCCTTGAAAAATTTTGAGGTGAGCAAGTTCTCAGTGATGTATTCGGCTTTGCTAATAAAAAAACGGAATTATTTAAAGTAGTGCAATATTGTATATTGGGTTCACCATATACTTAGAAAAAATAATAGTGATTTATATAATGAAGTATTGAACATGAGGTTTAAAAATGAATATGGCAAATTTTTTAAAGTATACTACTTTCTTCATCTTATAAAATTTGTGTAGTAAAGGTGGTATAAAGATTAATTCACTAGATGTATTGTGCTTGATTTTCTATAATACTTCAACTTGAAACCAAAATAATGGTGTTCAAAATTTATATTTACAAACAAACACCAGATTGCTGATTGAAACTTGCACTTAACTACCTTAATTCGCTACTTACTCCTTGGTTACTTTGTAGTACTTACAAAGTCTGGGTATTTAAGAGTTTCAGTGCACATCCTTCAGCTCCATTCAGAATGGCATAGTGAAGAGGACTACACTTTTTTGTATCATTTACAGTGGGATCTAATGATTAAAAATGTAAATAATATATGATACATTTTTGAAATCCACAGCCTCTCACTCACACAAAAATGACTACAACCCCACCTCCTTCTTGCTATGCAAAGATACCCCTGGCAAATTAATGTGACCATATAGTAATTAGAAAGAGGTCGCATGTACTATAAATAAGCAAAAAAAAAAAAAAACTGTGAAATTTCAATTGTGTTGTAAGCATCTTGCTTGCTCACCAACAAGGTAATAAACCTGGCAACCATTCATTGATAGACCTATTTCTTTTTGTCATCATTGAAAGAGCAAGTTAATTTAGAACATTTCAATTTTAATTCTATACAAATTATACCAAGGGCTGTAGCTTATAGC
>WLWD01005748.1_pt1 | contig 123353 bp, 89 predicted proteins | sample 6712731 | NCBI WGS metagenome assembly WLWD01 (sample SAMN12718690, study PRJNA576275) | sponge metagenome | isolation source: marine sponge | host: Mycale hentscheli | place: New Zealand: South Island, Marlborough, Capsize Point | collected 2014-11-01 | reverse complement strand
TAGCAACTTATTTCTCAAAAGTCAGTTTGGCCCAGATCGTAGGGAATGGTCCTGCGGAGGTGTGCAGATGGTGCAGGTCACAGGTGGAGGCCTTGGTCGCTGAGCAATTAGTGTCATACTGCAGGGTGTGCAATGGATCCCCAGATAATCAGTAATGCATGCATTATGCATGCATAATAATATATCATGCATATTTAATATGCATGAGGCGCGAAATCCAAGACCTTGGGGGATTAAACGTGTCCTTACATAGTAGAACATGTTCTTCCTTTATCACACTAACAATACTTATTACATGGTGACCATGGGCTCCTCCTACATAAGGTGGAGCCATAGCATGATCCCAAGCAAGTATCAATTTAATTGCACAGCAACTGCAGTCTCTCTATATACCATTTTTCTTGTGTCTGAACTGATTGTTATGCAATTTGTATTTAGATATGTGCCATAGGTAAAAAAATAGGTGGAGGTTGTGGTCCTGTGCAATGTTAGTGTCATCATGAGCGATGCAATAGGTCAGATATATGTGAAAGTCATGGGAGCTATGAAATTAATATAGTGAGATGTACCACTGACAAACGTAGACTGCCATGTGCTGTGCAGTTAGTACAATGATGAGGTTTATGTAGTTAGCACCCACCACACTGAATGCATAGCAACTGCATGGCCTTCCTACCTATGGTATATTATATACCTTACAACATCACTTTTTGTACATGTATCTCAGGATATGGAATGTGTGCAATTGGATCTAATGCATCTATAAGTTGAGGCCATAGTCGCAATAGCATTTCCTCGATGTGTAACGGGTTCTGATATTCTTTACTCCGATTTTACACTTGCCAAGTTAGTATACTCATGTTTGCTATAATAATATACACGTACATCAGTTTTAGTAACAGGTCCTCAATCACACCACAACAGAACCAAGCAAGCTTACTGCTAACATACACCCATTTTAAACTTTGATTTTCTGCAAATAATTGTAGCATGTCACGCTACCAAGTCTACTAGATCATATGAGTGTGAATGAAACGAAATCAGTGAAATGACAACTAGTACAGCTAGTTTGTAGTTCAGTCTCATAGAAGATGTATACAGTAGAGTGACTGCAGAGAACCCCAAGGCTCCCAGAGAACAGCTCAGGGAAAACGATATCTGAATGGTAGACATATGACATTCCCAGCAGTCCGGATGACCAGATCCATCGGTAAATTAGACTCCATCACAAGCGAAGGCCAACTTGGATTATTACCTACATATAATAATAATAATAACAGCGGTAGTAGTAGTAATACTAATAATATTATTATTAATAATAATTAACAACAACAGCAATGTATAACTAGAAAAAAAAAATCCTGACTGATGAGGATAAAAATAATGAAATTAGAGTAGTAATACTATAGCCGAGTCATTAAAAAAAAAAAAAAAAAAAAGTGTGGCATTCAATTGAAATACAACAGCTGTGACAGGCTGACAGACAGAATTATTGACAGACTGACAAACTTATTGAGTGACTGACTGACAGATTGACTGACTGACTGACTGACAACACACTGACTGACTAACAGATTGACTGACGACAGATTGACTGACTGACTGACAGATTGACTGACTGACAGATTAACTGACTAACAGATTAACTGACGACAGATTGACTGACGACAGATTGACTGACTAACAGATTGACTGACTAAAATATTGACTGACGACAGATTGACTGACGACAGATTGACTGACTAACAGATTGACTGACTAAAATATTGACTGACGACAGATTGACTGACGACAGATTGACTGACGACAGATTGACTGACGACAGATTGACTGACTAACAGATTGACTGACTAACAGATTGACTGACTAAAATATTGACTGACGACAGATTGACTGACGACAGATTGACTGACGACAGATTGACTGACGACAGATTGACTGACGACAGATTGACTGATGACACATTGACTGACTGACAGATTGACTGACTAACAGATTGACTGACGACAGATTGACTGATGACAGATTGACTGACGACAGATTGACTGACGACACATTGACTGACTGACAGATTGACTGACTAACAGATTGACTGACGACAGATTGACTGACGACAGATTGACTGACTAACAGATTGACTGACGACAGATTGACTGACTAACAGATTGACTGACGACAGAATGACTGATGACACATTGACAGACTAACAGATTAACTGACGACCGATTGACTGACGACCTCTAGTCACTGGTCATATGAGAACCCCATCACTACCTCTAGTCACTGGTTATATGAGAACCCTATCACTACCTCTAGTCACTAGTCACATGAGAACCTCATCACCACCTCTAGTCACTGGTCATATGAGAACCCCATCACTACCTCTAGTCACTGGTCACACGAGAACCCAATCACTACCTCTAGTCACTGGTCACATGAGATCCTCATCACTACCTCTAGTCACTGGTCACACGAGAACCCCATCACTACCTCTAGTCACTGGTCATATGAGAACCTCGTTACTACCTCTAGTCACTGGTCACATGAGAACCTCATCATTACCTCTAGTCACTAGTCACATGAGAACCTCATCACTACCTCTAGTCACTGGTCATATGAGAAACCCATCACTACCTCTAGTCACTGGTCACACGAGAACCCCATCACTACCTCTAGTCACTGGTCATATGAGAACCTCATCACTACCTCTAGTCACTGGTCACACGAGAACCCCATCACTACCTCTAGTCACTGGTCATATGAGAACCCCATCACTACCTCTAGTCACTGGTCACATGAGAACCTCATCACTACCTCTAGTCACTGATCACATGAGAACCTCATCACTACCTCTAGTCACTGATCACATGAGAACCTCATCACTACCTCTAGTCTGGTCACATGAGAACCTCATCACTACCTCTAGTCACTGATCATATGAGAACCCCATCACTACCTCTAGTCACTGGTCACACGAGAACCCCATCACTACCTCTAGTCACTGGTCACACGAGAACCCCATCACTACCTCTAGTCAATGGTCACATGAGAACCTCATCACTACCTCTAGTCACTGATCACATGAGAGCCTCATCACTACCTCTAGTCACTGATCACATGAGAACCTCATCACTACCTCTAGTCTGGTCACATGAGAACCCCATCACTACCTCTAGTCACTGGTCACATGAGAACCTCATCACTACCTCTAGTCACTAGTCACATGAGAACCTCAACACTACCTCTAGTCACTAGTCACACGAGAACCCCATCACTACCTCTAGTCACTGGTCATATGAGAACCTCGTTACTACCTCTAGTCACTGGTCACATGAGAACCTCATCATTACCTCTAGTCACTAGTCACATGAGAACCTCATCACTACCTCTAGTCACTGGTCATATGAGAAACCCATCACTACCTCTAGTCACTGGTCACACGAGAACCCCATCACTACCTCTAGTCACTGGTCATATGAGAACCTCATCACTACCTCTAGTCACTGGTCACACGAGAACCCCATCACTACCTCTAGTCACTGGTCATATGAGAACCCCATCACTACCTCTAGTCACTGGTCACATGAGAACCTCATCACTACCTCTAGTCACTGATCACATGAGAACCTCATCACTACCTCTAGTCACTGATCACATGAGAACCTCATCACTACCTCTAGTCTGGTCACATGAGAACCTCATCACTACCTCTAGTCACTGATCATATGAGAACCCCATCACTACCTCTAGTCACTGGTCACACGAGAACCCCATCACTACCTCTAGTCACTGGTCACACGAGAACCCCATCACTACCTCTAGTCAATGGTCACATGAGAACCTCATCACTACCTCTAGTCACTGATCACATGAGAGCCTCATCACTACCTCTAGTCACTGATCACATGAGAACCTCATCACTACCTCTAGTCTGGTCACATGAGAACCCCATCACTACCTCTAGTCACTGGTCACATGAGAACCTCATCACTACCTCTAGTCACTAGTCACATGAGAACCTCAACACTACCTCTAGTCACTGGTCATATGAGAACCTCATCACTACCTCTAGTCTGGTCACATGAGAACCCTATCACTACCTCTAGTCACTGGCCACATGAGAACCTCATCACTACCTCTAGTCACTGGTCACATGAGAACCTCATCACTACCTCTAGTCACTGGTCACATGAGAACCTCATCACTACCTCTAGTCACTAGTCACATGTGAACCTCATCACTACCTCTAGTCACTGGTCATATGAGAACCCCATTACCACCTCTAGTCACTGGTCATATGAGAACCTCATCACTACCTCTAGTCTGGTCACATGAGAACCCTATCACTACCTCTAGTCACTAGTCACATGAGAACCTCATCACTACCTCTAGTCACTGGTCACATGAGAACCTCATCACTACCTCTAGTCACTAGTCACACGAGAACCCCATCACGACCTCTAGTCACTGGTCATATGAGAACTTCGTTACTACCTCTAGTCACTGGTCACATGAGAACCTCATCACTACCTCTAGTCACTGATCACATGAGAACCTCATAACTACTTCTAGTCACTAGTCACATGAGAACCTCATCACTACCTCTAGTCACTGGTCACATGAGAACCTCATCACTACCTCTAGTCACTAGTCACACGAGAACCCCATCACGACCTCTAGTCACTGGTCATATGAGAACTTCGTTACTACCTCTAGTCACTGGTCACATGAGAGCCTCATCACTACCTCTAGTCACTGATCACATGAGAACCTCATAACTACTTCTAGTCACTAGTCACATGAGAACCTCATCACTACCTCTAGTCACTGGTCACATGAGAACCTCATCACTACCTCTAGTCACTGGTCATATGAGAACTTCGTTACTACCTCTAGTCACTGGTCACATGAGAACCTCATCACTGCCTCTAGTCACTAGTCACACGAGAACCTCATCACTACCTCTAGTCACTGGTCATATGAGAACTTCGTTACTACCTCTAGTCACTGGTCACATGAGAACCTCATCACTGCCTCTAGTCACTAGTCACATGAGAACCTCATCACTACCTCTAGTCATTGGTCATATGAGAACCCTATCACTACCTCTAGTCACTAGTCACATGAGAACCTCATCACTGCCTCTAGTCACTAGTCACATGAGAACCTCATCACTTCCTCTAGTCACTAGTCACATGAGAACCTCATCACTACCTCTAGTCACTGGTCACATCATAACCTCATCACTACCTCTAGTCACTAGTCACATGAGAACCACATCACTTCCTCTAGTCACTAGTCCCATGAGAACCTCATCACTACCTCTAGTCACTGGTCACATGAGATCCTCATCACTACCTCTAGTCACTAGTCACATGAGAACCTCATCACTACCTCTAGTCACTGGTCACATGAGAAACCCATCACTACCTCTAGTCACTAGTCACACGAGAACCCCATCACTACCTCTAGTCACTGGTCATATGAGAACATCGTTACTACCTCTAGTCACTGGTCACATGAGAACCTCATCACTACCTCTAGTCACTAGTCGCATGAGAGCCTCATCACTACCTCTAGTCACTGATCACATGAGAACCTCATAACTACTTCTAGTCACTGGTCACACGAGAACCCCATCACTACCTCTAGTCACAGGTCATATGAGAACCTCGTTACTACCTCTAGTCACTGGTCACATGAGAGCCTCATCACTACCTCTAGTCACTGATCACATGAGAACCTCATAACTACTTCTAGTCTGGTCACATGAGAACCCCATCACTACCTCTAGTCACTGATCACATGAGAACCTCATCACTACCTCTAGTCTGGTCACATGAGAACTTCATCACTACCTCTAATCTGGTCACATGAGAACCCTATCACTACCTCTAGTCACTGGTCACATGAGAACCTCATCACTACCTCTAGTCACTAGTCACATGAGAACCTCATCACTGCCTCTAGTCACTAGTCACATGAGAACCTCATCACTTCCTCTAGTCACTAGTCACATGAGAACCTCATCACTACCTCTAGTCACTGGTCACATCATAACCTCATCACTACCTCTAGTCACTAGTCACATGAGAACCACATCACTTCCTCTAGTCACTAGTCCCATGAGAACCTCATCACTACCTCTAGTCACTGGTCATATGAGAACCCCATCACTACCTCTAGTCACTGGTCACACGAGAACCTCATCACTACCTCTAGTCACTGGTCACATGAGAACCTCATCACTACCTCTAGTCACTGGTCACATGAGAACCCCATCACTACCTCTAGTCACTGGTCACATGAGAACCTCATCACTACCTCTAGTCACACTGGTCACATTGGAACCCCATCAATACCTTAGCCACGGGTTCATATAGAAAACACCATCACTACTCCTAGTCACTGGTCACCCGAGACCTAATACTACTCTAGTAACTGTTCACCACAGAGAACCTCATCACTACCTATAGTCAATGGTCCATGAGGAACCGCATTCACTACCTCTAGTCCAATGTCACACGGAACCCCATCACTACCTCTAGTCATGGTCACATGAGAACCTCATCATACCTCTAGTCACTGGTCACATGAGAACCCCATCACTTCCTCTAGTCACTGGTCATATGAGAACCCCATCACTACCTCTAGTCACTGGTCACATGAGATCCTCATCACTACCTCTAGTCACTGGTCACATGAGAACCCCATCACTACCTCTAGTCACTGGTCACATGAGAACTCATCACTACCTCTAGTCACTGGTCACACGAGAACCGCATCACTACCTCTAGTCACTGGTCACATGAGAACTCATCACTACCTCTAGTCACTGGTCACACGAGAACCCCATCACTACCTCTAGTCACTGGTCACATGAGAACTCATCACTACCTCTAGTCACTGGTCACACGAGAACCCCATCACTACCTCTAGCCACTGGTCACATGAGAACCCCATCACTACCTCTAGTCACTGGTCACACGAGAACCCCATCACTACCTTCGTCAATGGCAATGAGATCCTCACTCCACACCTCAGTCACTGGTCAATGAGACCCCATCACTACCTCTAGTCACTGGTCCAATGAGAACCCCATACTACCTTCGTCACTGGTCACACGAGAACCCCATCAACTACCTCTAGTCACTGGTCACACGAGAACCTCATAACTACCTCAGGTCACTAGTCACACGAGAACCCCATCACTACCTTAGTCACTGGTCACATGAGAACCTCATCACTACCTCTAGTCACTGGTCACATGAGAACCTCATCACTACCTCTAGTCACTGGTCACATGAGAACCCCATCACTTCCTCTAGTCACTGGTCATATGAGAACCCCATCACTACCTCTAGTCACTGGTCACACGAGAACCTCATCACTACCTCTAGTCACTGGTCACATGAGAACCTCATTACTACCTCTAGTCACTGGTCACATGAGAACTCATACTACCTCTGTCACTAGTCGCCCATGAGAGCATCATCATACCTCCGTCACTGATCACATGAGAACCTCATCACTACCTCTAGTCACTAGTCACATGAGAACCTCATCACTACCTCTAGTCACTGGTCACATGAGAACCCCATCACTACCTCTAGTCAATGGTCACAGGAGAACCCCATCACTACCTCTAGTCTGGTCACATGAGAACCCTATCACTACCTCTAGTCACTGGTCACATGAGAACCTCATCACTACCTCTAGTCACTGGTCACATGAGAACCTCATCACTACCTCTAGTCACTGATCACATGAGAACCTCATCACTACCTCTAGTCTGGTCACATGAGAACCTCATCACTACCTCTAATCTGGTCACATGAGAACCCTATCACTACCTCTAGTCACTGGTCACATGAGAACCTCATCACTACCTCTAGTCACTGATCACATGAGAACCTCATCACTACCTCTAGTCACTACTCACATGAGAACCTCATCACTACCTCTAGTCAATGGTCACATGAGAACCCTATCACTACCTCTAGTCACTAGTCACATGAGAACCTCATCACTACCTCTAGTCACTGATCACATGAGAACCTCATCACTACCTCTAGTCACTACTCACACGAGAACCTCATCACTACCTCTAGTCACTGATCACATGAGAACCTCATCACTACCTCTAGTCACTACTCACATGAGAACCTCATCACTACCTCTAGTCAATGGTCACATGAGAACCTCATCACTACCTCTAATCTGGTCACATGAGAACCCTATCACTACCTCTAGTCACTGGTCACATGAGAACCCTATCACTACCTCTAGTCACTAGTCACATGAGAACCTCATCACTACCTCTAGTCACTGATCACATGAGAACCTCATCACTACCTCTAGTCACTACTCACATGAGAACCTCATCACTACCTCTAGTCAATGGTCACATGAGAACCTCATCACTACCTCTAGTCACTGGTCACACAAGAACCCCATCACTACCTCTAGTAACTGGTCATATGAGAACCCCATTACCACCTCTAGTCACTGGTCATATGAGAACCTCATCACTACCTCTAGTCTGGTCACATGAGAACCCTATCACTACCTCTAGTCACTGGTCACATGAGAACCTCATCACTGCCTCTAGTCACTAGTCACATGAGAACCTCATCACTACCTCTAGTCACTGGTCATATGAGAACCCCATCACTACCTCTAGTCACTGGTCACACGAGAACCCCATCACTACCTCTAGTCACTGGTCATATGAGAACCTCGTTACTACCTCTAGTCACTGGTCACATGAGAGCCTCATCACTACCTCTAGTCACTGATCACATGAGAACCTCATCACTACCTCTAGTCTGGTCACATGAGAACCTCATCACTACCTCTAGTCTGGTCACACGAGAACCCTATCACTACCTCTAGTCACTGGTCACATGAGAACCTCATCACTACCTCTAGTCACTGGTCACATGAGAACCTCATCACTACCTCTAGTCACTAGTCACATGAGAACCTCATCACGACCTCTAGTCACTGGTCATATGAGAACCTCATCACTGGTTCTCATGTGACCAGACTAGAGGTAGTGATGAGGATCTCATGTGACCAGTGACTAGAGATAGTGATGAGGTTCTCATGTGATCAGTGACTAGAGGTAGTGATGAGGCTCTCATGTGACCAGTGACTAGAGGTAGTAACGAGGTTCTCATGTGACCAGTGACTAGAGGTAGTGATGAGGTTCTCATGTGACCAGTGACTAGAGGTAGTGATAGGGTTCTCATGTGACCAGACTAGAGGTAGTGATGGGGTTCTCATGTGACCAGTGACTAGAGGTAGTGATGAGGTTCTCATGTGATCAGTGACTAGAGGTCTATCACTACCTCTAGTCACTGGTCACATGAGAACCTCATCACTACCTCTAGTCACTGGTCACATGAGAACCTCGTTACTACCTCTAGTCATTGGTCACATGAGAACCTCATCACTACCTCTAGTCACTAGTCACATGAGAACCTCATTATTACCTCTAGCTGGTCATATGAGAACCCCATCACTACCTTTAGTCACTGGTCATATGAGAACCTCATCACTACCTCTAGTCACTGGTCATATGAGAACCTCATCACTACCTCTAGTCACTGGTCATATGAGAATCCCATCACTTCCTCCAGTCACTGGACACGAGAACCTCATCACTACCTCTAGTCACTGGTCACACGAGAACCCCATCACTACCTCTAGTCAATGGTCACATGAGAACCTCATCACTACCTCTAGTCACTGGTCACACAAGAACCCCATCACTACCTCTAGTCAATGGTCACATGAGAACCTCATCACTACCTCTAGTCACTGGTCACACAAGAACCCCATCACTACCTCTAGTCACTGGCACATGAGAACCTCATCACTACCTCTAGTCACTAGTCCCATGAGAACCTCATCACTACCTCTAGTCACTGGTCATATGAGAACCCCATCACTACCTCTAGTCACTGGTCACACGAGAACCTCATCACTACCTCTAGTCACTGGTCACATGAGAACCTCATCACTACCTCTAGTCACTGGTCCTCGTTACTACCTCTAGTCACTGGTCACATGAGAGCCTCATCACTACCTCTAGTCACTGATCACATGAGAACCTCATCACTACCTCTAGTCTGGTCACATGAGAACCTCATCACTACCTCTAGTCTGGTCACACGAGAACCCTATCACTACCTCTAGTCACTGGTCACATGAGAACCTCATCACTACCTCTAGTCACTGGTCACATGAGAACCTCATCACTACCTCTAGTCACTGGTCACATGAGAACCTCGTTACTACCTCTAGTCATTGGTCACATGAGAACCTCATCACTACCTCTAGTCACTAGTCACATGAGAACCTCATTATTACCTCTAGCTGGTCATATGAGAACCCCATCACTACCTTTAGTCACTGGTCATATGAGAACCTCATCACTACCTCTAGTCACTGGTCATATGAGAACCTCATCACTACCTCTAGTCACTGGTCATATGAGAATCCCATCACTTCCTCCAGTCACTGGTCACGAGAACCTCATCACTACCTCTAGTCACTGGTCACACGAGAACCCCATCACTACCTCTAGTCAATGGTCACATGAGAACCTCATCACTACCTCTAGTCACTGGTCACACAAGAACCCCATCACTACCTCTAGTCACTGGCACATGAGAACCTCATCACTACCTCTAGTCACTGGTCACATAAGTTAAAAATGACCACTAAGACTGAAGTACAAACATCCACACAAACATTCTGACTGTGTGGACCATACCCTACTAACTGAATATAAGTTTCAGCAGCAACTCATATCCAATAACACACAAACATACACATATTGACTACAACTCTCAGCAACAATGATCTCCTACATAACTGCACAAAATACACACACAAAGTTCAGCAACACAGGACTGCACATGACATGACTGCACAAGATACACATCACACAGATTTCAATGCCCAGCATGACTGCATTGCATATAAACACCTACACACTCTACACCAACATATGGTCAGTGGTGACAAGTTTTACCAACCACAAACCTATATGTTGTACTTGTGGTGGTCAGACCAGCCATGCCTCAACCACAACATTCCAAACTTAGTCCATTCCACTGGCCATCAACTACTGCACAAACACAGCTAAAGTCAATCATCTCATTCCCCAATAATCAAAATCTAGTCAAATTCATAGAAATAAAATGAAATAAACACCATGGTGACCTAGTGAAGTGGACACATGGTGACCTAATGAGGTGGACACCATGGTAACCTAGTGAAGTGGACACATGGTGACCTAATGAGGTGGACACCATGGTGACCTAGTGAAGTGGACACATGGTGACCTAATGAGGTGGACACATGGTGACCTAGTGAAGTGGACACATGGTGACCTAGTGAAGTGGACACATGGTGGCCTAGTGAAGTGGACACATGGTGACCTAATGAAGTGAACACATGGTGACCTAATGAAGTGGACACATGGTGACCTAATGAAGTGGACACATGGTGACCCAATGAAGTGGACACATGGTGACCTAGTGAAGTGGACACATGATGACCTAATGAAGTGGACACATGGTGACCTAATGAAGTGGACACATGGTGGCCTAATGAAGTGGACACATGGTGGCCTAATGAAGTGGACACATGGTGGCCTAATGAAGTGGACACATGGTGACCCAATGAAGTGGACACCCAAGTGAACACATGGTGACCTAATGAAGGAACACATGGTGACCTAATGAAGTGGACACACGGATGACCTAATTGAAAAGTGAAAAACACATGGTGACCTAATGAAGTGGACACAAGCCTAATGAAGTGAACACATGGTGACCTAATGAAGTGACACATGGTGACCTAATGAAGTGAACACATGGTGGCCTAATGAAGTGGACACATGGTGGCCTAGTGAAGTGGACACATGGTGACCTAATGAAGTGAACACATGGTGACCTAATGAAGTGGACACATGGTGACCTAATGAAGTGGACACATGGTGACCTAGTGAAGTGGACACAATGAAGTGAACACATGGTGACCTAATGAAGTGGACACATGGTGACCTAGTGAAGTGGACACATGGTGGCCTAGTGAAGTGGACACATGGTGACCTAATGAAGTGGACACATGGTGACCTAATGAAGTGGACACATGGTGACCTAATGAAGTGGACACATGGTGACCTATGAAGTGGACACATGGTGACCTAGTGAAGTGGACACATGGTGACCTAATGAAGTGGACACATGGTGGCCAATGAAGTGGACACATGGTGACCTAGTGAAGTGGACACATGGTGACCTAATGAAGTGGACACATGGTGACCTAATGAAGTGGACACATGGTGACCTAGTGAAGTGGACACATGGTGACCCAATGAAGTGGACACATGGTGACCTAGTGAAGTGCAGTGGACACATGGTGACCCAATGAAGTGGACACATGGTGACCTAATGAAGGACACTGGTGACCTAGTGAAGTGGACACATGGTGACCAATGAAGTGGACACATGGTGACCTAATGAAGTGGACACATGGTGACCCAATGAAGTGGACACATGGTGACCTAATGAAGTGGACACATGGTGACCTAGTGAAGTGGACACATGGTGACCCAATGAAGTGGACACATGGTGACCTAGTGAAGTGGACACACGATGACCTAATGAAGTGGACACCATGGTGACCCAATGAAGTGGACACATGGTGACCCAATGAAGTGGACACATGGTGACCTAGTGAAGTGGACACATGGTGACCGTATGAAGTGGACACACGATGACCTAATGAAGTGGACACATGGTGACCCAATGAAGTGGACACATGGTGACCTAGTGAAGTGGACACATGGTGGCCTAATGAATGGACACATGGTGACCTAATGAAGTGGACACATGGTGACCTAGTGAAGTGGACACATGGTGACCCAATGAAGTGGACACATGGTGACCTAGTGAAGTGGACACATGGTGACCCAATGAAGTGGAGACATGGTGACCCAATGAAGTGGACACATGGTGACCTAGTGAAGTGGACACATGGTGACCGTATGAAGTGGACACACGATGACCTAATGAAGTGGACACATGGTGACCCAATGAAGTGGACACATGGTGACCTAATGAAGTGGACACATGGTGACCCAATGAAGTGGACACATGGTGACCTAATGAAGTGGACACATGGTGACCTAGTGAAGTGGACACATGGTGACCTAGTGAAGTGGACACACGATGACCTAATGAAGTGGACACCATGGTGACCTAATGAAGTGGACACATGGTGACCCAATGAAGTGGACACATGGTGACCTAATGAAGTGGACACATGGTGACCTAGTGAAGTGGACACATGGTGACCTAGTGAAGTGGACACACGATGACCTAATGAAGTGGACACATGGTGACCCAATGAAGTGGACACCATGGTGACCCAATGAAGTGGACACATGGTGACCTAGTGAAGTGGACACACGATGACCTAATGAAGTGGACACATGGTGACCTAATGAAGTGGACACATGGTGACCTAGTGAAGTGGACACATGGTGACCTAATGAAGTGGACACATGGTGACCTAATGAAGTGGACACATGGTGACCCAATGAAGTGGACACATGGTGACCCAATGAAGTGGACACATGGTGACCGTATGAAGTGGTGTCTCCCACCCCCAGTGAAAATCACGCATGAAACCCTGCTAACGGTCTTTTATATTAGGCCATCAAATGGACAATACGATGTCCATTTCATTAATAAAGTAAGGAAAAAACAAACAAATAAAACAACAACAACAACAAAACAAAACATAAATCAACCACTAAATGTAGGTACAATTCAAGGAATTGAACTATCATGCATTGAGTTTAGGTCACTCACTAGATGGAAAGGACTCTGTGGAGTAAGCAGACAACCCGCCCCATAGTCAAGCAATGGAGACTTTAAAGAGAGCTGATCTGCATGTTAGGCCCTGTAGATTGTATGGCTCCCTGTACTACAGCTCCATCCCTGTAAGACATATATGCAAGTATATGTTGGTAGCAGAGCCAATCACAGGGCAAATGTCACAGCACATCACACAATTAAATAAGGCAATTAATAGGGCATGTGCAGTCCTAATTAATGCCCATCTATATGTGGTACATAGTGGGTTGAGTGTAGCTAGCTATGTATATGCTAAGAAAGGTCACTTTCAATGTAATGGCCAATACATCAAATCATTGCATTTCTGCTAGCCCTGTATGTGATGGTTACTTATATTTAATGTGGAAAAGACACCAGAGTTGGGGTCAAAATACTTTAGAAGTATTTAATTGCAATTGCAAATATAGCTCCTTAGCAAATACAGATACTTCATAGTAAGTTATACTTGTACAACTGAAGAAGACACTATGTATGTACATGTAGTATGAAATCAAGTTAACACAATGATAGAAGAGACTATTAGTTCATCCCAGGTGAGACTTGCAGTGTTAGTACTATGTGTGTACAGTGTTAGTACTATGTGTGTGCACAGTGCAAGCACTATGTGCATGCACAGTAATAGTACTACGTGCGTGTACAGTGCTAGCACTATGTGCGTGCACAGTAATAGTACTACGTGCGTGTACAGTGCTAGCACTATGTGCGTGCACAGTAATAGTACTATATGCGTGCACAGTAATAGTACTACGTGCATGCACAGTGCTAGCACTATGTGCGTGCACAGTGTTAGTACTACGTGCGTGCACAGTAATAGTACTACGTGCATGCACAGTGCTAGCACTATGTGCGTGCACAGTAATAGTACTATGTGCGTGCACAGTGCTAGCACTATGTGCGTGCACAGTAATAGTACTACATGCGTGCACAGTAATAGTACTACATGCATGCACAGTGTTAGTAATATGTGCGTGCACAGTAATAGTACTATGTGCGTGGACAGTGCTAGCACTATGGGCGTGCACAGTAATAGTACTACGTGTGTGCACAGTGCTAGCACTATGTGTGTGCACAGTAATAGTACTACATGCGTGGAGTGTTAGCACTATGTGTATGCACAGTGTTAGTACTATGTGTGTGCACAGTGTTAGTACTATGTGCGTGCACAGTGCTAGCACTATGTGTGTGCACAGTGTTAGTACTATGTGCGTGCACAGTGCTAGCACTATGTGTGTGCACAGTAATAGTACTACGTGTGTGCACAGTGTTGGCACTATGTGTGTGCACAGTGCTAGCACTATGTGTGTGCACAGTAATAGTACTACGTGTGTGCACAGTGTTGGCACTATGTGTGTGCACAGTAATAGTACTACGTGCGTGCACAGTGCTAGCACTATGTGTGTGCACAGTAATAGTACTACGTGTGTGCACAGTAATAGTACTACGTGTGTGCACAGTGTTAGCACTATGTGCATGCACAGTGTTAGTACTATGTGCTTGCACGGTGCTAGCACTATGTGCGTGCACAGTAATAGTACTACGTGTGTGCACAGTGTTAGCACTATGTGCATGCACAGTGTTAGTACTATGTGCTTGCACGGTGCTAGCACTATGTGTGTGCACAGTAATAGTACTACGTGTGTGCACAGTGCTAGCACTATGTGCATGCACAGTGTTAGTACTATGTGCTTGCACGGTGCTAGCACTATGTGCGTGCACAGTAATAGTACTATGTGCGTGCACAGTAATAGTACTACGTGCGTGCATAGTGCTAGCACTATGTGTGTGCACAGTAATAGTAGTACGTGTGTGCACAGTGTTAGCACTATGTGTGTGCACAGTGCTAGCACTATGTGCGTGCAGTGCTAGTACTACGTGCGTGCACAGTGTTAGTACTACGTGCATGCACAGTGTTAGCACAATGTGTTAGTACTATGTGCGTGCACAGTGCTAGCACAATGTGTGTGCACAGTGTTAGTACTATGTGTGTGCACAGTGTTAGCACAATGTGTGTGCACAGTGTTAGTACTATGTGCGTGCACAGTAATAGTACTATGTGCGTGCACAGTGCTAGCACTATGTGTGTGCACAGTAATAGTACTATGTGCGTGCACAGTGTTAGCACTATGTGTGTGTACAGTGTTAGTACTATGTGTGTGCACAGTGTTAGTACTATGTGTGTGCACAGTGCTAGCACAGTGTTAGCACTATGTGTGTGCATAGTAATAGTATTACGTGCGTGCACAGTGTTAGCACTAATCTATGTGCGTGCACAGTAATAGTACTATGTGCGTGCACAGTAATAGTACTATGTGTGCGCAGTGTTAGCACTATGTGTGTGTACAGTGTTAGTACTATGTGTGTGCACAGTGTTAGTACTATGTGTGTGCACAGTGCTAGCACAGTGTTAGCACTATGTGTGTGCATAGTAATAGTATTACGTGCGTGCACAGTGTTAGCACTATGTGCGTGCACAGTAATAGTACTATGTGCGTGCACAGTAATAGTACTATGTGCGTGCACAGTAATAGTACTATGTGTGTGCAGTGTTAGTACTATGTGCGTGCACAGTGTTAGTACTACATGCATGCACAGTGCTAGCACTATGTGTGTGCAGTGTTAGTACTATGTGCGTGCACAGTGCTAGCACTATGTGCGTGCACAGTGCAAGCACTATGTGCGTGCACAGTGCTAGCACTATGTGTGTGCACAGTGTTAGTACTACGTGCACACACAGTGTTAACACTATGTGCGTGCACAGTGTTAGTACTACGTGCGTGCACAGTAATAGTACTACGTGCGTGCACAGTAATAGTACTATGTGCGTGCACAGTGCTTGCACTATGTGCGTGCACAGTAATAGTACTACGTGCGTGCACAGTGCTAGCACTATGTGTGTGCACAGTAATAGTACTACGTGTGTGCACAGTGCTAGCACTATGTGTGTGCACAGTGCTAGCACTATGTGCATGCACAGTGTTAGTACTATGTGCTTGCACGGTGCTAGCACTATGTGCATGCACGGTGCTAGCACTATGTGCATGCACGGTGCTAGCACTATGTGCATGCACAGTAATAGTACTATGTGCGTGCACAGTAATAGTACTATGTGCGTGCATAGTGCTAGCACTATGTGCGTGCACAGTAATAGTAGTACGTGTGTGCACAGTGTTAGCACTATGTGTGTGCACAGTGCTAGTACTACGTGTGTGCACAGTGCTAGCACTATGTGCATGCACAGTGTTAGTACTATGTGCTTGCACAGTGCTAGCACTATGTGCGTGCACAGTAATAGTAGTATGTGCGTGCACAGTAATAGTAGTACGTGTGTGCACAGTGTTAGCACTATGTGTGTGCACAGTGCTAGTACTACGTGCGTGCACAGTGTTAGTACTACGTGCACGCACAGTGTTAGCACTATGTGTGTGCAGTGCTAGCACTATGTGCGTGCACAGTAATAGTACTACGTGCATGCACAGTGCTAGCACTATCATATGTGTGCAGTACTACTTCGTGAATGCAGTGTTAGTATTAGTATGTGTATGTACAATGATAACAGTAGTGCATGCCTAGAGACTTACCATTATTCTCTTCTTCAATCAAGATCACCAGAACCTCAGTAAAGATAGCAACAGCCCAAGCACCATGAAATCTAGGAAATGAAAAAAAAAAAAAAGGTTATGACAATATTAATTCTAATGTAAAAGAAAATTAGTTATCAAGCCAAGCAAATGAAGCACCAAAGGTGTGAACCCTCAGCGCTACTATACACTAGCTAGCTATAACAAAATCATTTCTCAGACCGAAAAAATAATATATTTGGCTATTCCTAATCAGGTATCAATACAGCTCAAGCAATGAAAACATAGATGTAGCTAATTGCTGTCTAAAGAAGTAGCTAAACATGCAGGAGACTCTCACCGGTATATAGTTTCAACGTAAAACACCTGAATTTCAGCTCTCATTACCCTTACAAAAAACAATAGGTGCAGCTCAGATGCAGCATGCATTTTACACATATTGCTACATGCGTGCAAACTGCTCATATGTGCCGTATAAGTGTATTCCACATGCATTTGAAAATATTGTACGCAGAATATGTGCAGAGTACATGTATCCACCTACAATGAATGCAGGATAGAGGCAGGGTGTATCTATGCACTAATAATGTATGCAGGATAGATGCAGAGTACATGTATCCACCTATAATGAATGCAGGATAGAGGCAGAGTGTATCTATGCACTAATAATGTATGCAGGATAGATGCAGAGTACATGTATCCACCTATAATGAATGCAGGATAGAGGCAGAGTGTATCTATGCACTAATAATGTATGCAGGATAGATGCAGAGTATATGTATCCACCTATAATGAATGCAGGATAGAGGCAGAGTGTATCTATGCACTAATAATGTATGCAGGATACATATATACAGAGTACATGTATCCACATATAACGAATACAGGATAGAGGCAGAGTGTATCTATGCACTAATAATTCTGTTTTCGCATTCTATGTCCATATGGAAGTTCATTAATTGTAAAGCATAATGGCCCAATTGAATAGTTAGAAGATTTAAATATAGGCACACCATCAGTATTCCAAAGTAATGACAAATGAGCTGGGTTAGACATTATGCCATTTGGTTTAGAAAGGTTTTTGTAGACATGTCCATCATATATATCCGAAATGGCTTATTCAGATGTGAGTTTTCTTTTGAATCGATGCTGTATACGTTGAAAGAAATCTGGTCTCTGAAAAAAACGTTGAATTTGCTGTTCTAAAGGAAGTTCAAGGAAATATCGCTCCTTTTTTTGATGGCAAGATGGGCATAATCATCTTCTTTGGGAATAGGAGTTTCACACAGTTTGCAAAAATAATGCTTAACAGGCTCTAAGATATCAATATTAAGAACCTTGTAAAATAGATATAAAGAGGTAGGAAACTTATTAGGTTTGGTAAGTAATATATTAATAAGATTTAACAAGTGTTCTGCAGCATTTTTTGTGACATTATGAGCGAGAATATATGCTAAAATTAAAAGCAGGGTTGCATGCATAGTAATAGGTGCTCCAGGATAGAGAGAAATGTCCGGATTAACAAAAGCCGAAGAAGCAGAGCTAAAAGCTGCTTCTGAAGCTGAACGTTTAGGAGATGGCATAAATTCGGAACGATTGTTGTCATACTTGCTCTCTGTATCACTGTTAACAAAGAAGCTGGAATCATTTTCAATTGAGTAGGTTGTGTCAGTGAAATCATTTTCTGCACTAGAGGTAAAACAAATGTTACTTTCATTGGTATGTATATCATTTGAATCATAGAGTGAACTAGATTCATGACTACATGGAATAGATGATTGATGTGGCAAAATTAGTTTCTCTGTTGGCAATTGTGAAGGCTTTGCTACAGTACAAGTACCTAATGAATTATATTTCTTGGTAGAAAAACAAAACTCACCTAGTTCTGAATCGAGTCCCAGTCTCTGTCTGGTCATGCGATTCATGGTTTCTAGGTTTCTAGGGGCTCATTTTGAAGATAGCAAAGGTTATATCTTTTCCTTTTGTTTGATTTGGGACAGCTTTCATTAGTTGCCATTACTCCTGCCATAAACAGCTATATGTTTATTAGGTGTGGGGGAAATTTTTTTTTATAAAGCACAACACAATCACGAGAAACTGGGCAGCTCTGTGTTGCATCAGCTGCATTTGTACATGCACTTACTTAATTGCAGCAAGTCTGACCAAATGTTAACCACAAAAAAATGTAGTGAACCCCATGTGCTCTCTGGTGGTGGGCTTGATCACTTGCACAGCTGCATGTACTAATGGCGAAAAAATGGCTACTCTTGCAATGGACCATAGACAATTCATTGACTGTTGTTCATGAAGGTTTCATCAAAAACAGTGAAAAGATAGTAGGCAGTGAAGTGGATGCTACATTCAAGAAGAAAACCTACAAAGCTATAGTTCTTCAAATTGGTAAGCTACAATAGCTAATCGAACTCCTTAGCTACTTTTCTTCCTACAAAATAAATATTTTTTAATCTCAACTGTAGGTACGTGATGGTGCAGTATTGTTGTTATTACAGGGAATGACAAAAAGTATTAGAGGAAGCCGCTAAGCGATTAGTAGAGGAGGATGAAATACTAGGTTAGCTACTCCAATGCAAATAATAACTTACCTACGCTTTTATGCTTTTGTGCAATGTTAAAGATCATTGTAATAGGGCTAAAAGAAAGAATAAAGAGAAGAGTTTGCAGGAGGAAATTGCTGAGGCTATGAACTTAGTCCATGGAAAAGAGAGAGAGAAAGAAATAGATGAGAGTGAGGAAGAACTAGAAAGGGAGATCTTATTATGCGAAAGTGAGGGAAGGAAGAAGGCAAGATGTGATGTAATGGATGAGAGGAGAGAGTTGTATGAGATAAAAAGTAATGAGAAAGAGAGACGAGAAAAAGAAAAGCAGGAGAAAGAAAGGCGTGAAAAGGAAAGGAAGGAGAGAGAGAGAGACGTGAAAAAGAGAGGCAGGAGAGAGAGAGACGTGAAAAAGAGAGGCAGGAGAGAGAGAGACGTGAAAAGGAGAGGCAGGAGAGAGAGAGACATGAAAAAGAGAGGCAGGAGAGAGACGTGAAAAGGAGAGGCAGGAGAGAGAGAGACGTGAAAAAAAAAGGAGGAGGAAGTAAGAAGGAGAACAGAAAGGCAAGAAAGTGAGATGCAGCATTTGGGTGAAGGTTTATACCTAACTCAAGGTCAAGTAGGAACCCTGCAATGTATTGCCAGGACCCAAAAATGGTCCTTTACAGCACGAAAACTGATAGTCATGCTGTACCCAGATAATTATCTGAAACTTAGATGTGCAGTTGGGAAAAAAGGGTGTAAAAATACACCCATGAACCCTGAAGAACTTGGAATTTTGAAAGGTAAATATCACAACAATTTTTTAGCATATTTTACTTCACTTTCTTTTTCTAACAGGATACTTACAGCAACTATATACCCTGAAGAAAAAATTGCCAGTGAGCAATTTAACTCTATATTAAATAACGTTTGCTGTGTAGCTAGAAGAAAACAAAAAATGCCGGAACAATAAAACTGAACGTGTTTTTCACTTTTTGTTTATTATACACTATTTGTTGACTACTATTGTTATTATATATTACAGTGCAAGCGAGTAAGACAAGCGTAATAGAAATGTAATCACAATGCAACTGTGTGAAATACATGCAGAATAAGTGCAGTATAGCAGTGCAATGTGTGTATGCTGCATGCATGCTGCTTCTATAGATGCCTTAAAATTGTGTGCTGCATGAGTGCAGTATATATGCGTGCATCACAGATGTATGCTGCATGTGTGCATGCTACTCAGTGCAGCACGCTTTGTCTTGGATGCCAAGTGCACTTATCCTGCTCACATGCTCAAATATTGGGAGGCAGCACACATTCTGCATATGTGCAGAATATGGTTAAAATAAGTGCAGCTTATACACCCCACATGAGCTGGTTGCTCACATTATGCGTGCCACACGCATGCAGTATTTTTGTAAGGGTAACTTTTCAGTATGAAGCAAAAACTAACGTGGGAAGAAAAGAAATTATTTGCCCATGTGATTGCGACCTGACGATAGGGGACATTACCTACAACAATTTGAACCTACACGGAGCAGACAGCTTGTTAAATCATCATCCTGAGCAAGATCATACTTAAATCAACAGTTAATTATTGTCATTAATCTCCAAAATCAGCTGACAGACAGACAAACAGATGGGACGACTACTATAACCCACTTGCGCATGCATGCTGAGGGCTAATAATAACAATCTGGCCAATGGCACCGATATCATTGCATACTACAGAATCACTAGCCTCAGCAACTTTGATACTTGATAATATCTCTGTTCTATATGCAACAGCACAGGCCAACCAACACTTTCATACTTGTTTCAACTCTAGCGTTATTAGGGCCCAAAGAGTGGGAGCTGGAGGACAACTTGATATTGCTAGGGAAGGTCTAGTATAAAAGAATAGCCAAGTGAAGGGTGCATGGTAAGGTCATAAGGTAAGGGATAGCATCAGCAGATGAGCAGTGCAATGAGACTGTCACTAATAAAGCATGTATAGACTTGCCAGCAAAGTGTGAGCATTAACCAAGAATGGGTCAAAGCCATAGGCTAAAGAGAAAGCCAAAGCAGCCAGGGAACGCACAACTACAAGTTTACCCTAATAATGCCCACCCTGTAACAAGTACATGTAATAGGAGAATATCAGTAAGTCTTCAACTTTTTGGTTGGACATAAATCCAGTGTGGTAGACTCAATGCAGGTGAACCTAAGTTGTGCCCCAAAACAGAGGCAGGGCCACCAACATTATCACTATTAGGGATGAGGCCTGGTTATGTTCACACCCGTTATCAACTTACTTCATGACACTTGCTTCGCCAACATCTTGTATTGACTAGCCTTGATACATCAGCAGCATGTTGCTACCTGCAAAATAAGCCAATGGGAAATGCCATCACTACTGGACAAGATAATACAGGTGTAGTCCTGCTGTATAAAAATACATGGATATAATAGCTATATGATTCCATTCAATTTTTATAGTTGTACAGCCATTCCATTTAGCTACTCTAGTCTAGCTATTAGGTGAGCGAATTTTTTATTTCACTGATATTATTACGAGTAAGTGACAAGTAGTACTCTTTAGACACTTGCTAACTAATGATAGGATTAGATGGAGGGACAAACATACAAGCCTAATGCAGCTGTCTTGTGAAACCACTGAAGATGACTCTAAGATATATATGTCAAGTTTACATAGCAAACAACCAGTTTCCATTTTTTTAGACTTTACATACTGGCAAACTAAACAGGCACCTTGTACACACTATTTGTCTCAAACTACTTACGAAACTAATGTACAGAATTATTAGACAGTCCTCCTCTCCCACATCACGAGAGTATTACTAGATTGGCATTACTTTTTTTAAGGGGTGCAAAGCTTTTAACTTACTCTTGAAAGCTGAGTGAGATACCTTCATTTAACCGAACCGCCATAATGAAAAGTTAGTCTCATGTACCCAATCCCTTTACCAACCGCTAATCGAGTGTAGAGGTTCTAGGTTGGTAAAGGGTCTCGCCGAATGAATATGGACTTGATATTATCGCTAGCAACTCGAAGAAAACTCAAAGGATGCCGAAGACCTCATGAAATTGCTATCTGCCAGCCAGAAGAGAGCAGTGAACCTAGCAAAGGAAAAAGGATCATAAACCTGGCTGACAGTGCTCCCGCTCTACACAGGGTGCATTTCACGACGCCCTCGCACTGCGCTATGGCTGGACCCCTGGGAAACTACCAGCTAAATGTGCATGTGGGGCCGTCTTCTCAGTTGAGCATGCCCTTTCATGCCCCAAAGGGGGGTTTCCATCCATCAGACACAACGAAATACGGAATTTGACAGCAACACTCTTAACTGAGGTGTGCAAGGATGTATGTATTGAGCCTGACCTTCAGCCCGTGTTTGAAGAACTGAATGGTGCGACTGCTAACTCACAGCCAGGAGCAAGACTCTTCAGCCCGTGTTTGAAGAACTGAATGGTGCGACTGCTAACTCACAGCCAGGAGCAAGACTCCACATTGCAGCAAACGGTGTTTGGGGCGGCAATCACAATCACGAAATAACATATTTTGATGTAAGGGTATTCAACCCCTATGCCCCTTCCAACAAACATTCAGACATGCAAATGGTGTATAGCATGAACAAGCCAAGAAACGGGCATATGAGGAGAGAATTAGAGAAGTGGAACACGCCACATTCACACCAGTTGCACTCTCTACTACCGGTGGCATAGCAAAGGAAGCCAGTATATCTATAAAAAAATTAGCATCCATGCTCGCCAATAAGTGGGAACACAGTTATAGCAGTACTCTTCAATGGTTACGATGCCGCCTATCCTTTTCTCTTCTATGGTCCTCTATCCAAGCCATTCGAGGAGCCAGATCATCCATTGGACATGCTGTAAGAATACCAGCTGCAGTAGACCTGGTGACCTTAGAAGCACATCTAAATCATTTGCTTTTTGACTGTAACTGAGTTTATATTATTTTGTATTGTATTGTATTGTAATGTATATATATAATTAAAAAAAAAAAAAAAAAAAAAAAAAAGCTAGATTACTGAACTCAGTTTTGGTAGCAACACCAGTGACAGAACAGTGAGTAAAGCCTACACAAACCAAAAGGGGTTGATCTTCTTACCCAATGCACGGATGATTCTAGCGTCTTACAACTAATATATAGTTTGTTTTGAGTTCATATTGAAGGGTTTTTGTACGCACCTGTGCTAATCAATTAATTGGGTAAAGGGGTTTACAACTACTTCATCTTAAAAGGCTTCTCAAAGTGGTTCGGTAAAGCGTCACCTTTTCAATTACTATGGTAAGTTGATTTGTGCAAAGATAATTGCTGTTTTTACTTTCTTAAATTGCGTTGACACTTTTACCATATCATTAAGATGTAAGCTGCATAGCAGAAATGCAATCTCAAGTTTTATTTAATTGTCTCCTATTTTTTTTAAAGCCAAGACTATCTCTGGCAGATGAAACCAATGAGACTCATTACTTAAAGGTTAATGTCATCATAACAATATAATTTTAATAACTATTAGAAATAACCACATATACATATTTAGCTGTGTTGTTCTCAAACTTAGCTACCAAGCATGCCTTGAAATTCTTCATTAGAACTTTAAGCTCTTCAGCTTCCTCGTTGTTAGTGCTGTGAATAAAAACATTAAATTGAAATTAGTAAAGCTAGCTACTATTAATATAGCTTGCACAATGACACATAAAGTGTGTTTTATAGAATCTTGCCCACTAATTGTGAACCACATAAGACCAGCACAATGATATGCACATTAACTGTAAATATTCAATAATTATTTCCATCAACAAACTGGCCAAAGTTGTAGTCAGCCCACTAGCTAGTTCCTACCACTGTGTCAGTAGTTGAACACCTCTTAAAGTAGCAAGTCTGCATGGGCGTACTGATACACTCCACAGAAGTGTAGTAAAGTCACTATGCTTATAAGGGTGTCATGCTACACTCCACAGTGTTACCAAACACTTCAGAGTGTAGCACAACACCCCACAATACCGAAGTGTTCCACTACACCCCATTAAAGGTGTAGTGGAACACCCCATTTTTTACAGTGCATGCGTCTCAGAAATGGTGAAATTACTTTGGATGACTGGAAAGTTCTGATGAAACAGACTCCAGCTGCAGTAGGAAATGCCAGCACATTTCAGGAAGCTCTACATCTTTTTCCAACTGCTGCAGCAGTGTGGCTGAGTACAATGTTGAAAAATTGCGAACAAATTCTCAGCCAGTAGCAAGAATTGAAGCCATCCATTCTGGTCCTAGAGCTAGCAGAATTCCTGCAAGTGATGCTGGTGGATTGGAACCAGTTATTTTTTTAGCATTCAAGGCACGTGTAATGCTGACTGCTAATCTGTGGGTTCAAGTTGGACTGGTTAATGGAGCACTTGGTACAGTTGTGTCAATTTGCTACGATGGTGCAGATCAATCACCACCAAGTTTACCAGTAGCAGTGACAGTAAAGTTTGATTTCTACACTGGTCCTACTCTGGCAGATGGCACTGTTCCAATAGTTCCACTACGCCGCACATGGTTGTCCTCTACCTACCCATGCTCGAGACTCCAGCTTCCCCTAAAATTGGCCTGGGCAGTTACAATTCACAAGTCCCAAGGTATGACATTAGACAAAGTTGTCGTGTGGGGAAAAAAGAATTCTCGGCTGGACTGACTTTTGTGGCATGCTCACGTGTGCGGCATGTAAAAGATCTGCTTTTCAATCCTCCGTTCGCTTTTCAACGTGTAGCACATCTAGCCAGCAGCAGACGTCATAAGGAAAGACTCCATGAAGACCTCAGATTAGAGAAACTCAGCAATAGTTTAGGCTCACAAACAACACTGTCAGTCAAGTCTGAGTCGTGCACAGATCACAGAATTAGCGAGGAGGCAGAAGAAGCAGAAACAGCAACAAATGTGCCCCATATTCCAATTCCATCATCAGGGGAAGCACATGATGCCTGCTGTAATGGAGACTGCAAAAATATTATCGCTAATGAACCACCTCTTCCGGTCGAAAGAAAAAATAGTCTCACTGATGATGTTGTTGTCACTAGCGTTGACACCCATACTCACCAATTCCACTATAACCCTGTCAATGAAGAGTGGCAGCGTGCACAATGTGAAAGGCTTGGATTGCAGTACTGTGGACCAAATGGAGTCACTCCTGGTGGTTCTAATGTCCCATTAACACGTCCGACCAATTTCAAGAGGATAGTTGGCGATGGAAATTGCCTATTTCGATCTTTTTCTTTGATTCTTACAGGATCGGAAGAGCAGCACTTAGCTATACGAGGTGCTATCGTACAGCACATGAGAACAATTGGGGATGTGATATGGCCACATCAGATTGCTCCTCTTCTGAGACAGATTCAAAATCTTGGAGAAGTGCACCTTGTTGGCTCAGTTTATACAGATGCAGAATGTGAGCTGGGAATTGAGCAGTATATTGCAGCAACCAGGATGAATCAAAACAGGGCATGGGGATCGGAGGTTGAAGTCATGGCATTGGCACACCTTCTGGATACCCCAATATACAGTTATGATACCGTGAGTGGTTGGAATCTATATATCCCAGGTATGGTGCATGGTACATTTAATTTCAGTCATACAGATACACATCAAATGGCTATGTATGTGCACCATGCTGTTAACCACTATGATGTGGTCAATTCAGTGCAGTAATTGGTTAAATTTGGCAAAATTTAATAGTGGTCACATCAAATGCATAGCGCACAGGCTTTGTAATTGTTGTCTTTCTTGCTGTAAAGCGGGAATTGTCTTTATGGTAGTAGTTTGAGTTGACTTTATTAGGAGACACCAAAATTAGCATTCTTGGACTCATATACTGATTTCACAATGTGTGGGCTGTAATAATGTGGAGCCCTGAGCTCTTTGTGTGCCTCTGCAAAGACGACCTCCAGGAATGCATTTTTTGCTGGGATTTCCGGTGTTTCCTGAGCTCACTAACTGGGTGGCAGGGAGTCCCAGTAATCACAAAGTGTCGTCTATGTCCACACATTTCGGTACAGTTCGCCATCCAAACAGTCCTCAAATTATTTGTCCATTTAGAACCTAGCTTGTGTGCCAGTATAAATAACTGGGTATTTTAAGCTGGAGGTCCTAAGTTATTTTTCATCAACTACATTCAACTAAACGTCATATTTTATGCTCATCAAATTTATACTCAAGTTCTTAAAAATTTCAATGTCAAGTATTGAACTCAAGTCTTATAAATTTTGAATATTTTTATAGTCAAATTCTTATACTCGAGTGCTTCAAGTTTACACCTTAAAGAAAGATTTTTAACTGCAGCAAGCTGCTGACAAGTACACCTTATTTGCTTTAACTTTTAGTATTAACTTTCTTCTTTAAATATGAAGGAGGAAATAAATGGTTTTATCATGAACATAAATTTCATATGACTAGCACAAAATTTTAAGTTCTACTTTTTTAACAGTCCTGAAGCATTTTTTTGTATCACAAAATATATTATTAAACATTTTCACAAATAATAATTACATTCATTAAAATTTTCTAAAAAGGACCCAAAGTAAATATCAGTGCATTTGAAAATGTGACTACTATGGTCCCCCTGAAATATTCGGAGGGGGGCAATCATCTGTCGAAGATGAGTACAGATGATTGTCCATATCTATCATATGTCACATCCAAAATTACCAACTTTTAAACAATAGTAAATAACACATATGCAATACATTCTTGGAATAGTGTACAGTATCAACTGACAGATTGTCTATCTGGTTTATACAAAACTTTGAAATGGTTGGTAACTTTGTATGTGTATGTATGGTTATGGTATGCTGATGAGCTCAAAAAAGAGCGAAACAATCATTTCCCCCCCTAAAATTATCATACAGTGTACTCATTTTAAATGGCATTTTCTCTAAGTGGCATTATTTCATTTTATTTTCAGCTGGGCCAGCTCGCTCGCCATTTGCGCTATTCGAGCGCACCACTAGTTGGCGAGCGAGCGTAGCGAGCGAGACAGTATTAGGGGTGGATAATGCAAAATCGGGTATATGTTATATATATGTATGTATGTATGGATGGTACGTATCTTCTTTAAACGCGCGCGCGTAGAACGTTTTTCTCCTAAAAACACGGCTATTTAGGCTTGACTCCAGTTTATTCTGAAACTACAGCATTAAGCAGACCTTACTTTATACTTAAGCTCCAAAGTATGAGAAAATTCCTGCTAAAACGCTTGTTTTCAAGACACAAAAAGTTGATTCGACAGGTTACTATGGCATTGAAGACCCTTTTCCAGACTTAATTTCAAAACTTCGCCGTTTTATGGGGGGATACGAAGTACCGGTTGTTGGTTGTCAAGAGCTGTTGGTAGTCAGAATGCCGTAGTATTAATGCTATGGAAGCTACTACTTCTCGAGGGAAACTGAGATATGTACGCAATTCCATATTTGTTAGCTAAATATGCAAAATTAACTCTGGCCTTTCTTTTTTGTAGCTAAGAGCTAGTCAACAGTGACTGGTAAATTCAAATAGTCAGATTGGCTCAAATTTGGTACTACAAAAGCTACCACTGCTCAAGAAAATGAGGTAAGAAAGTAAATTTGTATTTGTGTGCTAAAATTGATTGTCTTTTGTTTTTGTAGGTAAGAGCTTGTTGTCAAGAATTCAAGGTAATTCAGATGGTCAAAGTAACTTCAATTTGATACTACAGAAGTTATCAATACTCAAGAATGAGGTAAGTAGTAATTCCGTATTTGTTGGCTAAAATTACAAATAATAACACGGGTTTATTTTTTATCGTAGCTGAGAGCTTGTTCAAGAGTTACTGGTGATTGAGATTATCAGAATGGTTGATGTTTGATACTACAAAAGTTACCATTAATCAGGTAAGAGAGTGATTTTGTATTTGTTTGCTGAAAATCAAATGTCATAACTGCTATTATAGTGTTTGCATGAAGTAAGCTAAAAATAGTAACATTTTATGTTACCTAGCTATCAGGCTCGCTCGCCATTTGTGCTCAAGCACACCACTAGTTTAGATATATGTATGGACGTACATATGTCATTTTGTACTTTGACCCTCGCGTTTTTGTGTTAGTTATGTGGTCGACCCCGTCCCAAATTGCACTAAACAGAATCCTCTTGTTTATCGATCAGTACCCGTATCACCCTAGAAATTGAATTGTTTACCGTTTTGAATTCTTTTGCGGGTGCAGTTAAAACTTGAAAACTTAAGGGACTTCCATTTCTATTCGAGTTGGCGGTGGTAAGTCAATGCGCTCTTTGTCATGGTTATAAGCCGTGCGCAACAGTATTTACTTGAAAATACATTGTCCACTATACTACTGCGAAGGTAAGTCTGTGTAGGTGCATGTCCAGTTGTGTCAAAGCATTGTGTGTTACAACCACTATACTTAGCTAAAGAATATCACAAAGAAAACTTTTAAATAACGTGTATTGTTTTGTTGTTGTTTTTTTCCTTCCAAGCAGTTACAGAGAGTTGTTACTATGGCACTGAAATCCCTTACCAACAAGATGGATAATCCTCACTTACAAGTAGACGTTTTCTCCATTGCTTATTCTAAGATCCTTTATCACAATTATAGTCCTCATGTGAATACCGGAATTATAGTATTGGAGCGTGGCAACAAATCAATGCCAGTATTTTGTTCCAATTGGTGGTTATAATCGACCTCGTTACTTAAGGAAAGGATCTAACATCATCATTGAAGTCACACAAGTTGATCTAACCATGGGAAAAGTGACACTATACTTATTCAATAATGAAGACTCCATCAAGGATTTCATTAGTGATCCAGATAGTAATCCTCGATATTCATCCATGAGGGATGTCACCTTAAACAATAGTAAATACATGTATTTTATTATCAATGACAGTGATTACTATTATGTAATTGTGGACCTGCAGAGTGAGAATAAAATACAGTTCACCTACAACATGACTTTCAATGTAGTCTACGTCGATGTTGATGATTATCCACACACTCACAAGAAACGAATTGGAAGCAACGGGAGTACAGTGCATGAAGCTATAGATCTTCATGGTAACAGCATGGTATTTTGCTCCATATCTGCACTACCACCAGATAGCTTGGACTCCTTCTCAACGCATTTGCAAATAGAATATGCAGCTCTTGCTGAAGCAGTTGTAGTTGTTTCTGTCATTATAATTGTAGAGTTTGTGCTGTTCATTATTTGGCCTCTGTGCAAATTAATAGCTTTCTGCTACAGAAAACATGGACATCATGGACACCGCTATGAATCTATATCCATGTCTGCTCAAATTCAGCATCAACCTAGTTAATCTATAATCTCAATAGCTATGCACCTATCACCATGCATTTTTTGTGATCATTGTATTATCAATATAGTTTTGATTAAACATTTTGAGAATTTTTTTTTAATAATTGCAGAAAACATTTTTGAATATTGCTTAATCTTGCTAAGTCTAGTAGGTGTAGCTAGTTGACTCCCTTTGCAACTAAAACTACACTCCCACCAGGTTATGGGCCAAGGCACAGATTATCACTAGACTGGCAAAAGACTATGGATTTTTCTTTGTTACATATTCAACAAGAGTAATGGGAGACTCAAAAACTGAGATCGTATTTTTAAACAAAAAGAACTACGCTACCTGGAATGTTCAATGCCCTATGGCAGTAGTGAAAGACAGACTCTGTGGTATATTGGCAGGCACAGACAGACCCCTTCTAAGGATGTGGCGGCAATTCAACAACATGTCGCTACACTGTAAAAATAATAGTGTGAAAACCCACCAAATTCACACCAAACTGGTGGTGTGAATGCCCACTGCCTATGCATAGTGTGTCCTTCACACTTTCTGCCTAGTGTGAATGCACACTTAGTGTGAAATTCACACTCAATGGAGTAGCATGGATCCTTTACCGAACATTAATTATATTCATGTGCAGGAAAAAACCAATGCTATTATCATTGTAATCTACCTTATAAATGTTTTGTACACTTGTGTGCTAGATAAGAGAGTTGACTAAGATTTTAGTCATCTGATTAATGAAATCTGGGATTATACCAATCTCTTTTTGGAAAAAAAAGTTGATATGTAATACTAGAATCAATGTAACTTAAAATAATTCAGCATTAATGTAAGTATGAGATTATGGTGAGAATTCACACTAAATTTGGTGTGTACTTCACACCCAAACGATGAGGTGTGCACATCACACCATATTTTGGTGTGACTATTGTTACAAGTGATTCACGCTTAATTTGGTGTGAACTACACACCTTGTGGTTTACAGTGTAGGAAAGATCATTCTCTTGCGATTGTTATACATGATGTAAAACCTTCATTACTCTATCTCCTTGGAGAACCATAAGACCCCAAAAAAGTGTGGACAAATCTGCAAGATGAGTTTCACGTAGGGGAACAAGAACCATTTGCGAATGAAACTCTACTCAATGAAACTGAAGGAAAACATTTCCATGATGATTCATCTCAAGTCTTCAACTGAGACGTTTGATCCTCTTGCAGTCATATGGGTAGAGCACTATCGGAAGAAAACAATGTTATTTTTTTTTGCTTGCCAGCCTACAAGTCTTACCACCTGAAGAAGGAAGGGCTTTTGGGCAGAAGCAGTACAAATGGCAGTGTATTAGAAGAACAGGAGTCCTTCTAGAAGCCTCGAAGGAAAGAGACTACATGAAGCTTGGTTTGGACAAGCCAAAAGTGAATCAAGTTAGGGTATTTGGCTGTGATGCTTATGTGCACATTCCAAAAGATGAGTGAGGAAAATTTGACACAAAAATCAGGAAGTGTATTTTTGTTGGCTACTCTCTTCAAAGTAAACCCTATCGTCTGTATGATAAGGACAAAAGAAAGCTCATTGTAAGTCGGGATGTAAAATTTAATGAGAAGGACAATAATGTAAGCTCAGAACATGATGCTGGTCAAAACGAGTATGTCACAATTAAAACAAGTGATAAGGAAACGACTGAACAAAGAAATGAAAAATTGATGGTGTGACTTCACGAGCAGCCAAGTCAAGAACAGTCACTAAGACATGAAGTCACTCGAGAGAGACCACCCAAGATAGTATGGAATGTCAGAGCAGATAAGTGCTGATCAGGCAAAGTGAATTCGTCATCACCACGCTTGTGGTCATGGCAAGTCAACTTGGACAGACTATAGTAGATTTACCCAGGATGTAGATAGTTACGCTGCCACCAAAGTCCACGAGGTGGCTGCGGTGCGCTTGTCAACGAAAGTAATAGGTAAAACATTACAAACACAAGACAAACACACACAGGACTATAATGTAGACTACAATACAACTCAGCAGAAACACAACTAATATACCACCAGAAATGATAGCTATAGTTTGACTAAAAAAATTCAACAGTTTCAAATTACATGTTTATTATTAACTAGTTCAGTCATGGTACAAAATTTATATATAATATGTACTTTGGCTGTGTAGGAGGCTACTCCTACAGTGCCAACTAGATACCTCACGCCAGCCAGAGCCTGTTTGGTGAACGGTCTGGCTAGCAAGACTACTCCTGCTCTAGCATTAGAGAGGTAGTATATAATGGTAGAGGTGGTTGGTCTGCAGTGCTGTATGACCCAACTCTAGACTATTCCACTGCTGTTACACCGGAAGTCCTACTCACTTGCAGTTGGTGCTCCTTCAACCTGCTGTATCCCAACTTCCTGGCAGAGCGTACTGCAGCAACTTCTAGTTCGGTTTTAGACTCCATTTTACTACCTGCTCGAGCTCCGGATTAAGGTGCAGCTTAATTAATGAAGTCATTAGTCCGCCCACAAAAACTTTAGACAAAAATTAACCGCCGCCACTATAGTGGCGGCTCGAACAAGTCGGTAATGCTACTGTGACCAGACCCTTTCCCTCTCCCCTCCCTTCAATAATAGAGGTAAAGGGTCGGGCTCCGCGAGACTGTACGTAAAATCAGGAGCATAGGTTCCCAGTGCCACTAAAACACCTAGTCTGGCGTCGCCGACCCTTTTCCTTCTATTATTATTATGCGTGGGCGAACGCATAATAATAATAGAAGGAAAAGGGTCGGCGACGCCAGACTATAAAACACCGTGGCAGTCACGGAATTTACTCAGGAGTAGGAGCAGGAGCAGGAGTTGCGGCCTAAAACCAGTGATTCTTTCTTTTGTGGAGGGGAATGATGTTTTTGGAGTCCTTCCAACAGGTTATGGGAAAAGTTTGTGTTGTGCTGTTCTTCCTGACTTGCTGGACACACTACTACAACCAGCTGAGCCATCAATAGTAGTTATTGTCACTCCATTGACAGCTATCATGGATGACCAGGTATGGCTAGGAAATTCTGGATTTGAATTAAGAAACACTAATTTTTTGTTACAGGTGAAAGGTTTCTTATCGAAAGGACTCCTTACTGCTGCAATTCACCGAAATGCAAGTGAGGAAGTAAAAGAAGGAGTAAGAAGAGGAGCTTTTGTCCTGGTGTTTTTTACGCCAGAATTGCTTCTGGAGAGTAAAAGATGGAGACGTTTATTGCAAACTGATCATTATACATCAGGCGGCTCGAAGCATTTGTAGTTGATGAGGCACACTGTGTCTAGAAATGGTAAGTTTTCATTCTAAGCATTGAGCTACAGGAATTATCTTTCCATTATATCACTTACAGGGATGAAACATTTAGAAGTTGTCTTCTTAAAATTGGCGAGATTCGAAGCATTATTCCGGAAGGAGTACACATTATGGCACTAACTGCAACAGCAACAAATAACCTACTGTTAAGTGTGGCCAGAATATTGGGAATGCGAACACCAGTAACGATTGCTATTTCACCTTGCAAACCTAACTTAATGTATTCAGTGTCATCCTATTCAACTATATCAGAAACTTTCAAACCTATTTTATGCAGATTAAAGCAAGAGCGTACTGGAATGCCTCGTATTATTATTTACTGTTTACGTGTGGAAGAATGTGCTGATATGTATTTGTACTTCAAAAATGGACTAGGTAAGAACTTCACAGAGCCTACTGATTCTCCTGACCTGTCAAGGTTCAGACTAGTTGAAATGTATACAAGTTGTACAGATCAAGAGGTGAAAAATTATATTTTTATATCATTTAAATCTCCTTCTGCTCCACTTAGAATTGTATGTGCCACAGTTGCATTTGGATTAGGAGTGGACTGCCCTGATGTGCGACAAGTGATCCATCTTGGGGCACCAGCTGATGTAGAATCCTACATCCAAGAGAGCGGCCGAGCTGGAAGAGATAGAAATCCTGCTCTTGCTCTTCTTCTAAAAAAGAAACATGGGATACCTTCTAGCAAGGACATGACAGAATACAAATTAAATGCGACTATTTGTAGAAGAGATTGTTTATTTCAGGATATACAAAACTATGAACATTGTGATGCAGGCTCACTGTGTATGTGTTGTGATATATGTGCCATTAAATGTGATTGCGGTTCTTGTTCTAAGAAACATGTACATAGTGTTTACATTTATATAATCATTACAAGCTTTAAATCACAAATATTAGAAATTAACATGATCCATTATGTAAACTTGAATTTCATTCAAAGTCTTTTCATAAAGCGGGTGGCGAGGTTTGGGAAAAGAATAATGAAATCTACCTGGAATTTCTTTGAATGCAGTTGAAAGTTGTTTAAGTAGTAAGGAAATAATGCTAGCAATTCGATGACTCCCAGATATCTTACTAACACTTGTTTCTGAATCAAAATTATCCATGACTACTCCCAATAAACCGAGTACTCTGCCAACTGTAGATATAGCCTTGGGTGTTGTTTGCCCCCAAACCTTTCAAAGATGTTTTGATTAACCTGTTGAGGTGTTCCATATGTAAGTCATTAGGAATGTTGTGACCCAGTATGCCACGATAATTAATAAACCTGCTCCACAATAGCTCAGCTGACTGTCGTGGTGACATTGTAAAGTCATGTTGAATAAAAAAAATTAACTTTCAAGAGCATAATTCCTTCTTCCTGAACTAAAAAACATAGGAAGTAAATATCTCCAACATCTGAGAACACGACTACCATTGCCTTTTCTGATAGCATCACTAAACTCCAAGTAAAAACAACCAAGGCTAAGCAAATTTCTTGAATACATAAATATTCTGTCATCAGAGTGAGCCTTGGATTTTAGGTTTATTTGCAGTTTTACGCACTTTTCTAACACTGCCACACAGACTTTGTGTAAAATGCTTCTTCTCTGCTCCACAGACTCCATCCAAATGTCTTCTGGATTGTGTAGTAGCTCACTTGATGGGACTTCATTAATATTCTTCATTCCCAAAACTTCCATTGCCGCAGTGATTATGTAGCTGTTAATAACAGTAATAAAGAAGTCATCGCACGCATTAAAATTCTTCAAGGGATCAGACACTACATTGACCCTGTTAATGGCATTACGAAGTTGATAAAGCGTGCCACGGTCTGGAGAAGATTTGGTACTATAAAAGTATTTCCATATCAACTACAAATACATATATCAATAAAATATAATTATACATACAATAAAAAATCACCTTTTCCCAATTTTGATTGGACTTACACTAAGAAAATTAGCTTTAGCATGCCAATCCTCAATGACTGGAACTAGACCAGATAGCTTCTTTGTTGCACTTTGGCTATTAACTTTACCCTTAATTGCTGCTCTACCTCTGGCAATTGTCAGCTGATCACCACCAAAAAGAACAGAATGAAGAGAACTGATTCTTCCTTCACTGTAGTTTCTCCAGTACTTATAGTTTCCGTCTTGTCAAAAGTAATTGAGGGAACATACTGATGAAGGTGTGTCATTATTTCAATAATGTCTTGAATTTTGTTCTCATTTTTTAAAAGAACACCTAGAAGCACCTATATTTAAATACATATATATATATATATATTGGAGTTAAAATGTATGCATAAGCATAGACACCAACACATATAGACTAAAATACTTACTACAACAGATTTGCTTGACATTTCCTTGTAATACTGATGTTTGATGTGCCAATTCACCACACCATCAAAAGTAAGTTTAAAATAATTCAAGTATTCCACAAGAACTCTGGAAATAAGTATGGCTATATTGCTCTTTAAAGCTGCATCATCACTGTGAGATGGTATAATAGTAGTGGCTACATCTAGTTTTGTGCTACTTGCATGATCTGGAGCTACTTCAGACAATGTTGAAGTATCAATCCTATTTTGGACTGCGTAGCTATGGAAATAGTGCAGAGATGAATTTCGCTTTTCCTTCCGCATATACCTTGCATGAACTGTTTTGTCAATGTTATCTCCACATAATCTGTACCCACGTTTACTGTCAGCCATTGTTGTGACGTTGATAGGATCTTCAAGAACTGTAGGTGGCTCAGCTACTAGTAAGCAATGAGTGTCAGACGCATTATCGTCATCACTAGAGGATTCTTCCGAGTTGTCAGCAGCATCTACATTGTTACTTGTCTCATTGAATGAGAAATCTGAGGTATCATTAAATTCACATCCATCATCACTACTACTGTCATCACTTTCATTGCTACTACTTCGACTATCATCGCCACTGATTTGACCTTCATCAACTTCAAAATCAAAATCTTCCGAAATGTCAATGCTGGGATTGTTTGAAGTGTCGTTATCCTATATTAAGAAGCAAAAAAAATCACTTAGTCACAGCAAAATTAACAATGAAAAATGATTGACTCACTTTGCTGCCTTGCAAATTTGACTTCAGTGACTCACACCATTCAACTACAAAAACATCATAGTTCGCACCCATTTCAGATAAAAGGCGAAGAAGAGACATATGAGATAAAGTTAGATTTAGTCGCTGGAGTCTCTGATATACCTGAAATTCACACAATATAAATCAATTATCTCCCAGTACAAACATGTAATATACCTGCTTTTCACAATGTCCTGTGTATAGAATCAGTGTAATTATTTTCTGCACCACATTCATTCTTAAGTATCGAAATTCAAAAAGAATTGCTGCACACAAACAAATTGTTGGCATTCTATTGTTTCTAGGTACTTTAGTCTTCGTACAGGAAAGTAAAATATTGACTAAATATGGTGCATGCTTTTGCATTTCTTTCATTACAGCGCAAACTGTCACTGTTTCGGTCACCTAAAATAGAGTGTACATTATCAGAGCACATTTTCCTGACGTCATCTCGAAGAAGACGTCCAATTTTATCAAAAATGTAGCCACTTGTCTGACTATCCTTAAAGCACTCGTTCACCAATGCTTTCTTACTTCCACGTGCAATGCACTTTCCCATATGCCTGCGGCGAGGTGTAAGTAAGGGATAATGCTTTCTAGCAGATTGATATGCTATGTCAACCTAAACATTCAATATCATGGATATATTATGTGATTAATAAAATTTATTTATTCATTCTTACCACAACTGCAGGGGATCCAGAATTTTGAACAGTCGTTATAGGTGAAAGCAATAATTTGGAAACATTTATGCTACTCTGACGGCAACACCTTCTCTTCCTTGTTGGAGTTGAATCTGATGTATTACTAATACTACTTGTAGTAAAATCACTGGAGCTAGTCACTAAAGAAAGAAGTTTGTTCACTGGTACTGCTAACTTAGATCTTAGCTGACTAGAAAGCTTATAAAACTTTTCAAAATCACGAAAACATTTTTTACACATTTTTCCAGGATTTTCTGGGTCTTTAAATACCTGGTCATACATAATACCTTGATCCTGTAGCTCTCTAGTTATTATAATTTTCCACTCAGATAAAACTCTCTGGTCCTGAAGAAGCTATTGAATCAGAACTGAGCTTCCTTCTTTCCCTCGACGCTTGTAGGTCTTCCCCACAACCCAGACAAAACTCGTGGTTAGCTTCCATACCCCCAGTTGCGGAAGGGTGCGGGGCGTCAGTGAAAGCGTCATTTTTGGTCATCTTAATTACATTCCCATAACTTAATTAATTTCCTTTTGAACAAGTCGGTAATTCTACTGTGACCAGACCCTTTCCCTCTCCCCTCCCTTCAATAAAAGAGGTAAAGGGTCGAGCGCCGCGAGACTAGATTTTACGCAACTCCTACTCTGTTACACAGGAAGTCCTACTCCTACTCCTCCTGCTCCCGGTTGCGATTTTTTAAACGACGCACCCTTTGAGGACTTAGAAAAACTAGCAACGTTTATTAAAGGTCAAAGTTCATGGTGTACCAGACAACTCAATCATTTGCGCATGCGCGGTACCAAGAGTTTTTCCAATTTTTTTTTTGGCTTTCCGCGGTGAAATGCTTGCTACCATGCTGTCTTCAAAGTTTCTACTTCTATGGCTTCTTGTGACTGTACCATGCAGGATCCCTTGTGCTTTTCAGCACAATCTGGGAATTCTTTGTTCCCAGATCCAGGGGTGAATGCTGGGTCTTTTACTGTTCCAGATCACTTTCCTGATCCTGAACTGTTTTTGGAGTTTCTTTCCTCTTATAGCGATTGTTTCATCTTGATGCTTAGAGTTCTACTGTTATTAACTGCAATTTTTTTGACAAGGTAAGGAATAATGGTGTATGTATTAGAAGAAGAGGTTAATACACTTCCTTATTAGTTCACTATCTTGAAAATAACACCATTTAAAAAACTACAATGACTGACATATAAATTAAACAAATTTATCTTTAACATTTCATTGCTCCAGAGATAATACCCGACAGTCATCCACAAAATTATCTAAAAGTCGTCAATATCTTATGGTAAGTACAATACGAATAAAACAACAACATAACAACATATTGATTTATTGTACATGATTAGGGTGGAGGATTGGAAAAGTTATGTTATGATAATGCTCCAGTCATATCTGCAAGTCTATCCATGGACGTAGTAATTTCCGAGGTTGCAAAGTCAGTGGTCCATCCACGTGGTCTAACAGAGATTCCTTCACTCACTTCCATTACCAAAGCCATAAGTCTGCTATGTAAACAAACAGAAGTAAGTGTGAAAAAATTTATATACATAAAATTTCCAAAGGGATTGATGGACTATAATGGATTAAAACAACTTCAGTGGTATCATTACGACTTAAAACATAACAGCACCATAGGTAAGATTATGACTTGGTTAACCGAAACTGGTGACTTATATGGAATTAATACTAAAAAATAATTATGGATTTCTTTAGCCAATCTAGCTCGAATCATGAAACAAAGCTGATAAATTTTACTAGAGATAATTGGATAACTGAAAATGAAATAAATGAATTGTTCACTCTTTTGAATCAGCAGTATGAAGATATTATGTGCGTAGTATGTACCCCAGATAAATGCATAAGAGATTTCTTGATATCGAAAAGCAAAGTGTTTCAGAATGGAAAGGTTATTTTGGCTCTTAATGTAGGACAAGACCATAGCAGTAAGGCCATTTTTATTTCTGATGGAATAAAGCAAGGAAATCATTGGACATTATTGGCACTTAATACTGAAACAAAACTAGCGTATTACGGTGATTCACTGAGCTGGGATATTCCATCTAACTTAGCACACATGGTTGAACCATTATTAGGTAAATTAGGAATAGAACTAAAGTTATACAATATTATAAACTTGCAATCCAATGAGAAGAAAGATCCGACAAACGTGTGTCCATTTTATCCCACCCAAACTTGCTCTAATGTTTGTGGTGTCATAGTGCTTTGTATGGCAGCTGTGATGTGCTGTAATTGGGAGAACTGGTACAGCTGGAATGAAAAGACTTCTCCCCAATGTTTAGTTAAACCTTCTAAGCACAGTACTCAGTTGAGACTTAGTGTAATTTCTTGGATTATTGAACGTAAAATAAATACCAGCTCAATAATTCACGATTTTAAAAAGCGGCAAGAAATTAATGATGAAATATGCACAGCTGAGTACAACAGTGAGAGTGGAGATGACATAACTGCTCATAATAATTACATAGCAGCAGTACTGCCTAGTAATTACACATACAAGTTTGTTGAAATAGATTACTGCAATACTCGAACCTATAACTTCAAATGTACCTTCAAAATACAATTAGAAAATGAACAAGAAGCAAGAGAATGGGTGCAACAATACAATCAAGTGACACAGGAGACCATGGTGTTTCAGCGCAGCAAAAATAGATTAGGAAAGCGAGTATGCAAGAAACTATATTTACGATGCCACCATAACCAACGAAAAAAAGAAATAACTAATTTGAGCTTGAAGACAACACACCGTTTACATAATCTTAAGAATAATAATTGTCCTGCACAAATAAGTATTACTATAATAGCACCTCATCAACGTCATCGAGGATACTTAGTTGAGGTCATCCTACAACGTAATCATAATCACACCATTAATGTAGCTGATGCTCTGAGATTCAGGCCTATATCGGACGAAACCAAATCCAAGTATTATGATTTATTTAAACAAGGTCACTCTCCAAGTAGTGCACACCTTGAATATGAAACAAATTAAATGTACCAACAAAACGCTCAGCTTTTAGCAGACCGAAATGTAAACCCTAAAATTAGTGATATCTATAATCTATTCAATAAATGGAGGAAAAATAACTTGGGAGTCCGCACTGGAAAAGAACTCTTCGCTGATCTAGAAGCACGGATAAATAAATATAACGAAACTAACAAAGATCTTGGTGGTAAAGCTTCAGTACAACGATTTAATAATAGTGAAGGAAAACATGACCATCCTTTAATTTTAGCTATATGTACTCCTTTAATGTCTCGAGTTCACAAACACATACAACAAGCTGGGGAACTCGTATTTATTGATTCATCGTCCTCTTTTGATGACTATAATAATCCTATGTTTGTCATTTCAACTTCCTCTGCTGCTGGTGGGCTACCTCTAGGAGTGGTGGTTACATCAGGGAAGAGTACATCAATAATTAATTCTGCTATGACTCATTTAAAATATTTATTTCCTACATATAGTTTTTATCGTAAAGGTAGTCCAGGCAACATAATTACTGATGACTCCCAAGCTGAACGAAGCGGTTTGAAAAGGACATGGCCCAGTGCATCACTGTACTTATGTGTATTTCACTTTCTACAAACCATGTGGAGATGGTTAGTTCATAGCAGCAATGAAATTCAGTCTCAGCATCGTCAATATTTGATTCAATTAATAAGAAATATGGTGTATGCAAAAACTGAATACATCCTCAATAATAAATACAAAGATCTAAAACAAGATTTAATATCCAAGCAGTATATAAATTTTAATGAGCATGTGAATACTTATTGGGAGAGACGACAAGAGTGGGCCATATGTTATAGAGACAACACCAGTACTAGAGGAATAAATACAAATAATTATGCAGAGGCCGGAATACGAATTTTAAAAGACATAGTATTTCAAAGAATCAAAGCCTACAATTTGGTCCAAATTTTTGAATTTATAACTGTAACTTTTGAAATGTACTATGAACGAAGATTGCTATCAGTGGCATATAATAGAATGGACAGATACATTTCACTTCGTCACAAAGGATTGGGAGCATACCAGGTAAATAATACGGATATAACTAAACACGATCGTAATAATTTGTTATACTTAGTTAAGAGTAATCACAGCGATCGAGAATATATCATAGATACTGAGAATTGGACATGTACATGCAGTGTTGGAATTACTGGCTTTCCTACAGGAGAGCCTTGTAAGCATCAGCATGCCGTAGCTGATAAATATAAACTGACTTCGCCTCATTTAATTCCTTTTTTTAATGCAAGGGGCAGATATTTGCATGCTGTGATAGCTTTAGGTGAAGACAGAGCAGGTACCCAAGCATTCTACGAAAGTTTAAAAACCAGTATGGCAGTGACAGACTCTGAAATGATGTCTACTAATAGTACAGAAATATGTGAGCCAAATGCTCCTATCTCTCCTAACAGTGACAGTGAATATGATTCTGCTGAAGATAATTTAGATACTTTAATTAATATACTACAGAAAGACACCAATGAGGGAGATGAGCTTATGCAAAATGTGTCACAGCTATGTTGCTCATTTGTGGATGATGTATGCAAGCGAATAAAGCAAATGGACACACAATATTTACATGGGCTAAAAAAGTTTTTTACAGTTTATTTGGACACTATTTCTGGCACTGAACCAGAATTATCAGCAACTCCGAAATTGAGCAGTCTATTACATACTTACTTCAAAAAAAATAATGAAATAATACCAGTAGCTGGAAGAAGAATAAACGTCCAGCCTACAGCAATTTCCCGTCGCCGAGAAGGAGCTCCTCGAGGGAATAAGATGGCAGTGAGTGGACGGCCAGTGAAGAGACCACACCCAGAATCAGACTGTGCTGTACAACAAAAGCGTGGCAGAAAAGAACATATAAAGCGAAAGCACAATCTGCGAAAAAATGAACTTAATAATCAAGCAAATCAATTTAAACATGGTCGTGGTCATTAAGACTCACACCACAATTTGTAACATTGTTGTTTTTTTTTAACTAATTAATAATCATTATCACCTACAGTACATTAATTCATAAAGATCCACTGTGTTTTGGCTTTATAACTTTCACTTATCATGGCTTAAATATTCTAAACCTCAAGCTACACACATACATACACTTTAGCTATACCCATGTCTTATTGTATTACACACAAAATTGGGCACTATTTGGAATCTGAAGACACTTCTGTGTATTAAATCAGCAAATCACAAGCACATCAGTATTAGAACAGAAACTTGTCATTACATGTGTACCACATGGTCTCAATGTATGCTGCTGCCAATGTTCACTCACTACTACTAACATACACATTACACATACAACAACACACCCATACACATGCGTACTACACAGATGCTAGCAAATTCTTATAGCTGCATACTGTTTTACTTTTGAATGGAAGCTCTACATTATTGGCGAGCGAACGAAGTGAGCGAGACACTTTCAAGCCAAGATCAAGGCAAAATTTGGTATATATGTTATATATATATATATGGCTTTGGTATGTCACCTCTCTTTACGTAAATAGGGCGGAGCTTCATACGATCAGTACCATTTTTCACAAAGTTTCTTAAAACGTTTTTTAGCTGTTGATTTCGTTTCATGGCACGCAGGAATATTCTAAGCCTATATATACATAGGCTCGCTAGAAAATATAAATACAGCTTTTGGTGTCAATAGGTTTCATGCTACTAGGGGTGTATTCAAAGCACACAGTGTGGCGAGTGAGCTAGCCCAGTATACAAAAACGTTATATTTTTGTCAATAAATGGTTTGTCAATAAATGGTAAAGTATTGTCGATTTAGCTGTGTGGGTTTTTTTTGTTGTTTTTTTTTCCCAATTCTTTTTTTTTTTATAGCTGGGCTAACTCACTCGCCACACTGTGTGCTTTGAGCGCACCCCTAGTTATTATTAGCATTATTAAGGTGTAAGGCTAGTCATTGTGCTTACCACTTAGGAAGGGTTAAACGATATGTATGTGTGTGTCATGGAAACCTTTTTTATATAATGACTAAGAATCAAAAATAAGAATTTATGTATAGATATACATGTGAAGCAAGTAAAAATGACAAAGATTGTGAGTTTCAGCCAGAACGGACACTAGCTCAAAAGGCTTTGGAGGAAAGTGGTAGTAAAATGGTTATTGACTGAAGCCTCTCTCCATATCAATGTCTTATGTTGCTGTTGTTTGAGTTCAATGAATGCATGTGTGCGTGGATGAGATTCCTCTGGGTAAAAGGGCATTGATATTCAAACAAACCGGGAATTGCAACAAATTTGATAAGGCAAAGTCCCCAGACCCTATTATGAACGGAGCATTTAGGTAAAGGGTGTGGGAAACACAAGAAAAGTATCATTGTTAAAACAACAACAACACCAAAAAAAAAACAACACCAAAAAAACAACAACTAAAAACTGATTTCTGTAGTAGGCACTCTTGCTGTCCAAAAATACATGGAATTCACAGAATTTTTTTTTAATGTACACGTAGCTAATAATATGTTGCAATGGGACTATGTGGTAAGGATCATCATACTAAATATCTAAGCATGCACAATATGTATTTGTTTGCAGTAAAATTTTAAGATGTACTGTAGTAGTTTAATGGCAGAATCTTTATCTGGTACTAGTGAGACCTTAATGCTACAGCTACACTAGCAAAAAACAACAGCAACAAAAAACAAAAAAACAACAAAAAAACAACAACTAACAAACACACTTTATAATCAGGGTTTGATACAGGATTTTTGACTAGGGGGAGAGGGGAGGAGGGAGAACATCAGTGTCACCAGTCGGTGAGTTTAGTAGACGTGCATATATTCTGAACTTAAAAAAAAAGAAGGTATAACACACTGTGGGAGGAGAAAAAAACAACAACCTTAAGTAGAAATTAGCGAGCGAGCGAGTCACTCTTGGGTCTAAATCCAATCTTAAAGCACAGAGTGGCGAGAGAGCCAGCCCAGCTATACTACAAACTGGTAGCTAAATTTTCAAAATATTTACGGCACCCGAAGTTATAACTTGAAACACCTAATGATACTTTACCTTTTATGTGCCAGTGGTGACTGACATGACTGCACTTAATTAATTATTTATGTTTCATGTAACGTTCCCATTCAATACATTTCCTGCTTAGAACACTATTAATTTCTCCACTGTTGTGGTATTACCATACATTTTGCATTGAAAAAGACGCTGCTATAGTATAATAATAATAAAATAATAAATAAATAAATAAATACACAAACAGTTGACAGTTAGACTAGCTCAAGATCAGCCAGTTTTGCAAGGTCTAAGAGTCTTTCACTAAAAGGTCGTCATAATTTTATCAAATTTTCACACTCCAGATAGTTCCTTGTTTGCTTGCCAACATTAATAAGTGTTATTACAAGTCAAATGAAACTAAGAGACTCACTGAATGGTTCATGAGTGCCTTGAGGCACAGCACACAGATGTGAATGTCTGAGGACTCCGTGGTGGCCCGTGCCTGAGGCTGACAACCAGTTGAGGACTTGGGCTTAGTGACTAGAGGAATCATGGCGTCACTACTCCGGAGTCTTTGTAGATTAACACAAGGTAACGTAAAGAACATATACGTTTACCTGTCACCAGTTCGTGGCATATCATAATGTATTTCTAGGCTTCAGAGTCTCATAATAATAGTTTGTTATTTATTTATTTTTATCTTGTGAGTATGTGCTTGTGTGTTTCTTTTATGTGAGTGCCTATGTTTGTACTTGTGACATATCATATGTGACTGGATTTGGGAAAATCCGCCTAAACGCGGCAAACAATTGTTTTCAGTATCACCGGGTAAAGCCTTATGGGTCGATTTTTTTCGAAAAAATTTTGATGGCAGAAATCGATAGACACCAGTTAGCTCTAGCTTATGACGCAGTTGTGTAAGCTCTGGCGTGCTCTAGAACTCACACTAGGAGGCTAGAAACACTAGCCGGTTGGACTCGTGTACGGAGAGTTGCTAAGAAATTATTGGCGGGCTTTTCACTAACAGCCGGGGAAAAAACTGTAGCTAACTAATTCACTTATTATTCTACATAATTCACGAACTCACGCAATTCTCGTCATCATAGTTTCTTAAGGAGCCCTGCATTAAGCCTTTTAGACTTCTTTCAATCCGCCTGTAACCGGTTTATTCCATAGTGTTCCGGAGACACGCAGTAATAGTATACGGACACAAGCCATGCCCCCTGACCTTAGCAACGCCTTTACCCGGCGTTTTTTCGAAATCAGCAATAATAAGTTTAGCAAAAATACTGAAGTGTTGTAGTGCGTAGGGCGAAGACGGCTTGTGCTACAGCTTCCAAATTCGGAGGATAGAGGATTTAGAGAGGAACAACAACCTTACTAACATTTCTCATTTCAGTGGGTGTGTCTTTGACTCGTACAAAAAAGTGTGCAACATAAGAGTGGAACTCCTGCAACTATATTTAGAGAGGAACAACAACCTTACTAACATTTCTCATTTCAGTGGGTGTGTCTTTGATGTGGGGTCAAAACACTTTTATCATATCACTATGCAACAATTCTCTAATAATGGCTTATTTTCTTAAGGAGTACAATTCATGGAAAGGAGCTGGGCAAGGGTTAGATAAGGGTATATAACATGCATAGTAATTTTATGCCACAAGCTACCAATACACACACACACAAATGCATCATGCAATCAGGTTAACTTACGTTCCAGCTATGGTCAAAGTACCGACTCCCCTCCACTTCCCTTCACTTTTCTCCACAACAGCTCAAATAAAATTGGGATAAGTTGGACAAGACTTCGCTGTCAGTGTCTTGACGAGAAAAAAAAGCAACATGATTGCAGTCCAATCAGATTGAAGTGTGGTTAAATGCTAAGGAAATTAGCTGACTCAGTAGAACAAACCCGGGTATAGGCTTGTTACCCGACCTCTCCCTTCAGAAGAGGTCGGGCTCCGCCCAACTAGTTTTAGGCCGCAACTCCCGCTCCTACTCCTACTCCTGCTCCTGGTTTCAGTAACCCCCGGGAAACCTGTGGTTTTTCTATTCCCTAGACTTTTGTATTGAGTTTTGGAATAGCACTTTCTCTCTGGTTTTGGAGTATACTGAGGAAATAATTTTAACTGTTTCGGCGCGAGCTTTCTAACGGTGCAAACCCTGGATGCATAGCTGCTTCAGTTCAAAAGTTATTCAAGTTTTTTTCTGGCCAACTCAACTTGGACAGACTAGATGCAGGATAAAGGTAGCTGGAGCTATAGTATTGGAATGAGCTATGACAAATACGATGTCTGCCCATGCTCAGGAAATGGATGGGGATTCACTTAGAATAAATGAGCATACTCAATGTAAGTTTAAAATAATTTTTTATATCAAACAGATTATATTTAGATTGCTTATAAACAGATGAAACATAGGCTTATGATTACATAAGATTTGTTTTTAGAATCTCACCGGCAATAGAAAATGCCTTAAAATAAATCCATATTAAAAACAATCTTATGTAATTGATGACATTTTATCAACAATCTAAATAATTGATATAACAATCTCTTTTTGGAGTATACATAGCTACAGAGTATATTACCCCAATCCAATGACATTATTAGATTTGGCAGAGGAATGATATGAAATGATTAGGTGAGTTTGTTTTGTGCCTAACTAACAGCAATGTGCCACTTTAATTAACAGCACTAATGGGTAAGTAATCTGTTGTAGTTTTCCTACATGATTGACAGCCAAAGAAAATAGTAAGGAAAAAGGGAGAAATGGTGACAGTGGGAGAAGAAAAGTGAACTTACACTCACTACACTACTATCATACCCTCCAACTTTTCCAAAGGAGCTTCAGGGACCATAGCCACGCCCGCCACTAATTAACTAAACAAGTACGATTTAAGGCTAATAATATGTGTAGCATTTAAATTATATTGGAATTTTGAAAGTTTAAAAAAAAATTGTGGAAAATAATAATGAATTTTTTCATTATCAAGTGCTTACTCAATGAGGACAGAGATATTGCATGGAACTTTATTCTAGTTCATCTAAGTTTTACGATTGTTGTATACAACTACCTCAAACCTTGGAAGAGATTTACATTTGATGTATCAAAATATATATCCAACATTATTCCCTACACTAAATGACTGTTCATTGTAATAGTAAATTGCTGTTGCTTTTGTTTATGTATTTATTTTATAGTCATTATTATACAAAGTTTGTTGTGCTAGCTAGAGAGTAGTAAATAACCACTACTTTATTACTGCTTTTACCTTTAGAGCTTCTACCTATACCAGGGAATTGTTGAAGCCAGCTAAAATCAAAATGGCATTGCCTTCTGGCTCTTTTAAGCTTAGGAGGACCGCAATCGCTCATGTCAACCTCTACAATAACCGTGAATCTACTCCTGCATTTGTGGTACTGACGATCTTTTCCCATTTCGCGTAGAGACATCTTTTACCTTTTGCCGGTTAAAGTAACTTTCCGGGACAAATAGTAGTCTCTTCCGGGACCGGGGACAAAGTTAACAAATCCGGGACGGTCCCGGACATTTCGGGACGGTTGGAGCCTATGCTACTTGTTTTTTTTTCACTGCAGAACTGAAATCATATTTACTTTTGATATAATATGTCTCTTGAATATAGCTATATACTATAATTTCTATAGAATACATAATGAAAAATGTGCAAACTGAATGTTCTCACAATTTATCAAGTCAGCATGGTGGTTAAATCTTTTTTATTAGCTGTACAACTCAACAATAATTGTTGCAACCTGGAAAGTTCCAATAATGATAAAATAATATGGACAATATAATACAACTTGTTTTATGGGCCTAAAATGTTTAATACTGTAAAAGTTTCACTGTATGTGAATGATGTTTGTGATGTTATGTTACTCTACTTCACCTAATGGCTTCTGGATGTGTAAATTTACATTGTCACTGAGAATATGTATGTTAAAGGACTTCACATTGTCATTGTGTGTATATGAATAAATACACTAAACTAACACCCTTGACATCGTTGTAGTCCCAATGTTCGTATATAGCGCAATAATTACTGATAAATTTCGTAAACTTTCTATGTATTTTAGATTTTAGTGCCTCTCTGCAAAGCAATGGTGCCACAGATTCGATACATTCAGATGAAGGAGGTAGTAATGTGTAGATCATTTTGTGTAAAAATGAAGAATACTTTGCTCTCTGCAGGTCAAAGTACAACTCCAGTGACAGAGACTCCAAGAGGGAGTCAGGGAGTATCAGTTGGAGTTAGTGGTCAAGGGATTCAATGGATGAAATTTTCTCGTAATAGTAAGTCATCAGCTAAATGTATTGTTGCAAATTTGAAAATATATATCCATTTGTGCTAGCAGTAAGCCCTATCTCATTTTACGCTACATGCAAATTGATTCCTTAATGAGATGCTCTATTTAATGAGTTTCATTGTATATTTTGGACTTCATCCATTGAATTACTCTCTCTAATGATTGCCTAGAAACACATATCAGTATTTGAGCAGAAAATTGAATTAGAAAGGCATATGATCCAAATATGCCTTCTCATTCTGACTCATTCTTCTCATTCTGACCTCCAAAACTTCACTTTAAATAAAACTTCACTTTAAATAACTGAATGTCACATCTCAATTGCTAATTGCAATAATAGTCAATAGAAAATAGAGATATACATATACCTTATAGGGTTATTTTGTCACTATAACTTTTGTTGTAAATTATTAAGAATAAAAGAAAAGAAAAAAGTTAGCTATATTACAAGTTGCAAAGGATGAGTAGGAGCACCTTTCGTGTTACAAAATTATAATTTCATAAAAGCCAGATATCACAATTTTAATCAATAATGTAATAAGACACAAGCAAGTATAAATGTTTTTATATCTCAGATAGACTTCTCTTCACAACAAGAGTTGAAAGTAAGAAAAAATAAAATGCGAAGAAAAAACTTAAGCCAGGTAGTCAAACTCAGGACTTCTGGCTTTAGTAACTTAAACTACAATACAGTTCATCTCAGGTATTTATGCCTTTCTATTCAAATACAAATGCATTTCTGCTTTCTTGTTAATAATAAAGTATATTATCTTGAAGATACTTCTAATAATCTGCTATTGAGTGAGTACTAATAAATAATGAAAGGATTTTGTATAATCAGCTACACAGCTAACTATCATAGTAATAATTAAGTAATTATCTCCTGAAATTTAATAATAATTGATTACATTTTTGCATTCAATGTCTATGGTGTAGTTGACTCCACCTATTAATCTCATTGCTTTGAAAATGTTTGTAGAATTGATCCAAGACTTCAAGCATTATAAGCCATCTAAATCCTGCAAAGTAGTTTTATTAATTATATCTCTGATACTGTTCATAGTACTTTTACTCCTTCCTTGTTATTTCATCATCCAACTTATCGTAGAAAGTTTCTACACACCACAGAATGAAATATTAGCTATTACTGATGATGTCATAGATTGTGATTTGGCAAGTAAAGTTCAAAAGAACTTCGTAGAAAGTGTGGAAGTCACTCAAAAAGCAACTGATGAAAGCAACGACAACAGCAAAGGCCTGCCTATGAAAATCGCATCTATTTCAAGAAGGGACTTGAATTATTACGAAAATACATACACTGGGACTTCATTTACAGTAGTGTCAAAGAATACAAAGTATTTTATTATCCCAGACGGATATATCAATGAGCCAGTGTACCTGTGGAATATGTGAAACATCAGTATCCAAGTGAATTACATATCTGATTATACTGCTTTTCCACCAGCAAGACTAGTGGGCTACATTGTCTATGGAGATGATAACTTTAATACTTTCACGTCTAATCCATCTTCAACACCTAACTATGTCTATTCCTGGAATGTTCTAGACTGGAACCAACAAACCTACACTTGGAGTGTGGACAGAAATGGATATTACTTCATAGTTATTGCAGTGCAAACAGAACACGACTTCCACTTTGTCTGCTATAATGCTAGTGATTATGACTTGTCTAATGGCCGATATGTAGAAACTGTAGGCATTCCAGTGAGACAGAACTTTGATCGCAATAACAATAACATCATATTATGCTTTGTAGGGTCCTCTCATTCAAAATATCGCTCTATACATGTGATACTTAATTACAACCTTCGCATCACTGTTGTGGTTGGTATTTCAAATTGGGGTATCTATTTTAAGTTGCTCTGTCCATATTATTTTATTTTTTGTGTGCTGGAAAAAGAATATCTGCAACAGTTGTATTCACAGAAACACCAACACTGAGCAACATGAACAACTTTTACGTGAAGTTAACTCGTAATATAATTTTGCTATTTTCTCTAAACCATTACGTCAAAGATAAAACAGTTTCATTGTAAGTTTCTATTTTCATGTATTTTTTTTATTTGTGCTTACTGTGTAATTACATTATTCTTTACATTCAGTTATTTTGTTGTTGGTGTTGTTTATTTTTTCAAAATTTCTTTATAATCATTAAAGGAGGCAACCTAAAATTAATACTTAATATTGAAATAACTTGCCACCGTAAAGTATAGTGAGAATGAAACTAGCTAAATAGTAATACGTCTTCTAATCTGCTACCTATCATTCAGGGAAGTCTACAAAGACAGTAGCCAAAATTGTATATCATGGTTAGTAATTCAGACTAAAACTAAAATAGATTTGATAGGTAGTTGTCAAAGAAAAGCTAATAAGGGTGGAGTATGATGTCCAGTGCACAGAATTCTAAAATAACTATAACAAATCTATCAGGTAAGACAAAGCATAAATTATAGTAATTACATCACTACTCATATTCTCATACCTATTTCTGTGAAATAAATTTGATGTTCTTTTCTGTTCCTGCCATAAGATCAAATGAATCATATAACTTCCAATTATTTGGGGTATAATAAAATGGTTTTAATATTTTCTCAGTCATAAAAAGCATGTGGGGAAAACAAAGTCCCACTTCTTAAAATTCTTAACACACTAGTTATATCCTAAGTAGGCTAGAATCCTATACCTAACTATGAGTGGGTTATTCATAAACTTTCTAATTTTTCAAGTAGTGAATACCATTTTGTAAGTGCACACTTACTGTAGGGGGAGTCCCTGCCACACCCAAATTATCGGTGCTCCTCAACTACAGGTACCGTTCTGGTAAACAATGGCAAGCAATCCGACATCAGACGAATGTGAATTGTAAATATTGCTACAAGATACGTAGCCTAGCTTGCGCTATCCGCTGTGTCCACTTTGAACCAGAAATTTGTCCTTACCCTATTATTGTATAGTCTCGATAGCCAGACAAAGGGTCTGGCTAGCGAGACTAATCGTTGCACTGTTAAAAATGGGGTGTATGGGAATCCCATTTTGGGGTGTCCAGGTAACACTGGCTGTACTACTCCGCATAGGGTGTTTCCATTTCACCTAGAGGAAGTGTTCAGTTACACCCCTGTACACCCTTCATTATACCAAATGGGGTGTTGTGATACGCCCATGTCCAAGTTCTATTACACCCCTATTAGGGCTCATAATGCACCAAATATGGTGTTATTGATACTCTACCAATGGGGTGTTGTGATACTCCCTTAAACTAGCTACTACAACACTCCAAATGGTGTTCTACAATACTCACTTTATAGCCATATATTTTAGTGTGTAAAAGTTATTCCAGTAATCAGCAAATGCAATAAATATTAGTCCGTGATGTGACATTGTATCTGTGTGATAGGTGAAGAATTAACTGTTCATGAATGAAGATGCTCAAGACTTCTTCATACAGCCAGGATGATTAGAACTGTTCATCACTCATATCAGCTGTGATCTACAAACAGCAACAATAAACAAAAAACAACAAAACATAATGGTAATTGACTTCGGATATTCCATACCCTTGCCCAAATCTCAGCATGTCATACTTTTTCAAAAGTAAATTTAAATAAAACATATATTGTACTTGTTTAAAAATGACAACAACAATAGTAATGTTTAGAAGACAATAAGGACCCAACTTCGTTTATTATTCCATGGACATAATTTGACACTCAAGTCATGTCCCACACTTTCTCTTGAAGTCTTTATGAAGTTCATCCACACTTTCATTTAACCTATTAGTATCATATCAACACTATATGATTGGAAACATTCTACTAAGTGTCTTTTGTATTGATACCCACTTGTGTACAAACTGACTGTTCAGTTCCCTACCAGTCTTACTGCACACTTCATGTAATAGTTAAGAACAAACTAAAATATTTCTCTCCTCCCCACCATACACTCACACTATGACGATCAAATAATTCAAATATAGCTTAAGCAAGGATCCTTTACCAATAAGAAGTGCCCATGATACAGACCTTTATGAAGTGCCTGTGACCCTTTACCAACATGAAGTGTCTATAACACAGACCTTTATAAAGTGCCTGTGACCCTTTACCAATACAAACATGATACAGACCTTTATGAAGTGCCTGTGACCCTTTACCAACATGAAGTATCTATAATACAGACCTTTATAAAGTGCCTGTCACCCTTTACCAATACAAAGTGCCCATGCTACAGACCTTAAAGACGGCCCTGTGACCCTTTACCTACATGAAATGTCTATGATACAGATCTTTCCAAGGTCCTACAGGATCAGAAATTGTTTACCTAAGTGCCTATAATACAAACCTTTTTAAAAATAGTCCAAGTCTATAAAGTGTATATAACACAAGTGGAATCAGAAACTTTATTAAGTAAAGGTTCACTGAAGTCATTTTATAGGGACCTTCAGTGGGATCAGAAACAGAACTGTATACAAGTGCTATATGATTGTATAGGCTTCCTGTGACCCTTTACCAACATAAAGTGTCTATAATACAGACCTTTATGAAGTGCCTGTGACCCTTTACCAACATGAAGTGTCTATAATACAGACCTTTATAGAGTGCCTGTGACCCTTTACCAATACAAAGTGCCCATGCTACAGACCTTAAAGATGTCCCTGTGACCCTTTACCTACATGAAATGTCTACGATACAGATCTTTCCAAGGTCCCACAGGATCAGATTGTTTACCTAAGTGCCTATAATACAAACCTTTTAGTCTATAAAGTGTATATAACACAGACTTCACCAAGTGGAATAAGAAAACTTTATTAAGTAAAGGTTCACTGAAGTCATTTTATAGGGATCTTTAGTGGGATCAGAAACAGAACTGTATACAAGTGCTATATGATAGTATAGCTGCCAATTGCTGCCTACACGGTCTATCAAGCCGCTTATTTCATTCAATCAATCAAACTATAGCTTACAACAAATTACTGCTGTTAATCTAGCTCCACAATTATAGAATTTACGCTAAATTGGATAGCCGTAAGTTACTAGAAATTTGCCCCTACCCCACTGTGGGCCTGCCCACATGAGATCTTTATCAATGTTAAGTTTTGTAGTCAGAAGTATTTTTGTTGAGTTTTATGGTCATGTGCAGTAGGTAGCGGTAGCGTGTGTATGTGTGTTAGCAAGGATTGTACGATCACAAGACCAGAACATTGCAGCATTTTGTGTGAACAGTAGGCGGGAGTTTGTGTTAGTATTTAAGTTGTGTGTCTCGTGGTTCGAGTTAGTTCTATGTCATCTCAATTCGCTGTGTCGTTATCCTGTGTTTAAAGTAATTTAATCTTACCTAAAACCTATTCCTTCGGGCGGGTATGGTTCGCCGGGTAGTCAGCAGGAGGCATACACTCTGGTGGCAGCAACTACTTTGCTGTCTCCAGGTGCGAGTGAGAGAAGGGAGCGAGTAATCCAGACCTAATCGAGCCCACACCCACATCATTCTAATTTAATACAGATAATAACGTTATCAATAATATATGGCAATTTAAAAATAGTAATGTTTAGGTAAGCACTCCCTCTGAATATTCTAGAACACATCTGCTCGGTAAGGAATGTCTTGTCACAACAACGTAAATCAGATATATGGTAAAGGGTTCCTGATCTAAACAGGTACTTGAACCTGGTCAACCAAATAAATGGTAAAGGGTGTGTTGTCACAATAAGGTAACACAAGTACTTGGTAAAGGGTTCCCGATCCTACATCAACCAATTTCATGGTAAAGGGTGCCTTGAATATTTAGTAAAGAATTCCTAAAACCTTGGAAAATATTGAGGTTGTGTCACAGGCATTTGGTCAACCGTAAAGTATGTCAAATACAGTAACCCACAGTCTAGAACTTGGTAAAGGGTCCCTAATTCCAATTAACAGGCCCATTCACCAGGACTCACATTTAGTCAGCAATCACACGTTAGGTATCTGACAAGCATAAAGTATTTAAACAGTTATTGTTGGAGTGAGAGAGTTGACAGTCCTGTGATAGGCACTATTAAAGGTGTATCTTAGTTACTAGGCTAATCCTACATATATCACAAGGAGTCTAGCCATCATGGTATTTGGTAAAGGTCACCAATCCTAAAAGAGGTGACATTTCAATATATTGGTATAGGGTGTCTTGTCAATAGACATGTTATACTAACGAACTCTCAATTTTTTGTGCCACATGATGCACAGTTTTCCAACCAATGGTCACTAATGAATATTAGCCTCTCCACTCTAACATAAGTGATCATCATGCAACCTTTGTGCATTCTCTTATAGTTCAAATATCAGCTACAAAATCCAAGCACAAAGTGTGTGGAGGTACTCTGCTAACTAGAAAAACGGAATCTCACCGTTAATATAGAAGTGCAGCATGTATCTGCCGTTACTAGAATCATTTGGGGGCTATTCCACAGTGTCAGCTGTCCAGTGGAGGTGCACTGTAGCGGAGTAAAGTCAGACCTATTCAGACTTCTATATTCATAAGCTCCAGTGTCCTCTTAGCTCCATCAATGCTGCAGATAGCATGGTGGAACTCCCAACAGCCTGAAAATAGAGATGGGAAAAAAAAGTTAATGAAAGTAACCTCAAGATGTGTTAGACTCCTGATTCTAAATATAGCCCAAACATGTGCTTGCATGCATAAAAGGTCATCAAACACTCTAAATATGAATGTGTGCTAAAATAACTTCCAGATAAAATATGCATTCACAATTTAGAAGTAGCTAGCTACTGTCTACTACTACATAATGACTGCCAAATTTTTTAACCAATATCCCAGCAGATTTATTCAGCATATATTCTGGGAGCTGCATCTATGATGCTGAGGCTTCTCTTTACTGCTGTAAGATACTAATACAATTTTCAATCAATACTTTCTTTCACTGGTCATTAAAAAGTTGTAGCTAGCTATCCTAAGTCAAACTCAAACATTATACAAATAGCGCACACCGTCACCACAAATTATGATAGTTCACCCACACTAAATCACTACCACTAAAAAATTACTTCATCTCAATCACATCTCTCTTCTGGGGGGCTCCGTCGAACCTGACCTTCACCATTATCTGCCTCGTACAACTCACACCACCGCGCACAAAATACGCGAAAACTGGAGAATTTATACCATACGCATCACGGACAATTATTGGTAAAGGGTCTTTGCTGGGGAGAAAAGGGCGTGGCTGCACTACGAGAGTAAAAGAAACGTTGCAAACTTACATGAGACATCGGAGGAAAACCGCTCACCTGGAAGCATCATTTACAATTTTTAGGTAGGTTTTGTCTCAGGTGATTTATACAGGTGTGGGGGAAGTCAGACAGATGAAAACAGGACAAACTATTATGAATTATGCACCTCAACTTTATAAAAGAAGTATTTTACATTTTAAACGAACTAATAGTACAGTAAAACTGTGGTTTTTCATATATCTTTTTAATTTTTTTCTTAAAATGTTTTGTCAGGGAAAAAGTATGGAGGGTGAACGAAATGGGATGGGGGTGGGGGGAGGGAATCCCAACATTGCCATAGTCTCTATGAAACCCTGCCTTTACCTACCCCTATGCTGGGAAATATGTGATATAATTAGAACATAGTTCTGATTCAAATCTCCTCCTCTCTCTTCCTCCCAATAACGTCCACTGCTTACTTGCAGTCTTGTAGAACTTGGCAGTAACCACTGAGGAGTGGCTTTAAGCAGAGAAAGTGGCTATAGATTAAGATAGTGGGAAGGGTTGAAAGAATTGCATCTATAACTAATTTTTGGGCTTGTAAGTGGTAGAGATAATACTACCAACAGGATAAGGAAAAGGTTTTGAATGCTTACACTGAGTCTCCATAGATAATTGGCATTTTCCTGAATTCTAAAAGTCATATCTAAATACGGCAGTAATGTGCTTTTAGCCAAAAACCCAAGTGTGATACTTTTATGTTCATATTTTATGTTGATATTTTTTTAGTTCTGTCACTTTTGGTTAAGGAGAAGGCTGGGTCGGTGGCTTGGAAAATATGAATGGGAAACTAGTGCTAGTTATATCCTGCATTGAACCCACTTACTTGTGTGTGTGTGTGTGTGTGTGTGTGTCCTTGGCTCAGGGCCAAGTTCAAGCCCCACTCTGGCAATTTTCCATTTGGTTTTCCATATGCCTCCCGCCAGTCCACCCAGCTGTGATTGGGTACCTGGCATTTGCTTGGGTGCAAATTCAAGGCCTTTCTCATGAAACAGCAATGTTTGGGTGGCCACGCCACTTGCTGTGAGGAAAGGCCTATTCTCCTGCGAGTTCCTAGCCTGGCTCCAGGAGCTTTGCTTGCATGGCTCACAGTGCCTGCTTAGTGCACAGGCATCCTGGGTCTGCCAGGTGTGCATGACCGCTTAACGGCAACAAGAGATTTACAAATTTGTATTTGGATGTGTGTGCATGTTCTTAGATGGACACTAATTGGTGGAGTTGAGGAACTATGAGCACGTGTTGGAGGATGTACTATGCTAGATGTTTGAACACAGCCATGTGAAGCACCACTGTCTTGTTCATAAGAGCTACAGGTATGTAACTGGGATATATGTTTTTGTTGCATTTTATTAATGTTTTCTCTTTTTGTCAGGCTGTAACGATTACAATGAAGTGATTTCAAGAAGTAAATGAAGACTATCTCGAAGTACAAGTGACATTTGTACGACATGTCTATCGAACATTACGTCTTTGTTTTTTTCTTTTTGTGATTATTTTACTGTTGATTATCTTTTGTTGGATTGTGATTATTGCATGTCTGTATTAAATGAATTGAAAAAAATAAAGGAAGTCATATGATCATCTGGTAGTGTTGAACCTAATAGTCCTGTCTGCTTATTATTCTGCTGCAAATGGACGTTTATCTGGGATACGGAGTGCGATAGCAGCAGAATACACCTCATTACTGGGGACAGGTGGTGGTGTTATTGTGATATTTTGATCAATGACATGCAATCACAGCAGTGTTGTTGTTCCTTAGTTATTCTAAACAATGCTTACACACTTGGCTATGCTACATGCATGTATGCATACAGATCAAACCATCTCAATTCAGATTCATAGACCAGTGTCTAGTGCACTCTGCCCGTAGTTTTTAGATACAGTAGCAACTTATTTCTCAAAAGTCAGTTGGCCCAGATCGTAGGGAATGGTCCTGCGGAGGTGTGCAGATGGTGCAGGTCACAGGTGGAGGCCTTGGTCGCTGAGCAATTAGTGTCATGCTGCAGGGTGTGCAATGGATCCCCAGATAATCAGTAATGCATGCATATTTAATATGCATGCATAATAATATATCATGCATATTTAATATGCATGAGGCGCGAAATCCAAGATCTTGGGGATTAAACGTGTCCTTACATAGTAGAACATGTTCTTCCTTTATCACACTAACAATACTTATTACATGGTGACCATGGGATCCTCCTACATAAGGTGGAGCCATAGCATGATCCCAAGCAAATATCAATTTAATTGCACAGCAACTGCAGTCTCTCTATATACCATTTTTCTTGTGTCTGAACAGATTGTTATGCAATTTGTATTTAGATATGTGCCATAGGTTAAAAAATAGGTGGAGGTTGTGGTCCTGTGCAATGTTAGTGTCATCATGAGCGATGCAATAGGTCAGATATATGTGAAAGTCATGGGAGCTATGAAATTAATATAGTGAGATGTACCACTGACAAACGTAGACTGCCATGTGCTGTGCAGTTAGTACAATGATGAGGTTTATGTAGTTAGCACCCACCACACTGAATGCATAGCAACTGCATGGCCTTCCTACCTATGGTATATTATATACCTTACAACACGACTTTTTGTACATGTATCTCAGGATATGGAATGTGTGCAATTGGATCTAAATGCATCTATAAGTTGAGGCCATAGTCGCAATAGCATTTCCTCGATGTGTAACGGGTTCTGATATTCTTTACTCCTATTTTACACTTGCCAAGTTAGTATACTCATGTTTGCTATTGCTGCCTTTTACTTATTTAAACAAAACTGAATAAAAATAATAATATACACGTACATCAGTTTTAGTAACAGGTCCTCAATCACACCACAACAGAACCAAGCAAGCTTACTGCTAATATACACCCATTTTAAACTTTGATTTTCTGCAAATAATTGTAGCATGTCACGCTACCAAGTCTACTAGATCATATGAGTGTGAATGAAACGAAATCAGTGAAATGACAACTAGTACAGCTAGTTTGTAGTTCAGTCTCATAGAAGATGTATACAGTAGAGTGACTGCAGAGAACCCCAAGGCTCTCAGAGAACAGCTCATGGAAAACGATATCTGAATGGTAGACATATGACATTCCCAGCAGTCCGGATGACCAGATCCATCGGTAAATTAGACTCCATCACAAGCGAAGGCCAACTTGGATTATTACCTACATATAATAATAAACAACAACAGCAATGTATAACTAGAAAAAAAAAATCCTGACTGATGAGGATAAAAATAATGAAATTAGAGTAGTAATACTATAGCCGAGTCATTTAAAAAAAATTAAAAATGTGTGGCATTCAATTGAAATACAACAGCAGTGACAGGCTGACAGACAGAATTATTGACAGACTGAATAACTTATTGAGTGACTGAGTGACTGACTGACAGACTGATGACAGATTGACTGACAACACACTGACTGACTAACAGATTGACTGATGACAGATTGACTGACTGACTGACAGACTGACTGACTGACAGATTGACTGACTAACAGATTAACTGACGACAGATTGACTGACGACAGATTGACTGACTAACAGATTGACTGATGACAGATTGACTGACTAAAATATTGACTGACGACAGATTGACTGACGACAGATTGACTGATGACAGATTGACTGACCATCACTACCTCTAGTCACTGGTTATATGAGAACCTCATCACTACCTCTAGTCACTAGTCACATGAGAACCTCATCACTACCTCTAGTCACTGGTCACATGAGAACCCCATCACTACCTCTAGTCACTGGTCACACGAGAACCTCATCACTACCTCTAGTCACTGGTCACATGAGAACCTCATCACTACCTCTAGTCACTGGTCACATGAGATCCACATCACTACCTCTAGTCACTGGTCACACGAGAACCCCATCACTACCTCTAGTCACTGGTCATATGAGAACCTCGTTACTACCTCTAGTCACTGGTCACACGAGAACCCCATCACTACCTCTAGTCACTGGTCACATCAGAACCTCATCACTACCTCTAGTCACTAGTCACATGAGAACCTCATCACTACCTCTAGTCACTAGTCCCATGAGAACCTCATCACTACCTCTAGTCACTGGTCACATGAGAACCCCATCACTACCTCTAGTCACTGGTCACACGAGAACCCCATCACTACCTCTAGTCACTGGTCACATGAGAACCTCATCACTACCTCTAGTCTGGTCACATGAGAAACCCATCACTACCTCTAGTCACTGGTCACATGAGAACCTCATCACTACCTCTAGTCACTGGTCACACGAGAACCCCATCACTACCTCTAGTCAATTGTCACATGAGAATCTCATCACTACCTCTAGTCACTGGTCACACGAGAACCCCATCACTACCTCTAGTCACTGGCACATGAGAACCTCATCACTACCTCTAGTCACTGGTCACATAAGTTAAAAATGACCACTAAGACTGAAGTACAAACATCCACACAAACATTCTGACTGTGTGGACCATACCCTAGTAACTGAATATAAGTTTCAGCAGCAACTCATATCCAATAACACACAAACATACACATATTGACTACAACTCTCAGCAACAATGATCTCCTACATAACTGCACAAAATACACACACAAAGTCCGGCAACACAGGACTGCACATGACATGACTGCACAAGATACACATCACACAGATTTCAATGCCCAGCATGACTGCATTGTAAACACCTACACACTCTACACCAACATATGGTCAGTGGTGACAAGTTTTACCAACCACAAACCTATATGTTGTACTTGTGGTGGTCAGACCCAGCCATGCCTCAACCACAACATTCCAAACTTAGTCCATTCCACTGGCCATCAACTGCTGCACAAACACAGCTAAAGTCAATCATCTCATTCCTCAATAATCAAAATCTAGTCAAATTCATAGAAATAAAATGAAATAAACACCATGGTGACCTAGTGAAGTGGAAACATGGTGACTTAATGAGGTGGACACCATGGTGACCTAGTGAAGTGGACACATGGTGGCCTAATGAAGTGGACACATGGTGGACACATGGTGACCTAATGAAGTGGACACATGGTGACCTAATGAAGTGGACACATGGTGACCTAGTGAAGTGGACACATGGTGACCTAATGAAGTGGACACATGGTGACCTAGTGAAGTGGAAACATGGTGACCTAATGAGGTGGACACCATGGTGACCTAGTGAAGTGGACACATGGTGACCTAGTGAAGTGGACACATGGTGACCTAATGAAGTGGACACATGGTGACCTAATGAAGTGGACACATGGTGACCTAGTGAAGTGGAAACATGGTGACCTAATGAGGTGGACACCATGGTGACCTAGTGAAGTGGACACATGGTGGCCTAATGAAGTGGACACATGGTGACCTAGTGAAGTGGACACATGGTGACCTAGTGAAGTGGACACATGGTGACCTAGTGAAGTGGACACATGGTGACCTAGTGAAGTGGACACATGGTGACCTAGTGAAGTGGAAACATGGTGACCTAGTGAAGTGGACACATGGTGACACAATGAAGTGGACACATGGTGCCCTAGTGAAGTGGACACCAGGTGACCAGTGAGTGAAACATGGTGGCAATGAAGTGGACAATGGTGACCTAGTGAAGTGGACCACCTGGTGACCTAGTGAAGTGGCACATGGTGACCTAGTGAAGTGGACACATGGTGACCTAGTGAATGACACATGGTGACCTAGTGAAGTGGACCCATGGTGACCTAGTGAAGTGGACACATGGTGACCTAGTGAAGTGGACACATGGTGACCTAGTGAAGTGGACACATGGTGACCTAGTGAAGTGGACACATGGTGACCTAGTGAAGTGGACACATGGTGACCTAGTGAAGTGGACACATGGGGACCTAGTGAAGTGGACACATGGTGACCTAATGAAGTGGACACATGGTGACCTAATGAAGTGGACACCATGGTGACATAGTGAAGTGGACACATGGTGACATAGTGAAGTGGACACATGGTGACCTAATGAAGTGGACACATGGTGACCTAATGAAGTGGACACATGGTGACCTAATGAAGTGGACACATGGTGCCCTAGTGAAGTGGACACATGGTGACCTAATGAAGTGGACACATGGTGACCTAGTGAAGTGGACACCATGGTGACCTAGTGAAGTGGACACATGGTGACCTAGTGAAGTGGACACATGGTGACCTAGTGAAGTGGACACCATGGAGACCTAAGAGGTGGACACATGGTGACCAATGAAGTGAGAACACCATGGTGACCTAATGAAGTGAGTCACCTGCATGGGTGACCTGTGCAGTGGAAACATGGTGACCTAGTGAAGTGGACGCATGGTGAGCCTAATGAAGTGGACGCATGGTGACCTAGTGAAGGGACACAGGTGACCTAGTGAAGTGAATATGGTGACCTAATGAAGTGGACCCATGGTGACTAATGAGTGGCGCATGGTGACTATGAAGTGGACGCATGGTGACCTAATGAAGTGGACACATGGTGACCTAGTGAAGTGGACACCATGGTGACCTAATGAGGTGGACACATGGTGACCTAATGAAGTGGACACCATGGTGACCTAATGAAGTGGACGCATGGTGACCTAGTGAAGTGGACACATGGTGACCTAGTGAAGTGGACGCATGGTGACCTAATGAAGTGGACGCATGGTGACCTAGTGAAGTGGACACATGGTGACCTAGTGAAGTGAACACATGGTGACCTAATGAAGTGGACACCATGGTGACCTAATGAAGTGGACGCATGGTGACCTAGTGAAGTGGACGCATGGTGACCTAATGAAGTGGACACCATGGTGACCTAATGAAGTGGACACATGGTGACCTAGTGAAGTGGACACATGGTGACCTAGTGAAGTGGACGCATGGTGACCTAATGAAGTGGACGCATGGTGACCTAGTGAAGTGGACACATGGTGACCTAGTGAAGTGAACACATGGTGACCTAATGAAGTGGACACCATGGTGACCTAATGAAGTGGACGCATGGTGACCTAGTGAAGTGGACGCATGGTGACCTAATGAAGTGGACACCATGGTGACCTAATGAAGTGGACACATGGTGACCTAGTGAAGTGGACACTAACCCTGGACGGTATTGAGCAATATAGTATCACTATATATATTTATAAATTATTGCTATATTACTATATACCTACTATAATTAGTTTGATTTCATAAAATCCATTAATATTCTGAAATAATGCATTCAAATAGCATAATGCTGTGACAAGATGAAATTATTCCAAGTTTTTTGAAAGAAATGTTAGCATGTCAACTTTTTGGGGATTCAAAGATGTTCTAAACGGTGTGACAATGTTGCCAGAACAGCTGAAAACTCGTTCAGATGGTGAGCTTGTAGCACAAATGCATAAGTACTTTCTAGCAAGTGTAGACAGTAACGGGTATTTGGAAAAATTACTTTTCCACCACACAAGCGGGTCATCTTCAAAGTCGAGTTTTGGTGTGGTTAGATACTGCTCCAACTCGTTCTTGCACTTTTGCTCAGGAGACAGACTTGCCGCCACACCAGAAGTTGGTGGTGTCTCCTGGTTCTCATGTTCTTTAAAAAAAGTTCCCAAATTTTTTCTTTTTGCAGGTGGTTCTATAAGAACTGCAGAAGTAGATGGTTGATTAGTTGACGAAGTAATTGAGTTGGTGAAATCCGGCATAGAATGAAGTATAAAGTCCTTGATATGTTGTATTTCCAGGTCAGCGAAACACTTCGACTTGAACCTCGGATCAAGAAATGTGGCAACCTTCAGGATTTCTGAGACTTCACTGGACCTTGGATATCGTCCTTTAAGGTCAGTAATAATTCGTTCTTTAATATCTTTTGTTAATTGAGTATCACCATCTTCTTCTTTCAGAACTTTATTCTCGATCAAGTCACACATGGGCAAGACTGCAGAGACTGTTACATACGTTTCCCCAGATAAAATATCCGTGAGAGATATCAAGGGTGACAGAGCCTTGTCAATGGACTGCAGGACGTCGATGTCTTGCCATGTTGGCACAAGATGAGAGACTTTCCGATCGGCACTCAAGACAACTCTAATTGCACTCTCCTGCTCCAATATACGTTTGACCATTTTTGCCATCGACCCCCATCTAGTTGGACAATCCTACAATAATAAATACATACATAAAATATTATAATACATACTACGAAGTAGAAATTTAACTTACTGAAACCAATGCACGATCTTTCAAATTCATATTTATGAGTGATTTAGACAATTCACGCTTTCGTTTCCAGCTAGTATGGAATGCACTAACTATTTTCCTGCAGACTCCTAATGCTCTATGACACCTTCGTTCACCATCCATTGCCTTTGTCACACTTAAGTGTAAATTGTGTCCAAAACATGCGAGCCTTAGCCAGTGTAAATCTCGGGCAGCCTTGATAATGTTACTCCCACTGTCTGTTGTCAAGCAGACTTGATTATCAGCTGACAAACTCCATGATTCAAGTGTGGTCTTCAAAGAATCTGCGATTACTTCACTCGTATGATCCTCTGGCAGAAAGAGGCTTTGAAGGCACTTACTAGTCAGTTTCCAATCTGAGTTAATATAATGAATGGTGTAACTAATATAAGGCTTCATACCAGCACTGGACCAAAGATCAGTTGTACCAGAATAAAACTTCACAGAACTTGATAATTCTTCCTGAAGTTTGGCTCTTTCTGTAGCATATAAACTTGGAATGGCTGTGTTAGAAAAATACTTTCTGCTAGGTGGCTGGTATCTCGAGTCAAATGTCTTAAGCATAGAACGGAAACCAGGCTTGTCCACTGCTAGCATGGGCTGGCCATCTTTAGCTATAAAATAGGTTACTGCATCAGTTAATGCTTTCCATTTTTTCCCCTTCTTCTCATATTGTTGACCGACTTCAAGAACAGCTCCAAGAGTAGGTTGGTCAGGAACCTTGCTCGTTGTCTCCATCACTTCTCTAGACCTTTTTCCACTTCTAACTAATGCGGTGACTTCGCTGTGAAGTTTGCAATGGTGAACCCGAAGGTGAGCGAGTAAATTAGAAGTGTTACCTTGCTTTGCAGCGACTGTTCTCCGGCAAGCTCGACAAACAGCAGAGCCATCATCGATAACTTCTCCGTTCTTTTTCCGCAGACCAAAATAGTCCCACACTACGCTCTTCGTTCCTTTCTTGCTCACAAGTTCTTCCATTACTGAAGCGTACCCGCACCGACTGCACATGAAAAACCGCCTCAATCCGGTTTATAGGCGTGGAGTTTACAAAAAAATAAATCTCGCGGTATTCGGTATTTAGCGCGGACGCATTATATATAGTACGGTATGAGGTAAAGTAATCGGTATTAACTATATACCGATATACCGTCCAGCTTTAGTGGACACATGGTGACCTAATGAAGTGGACGCATGGTGACCTAATGAAGTGGACGCATGGTGACCTAATGAAGTGGACACATGGTGACCTAATGAAGTGGACACATGGTGACCTAGTGAAGTGGACACATGGTGACCTAATGAAGTGGACACATGGTGACCTAATGAAGTGGACACCATGGTGACCTAATGAAGTGGACGCATGGTGACCTAGTGAAGTGGACACATGGTGACCTAGTGAAGTGGACGCATGGTGACCTAGTGAAGTGGACGCATGGTGACCTAGTGAAGTGGACGCATGGTGACCTAGTGAAGTGAACACATGGTGACCTAGTGAAGTGGACACCATGGTGACCTAATGAAGTGGACGCATGGTGACCTAGTGAAGTGGACACATGGTGACCTAATGAAGTGGACACCATGGTGACCTAATGAAGTGGACGCATGGTGACCTAGTGAAGTGGACACATGGTGACCATGTGTCCACTTCACTAGGTCACCATGGTGTCCACCTCATTAGGTCACCATGTTTCCACTTCACTAGGTCACCATGTGTCCACTTCACTAGGTCACCATGTGTCCACTTCATTAGGTCACCATGTGTCCACTTCATTAGGTCGACCTAATGAAGTGGACACATGGTGACCTAGTGAAGTGGACACATGGTGACCTAGTGAAGTGGACACACGATGACCTAATGAAGTGGACACATGGTGACCGTATGAAGTGGACACATGGTGATCTAATGAAGTGGACACATGGTGACCTAATGAAGTGGACACATGGTGACCGTATGAAGTGGACACATGGTGACCTAATGAAGTGGTGTCTCCCACCCCCAGTGAAAATCACGCATGAAACCCTGCTAACGGTCTTTTATATTAGGCCATCAAATGGACAATACGATGTCCATTTCATTAATAAAGTAAGGAAAAAACAAACAAATAAAACAACAACAACAACAAAACAAAACATAAATCAACCACTAAATGTAGGTACAATTCAAGGAATTGAACTATCATGCATTGAGTTTAGGTCACTCACTAGATGGAAAGGACTCTGTGGAGTAAGCAGACAACCCGCCCACAGTCAAGCAATGGAGACTTTAAAGAGAGCTGATCTGCATGTTAGGACCTGTAGACATTGTATGGCTCCCTGGACTACAGCTCCATCCCTGTAAGACATATATGCATGTATATGTTGGTAGCAGAGCCAATCACAGGGCAAAAGTCACAGCACATCACACAATTAAATAAGGCAATTAATAGGGCATGTGCAGTCCTAATTAATGCCCATCTATATGTGGTACATAGTGGGTGAGTGTAGCTAGCTATGTATATGCTAAGAAAGGTCACTTTCAATGTAATGGCCAATACATTAAATCATTGCATTTCTGCTAGCCCTGTATGTGATGGTTACTTATATTATAGCCCGATATAATGTGGAAAAGACACCAGAGTTGGGGTCAAAATACTTTAGAAGTATTTAATTGCAATTGCAAATATAGCTCCTTAGCAAATACAGATACTTCATAGTAAGTTATACTTGTACAACTGAAGAAGACACTATGTATGTACGTGTAGTATGAAATCAAGTTAACACAATGATAGAAGAGACTATTAGTTCATCCCAGGTGAGACTTGTAAATTATATTACCTATGTGTGTGCACAGTAATAGTACTACGTGCATGCACAGTCCTAGCACTATGTGCGTGCACAGTAATAGTACTACGTGCATGCACAGTCCTAGCACTATGTGCGTGCACAGTAATAGTACTACGTGCGTGTACAGTGCTAGTACTATGTGCGTGCACAGTAATAGTACTACATGCGTGCACAGTAATAGTACTACATGCGTGCACAGTAATAGTACTACGTGCATGCACAGTGCTAGCACTATGTGCGTGCACAGTGTTAGCACTATGTGCATGCACAGTGTTAGTACTACGTGCGTGCACAGTAATAGTACTACGTGCGTGCACAGTAATAGTACTATGTGCGTGCACAGTGTTAGTACTATGTGCGTGCACAGTAATAGTACTACGTGCATGCACAGTGCTAGCACTATGTGCGTGCACAGTGCTAGCACTATGTGCGTGCACAGTGTTAGCACTATGTGCATGCAGTGTTAGCACTATGTGTGTGTACAGTAATAGTACTACGTGCATGCACAGTGCTAGCACTATATGCGTGCACAGTAATAGTACTACGTGCGTGCACAGTAATAGTACTACGTGCATGTACAGTGCTAGCACTATGTGTGTGCACAGTGCTAGCACTATGTGCGTGCACAGTAATAGTACTACGTGCGTGCACAGTGTTAGCACTATGTGCATGCACAGTGTTAGTACTATGTGCGTGCAGTGTTAGCACTATGTGTGTGCACAGTGCTAGCATAGTGTTAGCACTATGTGTGTGCACAGTGTTAGTACTATGTGCGTGCACAGTGCAAGCACTATGTGTGTGCACAGTGTTAGTACTACGTGCATGCACATTGTTAGCACTATGTGCGTGCACAGTGCTAGCACAGTGTTAGTACTATGTGCGTGCACAGTGTTAGCACAGTGTTAGTACTATGTGTGTGCACAGTGCTAGCACTATGTGTGTGCACAGAGCTAGCACTATGTGTGTGCACAGTAATAGTACTACATGCGTGGAGTGTTAGCACTATGTGCGTGCACAGTGTTAGTACTATGTGTGTGCACAGTAATAGTACTACATGCGTGGAGTGTTAGCACTATGTGTGTGCACAGTGTTAGTACTATGTGTGTGCACAGTAATAGTACTACATGCGTGCACAGTAATAGTACTACGTGCATGCACAGTGCTAGCACTATGTGCGTGCACAGTGTTAGCACTATGTGCATGCACAGTGTTAGTACTACGTGCGTGCACAGTAATAGTACTACGTGCGTGCACAGTGCTAGCACTATGTGCATGCAGTGTTAGCACTATGTGTGTGTACAGTAATAGTACTACGTGCATGCACAGTGCTAGCACTATGTGCGTGCACAGTGTTAGCACTATGTGCATGCAGTGTTAGCACTATGTGTGTGTACAGTAATAGTACTACGTGCATGCACAGTGCTAGCACTATATGCGTGCACAGTAATAGTACTACGTGCGTGCACAGTAATAGTACTACGTGCATGTACAGTGCTAGCACTATGTGCGTGCACAGTGCTAGCACTATGTGCGTGCACAGTAATAGTACTACGTGCGTGCACAGTGTTAGCACTATGTGCATGCACAGTGTTAGTACTATGTGCGTGCAGTGTTAGCACTATGTGTGTGCACAGTGCTAGCATAGTGTTAGCACAGTGCTAGCATAGTGTTAGCACTATGTGCGTGCACAGTGCAAGCACTATGTGTGTGCACAGTGTTAGTACTATGTGTGTGCACAGTAATAGTACTACGTGCATGCACAGTGTTAGTACTATGTGTGTGCACAGTGTTAGTACTATGTGCATGCACAGTGTTAGCACTATGTGTGCGCACAGTGCAAGTACTATGTGTGTGCACAGTGCAAGCACTATGTGTGTGCACAGTGTTAGTACTATGTGCGTGCACAGTGCTAGCACTATGTGTGTGCACAGTGTTAGTATTACGTGCACGCACAGTGTTAGCACTATGTGCGTGCACAGTGTTAGTACTATGTGCGTGCACAGTAACAGTACTACGTGCATGCACAGTGCTAGCACTATGTGCGTGCACAGTGTTAGTACTATGTGCGTGCACAGTAATAGTACTACGTGCATGCACAGTGCTAGCACTATGTGCGTGCACAGTGTTAGCACTATGTGCATGCAGTGTTAGCACTATGTGTGTGCACAGTAATAGTACTACGTGCATGCAGTGCTAGCACTATGTGCGTGGAGTGTTAGCACTATGTGCATGCAGTGTTAGCACTATATGCGTGCACAGTAATAGTACTACGTGCGTGCACAGTAATAGTACTACGTGCATGTACAGTGCTAGCACAGTGTTAGTACTATGTGTGTGCACAGTGCTAGTACTACGTGCGTGCACAGTGTTAGCACTATGTGTGTGCACAGTGTTAGTACTATGTGCGTGCACAGTGTTAGCACTATGTGCGTGCATAGTGTTAGTACTACGTGCGTACACAGTAATAGTACTACGTGCGTGCACAGTAATAGTACTACGTGCATGCACAGTGCTAGCACTATGTGCGTGCACAGTGTTAGTACTATGTGCGTGCACAGTAATAGTACTACGTGCATGCACAGTGTTAGTACTATGTGCGTGCAGTGTTAGCACTATGTGTGTGCACAGTGCTAGCATAGTGTTAGCACTATGTGTGTGCACAGTGTTAGTACTATGTGCGTGCACAGTGTTAGCACTATGTGTGTGCACAGTGCTAGCACAGTGTTAGTACTATATGCGTGCACAGTGTTAGCACAGTGTTAGTACTACGTGCGTGCAGTGCTAGCACTATGTGCGTGGAGTGTTAGCACTATGTGCATGCAGTGTTAGCACTATGTGTGTGCACAGTAATAGTACTACGTGTGTGCACAGTGCTAGCACTATATGCGTGCACAGTAATAGTACTACGTGCATGTACAGTGCTAGCACAGTGTTAGTACTATGTGCGTGCACAGTGCAAGCACTATGTGTGTGCACAGTGCAAGCACTATGTGTGTGCACAGTGCAAGCACTATGTGTGTGCACAGTGTTAGTACTATGTGCGTGCACAGTGTTAGTACTACGTGCATGCACAGTGTTAGCACAGTGTTAGTACTATGTGTGTGCACAGTGCTAGCACTATGTGTGTGCACAGTAATAGTACTACATGCGTGGAGTGTTAGCACTATGTGCGTGCACAGTAATAGTACTACATGCATGCACAGTGTTAGCACTATGTGTGTGCACAGTGCAAGTACTATGTGTGTGCACAGTGCAAGCACTATGTGTGTGCACAGTGTTAGTATTACGTGCACGCACAGTGTTAGCACTATGTGCGTGCACAGTAATAGTACTATGTGCGTGCACAGTAATAGTACTACGTGCGTGCACAGTGCTAGCACTATGTGCGTGCACAGTAATAGTACTACGTGCGTGCACAGTGCTAGCACTATGTGCGTGCACAGTAATAGTACTACGTGCGTGCACAGTAATAGTACTACGTGCATGTACAGTGCTAGCAGTGTTAGCACTATGTGCGTGCACAGTGTTAGCACTATGTGTGTGCACAGTGTTAGTACTATGTGTGTGCACAGTGCTAGCACAGTGTTAGTACTATGTGTGTGCACAGTGCTAGCACAGTGTTAGCACTATGTGCGTGCACAGTAATAGTACTATGTGTGCACAGTGTTAGCACTATGTGTGTGCACAGTGCTAGCACAGTGTTAGCACTATGTGCATGCACAGTGCTAGCACTATGTGTGCACAGTGTTAGCACTATGTGTGTGCACAGTGTTAGTACTATGTGCGTGCACAGTAATAGTACTACGTGCATGCACAGTGCTAGCACTATGTGCGTGCACAGTGTTAGTACTATGTGCGTGCACAGTAATAGTACTACGTGCATGCACAGTGCTAGCACTATGTGCGTGCACAGTGCTAGTACTATGTGCATGCACAGTGTTAGTACTATGTGCGTGCAGTGTTAGCACTATGTGTGTGCACAGTGCTAGCATAGTGTTAGCACTATGTGTGTGCACAGTGCTAGCACAGTGTTAGTACTATATGCGTGCACAGTGTTAGTACTACGTGCGTGCAGTGCTAGCACTATGTGCGTGGAGTGTTAGCACTATGTGCATGCAGTGTTAGCACTATGTGTGTGCACAGTAATAGTACTACGTGCGTGCACAGTGCTAGCACTATATGCGTGCACAGTAATAGTACTACGTGCATGTACAGTGCTAGCACAGTGTTAGTACTATGTGCGTGCACAGTGCAAGCACTATGTGTGTGCACAGTGCAAGCACTATGTGTGTGCACAGTGCAAGCACTATGTGTGTGCACAGTGTTAGTACTATGTGCGTGCACAGTGTTAGTACTACGTGCATGCAGTGTTAGCACAGTGTTAGTACTATGTGTGTGCACAGTGCTAGCACTATGTGTGTGCACCGTGCTAGCACTATGTGTGTGCACAGTAATAGTACTACATGCGTGGAGTGTTAGCACTATGTGCGTGCACAGTAATAGTACTACATGCATGCACAGTGTTAGCACTATGTGTGTGCACAGTGCAAGTACTATGTGTGTGCACAGTGCAAGCACTATGTGTGTGCACAGTGTTAGTACTATGTGCGCGCACAGTGCTAGCACTATGTGTGTGCACAGTGTTAGTATTACGTGCACGCACAGTGTTAGCACTATGTGCGTGCACAGTAATAGTACTATGTGCGTGCACAGTAATAGTACTACGTGCGTGCACAGTGCTAGCACTATGTGCGTGCACAGTAATAGTACTACATGCGTGCACAGTAATAGTACTACGTGCATGTACAGTGCTAGCAGTGTTAGCACTATGTGTGTGCACAGTGTTAGTACTATGTGCGTGCACAGTGTTAGCACTATGTGTGTGCACAGTGTTAGTACTATGTGTGTGCACAGTGTTAGTACTATGTGTGTGCACAGTGCTAGCACAGTGTTAGTACTATGTGCGTGCACAGTGTTAGCACTATGTGTGTGCACAGTGTTAGCACTATGTGCGTGCACAGTAATAGTACTACGTGCATGCACAGTGCTAGCACTATGTGTGTGCACAGTGCAAGCACTATGTGTGTGCACAGTGCAAGCACTATGTGTGTGCACAGTGTTAGTACTATGTGCGTGCACAGTAATAGTACTATGTGCGTGCATAGTAATAGTACTATGTGCGTGCACAGTAATAGTACTATGTGCATGCACTGTGTGCTTGCACAGTGCTAGCACTATGTGTGTGCACAGTGTTAGTACTACGTGCTAGCACAGTAATAGCACTACGTGCGTGCACAGTGCTAGCACTATGTGCGTGTAGTGCTAGTACTACGTGCGTGCACAGTGTTAGTACTACGTGCATGCACAGTGTTAGCACTATGTGTGTGCAGTGCTAGCACTATGTGCGTGCACAGTAATAGTACTACGTGCATGCATAGTGCTAGCACTATGTGTGTGCACAGTGTTAGCACTATGTGTGTGCCCAGTGTTAGCACTATGTGTGTGCACAGTGTTAGCACTATGTGTGTGCACAGTGTTAGCACTATGTGTGTGTAGTGTTAGTACTATGTGCATGCACAGTAATAGTACTACGTGCATGCACAGTGCTAGCACTGTGTGTGCAAAGTGTTAGTACTATGTGCGTGCATAGTACTACGTGCATGCACAGTGCTAGCACTATGTGTGCAGTACTACTTCGTGAATGCAGTGTTAGTATTAGTATGTGTATGTACAATGATAACAGTAGTGCATGCCTAGAGACTTACCATTATTCTCTTCTTCAATCAAGATCACCAGAACCTCAGTAAAGATAGCAACAGCCCAAGCACCATGAAATCTAGGAAATGAAAAAAAAAGGTTATGACAATATTAATTCTAATGTAAAAGAAAATTAGTTATCAAGCCAAGCAAATGAAGCACCAAAGGTGTGAACCCTCAGCGCTACTATACACTAGCTAGCTATAACAAAATCATTTCTCAGACCGAAAAAATAATATATTTGGCTATTCCTAATCAGGTATCAATACAGCTCAAGCAATGAAAACATAGATGTAGCTAATTGCTGTCTAAAGAAGTAGCTAACATGCAGGAGACTCTCACCGGTATATAGTTTCAACGTAAAACACCTGAATTCCAGCTCTCATTAACTTTTCAGTATGAAGCAAAAACTAACGTGGGAAGAAAAGAAATTATTTGCCCATGTGATTGCGACATGACGATAGGGGACATTACCTACAAAAATTTGAACCTACACGGAGCAGACAGCTTGTTAAATCATCATCCTGAGCAAGATCATACTTAAATCAACAGTTAATTATTGTCAGTAATCTCCAAAATCAGCTGACAGACAGACAAACAGATGGGACGACTACTATAACCCACTTGCGCATGCATGCTGAGGGCTAATAATAACAATCTGGCCAATGGCACCGATATCATTGCATACTACAGAATCACTAGCCTCAGCAACTGTGATACTTGATACTTCATAATATCTCTGTTCTACATGCAACAGCACAGGCCAACCAACACTTTCATACTTGTTTCAACTCTAGTGTTATTAGGGCCCAAAGAGTGGGAGCTGGAGGACAACTTGAGGATGCTAGGGAAGGTCTAGTACAAAAGAATAGCCAAGTGAAGGGTGAATGGTAAGGTCATAAGGTAAGGGATAGCATCAGCAGATGAGCAGTGCAATGAGACTGTCACTAATAAAGCATGTATGTATAGACTTGCCAGCAAAGTGTGAGCATTAACCAAGAATGGGTCAAAGCCATAGGCTAAAGAGACAGCCAAAGCAGCCAGGGAACGCACAACTACAAGTTTACCCTAATAATGCCCACCCTGTAACAAGTACATGTAATAGGAGAATATCAGTAAGTCTTCAACTTTTTGGTTGGACATAAATCCAGTGTGGTAGACTCAATGCAGGTGAACCCAAGTTGTGCCCCAAAACAAAAACAAACAAACAAACAAAAAAAAAAAACCTGGAAAGATTAGTACCTAGACAATAAAAGAGGCAGGGCCACCAACATTATCACTATTAGGGATGAGGCCTGGTTATGTTCACACCCGTTATCAACTTACTTCATGACACTTGCTTCGCCAACATCTTGTATTGACTAGCCTTGATACATCAGCAGCATGTTGCTACCTGCAAAATAAGCCAATGGGAAATGCCATCACTACTGGACAAGATAATACAGGTGTAGTCCTGCTGTATAAAAATACATGGATATAATAGCTATATGATTCCATTCAATTTTTATAGTTGTACAGCCATTCCATTTAGCTACTCTAGTCTAGCTATTAGGTGAGCGAATTTTTTATTTCACTGATATTATTACGAGTAAGTGACAAGTAGTACCCTTTAGACACTTGCTAACTAATGATAGGATTAGATGGAGGGACAAACATACAAGCCTAATGCAGCTGTCTTGTGAAACCACTGAAGATGACTCTAAGATATATATGTCAAGTTTACATAGCAAACAACCAGTTTCCATTTTTTTAGACTTTACATACTGGCAAACTAAACAGGCACCTTGTACACACTATTTGTCTCAAACTACTTACGAAACTAATGTACAGAATTATTAGACAGTCCTCCTCTCCCACATCACGAGAGTATTACTAGATTGGCATTACTTTTTTTAAGGGGTGCAAAGCTTTTAACTTACTCTTGAAAGCTGAGTGAGATACCTTCATTTAACCGAACCGCCATAATGAAAAGTTAGTCTCATGTACCCAATCCCTTTACCAACCGCTAATCGAGTGTAGAGGTTCTAGGTTGGTAAAGGGTCTCGCCGAATGAATATGGACTTGATATTATCGCTAGCAACTCGAAGAAAACTCAAAGGATGCCGAAGACCTCATGAAATTGCTATCTGCCAGCCAGAAGAGAGCAGTGAACCTAGCAAAGGAAAAAGGATCATAAACCTGGCTGACAGTGCTCCCGCTCTACACAGGGTGCATTTCACGACGCCCTCGCACTGCGCTATGGCTGGACCCCTGGGAGGCTACCAGCTAAATGTGCATGTGGGGCCGTCTTCTCAGTTGAGCATGCCCTTTCATGCCCCAAAGGGGGGTTTCCATCCATCAGACACAACGAAATACGGAATCTGACAGCAACACTCTTAACTGAGGTGTGCAAGGATGTATGTATTGAGCCTGACCTTCAGCCAGTGTTTGAAGAACTGAATGGTGCGACTGCTAACTCACAGCCAGGAGCAATACTCGACATTGCAGCAAACGGTGTTTGGGGCGGCAATCACGAAATAACATATTTTGATGTAAGGGTATTCAACCCCTATGCCCCTTCCAACAAACATTCAGACATGCAAATGGTGTATAGCACGAACAAGCCAAGAAACGGGCATATGAGGAGAGAATTAGAGAAGTGGAACACGCCACATTCACACCAGTTGCACTCTCTACTACCGGTGGCATAGCAAAGGAAGCCAGTATATCTATAAAAAAATTAGCGTCCATGCTCGCCAATAAATGGGAACACAGTTATAGCAGTACTCTTCAATGGTTACGATGCCACCTATCCTTTTCTCTACGGTCCTCTATCCAAGCCATTCGAGGAGCCAGATCATCCATTGGACATGCTGTAAGAATACCAGCTGCAGTAGACCTGGTGACCTCAGAAGCACATCTAAACTGATCTAATTTCATTTGCTTTTTGACTGTAACTGAGTTTATATTATTTTGTATTGTATTGTAGTGTATTATATATATAATTAAAAAAAGAAAAAAGAAAAAAAAAAGCTAGATTACTGAACTCAGTTTTGGTAGCAACACCAGTGACAGAACAGTGAGTAAAGCCTACACAAACCAAAAGCGGTTGATTTAAATTCTAAGCTTACAGCTTCTTACCCAATGCACGGATGATCCTAGCGTCTTACAACTAATATATAGTTTGTTTCGAGTTCATATTCAAGGGTTTTTGTACGCACCTGTGCTAATCAATTAATTGGGTAAAGGGGTTTACAACTACTTCATCTTAAAGGCTTCTCAAAGTGGTTCGGTAAAGCGTCACCTTTTCAATTACTATGGTAAGTTGATTTGTGCAAAGACAAATGCTGTTTTTACTTTCTTGAATTGCGTTGACACTTTTACCATATCATTAAGATGTAAGCTGCATAGCAAAAAATGCAATCTCAGGTTTTATTTAATTGTCTCTTATTTTTTTAAAGCCAAGACTATCTCTGGCAGATGAAACCAATGAGACTCATTACTTAAAGGTTAATGTCATCATAACAATATAATTTTAATAACTATTAGAAATAACCACATATACATATTTAGCTGTGTTGTTCTCAAACTTAGCTACCAAGCATGCCTTGAAATTCTTCATTAGAACTTTAAGCTCTTCAGCTTCCTCGTTGTTTCTTCAGCTTCCTCGTTGTTAGTGCTGTGAATAAAAACATTAAATTGAAATTAGTAAAGCTAGCTACTATTAATATAGCTTGCACAATGACACATAAAGTGTGTTTTATAGAATCTTGCCCACTAAATTGTGAACCACACAAGACCAGCACAAAGATATGCACATTAACTGTAAATATTCAATAATTATTTCCATCAACAAACTGGCCAAAGTTGTAGTCAGCCCACTAGCTAGTTCCTACCACTGTGTCAGTAGTTGAACACCTCTTAAAGTAGCAAGTCTGCATGGGCGTACTGATACACTCCACAGAAGTGTAGTAAAGTCACTATGCTTATAAGGGTGTCATGCTACACTCCACAGTGTTACCAAACACTTCAGAGTGTAGCACAACACCCCACAATACCGAAGTGTTCCACTACACCCCATTAAAGGTGTAGTGGAACACCCCATTTTTTACAGTGTATGTGACGTCAATAACAAACTTCAAAGCATCCTTAAAAGTAGTTTCACTTCCATTGCTTACTTCACAGAACAAAGACATGAATGAATAGCGTGAGCAGAAGGTTTCATATTATACTTGCTTTACATCATTACTTTCCAAAGGGTCTCTTCCAAATGAGCATGGTTCAGATTACACCACCTTGAGACTGATACCGCTGCACAGCAGATCTTGCAGAAGGCAGCAACTGAGGATTAATCTTTTTGGCCCTGTTGTTGTCCAAATTCATAACCACATTGGGAATTCCCCTCTTCATAGCTATCTTCCTACCACCTACCATGAAAAATAAATTGTGATCTTATACTAGTATGAATAAACCATTCTTTCATAAACCAGTTGCTGTCATTCTTTTCCCAACAACAACAACAATAACAATTGGTTTTTATTCACGCCATTGCTCTCCATTTACATCAAAATTAATGAAGCAATAGAAAAGCCCATCTAGCAGCACCTTGTGTAAACTGGCATCTCTAAGATTCAAAGTTAATGTAAGGTGATAAAATTGAATGACTTGGCAAAATTAATGAATTAATTAACAATAAACATACATGTTTATTTTAATTTTCAGTGCAAGTGTGTGTGTGTGCGTGCAAGTGTGTGTGTGTGCGTACACGTGCAAGTGTGTGTGTGTGTGTGCGTGCAAGTGTTTGTGTGCGTGCAAGTGTGTGTGTGTGTGTGTGTGTTGAGTAGAGCCCATTTGTACCACTGATAGGCCTGTGAGTTGCCAAATAATACTCGAGTACTTACTAACTCAGTCAGGTAGAAACACATACTATAGGATCATGAAAATATAGGGCCATGTATAGAAGTCATTGGTATATGAAGTATTTCAGTATTCTGCATATATTATGTATCTGTTAATGGTCAGTATGAATGACTCTCACTGTATAACATAGTATGTGCTGGTTTATGAGCCTTACATACATTGTACAGAGAAGCCTCACAAGCAACAGCTACTCACTGTGGTTCTGTGGCTTCTTCCTTGCTAGTGGGAAATAATGGAATTTTAAGAGAACTGAAAAACAGAAAACAAAGAAAAGAGAGAAAGCACCAAACTGCTTGCACCCCTCCATCATTTTTTACAGAGTGCATGGAACAATTATGTCAATTACCCCATTGTAACTTTACCTTAGCCAATACATAATTCCTGAAAATGAAACAGTTAACTTGACCACCCATTAGAGAAATAAACACTACCCGACTAAATAAACCTAAGAAGTAGTCTTTTATTACCACAACTTAGAGAAACAGTTATAGATTGTGCACATATATATGATACATTGTAACAAATCCACTCCATTATTCATTGTAACCATAAACATTATCAATTAGAGTTTTTAAAAATAAGTAATACTCTCAAGGTGTTAGACACATTTATCTCAGATAAAAAGTCAACAATATTATTGTTAATTGCAAACTAAAAAAACAAATATATATATGATAAAATACAATTTTCAAGTCGACGTACACACGAACTTGAAATTGATAACATGATGAGTTCACACCTCATTAACACCTACACCAGTCCATCCTGGGAGGACCAGATCAGATTGTATGTCAAACCATATAGTGAGGATATACAACGGTCTCCCTCCATTCATTATAATCATAGAATACACCTTACCTACTTGGTTTCATACTAACTCACACCCCATAGTCCCATATTTATGCACTGCCATGCCACAACACTCAATTAACACCTCACCTTGACAACCTAATAAGGTGAACAACTATAAAGGGCAAACTCCATTACCAACACTATTTCTAAGTGGATGGTAGAGTATCTAGCCAAACCTGAAATATCCTATTCGTCTCTAAAACTTGACAAATTATATCATACAAATTAAACTTCAGTGAAAATCACACAAAAAAATAATTATCAAGTTCTGACCCTTCATACAAACTAGATTGAAACTTTCTCACCTCATGGGGTCTGGAAAAAAGAAAAGGAAAAAAGTGAAAAAAAAAACAAGCAAAAAAGTTTTTTTCACTTTTTTTCTTTGCTTTTTTCCAGACACGTTTAGGTGAGAAAGTTTCAAGAATTATACTACACTGGCATCAACAAGGAGGCCACAATGACATACGTATGAAGTTGAAATGGATCCCCTTACTGAACACAGTCAAGTGTGATTTCGAAAGAATTCCAACTATTTCCATATCAATAATTATGTATCTCATTCCACTACTCCCATGAACAATTCCAATGTAACACATAAAATATAAAACAGCAATCCAATGGCCTCATCAACAATGCTTCTAAACATGCCTTTCCTAAATAGGGGCAATCCTATGGCCTCATCAACAATGCTTCTAAACATGCCTTTCCTAAAATGCTTATACTCCACATTTGTGTGTTAGAGTAACTCACTAGAAGCTTCACCATGTAACCCCAAGTTGGTAGCAGACTGGCTGTTTCCTCTTCTCATACTTACTGCACCATTACCATTAGATACGTGCTCAGGACTGGTAGCACTCCCAGAACTAGCAGTAGCTGTGCTCACAGTCAAAACACCTGGACCAGACGTTGTCAATGCCCCTCCGTCCAAGTGCTCTTCTTCGATGAAGACTTCAAGGTTAGAGCTACCCAGCTTACTTCTCCGAGAGGAATACGACGGAGAAATGGAAGACTCGTCAAAAACGTTGTCCGTTCCCCACTGGGAAGGTTCTATTTCTAACGCCATCTTCAAAATTATCAATTCTTTGGGCTACTTCTCTTTGCGTAGTCTACGAACAACTCCTCTCTCTTAGGACTCGTACAATGGATGTTGTTGCTAGGCCAGGTACAAGTAAGTGTCTATTTCATTTTTCATGGGCTGACTGGTATTGTAATAGCTTCCGCAGTACTTATTCATAATACACATAGGCGACTCTTTTCTTACAGCTGATTAGCAACTTCCTGCATGCTATTAGAATGTCTGCATCCTGGTAAAGGGTTTCTTGGGTTATTATTGCAATGGCTATACTATAGTCCAAACAGTCTATTTCAGTCTAGTCTATTTTCTTGCATTTTTTTTTATAAAAAAAATATCTGAAAAAAAAAGTATTTACTATACTATAGTCACGTAAACAATTCTTTAAGACTTGTCTTTCCATCATATCCTCCCATAACATGGACCTTGCCTGATGTCATGATACAGGTACAGTCATATATTGCATGTGGTAGTTGTCCAGCCTGGACCCAGGTATTAGTCTCAGGGACATAGCGCTGGATGGTGGACACTGGCTCCCTACTCTTCATGTCCCTACCACCGACTGCCAGTACAGATCCTCCAATGTTGAGTGGACAGGACCAGGTAGAGTTGAGTGAAGGTAGTTTGTTCCATATGTTGGAACTGTCTGATGAGGAGTGTGAAACAAGAGCCACCAGAGATACACTATAGACATCAGGATTATTATAGATACCACCAACCATACCATCTACCCCTCCCATGAGGTACCAGGCATCTCCTATTGTAGCAGACTTCATCTCCATCCATGGTGTTGGTAGAGATGGTCCAGTGGACCAATGCATGTTGGATACATCAAGTACCTCAACAGTTTGTAAACTGTCTCCATGGTGACCACCAGCCACCACCAGCCAATGTTTATATGAAGTAGCTGAAGGCCAATAGCGAGGTGTAGACATAGGAGGGAAGGGGTGTGTCCACTGGTTGCTGTCAGTCTGCCACTCTCCTAGCTCACTGCTGAGATCTCTATTACTTCCTCCCACCAGAACAAGTTTGTTGTTGATGGTTGCCATAGCAAACCCCCAGGTACTGTATGGAGGTAGAGTATGCCACTGGCAGGACTGTGTGTTGTAGGCCATCACTATGTAGCCATCCTCATCTCTGCCAGTCAATCCTCCTCCAACATACACTGTATCATTAATCTCTACTGATTGGATGTATGCAGTCATAGCCACTGGCATGTCAGGACCACGCCTCCAGTCTAGCTGGAGAGGAAATGTCTAAACAACAACAACATTGTACAACAAACATAGCAACTATATCACTTTATTTGTTCATTGCTCATAACTGTCTATATAGTTTGAAATAAAGTTTAGCATCACAGTTGTCAAGGTTCTGTTTACATACTGGTCAATTAGCTACTTACTATAATAATTTTAAATATCATATTATGATGTTTATAAACTATATAATATCATGAATTGTTGTTGATGTTTTGTTTTGTTTTGTTTTCTGCCAAAGCAACAACCACTGCTATTGTGTAAACATCCAATACTATACAATTCTAGTATGCCATGGAACTGTTTCCTTATATATATATATATATATATATTGTTCTTCAACTAGATCAGTGACGTAATTTTTTAGGCACAGTCTACAATAATGTTATTCCTAACGTGAACGCCTGAAAACAACAAACACATATCCTTTGAACCCACCCATACCGAAATATCGTCCTACATCACTGCAGATAGACTGCAAGCAACTTATAAAATAAGAACTTAAAGTGCAAACCCTCAACTCAAGGCCAAAAGAATAACACAGAAGCTACTATAACTAAAATCCTGTCACATATTATGTATGCTGAGAGTTAATTGCCTCAGAAGCAACTAAAGTTAAAGATATAAAAGAATGAAAGTGATTTAAAATTTCTCATCACAAATAAAAAACAACACCAGCTATGTTGCAAATTAATCTGGCAAATCTTAATTTCAGTTATTAATAATCTTCAACTTAAACTACTGAAGTTACTGTCAATTGTAAGCAGCTATTTCAGTATTGTGTATATTGCTCATAATGAACTATAATTTGTTTAACCTCAAAGAAGTCGAAGGAAAAAAGGGCAATAAAAAAAGAAATATTAAAGCAAGTCTGTGTTGCTACTCCATATCTCTTGTAACATTAATGTACTGTACTTGCTCATCATTGCCTTTAAAATTAGGTCCAATTACTTTATGTTTATAGTATTGTGTGTATATTGCTACATATAATTTTTGCAAGACATCCTTTGTATTCTAGTAACTTATTCTCTTTATTATTACTAGTTTTACCTTTGTCACTTTAGACTCTATAAAATCCAGAGGTTTCTTGTTTTCTGTCTGACGTTTCTTTAATGCTATTTTGTAGTCTTGTTGCAGTCTGTCCAGGGCTATTTGTTGGTCTCTTCTATCCTGTTCCAGTCCTTCCATCACTGATTGTTGGTCTACATTTTCTCGTTTCAGTCGTTCACTTTCTTGCCGGACTATCTGAAAGTCTGCTCGTAATTGTCGATTTTCATTTTCAATCCTCTCATTTGTAGTCATTAACTCTGTGTTGTCTGCTCGTAATTGTCGATTCTCGTTTTCCAAACTCTCATTTGTAGTCATTAACTCTGTGTTGTCTGCTGCAGCCTTTTCTTCAGATGTCTATCACAAAATACATTATTAATTTAATAATTTCTTTACTTTCACAAGTGTTAAAATGAAAAATATTTTTACTAGCAAGCTCCCGCCATACACAGTGGCACTTGATGTGAACTATTTGTAAATCCAGAATACTGTAGCATAGGGTATTGTTTTTATCCATATATTATTCTCTATCCCTTGGTTTAGCTACATCAGTCTCTCACTCCAGCTCTCTTTCTTCAGTAATCTCATCTACTTGTTTTCTCTCTTTCCTCTTTAATTATGGATTCCCTTCTCCTACTTTATTATTTCTCACCTTTTACTGAATGTGATGATGCATTACCTTTTTAGTTTGTTGTGACACCTCACTAACAAGGCCCAGTTATTGAATCATTCATGAATACACATCCCTTTATTGTAGTCGTCATCATAGACTATAGTGTACTATTATGTACATCTCCAAAGAATTACTTAAATTCAACATACATGTACACACACATAGCCTATAATGTGGCAAATAAAGTCCTTGTTTCTCATATTATTCACCTGTAATGGATTACTGGTGAGCGAACAACACAATTGAATATTGTTTTGTCTGTTTGTATATATACGTGGACGTACGTATGTCACTTGTACTTTGACCCTTGCATATTATTTGTTAGCTCAGTGATCGACCCCGTCCCAAATATCACAGAACAGAATCCTGTGGTCTATTTGAATTAGTGGTGGCGGTAAGTTAATGTGTTCTTTGTCATAGTTATATGCCCAATGCAGCACTGTTGTTCTCACTTGAAATTAATTGTCTAATAGTCAAACCACGAAGGTAAGTCTTGTGTTAGTATGCCCAGTGAACAAGTGTGTGTGGAAAGTGTTTTGCATTACAGCTACTGCTTAGCTAAAGAATAGCCTAAAGTAAATGTGTAACTAACAAATAACGATATATATATATATATATATATACGCCATAACATATTTATTATTGTATCACCCCTACTTATGTGAGTCTAGTAATTACCTTGAGTTCTTGTATCTGCTTGTCTTTATTCTTCATTTCCTTCACATACAGGACACTGGCAATATTGAGTTGTCTCATCGTTCCTCCTCCGTAGATTCCCTCTACCTCTGACTTCACACCCCGTAGTCTAGCCAGCAGGTCCTGGCTGGATGGCCTTCTCTCTGGAGTGTTGTGAAGACACTGTCTCACAAGATCTAGTAGCACTGGATGAGATGCACCACATGTTGTTTCCAATGTGGCCGTGTAAGTCTGACGACGATCCACTTCTGAACGAGCAATGAGCTGGTCAGGATTAGAAGGATTGGGATATGTACTGGACAGCAGTTCACCTGGAAACACCTGACGTAAGTATAAAAGTACATAATGAACATTATTTGAGATGTTAATATTATTTTACACATTAATCAATTATAATCAGTAAAAAACGGCTAACAAATGGGCGACAAACAAAAACAATAGCAAGAGCAATTGTAATTACATCGTGACACATTCGCCATTTGTACTCAAGCACACCACCAGCAAGATAAAAAACATAATAAAAGGAACTTCAAACTGGACTAAGCTGAAGAGTCATGACAGTGAAATAATCTGTGTTTGCACTCCACAATTTCTTGTTGCAAGTTCGAACACCTACAAGATAGCCTTCTTGCCTCAAATATTAGCTATGTTTTTTGCTCAAATGTTTTTTTTTTGTTTTTTTTGCCATTCAGGTAATAACCACGCTTTACTAATTCTGATCAGCTCAATGAATCACAAACATCGCTGTTAGGCACCATTGTAGTCTTCATTACTGACACACAAGCATATTACTACATATGGACAACCAGGACTTGCAATGACTAAACAACAATAAGTTTTATTTTATTATTATTTGTTGTTTTTATTTATTACTATTTATTTAATTATTTTATTACAATAATTGTGCAAAAACTGTTCTAATAACCTTAAAAATATCATCTATTTGAACACTGTGTACTAAAAACTGAAACTACAAAATTTTAAAGCTAAAAATGGCACACATTGTAATAATAAATCATTTACCTGTGTCAATGTAAACAGAGCAAGATGTCCGAATGAGAACACATCTAGAGATGGTCCATACCTGTGGGTCTCGCTGAGAGCCTCTGGTGGCATGTACACAGTAGTCCCTGGAGTCTTAGTCAGAGTCTATGTCAGTGCTTTTTAATCTGAAGGGTAAAAAAGGTATGTATTTCATTCTCTATTATTCCAATTATAGCTAGTGCAAATTGCAATAGCGATATAAAATTGATGCTTTTGAAATAGTAAAAATATGAACTCCATGTGGCAATCAATAGCTATATTTTAAATCAAAGTGTTTAATGTGTTCAAGACTCGGATTTTCCAGTCCAATCAGCTACTAACACACTTAGCCTCACCATTATGATCATCACTATTCATGAGCTTCACATTTTTTATGCACAGGGACTGGGACCCCAGTGAATACTAGTTTACATGCAGGACTTACCTCATCAGTGTAATACATCATGTTTTATCAACTGAAAGTTTTATTAATTACTTTATTCACATTGTGTTGTTGTTATTATTATCATTGTATACTATTATGATGATGATGATGCTAATTTTTTTTTAATTATTTGACTGATAGCTACATTCATAACTATGCACTAGCTAGCTAGTTAATAAAATAACACCTTGCCTTCTGAGGTCTAATAGTAAACGACTGGATGAGATAACACAAGCACCTCGGAAGTTTGGTTGTTCCTACCCTTGTTCAGAGTCCTATTCCACTTTCAAGGTGGGAGTTTACTGACTGCACAGTGCAGAGAAGTGATTGTGAGAAGCATGTTCATAGCTCCTAAAGTTTTTTAGCCTGTGGCAATAGAATCTATAGGAATAATAAGCCTAATCTCCTTCTCATTCTGGAGAGCTCCATGGAGTCGTCTGGATCATGAATGAAACCATAATAGGTATAACTAAAGATATACACAATGGTATACTCAGGAACTATATCTAATGTACAACAGTTTACTTCTGTATACTTCCACATAATGTGCTGGTCTCTCAAGTTTCTGGGGATAATTTTTTTACAACAATAAATATGAAAATAAAAATTTAGCTGCAAACGCAAACATAAAACTACCATTCAAACACAATTATTAATAAACAAAACAAAAAAACAACTTGTAAATCACTAACACAATAAATATTGTGAATAGATTACACTGGAATAAGCTAGTTTTTTTTTTGTTTGTTTTCTTTTCTTTCGTAGTGAGTGAGACCCACGGGCTAGAGACTATCTTTTCCAGCATCTCTCAGTGGCTGTGCAGCGAGGGAACTGTGCCTCTGTCCTGGGAACAATCACCACCTAATCCTTAGTATTTATTTAGTTATCTATTATTTATTTATTTGTTTTGTTTGACAATTTTAATATTATTGATGTCATTTATTTATTTATTTATTTATTTATTTATTTATTTATCTACTTACTTACTCGTTCATTTGGTTGTCAGCTTTTTGTTTACCCATTGATTTTTATAAGTTAATTTTTTCCTATAAGTTAATTTTAGCAGTTCAATATTTCAGTTCTCTCATTCAATTTATTTGTCAGTGTTAATGCTGGAAGCAAAACCGAACAATGAGATAAGCTGGTACTATTTAGAATTATGCATAATGAGCCATTAGGTGGCGTATATTTAGCAAGATACTATTTATTAGTTGTTATGGCTTCTGGTGCAGTCTCTCTAAGTATTTTAAAGAAATCTCTTGGCATAAAGTTAGCAGTTAGTAAAGTACTGGAACCAGGTGCACCAAAAATAATAAAAGAAACATACAAAAAAAAAAGCAATCACAAAAACTAAATTAAAAATGATAAAAACTGTATTCCACACTCCTGAAAAATCCGAAGTCATTCATTTAAAAGAGTTTGTGTAAAAACAAACAAAAAACCAACAACAACAACAACAAAAAATAAGAATAGGGAACAATGTCACGTAAGTAATAAAAAGTTATGAGCACCATAACAGAAGGGGAAAAAACCATAACAAAAAAAAGAGATACAAAGAGAGGAAAAATGTGTGTGATCTCCTGGATATAATTCATTGCATGGGCGGCGTTTCTGTTCAAATTGTCTGAAAAATGTTGACTGAATCAATCAAACATAAAATATAATAATATTGCCTCCCAAAACTCACACTACGGAAGAGAAAGTCACATGATCAATCAACGGCTAAATGTCCCAAATGTACTCACCCGGTACGTAGGTAGATTCAGTCTTACTAATCATATTGTACGTTTCATGATTATCTCACTGCATTATTGCTTACACTACCAGAATTCTACAGCAATAGAGAGTTGTCTAGTAATACAGATTAATAGGCAATTAGGAGTGGGGGGGACCACTGGGCTCATTTCTAAAGACAAGGTAACTATGACGATCAGCCACTCACATAAAATGAACTTTCCTTCCAAGTAACATCTTATCAACAATAGCACTGCAGGGATGACTGACTGGGACCACAGGGCAAAACTTTGAATTTCCTGTAGTCAAGTATTATTAAGGATATTTCATACTTAATCACCGCCTCTCCAGTAGAGGATAGGGCTCATAGAGGATAGGGCTAAATGCCCTGCACTATATGACATTTAGCCCTATCCTCTACCAGAAAAGTGGAGAAGTATGAAATTTCCTAAATACGTGACTACAGGAATTTCAAGCTTTTGCCCAGTGCATCTTGCTGCTGAGCTGTGATGAGAAAGCAGACAGTCTGTGAGTGACAGTATTACTATTACCTGAAGAGTAAACTCTAACTTGATCATTACAAGTTAATTGCACCTGAGAACAATGATATCTTGCGTTCAATAATAAGGCGTGCTCATGCACAAATGGTGAGCAAGTTATCTCATTTATAATTCAAAGAGAAAGAACCCATAATATCTTAACTAACTGCACTTACTACTGACCAATAATGGTCTAATACAATTAGTCTTCAACTCAACCTGTGGGCACCCAAAGTCACACCTGAACCATTGCAGTCTCATGATAAAAGGTTTTGAATTTGCAGCCCATCAAATGCCAGGCCCCCAATCACAGCTGGGTGGACTGGTGGGGCTGGTGGGAGGCAGATGGAAAAACTAGATGGAAAATTGCAAGAGTTGGGCTTGAAAGTGTGAGTGTGTGTGTGTGTGTGTTTGTATGCAAAGACTTGTCCAAGCTGCATATACTGTATGTGTGAGTAAATTGTACTCGTTTGAAGTGTATGTATGTGTGTGTGTGTATGTGTATGTATGAGCAGGTAGGGCGAGTAGTAGTGTTAATTTTATTTGAGTACGCACCTGAGTTTCATTGATCTGACTTAGTGTGAGTGTGTGTGTGCGTATGAGTGTATGTATATATGTGTGTGAATTTGTGTGCCTGTGCGAGCATATTTTCAGAGTAAAGACCATTTGTAAGATTTATTTACTACCACTGTCTATTAAAAAAGAAGCATTAGCACAACTGTGTCCTACTACACCACAGATAGAAGCCTTGTCTGTGCAGACTACTAAAGTACATCATACTCCAATGGTTTCCTTACCTGGTCCTATATTTTAGTGGTTATTTCTTTACTTATTCTACCAACTGCCTACAGCATATGAATCAACCTTTACTGAACGACACTCCAGGGTTTAGTTGGCTTCAATTCATGGACTAGTTTAATCAACGCTCTAATGGGTCACATGAGTTACATTGACTTGAATTAGACGTTTTGCGGCTGTGTATGTAAGTATGTGTGTTAGGGCATGTGCTCACGTGTGTGCGTGTATGCATGTAATTATATGCAAGAATACGTGTGCGTGTATGTCGGTGTGTGTGTGTGTATGTCTGTGAGTGTATGTGGTGAGTGTGTGTGTGTGTGTATGTCTGTGAGTGTATGTGGTGAGTGTGTGTGTGTGTGTATGTCTGTGAGTGTATGTGGTGTGTGTGTGTGTATGTCTGTGAGTGTGTGTGTGTATGTCTGTGAGTGTACGTGGTAAGAGTGTGTGTGTGTGTGTGGTGAGTTTGTGTGTATGTCTGTTAGTGTATGTGGTGAATGTGTGTGTGTGTGTGTGTGTGTGTGTGGTGTAGTGGTTGTGTCCATGCGCGGATAGATATGGAAAGCATTCCGAAGATATTACTGTTTGGTTGGTTGCCTGAGAGAAGACCTGCTCATGGAACGAAGCTGAGTTGGAGGGACAGAGTGAGAAAGGGTTTGAGAAGTTTTAACATATGTAGATGAGAAGATGTGGTATGTGACGGCACATGATAGGGTGAGCTGGAGGGGGAAGTGTGCATCTGGGCTGGAGGATGCTATAGAGAAAAGGTTTGAGAAAGAAGAACAGAGAAGAGCTAGAAAGACTGTTGCTCAATCTGAAACAAATATGCCCATAAAATGTGTCACTTGCCAGCAAACCTTCCGGAGGAACCGGGACTTTACCAGACACAGATGTGTTACGACGCGTCCCAAAGGACAAGTGATGACTGGGCCACTATGAGCCCGTGTGATGACCATTTCTGCCAAGTCTGCATGTATGCAGAGGAACATCACCTTGCTAGGTGGCCCCCTTTCAAGTTCAAGTTCAAGTGTGTGTGTGTGGGCATAAAGTGTTGAGTAAACATTTGTACCACTGATAGGCCTATAGATTGCCAAATAATGTTCGAGTCAGGTTGAAACTCATGCTATAGGATCATAAAATATAGGACCAGTAGAGAAGTCATTGTGTATGAAGTATTTCAGTATACACACATCCATCAATTCTTACTGAGTGCATGGAACAGTTTTATGTTAATTACATTGTAACTTTAATTCCTGAAAATGAAACAGTTAACTTGACCACCCATTAGCGAAATAAACACTACCCGACTAAATAAACCTAAGAAGTTGTCTTTTATTACCACAACTTAATGAAACAGTTACAGATTGTGCACATATATCAGATACATTGTAACTGTCGGAGCCTCCATCCGACAAGGACTAAAGCTGTAGTCAGGGACTTCATGAGCACGTCCTCAAGACCACACCTACTTCCAGACTTTGAACTTAGAATCTTCATTAACTTGCACGCACTTTGTTATCGACCCTTACCAAATCTCATTCACATTAATGTTATTCATACCCACTCAAACCCAATGCATGTATCATCGTGCGTCATACATAAGTACTGTACTTGATTCCCTACTTATAATTTTTCATAAAGGCATAGTATTCGCTTGAGTTGTGTGCGCTCTCACTTCCTGACTCATTCCAGCTCTACAACGACAGCAGAGTATCCGTCTTGCTGAGTCTGAGCAGGTTAGCGCGCTAGCAGCTCGCCATAAGTGGAGAAACTGTGTGCGTGTCCAGTTCTGGTCCTTCGAGGTTGAGTAGGTGAGGCTAGCTTTTATCATCCTTTGCTTCCGCCTATTCCCTATCTAGACCTGACCTTAGTGCAGGACTCACGCCCCCGTGTTCAGTAACAAATCCACTCAATTATTCATTGTAACCAAATATACTTTATAAAAAAAAAAGATCAATTATAGTTGTTGATTTTTTTAAATAAGTAAAACTCCCAAGGAATTAGAATTTACACATTTATGTCAGATGAAGTCAACAGTATTATGGATAATTAAGAACTAAAAAAAAATAATAATAATAAATACAATTTTCGTCAATTATCAAGTTCTGACTCTTCATTAAAATTAGATTGAAAATCTCTCACCTAAACGGGTCAGGAAACAAGCAAAGGAAAATGTGAAAAAATCTTAGTTGTTGCAACTAAGATTTTATCAACATTTTCCCTCCATTCATACAATAGCTACACCTTACCTACTTGGTTTCACCCTAACTCACACCCCATAGTCCCTTATTTATGCACTGTCATGCCACAACTCTCAATTAACACCTCACCCTGACAACCTGATAAGGTGAACCACTATTATAAAGGGAAAACTCCATTACCAACACTGTCTCTAAGTGGATGGTAGAGTATCTAGCCAAACCTGAAATATCCTCTTGGTCTCTAAAACTAGTCACACCCCCACCAGGAAGCAAGAGGATGTTGAAAACGAATGACTTGACAAATTATATCAGCACCAAATTAAACTTGAAAATCACACAAAAAATCATTATCAAGTTCTGACCCTTCATACAATCTTGATTAAAACTTTCTGATCTCATGGGGTCTGGAAAAAAGAAAAGGAAAAAAGTGAAAAAACAACAACAAGCAAAATCGATTTTTTCACTTTTTTTCTTTGCTTTTTTGCAGACACGTTTAGGTGAGAAAGTTTCAAGAATTATACAACACTGGCATCAACAAGGAGGACACAATGACATACGTACGAAGTTGAAATGGATCCCCTTACTGAACACAGTCAAGTGTGATTTCCAAAGCATTCCAACTATTTCCATATTAATAATAATTATGTATCTCATTCCACTACTCCCATCAACAATTCCAATGTAACACATAAAATATAAAACAGCAATCCAATGGCCTCATCAACAATGCTTCTAAACATGCCTTTTCTAAATAGGGGCAATGAAAATTCCACTCAATAAAGAATGAAACAAGGAAAGAATTAAAAACTTGTGCCGGACTACTACTGAAACTTGTGTATAAATCATTCACCAGTAATATCTTAACATAATGAATACAATAATATTATTCTATATATTTTGTGACTAGCAGCAATTCAAAAAAACATAAAACAACACCTTGTGCGGGCCTAACGCAACGTCAACGAACATTACGAAGAAACTATACTACGCATGTACTTTATTTCTGTAAAGTCTCGCTGACCGCTCGCGGCCAGTTGCGGTTTATGCCCATGACAACAGTTGTTATAAGTTTTGTATTCTTTCATTTTAGTTCTCAGTTATAGTTCCTATAGTTTTGAAGTTATCAAACCAGTGAAGTTGTAGTTACCCACTGTGGCGTGACAGGTCGGCCGGACGAGTAGGAGCCGCCACCAGAGTTACGTCTCTCTCACAGTTTAGCTGCTAGAGGCTTTCAAACCTCTCCCAACCCCAAGGCTGAATTCGGAGGTTTGGCAAGGGTTAGCTATGAGACGTTAGAGCATGAGACACAACTGAAAGGTCGCGCATACCCGCAGGCCAATATATAGGGAACCCACGAGCATGCGCGCGACATAGAAATGAAATGATGTAAGGGTGTGCGTGATGACGAATAAATGACTTGAGTTCGGGTGACTTGTAATGTGCACGTAAGTAAAAGAGTGTGTGTTTGTGAATGTGGCGGTCCGTACCACCACATCTCCCCCCCCTTGAGGAGTGAGAGCTACAATGGGTAAGGTGATACTGACACGAGACAAAACAGGAAGTGAACAATAAACGAAAAATTAAGACCTTCATACATACACAAATTAATAATAACAGAGTTCAGTTCTTTGGCGCCGGCTGCACTGTCTGCAAGATCCGACATTTCTAGCATAGCCCTAGTGACTGTCAAGATTGGGCACGGATCAGCTTTGAGGTGATTAATCAAGTCTAAAATGTTTCGCAAGCCAAAATCTAAGCCTAATAAAACTGTCTTGGGTGGTAGACGTGAGTCTACTGCAAGTTGACAAGTGCCTTGAAGTGTAGGCAAAGAAACTGGGAGTGAGAAGACTGGGACTGACTTAGACTGTTGAGAAATGCCTGAAATGGTAACAAATCTGACTGGGTTATAATCTAACTCAATGAAGTCATCCGAGATAAGGGATATCTTGGCACCGGAATCAATGACTATGGGCGTTTCAATGCCGTTTATGGTACCGTAAGTAATCAAGTCATCCTCCTCAAAATGATTCAGGGGAGTTTCAACAACAGGGTCCAGAACGGGAAGTGATTCAGGAGCGTCAACTTTCCTGACAGGTCTGGAGAAGGATCTGGGAACTGGGATAGGCTTAGGAGGGTTAGGGTCGGGTTGGGTAGGGTTAGGTTGCCTGTTAGGATGATTAGGATCGGGATTTGGTGACTGCCTGTTTAGGAAAGGAGGATGGGAAGTACATTCATTGGCGTAGTGCCCTAAGCGATTGCACTTAAAGCAAACTACAGTTGAGATGTCTCTTCTGGGAATTGGATTTCTAGGAGGGGTCAAAGAATGGCTAGGATGATGATTAAGAGAGTTAGCATGTTGCTGGGGGGAATGAAACTTGTTTACCAAAGTCTGGCCTTGATTGGAAAATGACTGGACTGATTTAAAAGGGTAATTGCCTTTGTAATGAAATTGAGAGGAAGACAAGTACCAGGCATTACAGTCTTGTATAAACTGACTGTTGGACAAGGAAGGTCTATTAAGGACTGCGTCCCTATGATCTTGGGGTAAGCCAGCAACTACGCCGACAGTGGCCATCATATCAGCAATCTCAGAAAGACATTTAGCCTTGACATCTCTGGCAAAGGGTAATTTACTGAGAATAATGTGGAATTTATATTTCCAGTTATTGTACCACTGGATAAGGGTCTTGTTACCTGATGGTCTAAACTTGAGCGGAAAGCTATTGAGACACTCAGTTAGAGAATATCCACCAGCATTAAGGAGAACAACACGGACATCTTGATAGGTTGGGCAAAAGCCTAAATTGTTGTAGTAAGCTTCCTTGAAAGGGCCGGAAAGGCATTGAGGCAAATAAAGGCGGAAATCATCTAAATCAATACGTCTGGATCCGAGTTCTAATTCGAATCTATTCAGGAAGACAACAATGTCCTCACCTTCTGACATTTTACCAATTATTTTGACAATTTTGTCGGGGCTATTGGGATCAACCGGAGGAGCCTGAACATAAGTGGTAGGTCTACTAGACAAACACTGATGAAGTAAGAAGGTGTTAAGGTCAATGTTTAACTCTTTTGCCTTGTCATTAACGGAAGTCATTTCGGCAACTAAATCAGTACTAGCATTGGGTTCAATTGGTAAAGGTTCTTTGGGAGTTACATCATCAGAGTCCTCAGTAGTTCTAAGGGTGACTGAATCAGACACACTATGGGATGCCTCATGATGAGAACTAGCAGAGTAAGATGGATAAGATTGAGGAGACATAGAGTTCTGAGGATTCGGATAAAGAGAGTCAGGGTCATGAGAACGGGAAGAGGAATGGAGACGTCTACCAGAACGGAGTGTGGTATCCATAACAAATGATAATAGATAGGGAATGAGGAAAGTGACACACTGCCTTAAGTATAACACAATTTACAACGTCTCAGCAACAGAATGAAACAACTACAGATGCACTAATAAAACAAATAAACTTGTACTCGGAGTTGAAGTTGAAGAAATCAAATGTTCAAGGGAGTAGGAGTCTCTTGGGGATGCCAAAGACGTTGCGCATTGCCGTTATCTCTTGGGAATGCCAAAGATGAAGTAGTGGAGTGCTGTCACACGTCATAAATGAGCTAAACTTGAATTGAATGGCGGAAACCCTCTACGCCGGACAGGAAAAACCTGAGTAAGAAAGAACAAGTAAGAAAATCGAAAATGGGCTTGACTAAAGGATAAGAACACAAGGTAGATGTCTAGAAGAACTCGTAAGTAAGAATGGTTCGATGGTTAGGGTCGTCTCGGACACCGCTGGCACCAGCTGTGGCGTGACAGGTCGGCCGGACGAGTAGGAGCCGCCACCAGAGTTACGTCTCTCTCACAGTTTAGCTGCTAGAGGCTTTTAAACCTCTCCCAACCCCAAGGCTCAATTCGGAGGTTTGGCAAGGGTTAGCTTAGTCTCGCAAGCCAGACCTTTGCCGACCCCTTACCGCTACGCGGGGGAAGGAAAGGATCTGGACAAGTGCTATAGCACATTTCGTTCCATTCCTCCAGATTCTGGAGGAACGTATAAAACGTGTATTACTTATGATTGGGTGTGGTTTACTTAGAAGTTGTGGGCGGGCGCTGGAAATTAATAGAAAACTGCTCTTCACGGTAAAGATCGAAGACGCATGGCATTGCAATATTAGTTTCCTCAGTTCAGCTAGGGTCTGTTAAGAGGTGTATGTGTCAGAGCTGTTTATGGAGGTCTGTTTCTAGCTGCGGAAAAGATGTCCCCATTGTAATGGTTACGTGTCAGTTTCATTGCGTCATATTTCATCACAATTAAATTCCACTGGAACGAAACGTGCTATAGCACTTGTCCAGACCCTTTCCTTCCCCCGCGTAGCGGTAAGGGGTCGGCAAAGGTCTGGCTTGCGAGACTAGGGTTAGCTATGAGACGTTAGAGCATGAGACACAACTGAAAGGTCGCGCATACCCGCAGGCCAATATATAGGGAACCCACGAGCATGCGCGCGACATAGAAATGAAATGATGTAAGGGTGTGCGTGATGACGAATAAATGACTTGAGTTCCGGTGACTTGTAATGTGCACGTAAGTAAAAGAGTGTGTGTTTGTGAATGTGGTGGTCCGTACCACCACACCCACCCACCCTAGCTATCTGATTATTCGGACTTAAGCTAAGACCGAGTCCTACTCCAACGTCTACGTAAGTTACTGCCACAAGGTCGCCATCCCGACAGCGAGCCTTGTACCGGGCAGACGACAAGGGCAGCAAAGTCCTCCATTTTCGATCCCCTCACTGGCTACACAGCTAGGCTCAAACTTACAACTCGGGCTGCCCTTCCGAACTGCCGTAGTCAGTGCGAGCGAGATCACACCTGGCTATTAAATTAATTCAATAGGTTACTCCACACATCCTTAGCTATATCTTTCCAACTTATACTCCACATTTGTGTGTTAGAGTAACTCACTAGAAGCTTCACCATGTAACCCCAAGTTGGTAGCAGACTGGCTGTTTCCTCTTCTCATACTTAATGCACCATTACCATTAGATACATGCTCAGGACTGGTAGCACTCCCAGAACTAGCAGTAGCTGTGCTCACAGTCAAATGACCTGGACCAGACGTTGTCAATGCCCCTCCGTCCAAGTGCTCTTCTTCGAAGACTTCAAGGTTAGAGCTACCCAGCTTACTTCTCCGAGAGGAATACAACAGAGAAATGGAAGACTCGTCAAAAACGTTGTTCATTCCCCACAATTATTTGGGCTACTTCTCTTTGCGTAGTCTACAAACAACTCCGCTCTCTTAGGACTCGTACAATGGATGTTGTTGCAAGTAAGAGTCTATTTCATTTTTCATGGGCTGACTGGTATTGTAACAGCTTCCGCAGTACTTATTCATAATAGACTAGACCAATAGGCGACTATTTTCTTACACCTGATTAGCAACTTCCTGCATGCTATTAGAATGTCTGCATCCCTGGTAAAGGGTTCTTGGGTTATTAATTCAATAGCTAATATATTTTCTTGCATTTTTTTTATAAAAATATATCTAAAAAAAAAAGAAAGTATTTACTATACTATAGTGATGTAAACAATACTTTAAGTCTTGTCTGTCTATATCCTCCCATAAAATGGACCTTGTCTGATGCCATGATACAGGTACAGTAAGGTACTGCATGTGATAGTTGTCCCGCCTGGACCCAGGTATTAGTCTCAGGGACATAGCGCTGGACGGTGGACCCTAACTTCTTACTCGTGTCCTCACCACCGACTGCCAGTAGAGATCCTCCAAAGTTGAGTGGACAGGAATATTCAAAGTTGAGTGAAGGTAGTTTGTTCCATATGTTGGAACTGTCCGATGAGGAGAGTGAAACAAGAGCCTCCAGAGATACACTATAGACATCAGGACCATGAACACAAATTGTCCCAAAACATCCCCCCATGAGGTACCAGGTATCTCCTAGTGTAGCAGACTTCATCTTGCTCCATGGTGTTGGTGTAGATGGTCCAGTGGACCACTGCATGCTAGATACATCAAGTACCTCAACAGTTTGTATACCGGCTCCATGGTCACCACCAGCCACCACCACCCAATGTTTATATGAAGTAGCTGAAGGAAACCTGCGAGGTGTAGGCATAGGAGGGAAGGGGTGTGTCCACTGGTTGCTGTCAGGCTGCCACTCTCCTAGCTCACTGCTATCAGAGTTATCTCTATTTCTTCCTCCCACCAGGACAAGCATGTTGTTGATGGTAGTCATAGCAAACCTCGTCGTACTGTATGGAGGTAGAGTATGCCACTGGCAGGACAGCGTGTTGTAGGCCATCACTATGTAGCCATCCTCTTCTCGGACAGTCAATCCTCCTCCAACATACACTGTATCATTTATTTCTACTGATTGGATGTACCCATTCATAGCCACTGGCATGTCAGGACCACGCCTCCAGTATAACTGGAGAGGAAATGTCTAAACAACAACAACATTGTACAACAAACATAGCAACTATATCACTTTATGTGTTCATTGCTCATAAATGTCTATATAGTTTGAAATAAAGTTTAGCATCACAGTTGTCAAGGTTCTGTTTACATACTGGTCAATTAGCTACTTACTAATAATAATTTTAAATATCTTCATATTATTATGGTCTATATTATGTTTATAAATTATATATCATGAATTGTTGTTGTTTTTTTAGTTTTATTTTCTGCCAAAGCAACAACCACTGCTATTGTGTAAACATCCAAAACTATACAATTCTAGTATGCCATGGAACTGTTTCCTTATATGTGACCGTCTACGGGAAAATCGGGCACAACGCGGCATGCGTAAACGTCGCAAAAAGATCGATTTAGTTCTTAAAATTGTATTAAATAAGCCTAATGAAGGGAACGGTTAGGCGATATATAGCGGGAATGGCTAAGGCTACGGCGATAAAACTTGGAGAGCTTAATATCTGCTTGCCAAGGAGTCTGTAAATGCAAAAAAAATATTTTTCGTCGGGGCCGCGTTGTGCCCGATTTTCCTGTAGACGGTCACATATATTGTTCTACAACTAGATCAGTGACGTAATTTATTAGGTACAATCTACATTAATGTTATTCCTAACATGAACAACTGAACACAACAAACACATATCCTTTGAGCCAACCCATACCGAAACATCGTCCTACATCACTGCAAATAGACTGCAAGCAACTTATAAAATGAGAACTTAAAGTGCAAATCCTCAACTCAAGGCCAAAAGAATAACACAGAAGCTACTACAACTAAAATCCTGTCACATGTGTATGCTGAGAGTTAATTGCCTCCGAAGCAACTATAGTTAAAGATATAAACAGCTATTTCTAAATTAAAACTTGAAAATACTCATAATGAACTATAATTTGTTTAACCTCAAAGAAGTCAAAGGGAAAAAGGACAAAAAAAAAAAATTAAAGCAAGCCTGTGTTGCTACTCCATTACCTCTTGTAACATTAATGTACTGTACTTGCTCATCATTGCCTTTAAAATTAAAGGTCCAATTACTTTGTTTACACTATTGTGTGTATTGCTACATATAATTTTTGCAAGACATCCTTAGTATTCTAGTAACTTATTCTCTTTATTATTACTAGTTTTACCTTTGTCACTTTAGCCTCCAGAAAATTCAGAGGCTTCTTGTTTTCTGTCTGATGTTCAAGTTTTTTAAATGCTATTTTGTAGTCTCCTTCCAGTCCTTCCATCGCTGATTGTTTGTCTACATTTTCTTGTTTCAGTCGTTCACTTTCTTGCCGGACTATCTGTAAGTCTGCTCGTAACTGCTGAATCTCATTTTCCATTCTTTCAAATGCTGTCATTATCTCTGTGTTGTCTGCTCGTAATTGTCGATTCTCGTTTTCCAACCTCTCATTTGTAGTCATTAACTCTGTGTTATCTGCTGCTGCCTTTTCTTCAGATGTCTATCACAAAATACATACTTAAATTAATAATCTCATTACATCCATAAGTGTTAAAAATATTTATCTCTGATACATAAAATATGAAGCAAAAAATTTACCAGCAAATTCCCACCACACACAGTGGTGCTTGATGTGTACCTTTTGCAAATCCGGTATGGCACTAGCATAGGGTATTGCTTTTACCTATTTATTATTCCCTTCCCATTGGTTTAGCTACATCAGTCTCCCTCTCCAGTTCTCTTTCTTCCTGAGATATGGATTCCATCTCCTATATTATTTTCTCAGTTTCTCTGTCCATTTATTGTTGGGAAACTATTGTTTCCCTTTTAAAGCTTTCATCATCTTTACCTTGCCAATATATCTAGCGTTTGGGGAGGAATAGTCTTGAATCGCCTTCTACTGAAAGTAATGATTCTATACTATTCTTGTTTGTTGTGACACTGTAGAGTTCTTTCCTGTCAATAGTTTGTAGGTACAAGAGGGACGTTTCCTGAATACCAAAATCCAGGATTATAATTGCTAACTTATCCCCGACCTACTCAAAGTAGCTAGCTAGCTAAGTACTTTCCTCTAAACAAAGAGTCAAATGAAGACAAACTATCATTGATTATACAAAACATAACAAGAGAAAGAGAGAGAGAGAGACAACTAGAATAGTAACTTGTTTGACCTCTTCATGTGGACCAAACTCCATTGTTTGAGATGAGGTTAGATAATAGTGTAATCATGGTAAACAGTTGAATCATGAACATACACCTTACTAACAAGGCTCACTATTTAATTATTCATGAACACACATCTCTTCGTTGTAGTCGTCATTACTGACTATGTGTACTATTATGTACATCTTCATAAAAACATGCATTCAACATACATGTACACACACATAGCCTATAATGTGGCAAATATTGTTCTTGTTTCTTATATCATTTTCCTGTAGTGGATTATTGGTGAGCGAGCGAAGCAAGCCAGACACTATCAGTAACCTAATTGAACAATGGGATGTTTTTGTTTGTTTGTATGTATATTATGTGGACGTATGTATATCATTAGTACTTTGACAGTCGCGTATTAGTTGTTAGCTTAGTGTTCCACACCGTCCCGAATTTCGCTGAACAAAACCTTGTGGTTTATCGATTATTAACCATTTAATCCAACAGAATTGAATTGTTTACAAGTTTGAACTCTCTTTTGCGGGTGCAGTTAAAACCTGCAAACTAGCTGAAGTTTATATCTATTTGAATTTGTGGTGGTGGTAAGTTAATGCATTCTTTGTCATAGTTAAACACTCTGCGCAACACTGTTGTTCTTACTTGAAAATTAATTGTCTAATAGACAAACCGCGAAGGTAAGTCTTGTGTTGAGTGAACAAGTGTGTGTGAAAGTGTTGTGTGTTACAGCTAATGCTTAGCTAAAGAATAGCATAAAGTAAACGTTTTAACTAACAAATAAAATATTTTAGCTGCCTTTACACAGGTGTATGGCTACTACAGTAGCAGGTATGTCCTAATTTAAGGTTAGGCTCAAACATGTCAGTAATTCCATAGAAACGCCTGTTTTTTTTTCTTTAGCTTTTGAAGTCAAACTGATACCGCGAGTGGTTACTATGGCACTACAACACCTTTACATCAAATATGTAAATTAAAATCTCGACTGTTTTTTAATAAAAAGGAGTCAAAAGGTCATGTTAAAAAGATATTTAATTGGCGTCTTAATATGTGAACTATAACTGTTCTTTGATGCCTAGATATCAGAAATCAAGACAGATACAATAATATATATAATATAGTATAAATCTGTGAACAGGACCCACTTATTAACTAGTTACTAGTGCCACATACAATTTCTGTATTCTGATCCTCAAATATATAGAAGTAAAGAATATTGCCTTAATAATATATTTATTATTGTATCACCTCTACTCATGTGAGTCTAGTAATTACCTTGAGTTCTTGTATCTGCTTGTCTTTATTCTTCATTTCCTTCACATACAGGACACTGGCAATATTGAGTTGTCTCATCGTTCCTCCTCCGTAGATTCCCTCTACCTGTGACTTCACACCCCGTAGTCTAGCCAGCAGGTCCTGACTAGATGGCCTTCTCTCTGGAGTGTTGTGAAGACACTGTCTCACAAGATCTAGTAGCACTGGATGAGATGTACCACATGTGGTTTCCAATGTGGCCATGTAAGTCTGACGACGATCCACTTCTGAACGAGCAATGAGCTGTTCAGGATTAGAAGGATTGGGATATGTACTGGACAGCAGGTCACCTGGAAATACCTGATATTAAGTATAAAAGTACATAATGAACATAAGTTTAAGAGATTAACAATTTATACACAATATTCAATTATAATAAGTAAAAAATAATTACATCGCTACACAGTGGCGCCTGATGTACTAACTTGTAGTGCAGTATGACAATGTAGTTCTATTCATCTTATTTTTTCAGCCATCCCATCTCCTCTTTTTCAAACTCAAGGATTCTCCTCTTCTTTGTTATTTACCTCTCCTGCTCCCCTATATCTCTGTCCATTCCGTGCAAGATAGCTTCTTTCCTTACATTGTTTTTAACCAAACTTTACTATCTCAGATAAGCTCATGAATTATTCATGAATACATGCACTGTCGTTGGTCACCATTGTCGTCTTGTTACTAACACACAAGCGTACTACTTTGTGGATAACCGTGACTTTCAATGACTTAACAACAATAATATTTTCTATCCATTGTTTTTATTCATTATCACTATTATTAATTATTATTTATTTAAATATTTTACGTACTACTACAATAAATGTACAAAAACGGTCCTAATATCCTTAAAATTTACATCTATTTGAACATTGTGTACTAAAAACTAAAACTACAAAATTTTAAAGCTAAAAATGGCACACATTGTAACAATAAATCATTTACCTGTGTCAATGTAAACAGAGCAAGATGTCCGAATGAGAACACATCTAGAGATGGTCCATATCTGTGGCTCTCGCTGAGAGCCTCTGGTGGCATGTACACAGTGGTCCCTGGAGTCTTAGTTAGAGTCTGTGCTAGCTGACCTGGTCTAAAATTCACCATGCGAGAATTGCCCAAGTCTGTGATTTTGGCACACAGAGATGAAGTTAGGAGGACATTCCTAGCTGTCAGGTCTCTATGTACTATTGGAGGAGCTCGGCCATGCAGATACACTAGTCCACTGTTAGTGTCAGTGAGAATGGATATCTTAAGTGCTAAAGGAATATTAGGAGAACACTCCAGTAGGTCATCAACACTCATTTCTAGTCTCTCCATCACAAGGAGAGGTAGATTGGAACCTTCCAGGAAACATAGACCAAGGAACTGTGTTATGTTAGGATGTCTGAGACTTGCCATGAGTTGACATTCCTGTCGATACTTTCTAATAATGTCTTGAACTCCTTCATTGCCAGCTTGCAGTAATAACTCATGCATTTGTTTAGCAGCACAGAGAGTTTCCTCATATTTAACCTACCAATATATTAATACATACTATATAGTTTGTTATATGTACTGCAAATATTGTTAAACATACACATTTATATCCCTTATTATAGTTATGTTGAGTACCAAGTTCTCTTTTAACTATAAAATTAAACTCTACTGAAGACTTTCAGCTAGTAATGAAGTAGTTAAGTACTCAAGAGTTATTGTGCGAGTTAAATAAAGTATGCATTTTGTATGTGATGAATCAAACTCAATTACTCTGAATAAGGTACTCTTCATATATTTCTTCAAATATGGTAAAGGTCAACACATAGCTTAACAATTGGCACAAAGCTAAGTTGGATTGATACGAGTTTCACATACCTCTACTACTGAGCCATAAGATCCTACACCCAGAGTTTTTCCAGTGGCAGTCACTTCATTCAGGAAGAAAGAGCGAAGCTGTGGGTCATCCTTGAAAGATCTAGATCTGGCAAACCTAGCAGCCATATGGAAGAATAGCCAGTACCCAGCACAGGGCAGGTTTAAGACAGGGAACGAGCTTGTTGAAGTGACTTTCTAAGTCCAGGCCCCCTACAGATCACCAGCTCCACTATTATACAACCCTATTGGAGTCGGCAACTAATAGCTAAGTGAGTGTCAGACGGATTGTTTGTCGAGTGCAGAACCTGCCAGCCCAAACAAATTAAAACCCAACCCAAACAACCATGTTTCTAAGGTTGGTATACTCCGCACATATTATGCGCATGCGTAACGTGCGTGGTTGTGGAGGCTGGCGGCGATGTTAAAAAGTAATTTTTCTTTTGCTGGGAAGTTTTTTTTGTTTCTGTTGATATTGACCATAGAAGGCTCTGGATTAGCTATCATTGCATAAGGCAACAAGTACCACTTTATTTCGTATTCGTTGCTTTTTAATCTGAAGGGTAAAAAAGGTATGTAAGGGGATACCGTGGTGCGGCAGCGTGAAAGCTGTGAGACTGGGGGGACCTGCCGAATTAAGCTCGAAATATTTAGAATAATTATTATTCTGTAAAATCGGTATCATTCTATAATTTTTCTTGTCATTCTCTTATTATAGCTAGTGCAGATTGCAATAATGATTTAAAATTGATGCTGAAATAAGTGTGTAAAAATATGAACTCTTAGCTACTGCTATACTGAATTAATCGATACCAAGGATTCACAAAGTTAGCTAATCTTTCAGTGAATGTTCTCCCCCCCATTTTTTTTTTAACAAACGGAGAAACATGCTCTGCTGTAAAACTAAAAAAAGTCCATTTGTAATAGCCATACTAGACATTTGGGGGGGAAATTTGAATTTAGGAATTGAAGAATTTTATATGTTAAAAAGTGGATGCAGTTTCTCTTCCCTTCAAATTCAAGGTTGGTAGACTTTAATTTATATTTTTGTGAATTCTGATGCAAGTATGATAGTTTTTTAGTTGCTCAAGAATACCGTTTAGCATAATTCTTACATAATAACAAAGTCACTGACACAAACCCAGCTGCAAGTAATAAAGATCCCACCTTATAACTTCATTTATGTCCTCTATTATTACATAAGAAGAAAAACACTATTGATTTTCTTTTATAATTAAGGGGTATTTGGACTGATTATTCACATTTTCCTTCCATTCAACTTATCTGTGAAGATTTTAAATGGCAGGATAGTGGCACGTGCTCACTGTTTAACACATCCTTATAATTATAAGGAAGCTTTACATGTCCCAATTATTACCTGAAGTTTTATAGACGCATTAATTTCCAGTATGCTGGCTTTCTTGGTGTGTGTAAATCGTCCTGCAGGTGTAATTATTATAGAAATATATATAACCAATATTATCTTGCAGTTTTTTTTTGTTGTTTATTTGTTGTTGTTGTTTTTTTGTTGTTTACATAAAATTATCATAGGGAGTTCTTGTTCCTGAAAAGTATCTGATGAGATGTCGAAAGGTCAGGTGCAGGGCTCCTTAAGAAACTATGATGACGAGAATTGCGTGAGTACGTGAATTAAGTAGAATAGCAAGTGAATTAGTTAGCTACAGTTTTTTCCCCGGCTGTTAGTGAAAAGCCCGCCAATAATTTCTTAGAAACTCTCCGTACACGAGTTCAACCGGCTAGTGTTTCTAGCCTCCTAGTGTGAGTTCTAGATCAAGCCAGAGCTTACAACGGCGTCATAAGCTAGAGCTAACTGGTGTCTATCCATTTCTGCCATAAAAATTAAAAAAAAAAAAAAGACCCTCAAGGCTTTACCCGGTGATACTGAAAAAAATTGTTTGCCGCGTTTAGGCGGATTTTCCCAAATCCGGTCAGATATACAGAGTATGTATCATCTCAATCTGACTTTTCTGACTTTTCTGACCATATGCATCAAGCAAAAATAAACATCTAAACTGACTACAAAAAAGAAAAACATTGCTTCGAATGATAAATGTTCGGAACCAATATAGGTATTTTAAGTACAGAGTTCCACCATAGGCATTCTCATGAGCTACAATGAATAGATTCCACACATACTGACACTCCCCCCTTTTCATCACTTCCTTGTGGCATTACAGATCCACTATTATTATACACAACTCAAAATATGACCTCCCAGATTAACATAGAATCTAATACTAAGAGGAAGTGGTTAGCATTGTACACCAATTCTGCTGTAAAATCTCATGCATGTAGTCCATCATGTGGCAATCAATAGCTATTTTTTAAACCAAAGTGTGTAGCTAATGTGTTCAAGACTAAGTTAAGATTTTCCAGTCCAATCAGCTACTAACACACTTAGCATCACCATTATGATCATCACTATTCATGAGCTTCACATTTTTTATGTACAAGGACTGGGACCCCAGTGAATACTAGTTTACATGCAGGACTTACCTCATCAGTGTAATACATCATGTTTTATCAACTGAAAGTTTTATTAATTATTTTATTCACATTGTGTTGTTGTTATCATTATCATTGTATACTATTATGATGATGATGATGATAATTTTTTTAATTTGACCGATACATTCATAACTATGTACTAGCTAGCTAGCTAATAAAACTCCACCTTGCCTTCTGAGGTCTAATAGTAAACGACTGGATGAGATAACACAAGCACCTCGGCAGTTTGGTTGTTCCTACCCTTGTTCAGAGTCCTATGCCACTTTCAAGGTGGGTTACTGACTGCACAGTTCAGAGAAGTGATTGTGAGAAGCATGTTCATAGCTCCTAAAGTTTTCTAGCCTGTGGCAATAGAAACTATAGGAATAATAGGCCTAAGCTCCCTCTCATTCTTGAGAGCTCCATGGAGTCGTCTGAATCATGAATGAAACCATAATAGGTATAACTAAAGACATACACAATGGTATACTCAGGAACTCTATCTAATGTAAAACAGTATATATCCAAGTGACTTTTACACTCCAAATGTATAATTCTTGTGTATAATCTGGGGTTTCATGAATGTTCAGGTTCACCCTCACAAGAGTTGAGCTCTCCCTCTGCTGTGTTGTGCGTATGTTTGACAGTCCCCACTTATCTTGAACATTGTTGTGCATTCCACAATCGCCCTCATTCCTGTAGCTATATAACTGTGGTGTGTATTCAAAGTATTATTATTGAAAAGAGAAGTTCTGTTGGGTCTGTGGTAGCTAACAACCTGGACTTGACAAGTTGCTGCACGACTTAGTACGTTCAACTCAACCAATCCAGAAACAATGAATGTAATTTGAAGTTGTTCACTTGGCCTAAAAAATACAATAAAATAAGTTCTGATGATCTATTGAACTTAGGGTTAAGACAATGCTTGATGTGTTCTCTGTCACCATCGGACCTCTGGCTCCCGTCACATCTACACTCTATATCCAAGTCCTGTTTACTTCTGTCTACTTCCACATAATGTGCTGGTCTCTCAAGTTTCTGGGGATAAATTTGTTTACAACAATAAATATGAAAATAAAAATCTAGCTGCAAACGCAAACATAAAACTACCATTCAAACACAATTATTACAAAAACAAAAACTGGTAAATCATTAACACAATAAATATTGTAAATAGATTACATTGGAATAAGCTAGTTTTTTTTTTCTTTTCTTTTCTTTCGTAGTGAGTGAGACCCACGGGCTAGAGACTATCTTTTCCAGCTCAGTAGCTGTGCAGCGAGGGAACTGTGCCTCTGTCCTGGGAACAATCACCACCTAATCCTTAGTATTTATTTAGTTGTCTATTATTTATTTATTTGTTTTGTTTGACAATTTTATTATTATTGATGTCATTTATTTATTTATTTATTTATTTATTTATTTATCTACTTACTTACTCGTTCATTTGGTTGTCAGCTTTTTGTTTACCCATTGATTTTTATAAGTTAATTTTTTCCTATAAGTTAATTTTAGCAGTTCAATATTTCAGTTCTCTCATTCAATTCATTTGTCAGTGTTAATGCTGGAAGCAAAACCGAACAATGAGATAAGCTGGTACTATTTAGAATTATGCATAATGAGCCATTAGGTGGTGTATATTTAGAAAGATACTATTTAACAGTTGTTATGGCTTCTGGTGCAGTCGCTCTAAGTATTTTAAAGAAATCTCTTGGCATAAAGTTAGCAGTTAGTAAAGTACTGGAGCCAGGTGCACCAAAAATAATAAAAGAAACATACAAAAAAAGCAACCACAAAAACAAATTAAAAATGATAAAAACTTTATTCCACACTCCTGAAAAATCCGAAGTCATTCATTTAAAAGAGTTTGTGTAAAAACAAACAAACAAAAAACCAACAACAACAACAACAACAAAAAAGAACAGGGAACAATGTCACGTAAGTAATAAAAAGTTATGAGCACCATAACAGAAGGGGAAAAAACCATAACAAAAAAAGAGATACAAAGAGAGGAAAAATGTGTGTGATCTCCTGGATATAATTCATTGCATGGGCGGCGTTTCTGTTCAAATTGTCTGAAAAATGTTGACTGAATCAATCAAACATAAAATATAATATTGCCTCCCAAAACTCACACTACGGAAGAGAAAGTCACATGATCAATCAACGGCTAAATGTCCCAAATATACTCACCCGGTACGTAGGTAGATTCAGTCTTACTAATCATATTGTACGTTTCATGATCATCTCACTGCATTATTGCCTACACTACCAGAATTCTACAGCAATAGAGAGTTGTCTAGTAATACAGATTAATAGGCAATTAGGAGGGGGGGGGGGACCACTGGGCTCATTTCTAAAGACAAGGTAACTATGACGATCAGCCACTCACATAAATGAACTAAACAAAAGTTTAGGATTTTCAGCCCTGGCTATTGGAATTCCTGGGAGTGAAATTTGGTGATGGTTATCTAACCACCCTACTTCTTCTTGGAACTCGCCTTGAAAACTGAGACTGGCTGGTTTTTCTCAGAATTCTATAGCCTGGTGGTGGCCTGCCTATTGTGCTGTGGATTTTCTTAGAAGTAACCTGATTGTGGTGAAGTTATCATCTCCATAAACTAGTCAGGAGACATAAATGGAACCACCTGTCTGACAGACTCAGACTCTGGCAGAAATACCATTTATAAAAGCAAGTAGCTATAGTTGAACATCTTACTCTTAGTCAGCTTCATGTTGTGAAGTTGAGATAGATATAAGGTATGTATTTGCTAGCAAATATTGGCAACTTAAAAGAAAGGTAAGCAAAATGGTATGTAGCTAAACAACAGCCTAGCAATACTGTGACTTGTGACAAAGTAAAGAGGTCTAAGACATACTTCCTAAATTGAATATAATTATAGATCCAGATAGTTGTCTTTGAGAATCAAGGTATGAACGAAAAACAAGCTCTTAGTGCACTCAATTATTGGTCCACCAATTTGATTCATTTCATAGTATTTTATTATGATTATCATCATCATTATCACCCACAGTAATAAATTTTCTCACAAAGCGTGTGGGACTGTTGTGTATCTATGGACTGTATCAGTAATAATGTCCTGTTTGCTAGTTTTTAACTAGAATTTATATGTCCCTTCACCATTTTTTTTTACCTCTTCAACAGGTAGCTAGCTAATGGCATTACTTAACTCCACAGTAGGTGGGTTATTTTAGGTAGTTAATGCACGGACATTAATGTCCTGCAGAACTGGCATAACTATTGCTTTCATGTTTTACACTGTGGTTAAACTGTAACTAAACAATCAAAGAAAATGAATACATATTGAACTAAGGGGAGAAAGATAATTAAAATAAACATAAAAACATACTCAATCTAAATAAAGTAAACTTGATCAGTAATAAGAGGCAATATTAATTGTAGGCTTGCCAATTCTCCACTGCCGTCCCTGTAGCAATGCTTTTTGTTACAATATCCTCCACAAAGATATTCAAGAGTTCTTCCACATTGTGGAGCAAAACAGCTAATGATACAAATCCTATCTTTTTAGAAATTAATCATTTCTTTCTCATCAGTTTATCCTAAAGTTATGAAATGATCACGATGTTGTTCTTTCACTCCCAGGAATTCTAATAGCCAGGGCTGAAAATCCTAAACTTTTGCTATCAGCAGTTAGTAAATTTCATAATAAAGCTATTTCTGTAATTTGGAAGCTCTGTGCAGCCTGGCGCTGGTGCTACAGCAAAAAATAGACCAGGCGGTCAGCAAAACTAATACATTTTGAATGGGACACGGTGTGCAGTGATACCATCGGTGGGCGTGGTAGGATGTTACGTGATGTCATCATGCAAATCCCCTATTATATGCAAGAATACGTGTGCGTGTATGTCGGTGTGTGTGTGTGTATGTCTGTGAGTGTATGTGGTGAGTGTGTGTGTGTGTGTGTAAGTCTGTGAGTGTATGTGGTGAGTGTGTGTGTGTGTGTATGTCTGTGAGTGTATGTGGTGAGTGTGTGTGTGTATGTCTGTGAGTGTATGTGGTGAGTGTGTATGTGTGTGTGAGTGGTGAGTGTGTGTGTATGTCTGTGAGTGTATGTGGTGAGTGTGTGTGTGTGTGTGTGTGTGATGTGTAGTGGTTGTGTCCATGCGTGGATAGATATGGAAAGCATTCCGAAGATATTGCTGTTAGGTTGGTTGCCTGAGAGAAGACCTGCTCATGGAACGAAGCTGAGTTGGAGGGACAGAGTGAGAAAGGGTTTGAGAAGTTTTAACATATGTAGCTGAGAAGATGTGGTATGTGACGGCACATGATAGGGAGAGCTGGAGGGGGAAGTCTGCATCTGGGCTGGAGGATGCTATAGAGAAAAGGTTTGAGAAAGAAGAACAGAGAAGAGCTAGAAAGACTGTTGCTCAATCTGAAACAAATATGCCCATAAAATGTGTCACTTGCCAGCAAACCTTCCGGAGGAACCGGGACTTTATCAGACACAGATGTGTTACGACGCGTCCCAAAGGACAAGTGATGACTTGGCCACTATGAGCCCGTGTGATGACCATTTCTGCCAAGTCTGCATGTATGCAGAGGAACATCACCTTGCTAGGTGGCCCCCTTTCAAGTTCAAGTTCAAGTGTGTGTGTGTGGGCATAAAGTGCTGAGTAAACATTTGTACCACTGTTAGGCCTATAGATTGCCAAATAATGCTCGAGTCAGGTTGAAACTCATGCTATAGGATCATGAAAATATAGGACCAGTAGAGAAGTCATTGTGTATGAAGTATTTCAGTATACACACATCCATCAATTCTTACTGAGTGCATGGAACAGTTTTATGTTAATTACATTGTAACTTTAATTCCTGAAAATGAAACAGTTAACTTGACCACCCATTAGCGAAATAAACACTACCTGACTAAATAAACCTAAGAAGTTGTCTTCTATTACCACAACTTCGAGAAACAGTTACAGATTGCGCACATATATCAGATACATTGTAACTGTCGGAGCCTCCGTCCAACCAGGACTAAAGCTGTAGTCAGGGACTTCATGAGCACGCCCTCAAGACCACACCTACTTCCAGACTTTGAACTTAGAATCTTCATTCACTTGCACGCACTTTGTTATCGACCCTTACCAAATCGCATTCACATTAATGTTATTCATACCCACTCAAACCCAATGCATGTATCATCGTGCGTCATACATAAGTACTGTACTTGATTCCCTACTTATAATTTTTCATAAAGGCATAGTATTCGCTTGAGTTGTGTGCGCTCTCACTGCCTGACTCATTCCAGCTCTACAACGACGGCAGAGTATCCGTCTTGCTGAGTCTGAGCAGGTTAGCGCGCTAGCAGCTCGCCATAAGTGGAGAAACTGTCTGCGTGTCCAGTTCTGGTCCTTCGAGGTTGAGTAGGCAAGGCTAGCTTTTATCATCCTTTGCTTCCGCCTATTCCCTATCTAGACCTGACCTTAGTGCGGGACTCACGCCCCCGTGTTCAGTAACAAATCCACTCAATTATTCATTGTAACCAAATATACTTTATAAAAAAAAAGATCAATTAGAGTTGGTTTTTTTTATAATAAGTAAAACTCCCAATGAATTAGAATTTGATATACACATTTATGTCAGATGAAGTTAACAGTATTATTGATAATTAAGAACTAAAAAAAAAAAATAATAATAAATACAATTTTCGTCAATTATCAAGTTCTGACCCTTCATAAAAATTAGATTGAAAATCTCTCACCTAAACGGGTCAGGAAACAAGCAAAGGAAAATGTGAAAAAATCTTAGTTGTTGCAACTAAGATTTTATCAACATTTTGCCTCCATTCATACAATAGCTACACCTTACCTACTTGGTTTCACCCTAAATCACACCCCATAGTCCCTTATTTATGCACTGTCATGCCACAACTCTCAATTAACACCTCACCCTGACAACCTGATAAGGTGATCCACTATTATAAAGGGAAAACTCCATTACCAACACTGTCTCTAAGTGGATGGTAGAGTATCTAGCCAAACCTGAAATATCCTCTTGGTCTCTAAAACTAGTCACACCCCCACCAGGAAGCAAGAGGATGTTGAAAACGAATGACTTGACAAATTATATCAGCACCAAATTAAACTTGAAAATCACACAAAAAATCATTATCAAGTTCTGACCCTTCATACAATCTTGATTAAAACTTTCTGACCTCATGGGGTCTGGAAAAAAGAAAAGGAAAAAAGTGAAAAAACAACAACAAGCAAAATCTATTTTTTCACTTTTTTTCTTTGCTTTTTTGCAGACACGTTTAGGTGAGAAAGTTTCAAGAATTATACAACACTGGCATCAACAAGGAGGACACAATGACATACGTACGAAGTTGAAATGGATCCCCTTACTGAACACAGTCAAGTGTGATTTCCAAAGAATTCCAACTATTTCCATATCAATAATTATGTATCTCATTCCACTACTCCCATCAACAATTCCAATGTAACACATAAAATATAAAACAGCAATTCAATGGCCTCATCAACAATGCTTCTAAACATGCCTTTTCTAATAGGGGCAATGAAAATTCCACTCAATAAAGAATGAAACAAGGAAAGAATTAAAAACTTGTGCCAGACTACTACTGAAACTTGTGTATAAATCATTCACCAGTGATATCTTAACATAATGAATACAATAATATTATTCTATATAATTTTGTGACTTAGCAGCAATTCAAAAAAACATAAAATAACACCTTGTGCGGGCCTAACGCAACGTCAACGAACATTCCGAAGAAACTATACTACGCATGCACTGTATTTCTGTAAAGCCTCGCTGACCGCTCGCGGCCAGTTGCGGTTTATGCCCATGACAACAGTTGTTATAAGTTTTGTATTCTTTCATTTTAGTTCTCAGTTATAGCTGCTATAGTTTTGAAGTTATCAAACCAGTGAAGTTGTAGTTACCCACCCACCCTAGCTATCTGATTATTCGGACTTAAGCTAAGACCGAGTCCTACTCTAACGTCCACGAAAGTTACTGCCACAAGGTCGCCATCCCGACAGCGAGCCTTGTACCGGGCAGACGACAAGGGCAGCAAAGTCTTCCATTTTTGATCCCCTCACTGGCTACACAGCTAGGCCCAAACTTACAACTCGGGCTGCCCTTCCGAACTGCCGTAGTCAGTGCGAGCGAGATCACACCTGGCTATTAAATTAATTCAATAGGTTACTCCACACATCCTTAGCTATATCTTTCCAACTTATACTCCACATTTGTGTGTTAGAGTAACTCACTAGAAGCTTCACCATGTAACCCCAATTTGGTAGCAGACTGGCTGTTTCCTCTTCTCATACCTAATGCACCATTACCATTAGATACATGCTCAGGACTGGTAGCACTCCCAGAACTAGCAGTAGCTGTGCTCACAGTCAAATGACCTGGACCAGACGTTGTCAATGCCCCTCTGTCCAAGTGCTCTTCTTCGAAGACTTCAAGGTTAGAGCTACCCAGCTTACTTCTCCGAGAGGAATACAACAGAGAAATGGAAGACTCGTCAAAAACGTTGTTCATTCCCCACAATTCTTTGGGCTACTTCTCTTTGCGTAGTCTACAAACAACTCCGCTCTCTTAGGACTCGTACAATGGATGTTGTTGCAAGTAAGAGTCTATTTCATTTTTCATGGGCTGACTGGTATTGTAACAGCTTCCGCAGTACTTATTCATAATAGACTAGACCAATAGGCGACTATTTTCTTACACCTGATTAGCAACTTCCTGCATGCTATTAGAATGTCTGCATCCCTGGTAAAGGGTTCTTGGGTTATTAATTCAATAGCTAAACAGTCAGTGCTTTTAATATATTTTTTTGCATTTTTTTTATAAAAATATATCTGAAAAAAAAAAGTATTTACTATACTATAGTGATGTAAACAATACTTTAAGTGTTGTCTGTCCATATCCTCCCATATAATGGACCTTGTCTGATGCCATGATACAGGTACAGTAAGGTACTGCATGTGGTAGTTGTCCCGCCTGGACCCAGGTATTAGTCTCAGGGACATAGCGCTGGACGGTGGACACTGACTTCTTACTCTTCATGTCCTCACCACCGACTGCCAGTAGAGATCCTCCAAAGTTGAGTGGACAGGACAATTCACAGTTGAGTGAAGGTAGTTTGTTCCATATGTTGGAACTGTCCGATGAGGAGAGTGAAACAAGAGCCTCCAGAGATACACTATAGACATCAGGACCATGAACACAAATTGTCCCAAACGATCCCCCCAGGAGGTACCAGGTATTTCCTAGTGTAGTAGACTTCATCTTGCTCCATGGTCTTGGTGTAGATGGTCCAGTGGACCACTGCATGCTAGATACATCAAGTACCTCAACAGTTTTTATACCGGCTCCATGGTCACCACCAGCCACCACCACCCAATGTTTATATGAAGTAGCTGAAGGAAACCTGCGAGGTGTAGGGATAGGAGGGAAGGGGTATGTCCACTGTTTGCTGTCAGGCTGCCACTCTCCTAGCTCACTGCTATCAGAGTTATCTCTATTTCTTCCTCCCACCAGGACAAGCTTGTTGTTGATGGTAGTCATAGCAAACCTCGTCGTACTGTATGGAGATAGAGTATGCCACTGGCAGGACAGCGTGTTGTAGGCCATCACTATGTAGCCATCCTCATCTCTGTCAGTTAATCCTCCTCCTACATACACTGTATCATTTATCTCTACTGATTGGATGTACCCATTCATAGCCACTGGCATGTCAGGACCACGCCTCCAGTATAACTGGAGAGGAAATGTCTAAACAACAACAACATTGTACAACAAACATAGCAACTATATCACTTTATGTGTTCATTGCTCATAACTGTCTATATAGTTTGAAATAAAGTTTAGCATCACAGTTGTCAAGGTTCTGTTTACATACTGGTCAATTAGCTACTTACTAATAATAATTTTAAATATCTTCATATTATTATGGTCTATATTATGTTTATAAATTATATATCAAGAATTGTTGTTGTTTTTTTAGTTTTATTTTCTGCCAAAGCAACAACCACTGCTATTGTGTAAACATCCAAAACTATACAATTCTAGTATGCCATGGAACTGTTTCCTTATATATTGTTCTACAACTAGATCAGTGACGTAATTTTTTAGGTACAATCTACATTAATGTTATTCCTAACATGAACAACTGAACACAACAAACACATATCCTTTGAGCCAACCCATACCGAAACATCATCCTACATCACTGCAGATAGACTGCAAGCAACTTATAAAATGAGAACTTAAAGTGCAAATCCTCAACTCAAGAACACAGAAGCTACTACAACTAAAATCCTGTCACATGTGTATGCTGAGAGTTAATTGCCTCCGAAGCAACTAAAGTTAAAGATATAAACAGCTATTTCTAAATTAAAACTTGAAAATACTCATAATGAACTATAATTTGTTTAACCTCAAAGAAGTCAAAGGGAAAAAGGACAAAAAAAATAAATTAAAGCAAGCCTGTGTTGCTACTCCATTACCTCTTGTAACATTAATGTACTGTACTTGCTCATCATTGCCTTTAAAATTAAAGGTCCAATAATTACTTTGTTTACACTATTGTGTGTATTGCTACATATAATTTTTGCAAGAAATCCTTAGTATTCTAGTAACTTATTCTCTTTATTATTACTAGTTTTACCTTTGTCACTTTAGCCTCCAGAAAATTCAGAGGCTTCTTGTTTTCTGTCTGATGTTCAAGTTTTTAAAATGCTATTTTGTAGTCTCCTTCCAGTCCTTCCATCGCTGATTGTTTGTCTACATTTTCTTGTTTCAATCGTTCACTTTCTTGCCGGACTATCTGTAAGTCTGCTCGTAACTGCTGAATCTCATTTCCATTCTTTCAAATGCTGTCATTATCTCTGTGTGGTCTGCTCATAATTGTCGATTCTCGTTTTCCAACCTCTCATTTGTAGTCATTAACTCTGTGTTATCTGCTGCTGCCTTTTCTTCAGATGTCTATCACAAAATACATACTTAAATTAATAATCTCATTACATCCATAAGTGTTAAAAATATTTATCTCTCTGATACATAAAATATGAAGCAAAAAATTTACCAGCAAATTCCCACCACACACAGTGGTGCTTGATGTGTACCTTTTGCAAATCCGGTATGGCACTAGCATAGGGTATTGCTTTTACCTATTTATTATTCCCTTCCCATTGGTTTAGCTACATCAGTCTCCCTCTCCAGCTCTCTTTCTTCCTGAGATATGGATTCCCTTCTCCTATATTATTTTCTCAGTTTCTCTGTCCATTTATTGTTGCGAAACTATTGTTTCCCTTTTTAAAACTTTCATCATCTTTGCCTTGCCAATATATCTAGCATTTGGGGAGGAATAGTCTTTGATTCTTGAATCGCCTTCTACTGAAAGTAATGATTCTATACTATTCTTGTTTGTTGTGACACTGTAGAGTTCTTTCCTGTCAATAGTTTGTAGGTACAAGAGGGACGTTTCCTGAATACCAAAATCCAGGATTATAATTGCTAACTTATCCCCGACCTACTCAAAGTAGCTAGCTAGCTAAGTACTTTCCTCTAAACAAAGAGTCAAATGAAGACAAACTATCATTGATTATACAAAACATAACAAGAGAAAGAGAGAGAGAGAGAGACAACTAGAATAGTAACTTGTTTGACCTCTTCATGTGAACCAAACTCCATTGTTTGAGATGAGGTTAGATAATAGTGTAATCATGGTAAACAGTTGAATCATGAACATACACCTTACTAACAAGGCTCACTATTTAATTATTCATGAACACACATCTCTTCGTTGTAGTCGTCATTACTGACTATGTGTACTATTATGTACATCTTCATAAAAACATGCATTCAACATACATGTACACACACATAGCCTATAATGTGGCAAATATAGTTCTTGATTCTTATATCATTTTCCTGTAGTGAATTATTGGTGAGCGAGCGAAGCAAGCCAGACACTATCAGTAACCTAATTGAACAATGGGATGTTTTTGTTTGTTTGTATGTATATTATGTGGACGTATGTATATCATTAGTACTTTGACAGTCGCGTATTAGTTGTTAGTTTAGTGTTCCACACCGTCCCAAATTTCGCTGAACAAAACCTTGTGGTTTATCGATTATTAACCATTTAATCCAACAGAATTGAATTGTTTACAAGTTTGAACTCTCTTTTGCGGGTGCAGTTAAAACCTGCAAACTAGCTGAAGTTTATATCTATTTGAATTTGTGGTGGTGGTAAGTTAATGCATTCTTTGTCATAGTTAAACACTCTGCGCAACACTGTTGTTCTTACTTGAAAATTAATTGTCTAATAGTCAAACCGCGAAGGTAAGTCTTGTGTTGAGTGAACAAGTGTGTGTGAAAGTGTTGTGTGTTACAGCTACTGCTTAGCTAAAGAATAGCATAAAGTAAACGTTTTAACTAACAAATAATATATTTTAGCTGCCTTTACACAGGTTTATGGCTACTACAGTAGCAGGTATGTCCTAATATAAGGTTAGGCTCAAACCTGTCAGTAATTCCATAGAAACGCCTGTTTTTTTTTCTTTAGCTTTTGAAGTCAAACTGATACCGCGAGTGGTTACTATGGCACTACAACACCTTTACATCAAATATGTAAATTAAAATCTCGACTGTTTTTTTAATAAAAAGGAGTCAAAAGGTCATGTTAAAAAGATATTTAATTGGCGTCTTAACATGTGAACTATAACTGTTCTTTGATGCCTAGATATCAGAAATCAAGACAAATACAATAATATATATAATAATATAGTATAAATCTGTGAACAGGACCCACTTATTAACTAGTTACTAGTGCCACATACAATTTCTGTATTCTGATCCTCAAGTAAAGAATATTGCCTTAATAATATATTTATTATTGTATCACCTCTACTCATGTGAGTCTAGTAATTACCTTGAGTTCTTGTATCTGCTTGTCTTTATTCTTCATTTCCTTCACATACAGGACACTGGCAATATTGAGTTGTCTCATCGTTCCTCCTCCGTAGATTCCCTCTACCTGTGACTTCACACCCCGTAGTCTAGCCAGCAGGTCCTGACTAGATGGCCTTCTCTCTGGAGTGTTGTGAAGACACTGTCTCACAAGATCTAGTAGCACTGGATGAGATGTACCACATGTGGTTTCCAATGTGGCCATGTAAGTCTGACGACGATCCACTTCTGAACGAGCAATGAGCTGTTCAGGATTAGAAGGATTGGGATATGTACTGGACAGCAGGTCACCTGGAAATACCTGATATTAAGTATAAAAGTACATAATGAACATAAGTTTAAGAGATTAACAATTTATACACAATATTCAATTATAATAAGTAAAAAATAATTATATTGCTACACAGTGGCGCCTGATGTACTAACTTGTAGTGCAGTATGACAATGTAGTTCTATTCATCTTATTTTTTCAGCCATCCCATCTCCTCTTTTTCAAACTCAAGGATTCTCCTTTTCTTTTTTATTTACCTCTCCTGCTTTCCTGTATCTCTGTCCATTCCGTGCAAGATAGCTTCTTTCCTTACATTGTTTTTAACCAAACTTTACTATCTCAGATAAGCTCATGAATTATTCATGTATACATGCACTGTCGTTGGTCACCATTGTCGTCTTGTTACTAACACACAAGCGTACTACTTTGTGGATAACCGTGACTTGCAATGACTTAACAACAATAATATTTTCTATCCATTGTTTTTATTCATTATCACTATTATTAATTATTATTTATTTAAATATTTTACGTACTACTACAATAAATGTACAAAAACGGTCCTAATATCCTTAAAATTTTCATCTATTTGAACATTGTGTACTAAAAACTAAAACTACAAAATTTTAAAGCTAAAAATGGCACACATTGTAACAATAAATCATTTACCTGTGTCAATGTAAACAGAGCAAGATGTCCGAATGAGAACACATCTAGAGATGGTTCATATCTGTGGCTCTCGCTGAGAGCCTCTGGTGGCATGTACACAGTAGTCCCTGGAGTCTTAGTTAGAGTCTGTGCTAGCTGACCTGGTCTAAAATTCACCATGCGAGAATTGCCCAAGTCTGTGATTATGGTACACAGAGATGAAGTTAGGAGGACATTCCTAGCTGTCAGGTCTCTATGTACTATTGGAGGAGCTCGGCCATGCAGATACACTAGTCCACTGTTAGTGTCAGTGAGAATGGATATCTTAAGTGCTAAAGGAATATTAGGAGAACACTCCAGTAGGTCATCAACACTCATTTCTAGTCTCTCCATCACAAGGAGAGGTAGATTGGAACCTTCCAGGAAACATAGACCAAGGAACTGTGTTATGTTAGGATGTCTGAGACTTGCCATGAGTTGACATTCCTGTCGATACTTTCTAATAATGTCTTGAACTCCTTCATTGCCAGCTTGCAGTAATAACTCATGCATTTGTTTAGCAGCACAGAGAGTTTCCTCATATTTAACCTACCAATATATTAACCCTCGTTCCTGAATTGTTTTGATGCGCGCGGAATAATCTAATTTTCTACCGCGGAATAGAGCAGTGCCGTTTTATTTTTTTAACTCGATGCTGGCTGGGAAAACCCCATAGCAACCATATATCACTAAATAGACCAAGAGTTTGGGATTCCCCTCATTTTTTGATTGAGAAAATTGAATAATATTTAAGCCATCTACTAATACTTCAAAAAAAAAATTTTTTTTCCCCCAAAAAATCCACTTTTCCCATCAATAAAAAAATAAAATAAAATAGAAATAATATTGTTTGATGCATTATATACCAATATTATATTAGTTCGACAATAAAATATGTTGTTTGTTGTGTGTGATGCTGATTGTGATCATGTAGGAGACATCTATGAGTGTCCACAAGGAACGTATGCCATCGGACGTCGAGCTCCACTACAAAACAATTTCATATACACAAAAACACAAACAACAAAGATATTTGTAATACAAACAACAAATTATTCATGATCCTATATAATTGCAACTTGATGATGTATTGTATGCGGTTTCATACAGGATTTTTGTTTGGGGTGGGGCTCCGAGTGTACTTCGCCACACCCATTTTTTGGAACCTACACTACTTTGATGCACATCTTTGCATACGAGTCTATACTTCACACTGATGATCAGTGTTCGGTCCTATGCACTAAAGGCTCAGTTATGATAGGAACATAATGGGATACAATATCAGACTAAAAATAAATGCTTCCTAAATGTTCATTTCTATTCAACTCCCAAAATTCTAGGGGGGAACCCAGCGTTAGCCTCCCACTGTATGTATACTCCACACTGTACATGAGAGAAACATGTATTGAGAAAGTGTACTTTGAAAATGAAAAGCAGTACAAGCACACACGTGGAATTCAACTTACCCGGCATGGATGGTGTCACAGACTGAACGATCCCTCCCATAGGATCCGGAACCTCCACACAATACCAAAAAAACACAAGACAACAATGACATTTGTAACATAACTGCTGGCCTCGCTGAATTGAGCCCCCCCTCCCCCGTCATTAGTTTTCACTGACATCTGTACCCATACCCCCCCCCTCCCACCGTCATATTTTCAATGAAATTCTTGTACCATAACCCCCCCCCCTTCCGCCGTCATTACTTTTCACTGACATTCTTGTAACCATACCACCCCCTCCCCCGTCATGACTTTGCATGACCATCTGTAACATACCCCCCATTAACCCGTCATTACTTTGTCAAGAACATTCTTGTACCATAACCCCACCTCCCCCGTATTACGTGTCACTGACATTTTGCGACCATAACCCACACCCCGTCATTACTTTCACTGACAGTTTGTTTTTTTACCAAACCCCCCCCTCCCCCCTGCATTACTTTTCACTGAAAGTAGGTAACCTAACCCCCAACCCCCAACACCCCCCCACCCAACCCACCCCCCCCCCCCCCCCCCCCCCCCCCCCACCCCCCCCCCCCCCCCCCCCCTCCCCCAGCCCAAGCTGGACACCCAAATATCAGTAAGTTGAAAAAATGAAATTCAACTTACCCGGCGTGGATGATGTCACAGACCGAAAAAGACCACCGAGTTCGTTCTCTCGCAGGTTGGATCCGGAAAAGCCACATACTGTTTGTTCATGGTTGCTCTCTCTCTCTTTCCACAAATGCACGCACACACATACACACACACACACACACAAGAAAAAAGAAGCTACAGGTGGATACAGATCATAAAAATAAATGTATATTTTATTATACATAAATTGACTGGTGTACACACACACACACACACATGAAATTCAACTTACATGGGCATAGTAGTCACGATCCAAAAAGATCCAGAGTTCCCTCCCAGGTTGTATACGGAAGTGCCATATACTGTTTGTCCACGGATGCTCTCTCTCATTCCACAAATGCACACACACACATACACACACACACACACTAGAAAAAAGAAGATACAGGTGAATACAGATCATAAAAATAAATGTATAATATAAATTGACTGGTGTACACACACACACATACATGAAATTCAACTTACATGGGCATAGTAGCCCCGATTGGAAAAGACCCCCCACCCCTGAGTTCGTTCCCTCCCCGGTTAGATCTGGAAGTGCCAGAATAACATTTCAACTCCACGCACACACATATACATCGAGTGTGAAGCTCCACTACAACACCACAAAAACACAGACAACGACAACGACAATAACAATACATATTACAACTTTTGGGATGTTCAGGGAGGGGGAGGTGGGGGGGGGGGGAGCAGCCACAAATATCAAAGTCTGTGGTCCTTTACACAAAAGATTATGGAATATCAATGGGTGTGTTGTCATCTTTCTTCCACTCTCCCCCTACCTCATCCACCCGACTCTTGTTCTTCAATTCCCGCCTTCTCCGACTGCGAGGACGTCCAGAACTCGGAGCAGGAGGAGCCACTTCCTCTTCTTCATCACTGGAACCTGCTGCCTATTCGTGTTTCATCATTGGAAGACTCAGGTCCGGTATCCTCTCCTTCATCACTGGAAGACTCTGCTCCTGTCCCCTCATCTGCGTAATCGGGGTCAGTGACTGCATTCACATCTGGTCCTAGTAGTATATGTGGTTTAAAAAAATTTAAATTTTTTGAAAATTTGAAATTGTTCAAAAAACCACAAGCCACTTTCAAATCTCAAAACTCAATAATATATATATATATATTATAGCTAAACAGCTTACTCTATCTCAATATAGCTATAAATGAGTCCTTTCCACAACAGAAGCTTGCTATTTTTCAAGAGAAAGACAAGAGAAAGACAAGCTTACCTCGATCATCTTCTTGACTCCCATTTTCAGTATCAGAGTTGACGGGGTCTGGTCCACCAACCCTGATACAGGGCCTCCTATAGCCCTAGATGTCGTCTCCCTTCTCTCCCCTTGATCCTGAGTCGCTAGAGTCAGCATCAAGCAAGTCTAAAACTTGCACCGCATTGTAACTTCTAGACGCCATCTTCAAAAAAATGACTTTGAAAAAATTTTTTTTTTGCATAGTTACCGGGGTCACACGGCACGCTCACTTTTTTCCTATGATGTAATAAGCATTACCTAAGACTGTACGTAATAGGGAGGTCCCCAGTTGAACTGGCGATTTTATAAAAAATGGAGAAGACAGTAAGTCAAACCGCAAAGTCTTGGTCGGCAAAGAAGCGGTTGTTTCAATGTGTTATGGAAGGTTACTGAGCTCAAGCAATTTTTTGCTGCTTCTACAAAGCTCTGGAGATGACTGGATCCATAAATGAAGCTGCTGTGAAGAAGGTAACTTTTTTTAAAATTCGACGGAGAACCGATGTTTGTTTTTTTTGCCGAGGAAGAAATAAAAGCAACTGCTGTGAGGTACTGTCGAAGCAGTCCTGGCTGAAAGCTATTTTAGATGCTTCTCCAATGCATTGGGCACCTGTGTATGCAATCTGAACGTTCTAGCTATAAAGTAACTATTTAAAAAAATTAGGAGAAACCAACCGGTCTCACCCCGCGGGATCCGGAACGAAAGGGTTAATACATACTATATAGTTTGTTATATGTACTGCAAATATTGTTTAACATACACATTTATATCCCTTATTATAGTTATGTTGAGTACCAAGTTCTGTTTTAACTATAAAATTAAACTCTACAGAAGACTTTCAGCTAGTAATGAAGTAGTTAAGTACTCAAGAGTTGTATTGTGCGAGTTAAATAAGGTATGCATTTTGTATGTGATGAATCAAACTCAATTACTCTGAATAAGGTACTCTTCATATATTTCTTCAAATATGGTAAAGGTCAACACATAGCTTAACAATTGGCACAAAGCTAAGTTGGATTGATACGAGTTTCACATACCTCTACTACTGAGCCATAAGATCCTACACCCAGAGTTTTTCCAGTGGCAGTCACTTCATTCAGGAAGAAAGAGCGAAGCTGTGGGTCATCCTTGAAGGATCTAGATCTGGCAAACCTAGCAGCCATATGGAAGAATAGCCAGTACCCAGCACAGGGCAGGTTTAAGACAGGGAACGAGCTTGTTGAAGTGACTTTCTAAGTCCAGGCCCCCTACAGATCACCAGCTCCACTATTATACAACCCTATTGGAGTGGGCAACTAATAGCTAAGTGAGTGTCAGACGGATTGTTTGTCGAGTGCAGAACCTGCCAGCCCAAACAAATTAAAACCCAACCCAAACAACCATGTTTCTAAGGTTGGTATACTCCGCACATATTATGCGCATGCGTAACGTGCGTAGTTGTGGAGGCTGGCGGCGATGTTAAAAAGTAATTTTTCTTTTGCTTGGAAGTTTTTTTGTTTCTGTTGATAGATATTGACCATCGAAGGCTCTGGATTAGCTATCATTAATAAAGTTCTTGCATAAGGCAACAAGTACCACCTTATTTCGTATTCATTGCTTTTTAATCTGAAGGGTAAAAAAGGTATGCAAGGGGATATGGTGATGCAGCGTGAAAGCTGTGAGACTGGGGGGACCTGCCGAATTAAGCTCGAAATATTTAGAATAATTATTATTCTGTAAAATCGGTATCATTCTATAATTTTTCTTGTCATTCTCTTATTATAGCTAGTGCAGATTGCAATAACGATTTAAAATTGATGCTGAAATAAGTGTGTAAAAATATGAACTCTTAGCTACTGCTATACTGAATTAATCGATACCAAGGATTCACAAAGTTAGCTAATCTTTCAGTGAATGTTCTCCCCCCCAATTTTTTTTTAATAAACGGAGAAACATGCTCTGCTGTAAAACTAAAAAAAGTCCATTTGTAATAGCCATACTAGACATTTGGGTGGGAAATTTGAATTTAGGAATTGAAGAATTTTATATGTTAAAAAGTGGATGCAGTTTCTCTTCCCTTCAAATTCAAGGTTGGTAGACTATAATTTATATTTTTGTGAATTCTGATGCAAGTATGATAGTTTTTTTAGTTGCTCAAGAATACCGTTTAGCATAATTCTTACATAATAACAAAGTCACTGACACAAACCCAGCTGCAAGTAATAAAGATCCCACCTTATAACTTCATTTATGTCCTCTATTATTACATAAGAAGAAAAACACTATTGATTTTCTTTAATAATTAAGGGGTATTTGGACTGATTATTCACATTTTCCTTCTATTGTATGTTCATGCTGCCACGCCATAAACAATGTTATTTGTATTTCTTCATTCTGTGATAATTCTTCCTTAGTATAGAGTAGACCCTTATAGCTAACTTTCAGTGCTCTCTTGTCACTGCATTGGCATGACACAAAGTCATCATCAGGTGATGCACCTAAGAAGAGGTGTTCTCAAAATACATCTTTGAATTTCATAAACTTTGTGACAATCTCTAACTTTGGTAGCGTCATCT